>Ga0114939_10001374_pt1 | contig 19250 bp, 18 predicted proteins | sample AshMeaCrysSpring_FD_87196 | JGI IMG/M metagenome (GOLD analysis project Ga0114939, IMG submission 87196) | Groundwater microbial communities from Big Spring, Nevada to study Microbial Dark Matter (Phase II) - Ash Meadows Crystal Spring | ecosystem: Environmental > Aquatic > Deep subsurface >...
GCTCAAATTTAACAACGTAATTTCATACACTTTTTATTTTAAGTAGGGTGGGCAATGCCCACCCTACAAAGAAAAATTGTCTGATTTTAAAATTTGTAACTTGATAAATAATCAACACCCCAGGATGCACCCCATGAATAAGCGATCGCCTTATATCTGATTTTAGCAAGCAAATATACTCAACTAATAGACCTGTTGCGAAAGTACTGTTAACCCCCCCTACCCCCCCGCGATTTTGGGTGGGAAAATGCCTCTTTTTGGTTAAACTCCCCCCCCTTAATAAGGGGGGGTAGGGGGGGGGTTTAAAACTTTCGCAACAGGTTTAATATTTTCTCAAAAACCGAAACAAATGTATATAAATTTTCAGTATTGTTTTTGTTATAAAATAGTTTAATCACAACAATTAAAAACCTGAAAATAACTAAGAAATCAATCTTTTAAAGTAGTAATATATAAAAGCATAGCAAGCGTTCGCAATGATTCTTCTGAGTCTACCATATCTCCTAATTCTTCCCGTGCAACTTCCAAACAGTACTTTAATAATTTAGAATTTTGCTTAAGTTTAGCAGTAATTTGTCTTTTTTCTTCCGCAGTCCATTGGTGAGTAAGATAATCAAAAGAGTTAGTTTTTGTTGGATTTTCTAACTCTAATTTTTGAGTTTTTTCAATCCTTTGTTTGCGAATTTCTTCTGAGAAATTACTAGCTAAAATACCAGCAGGAAGAGCAAACATACCAATACCCAAAAATGCCAAACTACCAGCTAAAATTTTTCCTAAAGGAGTAATAGGATAAACATCACCATAACCCACAGTTGTTAAAGTAATAATTGCCCACCACATTGAACCCACAATATTAGGAAATGTTTCAGGTTGAGCCTCATGTTCCGCCAAAAACATTAAACTAGAAGAAACAATTAACAAAATTACCACAGCAAAAAAAGTCAAAGTTAATTCTTCCAAACTAGCTAATAATGCTTTCCACAAAATTTTTACAGAATCAGAATAACGGGTAATTTTCAATAAACGTAATAAGCGTAAAATTCGGAAAACACTAAAAATTAGGGGAGAAATAATTAAGTCAAAAGTTTTTAAAAACAACAATAAATAAAAGGGTAAAATTGCCATTAAATCTATAATTGCCATAGGAGTTAAAGCATATTTAAACCGTCCCCAAATCGAATGGCGATAGCGCGGATCGACATTACAAACCCAAAGACGGAGAATATATTCTATGGAGAATACTGCAACTGTAAACAACTCAATTCCATAAAAAAAATAACCATAGAGCATTGATAATTTTTCAGAAGTCTGTAAGACAAAAGCTATTAAATCAACTGCAATTAGTAAGGATAAAAAAACATCATCAATAATTGAGCCAAAATTATTGGGATCATATTCTTCAAAAATAGTAAAAAGTTGTTGTTTAAATCTTTGATTCATTATGAGAGATGCTCCTTGTTATATACTGAAACAAATAACCGATGAAATCAGCTAAAAATGAGTGAAATTTCCGCCGCAAGTCCAAAAAATTTACTTAAAGATCCCATTTCCTGGCTTTACAGTCTCTGGAAATTTTCCCGCCCCCATACTATTATTGGTACAAGTCTGAGTGTAATGGCACTATATTTAATAACTTTTGGTACACATGAAATGCAGGTTACTGCAAACTTGGATTTAATTACAAAACCTAGCTTTATCTTACAACTGCTGACAACTTGGTTTGCTTGTATCTGTGGCAATATCTATATTGTAGGTTTAAACCAATTAGAAGATGTAGCAATTGATAAAATTAATAAGCCCCATCTTCCCATTGCAGCAGGGGAATTTTCCCAAAAACAAGCACAATGGATAATAGGAATTACTGGAATATTAGCACTATTACTGGCAGCATGGTTAGGTCATTGGTTATTAGCCACTGTAGCCGTAAGTTTAACTATCGGTACCGCTTATTCTTTACCGCCTATTAGATTAAAACGCTTTCCATTTTGGGCAGCAATTTGTATTTTTACTGTGCGCGGTGTCATTGTTAATTTGGGCTTATTTCTCCATTTTCAAGATAAATTAGGCGACACAAATTTTATTCCTCAAGAAGTCTGGGCACTGACATTATTTATTTTAGTATTTACAGTGGCGATCGCCATTTTAAAAGATGTCCCTGATATGGAAGGTGACAAACAATATCAAATCACAACTTTTACCCTTTTATTAGGCAATCAAGCAGTTTTTAACCTTAGTCGCAACCTCATTACTTTCTGTTATTTAGCTATGATAATTGCAGGGATTTTTTGGCTACCACAAGTCAATTCTTTATTGATGGTAATTGGACATTTATTGTTGTTAAACTTGCTCTGGTGGCGCAGTCAAAAAGTAGATTTAGCAGACAAACAAGAAATATCTTGCTTTTATCAATTTATCTGGAAACTATTTTTCCTCGAATATCTGTTATTTCCTGTCGCCTGTCTTTTCTAATTTTTAGTGATTTGAGAACTAGGTACAAATCTCATAAAAATAAACCCCTTTCTGCTTTTTTTCTATATAGAAAAAAGCAGAAAGAGGCTTTAAATCAATTAATAATTATTAATTATTAATTGGTAAACCCATTATTCTCCTTCTCTTAATTTATCCAACACACTGCGGTCTTCCAAAGTAGAAGTATCACCTACTACTTCTTGCCCCGCAGCTAAACTACGCAACAAACGACGCATAATTTTACCAGAACGAGTTTTTGGCAGAGCATCAGTAAAACGGATATCAGCAGGACGTGCGATCGCCCCTATCTCTTCTACCACGTGTTCTTTCAGTTCTTGCTTGAGGGCTTCATCCCCAGTATAATGACCTTCCAAAGTCACAAAAGCAACGATCTCTTCTCCCCTGAGTTCATCAGTTCGCCCTACTACGGCAGCTTCAGCTACTGCAGAATGAGAAACTAAAGCTGATTCTATTTCCATTGTGCCCAGGCGATGACCAGAAACACTAATCACATCATCCACACGACCCATAACCCAGAAATAACCATCTTCATCTCGTCTTGCTCCATCTCCTGCAAAATAGAGGTATTTTCCCTCATGGGGTGGTATATGTTCCCAATATGTGCTGCGGAAGCGATCGGGGTCGCCATATACTGTGCGCATCATTCCTGGCCAGGGATGTTTCACTACCAAATAACCCCCCTCATTATCACCTACGGGGTTGCCTTCTAAATCCACCACATCAGTAATAATACCTGGTAAGGGGAAAGTTGCCGACCCTGGTTTAGTAGGGGTAGCACCTGGTAAAGGGGTAATCATGATCCCTCCCGTTTCTGTTTGCCACCAGGTATCTACAATAGGGCAGCGTTCACCCCCAATTATTTTGTGATACCACATCCAAGCTTCAGGGTTAATAGGTTCTCCTACTGTTCCCAAAAGTCTCAAAGAAGAGAGGTTGCGACTTTTGGGGTGGTGTTCTCCCATTTTGATAAAAGCACGAATAGCTGTGGGGGCAGTATAAAAAGTATTAACCCCATATTTTTCGATCACATCCCAGAAACAACCAGGGTTAGATGGGCGAGGTACTCCTTCATACATTAAGCTGGTTGCTCCATTGGAAAGAGGTCCATAAACTATATAACTGTGACCCGTGATCCAACCTACATCAGCAGTACACCAATAAACATCAGTATCCTGAAGGTCAAAAATCCACTTAGTGGTCATGTGAGTATAGAGGTTATAACCCCCTGTGGTGTGAACTACTCCTTTAGGTTTGCCTGTTGTTCCGCTAGTGTAGAGAATAAATAATAAATCTTCACTATCCATTTCTTCTGCAGGACATTCCGCAGATACCCCTGCTTGTAAATCATGCCACCAATGATCTCGCCCTGGTTCCATGTGGATTTTTTCTTTGGTGCGTTGCACTACCAGAACATTATCTACCCTCGGTGCCCCATTATTTTCCAGAGCTTTGTCTACTTCTGCTTTGAGGGGGATAACTTTATCTTTGCGATAACCCCCATCTGCAGTGATTACTAATTTTGCTTCTGCGTCAACTAAACGAGTTTTGAGCGCCTCTGCACTAAAACCCCCAAAAATCACACTATGGGGTGCCCCTACTCTCGCACAGGCTAACATGGCGATCGCCGCTTCTGGAATCATAGGCATATAAATTGCCACGCGATCGCCTTTTTTCACTCCCAACTGTTTGATCACATTAGCAAATTGGCAAACTTCCCGATGCAATTGGGCGTAGGTTAGAGTACGAGAGTCACCTGGTTCTCCTTCCCAAATTAAAGCTGCTTTATTCCTGCGCCAAGTAGTTAAATGTCTGTCGAGACAGTTATAGGAAATATTAATTTTCCCACCCACAAACCATTTAGCAAAAGGGGGATTATCCCAATCAAGCACTTTATCCCACTTTTTAAACCAGTGTAATTCCTGTTGGGCTAACTCTGCCCAGAATGCTACTGGGTCTGCTATGGAGCGCTCATACACTTCTTGATATTCTGCAAAACTTTTTACTTGTGCATTTTGCGCAAATTCAGCGGGGGGAGAAAATAACCGCTTTTCTTTGAGAATTGATTCAATAGTCGGTGCTGACATAGGTACTTTTATCTGATTTACTCTTAACTATTTTGACTGCTTAGTGTTCCGATACTCCTACTTTCATTAACTTTTTCACATTTTTTAATGAATTTACAATATATCTAAGTTATAAAAATAATTATAAATAATAAGATAGAATGGATCTTGTCACAAAAAACGAGCATTTTCCTCCGTCACAACTAATGGCTTTTTAAGGGAAAAACCTAGATATGAGTTCTCGCCCTAGTCAAATTTTAATTGTAGATAATCAACCCGCAAATTTAGAAGAACTTTCTCAAATTTTACATCAGGCGGGGTTTAAAGTTTTGCTGACAAATGATGGGGAAAGTGCCATAGAGAATGCTGCATACACACAACCAGATTTGGTCTTGTTAGGTGTATTTATGCCAGAGATAGATGGGTTTCAAGCTCAACTTAAGACAAATCCAGCAACTCAAAATATACCCGTAATTTTAATTGCTAATCATACCACAGACAAACTCACCTATTTAAAGCAGGGGGCTGCAGACTACATTACCTGGCCATTTCAACCAGAAGAGGTGTTAGCTCGCGTCAAGTTACATCTCAAACTCTCTTCTTTAAGCAAAACAGTAGATGATCTTACTCTCAAATTAGCTAAACACACCGAGGAATTAGAAAAAGCTCGTCTAGAAGGTGAAATTGCTTCTCGTGCAAAAAATGAGTTTCTCTCAGTGATGAGTCATGAGCTCCGCACCCCCATGAATGCTGTAGTTGGTATGAATGAACTGTTAATGCAAACTAATCTTACTTCAGAACAGTTTGAATATGCTGACACCATCAGTAGAAGCGGTCACGAGATGTTAAATCTCATCAATCACATTCTCAATTTTGCTAGCATCCAGTCAAATAACCTGATGTTAACCAAACAATCCTTTAATATCCGTCAGTGTATTCAAGAGTCATTAGATTTGGTTTTTAGTAAAGCCAGACAAAAACAACTAACATTAACTTCTGTTATTGCTCCTGAAACCCCTACTAGGGTTTTAGGCTACTTTACCCCACTGCGAGAAGTTATCAAACATCTGCTGACTAATGCCATCAAATTTACAGAAAAAGGAAAAGTTGTCCTAGTGGTAAAACCAGAAGCGTTGGAAGCTGGTCAATTCAAAATCCTCTTTTTTGTTAAAGATACTGGGATTGGTATTTCTCAAGAAGAAATTAATCGTCTTTTTCAACCCTTCTCTCAGGTTGATTCTTCTACTACCCGCAACTATAATGGTACAGGACTTAGCCTCGCCATCTGTAAACGGTTAATTACCATGATGGGAGGCAAAATTTGGGTCAAAAGTAAACCAGGAGTTGGGTCTACTTTTGCTTTTAGTATTTGTGTAGAAGAAATCCCCATCACTGAAGAATCCCCTGTTTGAGACTGTGACAAAACTCCCCAATTGCCCCTAAACCCTCCTCTGGCGTTCCTTCTGCTAATCGCTTCACAAAAGCACTGCCCACAATTACCGCATCTGCACCCCACTTTTTCACTTGCACAGCCTGTTCTGCACTGGAAATACCAAAACCAACCCCAATGGGTTTATCAGTAGTTTTGCGTAAATCTGCTAATAAATCCTCAACTCTGGTTTGTACCTGTGTGCGCATTCCTGTTACCCCAGTGACACTCACCAGGTAAATAAATCCCTGGGATTTAAGGGCGATCGCCTTGATTCTTTCCATCGGACTGGTGGGAGCTACCAACAAGGTTACTTCAATTCCCATTTCTTTTGCAGGTTGGATCAGAGTTTCTGCTTCTTCGAGGGGTAAATCTGGTACTACTAACCCAGCAACTCCTGCATCAACAATTTTTTCTAAAAACGGTTTTACTCCTCGGTAGAAAATGGGATTATAGTAGGTAAACAGAATGATAGGCGAGATCACTTCCTCCCTTGCATCTTTTACCACCTCTAACACATCTTCTAACTTTACCCCCCGTTGTAGCGCCCTAGTCGCGGCAGCTTGAATTACTGGGCCATCTGCGAGAGGATCTGAATAGGGAACACCCAACTCTATTAAATCTGCACCCTGTTGATCTAATATTCGCAGAGCTTTTGCAGTTGTTGCCAAATCTGGATCACCTGCGGTAATAAAAGGAATGAGGGCGCATTTACCAGCGTCCCGTAAATTTTTAAAGCATTGGGAAACCGAGGTCATGGGTTAAAATTACTTGGCTTGTGAGACAAGTTTTTATTTTCTCATGTTTTGGCAAGTTTAAGCTTGTTCTTTTTCCGCTTCTATTTCTGCTTGCAGTTTTTCGAGTTCTTCTGGGGTCATCTCTTCCAACCGCTTTTGTAAAACAGCCTCTTCATAATCTTTGATCTGCTGGTGGTAAGTCATATTTGCGTTACTCACCCGCCAAAGGTAAGAGAGAGTCCAACCTAAAACCCCACCCACCAATAACACCTGACTCCAGATACCTGCACTAACATCATCGAGTCCTGCAAAATTCAATAATAAATAGGCAATGCCACCAGCGGCAAATACGCCAATAGCAATACCTATTGCATCAATTCGCCGCATTTTCGTTCCTCCTTAAGCGTTAACTGTACGCCGTTTGGGGCGGAAATTCAAAAAAGGACTGAGCAAGAGTAAACCTGGGAAGAAAAAGAAAACCAGGAAATACATAAAACCCCGCTCAAAGGAACTGGCTATATACCAGCGCGTATTCAGGTAAAAATAAACCAAACCAGGAATTACCAGTAAGTAAAGTCCACTTAACACTAGATATATCAGAGCTAATAAAATCGTTTCTTGTTGTAGTAAAACAGCTAACATAGGTTGAAAATCAAGTAATTGCAATTGAGAGTAAAAGCGAGATCTCTTACCATCACACTTAACTTTAGCAGAATCAGTGGGTTTTGTCAGAGGCGAAGGTCATAACTGGGGCAAATTTCCCGAACCCAAAAAAATTTTTTCTCAAAAGGGTTGCGGTTTTAAAAAACAGGTGTTATGATGGATTAATGACAACTAAATAAGGGGGCGTGGCGGAATGGTAGACGCTACGGACTTAAGTAAAATTGAGCCTTGATGGGGAAACCTAACAAGTGACAGCTCTCAAATTCAGGGAAACCTAAAGCTGGAGACAGACAAGGCAATCCTGAGCCAAGCCAAAACTGAAACCAGTTATGGAAGGTGCAGAGACTCGACGGGAGCTACCCTAACAGGAAAGCTGAGGGTAAAGAGAGAGTCCAATTCTCAAAGCACTTGTGCAGTAGCGAAAGCTGCGGGAGAATGAAAATCCGTTGACTGTAAAAAGGTCGTGAGGGTTCAAGTCCCTCTGCCCCCATTAAGATAATATGTAAAAAGCAATCTTGCCTAGAATTACTTGGGCAAGTTTTTTTTGGGAAAAATATATTGGGCGATGGGATTTTTAGCAATTTTAAATCCATTGGCTATAATTAATGGGAGAAGTCAAAAAACATCTTGAATAGTGAGAAATCCAATTATGACTATAACTTCAACTACTTAACAAAAACAACATTTTATAACAAAATTAGCAACAGGTAAATATGTTGATGCAAATGAAGTAATTAATTAGGCTTTTTCTCTGTTAGCCAAAATTTTATTATCGAATCTTTTCAATATCAATGGATAGCCTCACAAGTAATTTTTGATGAGTATTTAGAAGTTTTAAATCGTCCAAAACTTATACCATTTTTATCAAGAGATTACTCCTTAAGACAAGGGGCTTTAGCCTGGGGTGTTGATTATTTATCAAGTTACAAATTTTCAAATCAGACAATTTTTCTTTGTAGGGTGGGCATTGCCCACCCTACTTCAAATAAAAAGTGCGATCGCCTTTTCAGCGGATTTTTTAATTACTGAGGATAAAGATTTTGAGGAGGTTAATTTGATTGGCGATACAATTATCATTTCTGTTTCTCAGTTTAAAGATTGAGTTATGAGTTAATTAGTTTCTGAATGAATAAATCTTATTATGAGCTTTTACTACTTATGGATGCAATTACTTTTAATCAAGCAAAAGAAAATTTTACTGCGGTAATGAGTCAGGTTTGTGAAAATCATACACCCATGATTATTACTGATGATTCTCAGCAACCAGTGGTAGTAATGTCTTTAGAGGATTATAACGCTATTCAAGAAACTTTATATTTATTACGCAGTCCAAAAAATGCTCAACGTCTTGATCAAGCTTTAGATGATTTAAAATAAGGTAAATATCAAGAACGCAGTTTAATTGAAGATGAATGAATAAATGAAAATCTCTTTTCTAGATGCCGAAATAATTATTATTCAGTGTCGTTATCATTATTAATTATTTATTGCAAATAAGCCTAAGAACAAATATTAAATTAATCATACATATCATTAGAAAATGCTGTGAAACTTAGAGGAAAAACTGTTTAATTTCACAAGCAAAATTAGGGAGTAAAGGAGAAGTAAGAACATCATTTTCTAAGAGAGTAGCTATTAATTGTAACTGAGCATTTTCTCGACGATAAACCTGCACAGTTTTTAAACGCCAATCAACAATCCAATATTCTTGTACTCCCTCAATTGAGTAGAGTTTAAGTTTCGCTTCTTTATCCCTTCTTTCATTATTTTTTCCCTGAGAAATTACTTCAACAATTAACTCAGGTGCACCAGTTAAATGTCCTGCTTCATCAACTAATGTAGTTAACTTTTCATTACTAATCCAAATAACATCTGGTTGAACATTATCTGTATCAGAAAAAATCAGCCCAGGAGTTAAAAATGCTTTACCAGACTTACTAACCCGCGACCAACTTTGCAATTCAAAATAAATATTACCGCTAGCGTCTTGATGATTTAAGTGAGGTGCTGAGCTCACAAATAACTCTCCATTAATAATTTCATAACGTTTCCATTCATCTTCACTCAGTAACTCCAAGTCAGCAGAAATCCATTTTACTGGTTTAGTAATTATATTCGTCATAAATTTTGCTCCTCTCGAGTTTAAATAATTTTTAAGATAATCTAATTTAGTCGGCGATGTTGTACGCGAGCTATTTTTGCAATTAGGAGATGCACCCAACCCGATCGCCTATAATAATAATAGTCTATTAATTCCGACTATGGCTATTAATTCCGAATTTAACACAACAACCGAAAAAAAATATGGCGAACGCGCCATAGAAGAAGGGGAATTAATCACATTTCCTAATCCGCGTATTGGCAGAAAATATAATATTAATATTACCTTGCCAGAATTTACTTGTAAATGTCCTTTTTCTGGCTATCCAGATTTTGCCACCATTTACATTAATTATTGTCCAGATGAAAAAGTTGTAGAATTGAAAGCGATTAAATTATATATTAACAGTTATCGCGATCGCTATATTCCCCATGAAGAAGTAGTCAATCAAATTTTAGATGATTTTGTTGCCGCTTGTGACCCATTAGAAGCAACAATTAAAGGTGACTTTCATCCCAGGGGAAACGTGCATACAGTCATCGAAGTTCATCATCAAAAAAATCAGAAATAAAATAAAAGTCATTAGTCATTGGTCATTAGTCATTAGTTAAATTTTTAAGCTGGACTTCATATTAAAAACTAATGACAAAGGACTAATGACTAATGACTATTCATTCCAACTGTTCTAAAATTGAGATTAATTCCTTTTCCATAGCAACTTGAGCGCGATTTGTTCGCCCACCAAAATAAAATTTATCGCCTTGTTGTAAAGCCCAAATTTGGGAATGAGAGACATAACTCATAACCACACCCAACATTAACAAACCGAACCCAGTATAGACGATAGGAACACCTGGATCGGCTTTAATTTGCAAGCCAGTACTGCCAATTAAATCATAAACTTTAACTTTAACACCATTAACTTCAGTAGTCATTCCAGGACGAACAGAACCAACCAATTTACCAGTAGAATCATACACCAACATTGCCCCTTGTAAATCGCGAGCTAAAAGAGAACCACCCTCACTTAAATCAGGTTTAGTAGGTATCCAAGTGCCCCAAAGATTGCCTTTACCTTGAGTATCCAACGTAGCCATTGGTAACTGAAAAATGGGGCTATTATTTAACTGGACTTTAACAGCAGAAATACTCCAATTAGTTTGATAGATAGTGACACCTTGATAGCGGAGAGGTTGATTAACATAAATAGTTTTTCGTTTTAATTCTTCTCCTTGTTTATTAATTACTGACAAATCGGAATAAAACTGATCAATATTGCCATTGGGGGTATAATCTATCCAAAAGCGATTAACTTTAACCGACCAATTTTGAGGAATTTGAGCTGTTGCAAAAGGGCCCGCTTCTAGGATATTTTTAACTTGGAAAGTATCGCCACTTGGTACCATTTCCTGAGCCAAAAAACCCGTAAGAATGCCCCAAATAGAACCAGCCAAAATAATCAACATACTAGCATGAACAATAATAGGGCCAATGCGTCCTATAATTCCTTTGCGAGCATAGAGAGAATTTTCTTGTTCAAATACTTTATAACCTCGTTGTTGTAACAAAGGTATCAAAGAATTAAGAGAACCAGCATTTAATTCTATGCTAAAAGCCAATTTTGCAAACTGACGAGGTTTATCATAAAATTTCCAGTTGCGGGCTGTTTTAAGCGCAGGAAACTGCCTGGTAAACGTACAAGCAGTGAGACTGGTACCAAACAAAACAAGTAAAGAGAGAAACCACCAGGTGCTATAAACATGATTTAAACCAAGAAAGAGAATAACTTTCCAGGTGAGGAAACCAAACAAAGCGGGGTTTTCTGGGTAGTTTTTTTGATAAAAATTGAGAGATTCCCCCTGCTCGATTACAGTACCGCTTATGCTACAGAAGGCAATTATAAGCAACAAAACAATTGCCAAACGAAGATCAGCTACTATTTTTATTAAACGACGTAACGGTTGCAAGCTAGTTTGTGATAAGTTTGTAGATGAATTTGATAATGCCATTATTTTAGCGAAAAGTGATTGTTTTCAGCGACCATTTATTTAATCAGCTAATCTTATTTTAATCCATCAAAGTAGAACAAGCTAAAAGCTTTTTAAAATTAATACTAATACCATTTTTCTAAAGTTATGATAGACAAGGGGCGCCCATCTGGGGTGTTGATTTTGGACCTAATTTGAACAAATAAATTCATACAAATTTTCTCTTAAAAAGTTTTGTCAAATTCTTCTGGTAGGATATACCGCCTGGGATTGAAATCCCAGGCTACAAGGAAAGGGTCACCCAAGTGGACTAAAAAATCTTCAGAAAACACATGATAACTTGAGTCCGTTTTAACGGACTTTAGTTATGAGCTTGGGGTTTCAACCCCAAGCGGTCTTTGTTACAAAACAGTAAAAGTCTATGAATTTACTTTTTTATATTTACCCCAAAATAAACACCCCAGGGCCCATCCCCTTGTCTTGCTCGAAATTTCAAAAAATAATGTAATGTCAACTTTTTATTTGAGAGCTTAAAATTTTGTTTCAAATTTTCCTGAAAATTTGATCAGCTACTTGGAAAAATAGCTAAATCAAAAGAATTGATTAACTTGATTTTAACCTAAAAATGCCAAAATATTCAAATAAGCGAATCTACAAAAACTCAACTTGATGATATGAAAGAAAATCAACCCAAAATATGTGTAATAGACGATACTAAGTACATTCGTGGAGCGCTAGCAATATTATTAAGTAAATGCAACTATGAAGTGATAGTAGCTGAAAATGGAGAAGAAGCGTTAGAAAAACTGGAAAAAACGCCAGTAGATTTAATCATGCTAGATATAATAATGCCAGGAATAGATGGATTTGAAACCTGCAAGAGATTAAAGCAATTAGAGTCAACAAAAGAGACCCCGATAATTTTTATGACATCATTAAACGATGTGGTAGATAAAGTCAAAGGATTATCTTTAGGAGCAGTAGATTACATTACCAAACCATTAGATCCACCAGAAGTAATGGCTAGGTTAAAAGTACACTTAAAACTGCGCTTTTTAAACAAACAACTGCAAGAAAAAAATGAGTTATTAAAACAAGAAATTCAAGTCAGAGCCAAAATAGAACAAGCCTTGTGGGAAACTCAACGCACCCTTTCAACTTTAATGAGTAATCTTCCAGGGATAGCTTATCGTCGGCAAAATAATCAAAAGTGGACAATGGATTTTATTAGTGTGGGTTGTCACAAATTGACAGGATATTCACCAAAAGCATTTACAACAAGACAAGTTTCTTATGGTGAATTAATCCCCTCAGATGATCGGGAAAAAATCTGGCAAACTATTCAAACTCAACTAGAGCAAAAACTGCCATATCAAATAGTTTATCGGTTATTTACCAAAGAGAGTCAATTAAAATGGATTTGGGAGCAAGGAAGGGAAGTTGTTAAGGAAAATAAAACAGCAATTTTAGAAGGATTTATCACAGATATAACTGACCAAAAAGTAGCAGAGTCAGCGTTAGAAAGAGAGTTAGAAAAAACATTATTACTCAAAGAAATAACCGAAGAAATTCGCTCATCACTAGATATTAAACAAATTTTTGCAACCGCTGCCAAAAAAAATTGGTGAAACATTTAATGTAAGTCGTTGCGTTATTAGGATTTATCTTGCCCAACCAATACCTAAAATTCCCCAAGTAGCAGAATATTTAGAAACTGGTCAACGCTCAACCCAAAATTTAGAAATTAATGTAGTTGGAAATGCCTTTGCTGAGTTGATTCTTTCTCAAGATAAAGCAATAGCAATTAACGATATTTCTAAAGATTCAATTCTGGGTAATAGTAAATATGTATTAGAGCGATTTAATATCAAATCAATGCTGATAACTCGCACATCTTATCAAGGAAAACCAAATGGAATAATTAGTTTAGAGCATTGCGATATTTGCCGTCATTGGACAGAATATGAAATAGATTTATTAGAGTCTGTAGCTAGTCAAGTTGGTATTGCGATCGCCCAAGCAATCTTATTAAAAAAAGAAAAAAAACAACGACTAAAATTAGCAAAACTTGCTACTATAGATGGGTTAACTGGAGTTGCAAACCGTCGTCAGTTTGATGAGTTTTTACAAAACGAATGGAAAAGACAAATGCGAGAGCAAAAACCCCTAGCTTTAATCTTATGTGATGTAGATTATTTTAAACGTTACAATGATACCTATGGACATCAAGTAGGAGATGAATGTTTAAGGCAAATTGCCCAAGTACTTCGGAGTTATAGTAGGCGTGCTGCTGATTTAGCCGCCCGTTATGGGGGAGAAGAGTTTGCAGTAATTTTACCGAATATAGAGGCTGAAAATGCGGCAAAAATAGCCGAAAAAATAAGGAGTGAAGTGGAACAGTTGCAAATTCCTCATCAAGCTTCTGAGCTGGGTTATGTTACCCTATCTTTAGGTGTAAGTTGTCTCATTCCCAATCGGGAAACTAACTCCCAGAAGCTAGTTACTTTAGCTGATACTGCATTATATCAAGCGAAACAACAAGGACGCAATCAAGTTATCTTGCAAGCAAAACAATCTTAAACCTAAAAAAATATCTGGGGAAAAAGGTAAATTTTTATCCTAACTTTTACAATAAAGGTATTCCGATTTTTTTGATGAAATTAGTTATATTTATGTAACCAATTTTTGTTTCAGATAATGGCAAATACCAATAAATTTTTTACCCTGATTTTTTAATCAATAATAACTGTTATGTAAATCAATCAATAAATAGCATAAAGTCCACCTGCACAGGTTAGAAACTTGTATTATTTTAATAAATATTTAAAAAATTCTTGAAAAAAATGTTAATAATAAACCGAGGAAAAAATCAGATAAGCAACAATTTAATTCAAATTTTAATCATTGATGACAATCGTCAAAATAGCTTATTAATAACTCACTGTTTAAAAACAATAAAAAATTGTAAATTTTTAATGGCAGAAAGTGGAGAAGAGGGGCTAGAAAAACTGCAAACAGAAACAGTAGATTTAATCTTGCTAGATATAATGATGCCAGGGGGAATAGATGGATTTGAAACCTGTAAAAGATTAAAAAATTCAAATTCAACCAGAGACATTCCTGTGATTTTTATTACCGCACTTGATAATGTAAAAGATCGGATCAAAGGCTTGCAATTAGGAGCAGTAGATTACATTAGTAAACCATTTGAACCAGCAGAAATATTAGCTAGAGTAAATCTCCATCTGAAAAACAACATTTTACAGAAACAAATCCAACAACAAAACTTATTATTACAAGAAGAAATTCAAATAAGGGCAAAAATAGAAAAAGCGCTCTGGGAGACACAAAGCACCCTGACTAATATTATGAATAATATTCCAGGCATAGCTTACCGTTGTAAAAATGATGAACATTGGACAATGGAATTAATTAGTATAGGTTGTTATAAATTAACTGGTTATCTACCCAAAGAATTTACCGAGAGGGAGATTTCATTTGCTCAATTAATTCACCCAGAAGACAGAGAAAAAGTAAGAGAAGTAATAGAAAAAGCCGTTGCTCAAAATCAACCATATCAGTTAGTTTATCGCATCTTAACCAAAAGTGGAGAATTGAAATGGGTTTGGGAGCAAGGAGAAGAAGTTTTTGATGAAAATCGCTCTATTTTAGTATTAGAAGGCTTGATAGTAGATATCACAGATCAAAAAGAAGTAGAAGCAGCACTAAAAAGGGAGCTTAAAAAAACTTTACTGCTAAAAGAAATAACAGACGAAATTCGCTCATCCTTAGATATAGGGCAAATTTTTCAGACAGCAGCAGAAAAAATTGGTAAAACTTTTGCAGCAAGTTGTTGTAGAATTTACTCTTATATCGACTCACCCAGCCCTAAAATTCCCCAAGTAGCAGAATATTTAGCACCTGGTGAAATATCCCCATTAAATATACCAATTCCTGTGTCAGAAAATTCCCTAGCTCAAGTAGTTTTATCCCAAGATAAAGCAGTAGTAATTAATGATATTGATACCTCACCTTTACTGAAAAACACTAAAAACTGGCTAGTTAATTTTAAGCTCAAATCTATCTTAATAATTCGCACATCCTATTTAGAAAAACCCAACGGTATTATCTCTCTTAAACAGTGGAATAATTATCGTCATTGGACAAAAGATGAAATAGATTTATTAGAATCTGTTGCAAGTCAAATGGGTATTGCTCTAGCTCATGGAAATTTGTTAAAAAAAGAACAAGATCAAAGTGCCGAACTAGCCGAACATAACTTAACTCTTCAAAAAATGAAAACTCAATTATTAGAAGCAAACCAAAAATTAGAAAGACTCGCTAACCTTGATGGTTTAACAGGTATTCCCAACCGTCGTCAATTTGATGAATATTTAAAGCAAGAATGGAAAAGACAATCTAGAGAACAAAAACCCCTTTCCCTAATCATTTGCGATGTAGATTGTTTTAAAAGCTACAATGATACTTACGGGCATCAAGCAGGAGATGACTGTTTAAAAAAAGTGGCCCACTTACTTCAGGATGGAATTAAACGCCCAGCAGATTTAGCAGCCCGTTATGGAGGAGAAGAATTTGCCGTAATTTTGCCAAATACAGAGGGGGAAGGAGCTTTTCAGCTTGCAATCAAATTAAACCAAGAAATTCAACAGTTAAAACTTCCCCACACCGCTTCTAATTTTGGTTATGTCACAGTTTCCTTTGGGGTAAGTTGTCTCATACCCAGTCAGGAAAAATGTTCACAAACTCTCATTACTCTTGCTGATGCAGCTTTATATCAAGCCAAAAATAAAGGACGCAATCAAGTGATTTTTAATGTTGATAGCTCATTAAATCCCAGGAATCCTAGACAACAGAGAAAACACACCAAAACCCAATAATAAAGCACCACTTATAGGATTAATCCAACCTGACCAACGACGCAATTCTAACAACTTTTTGATAGTAGCAGTGAAAGTCCCAGCTAAAATCAAAGGAGCAACATAACCTGCTGTATAAGAAAGTAATAAAACAGCCCCTAAAATTAAATCTTGAGTCGTTGCAATCCAAGCCAATAAAGTAGCTAAAACTGGAGTACTACAAGGAGAAGCAACCAAACCAAAAGTTAAACCCAGTAAATAGGAACGTAAACCAGTAGGTAACTCTTCCGAAATCCAATCAGTAGCACTAAAATTAGGAAAACTTAGAGGTAAAATTTCTAACAAATTAAGTCCCATAATAATGGCAATGAAACTAACCACAATGGGTAAACCAACCCCAATTTGTCCATATACTCGCCCCACAGATGCAGCTAAAATGCCCAGTGCTGCTAAAGTGGTAGCTAAACCCAGGGAAAACCAGGTTGACTGAGTAGCAGCTTGTAGCCTACCCTTTGCTTCATAACCACCAATATAACCAATGGTTATCGGTAACATAGAAAGCATACAAGGAGTTAAGCTGGTCAGTAATCCAGCAACAAATATTATGCCAATACTTACCCAGCTTAAATGGGTTAACTGGGTAGACACCAAATTATTGGCAAATTGTTCAATTTCGTACAGTTGATTTTGTAATGTTTCTAACATGGTTTTTGACTGAAAGTTAATTTAATTTTAAAATAAAATAATTCTTCCTTGCCAATCTGGATTAAATATCTTAGCTTTTGCTCTTTTTTATCAATAAATATTCTCAGAAATAACCATGAAAAAAGTAATTTTACTTTTAATAACAATAGCCATAATATTAATACTTTTAGCGCGTCCAGTAACAGCAAAAATAACAGATTGCACCGCAGAATATTCAAATATCCCAATCAATACTCAATGTCAAGTAAATATGGTCGATTTGCACCCCACACAAGCTAATATAGGACTTTATCAAGTAGAATATACCAAAGCTTGGCTCAACCTAATTGACTCAGGAAAATCACAAATATTTCCCTCAATTAACGAGTTTTTACAGCAAAAAATAGTACCTGTGGTAATAGGACCAGAAGGAAAACTTTATATGGTAGATAATCATCATACAATGCGAGCAATTTGGGATTATTATCAAGGCGAGCCAAATATTAAAGTATCCATAAAAATTCTCCAAAATTGGCAGGATAAATCAGATTTTTGGACAGCAATGCAAACTAATAATTATACTTATTTAGGACCACCAGGAGCAGAAATAAACCCCAGGGAAATTCCCAATTCAATTGGCGATTTAACAGATGATCCCTATCGCGCAGCAGTAGGAATGGCAATGCAATGGGGCTTTTTTGAAAAACCACAAGGAGAAGCAAAATATTTTTATGAATTAAAATGGGGAGACTGTTTAAAAAAACAGGGTTTTGATTTAGGAGAAGAATTAGATAGGTCAGAGATTTTTAGAACTATTGCTTTTTTATCTGAATTAAGAGAGCAAAATCAAATAAATCGGATTTGTAATGTTCCTGTTTCAGAAGGTAAAACTTTAGCTGAGATTTCTCAAGATTTAGAATAAGATTATGACATATTGTTTAGGAATTATTAACCGTTTTGGGATCGTCATGGGATCAGACTCCCGCACCAATGCAGGAGTTGAGTATACTTCCACCTATCAAAAACTTTTTGACTTCTCGTCTGACGGAGAAAGAGTAGTGTTAATTTGTTGTTCTGGGAATCTTTCTATTACCCAGGGAGTGTTAACCAGATTGCAACGCGATATTCAAAACCGCGAAGAAGAAAACCTCCACACCCTCCCCAGTATGTATGATTTGGCTAGTTATATTGGTAAAAAAAGCAGGGAAATTCAAACTGCAGAACGTCCCTGGTTAGAAAAAGATCGTATCGACTATCAATGTAACTTTTTACTCGGCGGGCAAATCAAGGGTGAAGAACCACAACTATATTTGATTTATCCCCAGGGAAACTATATTCAAGCAACCAGGGAAACCCCTTTTCTCCAAATTGGCGAAACCAAATATGGGAAACCCCTTCTCGATCGCACTATCACCTCAGAAACACCTTTAGAAGCAATGGCAAAATGTGCCCTACTCTCCATAGACTCCACCATGAAATCCAATATATCCGTAGGACCTCCCATAGATTTAGTTATGTATGAAGCAAATACTTTGGTATTGCGGCATACCTTACGCCTGCGTTTAGGCGCTCCCTACCTCGCAAAAATCCGTAAATTGTGGGAAGAGTCAGTGCGTCAGGCATTTGAAGCCATGCCTAATATAGAATGGAATCATGAACTCGAAACCTCAGCTCAAGAGGACATCTTTATTGACTGAACCAAAGATAAAAAAAAAATTTAGGAAATTTGGCTAAGGGATTATCAATCCTCAGCAGAACGTGCTAGGATAAATCCATAACCTCTTTTTGTTTGCCTATGCGATCGCTGCCCGTCGGCAAGTGGCTAGCGATCGCTTTCTGTTGTTTATCGTTTTTTTTTGTTTAATTGCAACTAATCAATGCTAACCCGATTAGGGGTAAGATTTTCTGAAAAATAAGAACTTTAAGGTTTTTTTAAGCTTCCTGACAAGAGTTTAAACTTAGTTCATTGTTTGTGTTGCATACTGTATATTCAGGGAAGAAGTAGCACTAACAGGTTGCAAACCAAAAAAAGTAATAGCCATTTCCTCACCCACGTCATTCATTTTGAGCTGCATTTGGTCCAAAAACTCATGTAAACCACCTACTATTTTCTTAGACATATGTGGACATATGTCTAGGAACCTACTTCCTCGGTGAATAAGTAGGATTTTTCTGCTCACCCGTTCCCATGTTTACTTGCAAAGAAGGGAAATGTTCC
>Ga0114939_10001376_pt1 | contig 19209 bp, 15 predicted proteins | sample AshMeaCrysSpring_FD_87196 | JGI IMG/M metagenome (GOLD analysis project Ga0114939, IMG submission 87196) | Groundwater microbial communities from Big Spring, Nevada to study Microbial Dark Matter (Phase II) - Ash Meadows Crystal Spring | ecosystem: Environmental > Aquatic > Deep subsurface >...
CGATGGCGATGACGCCGACCACCATCACCTGCTGCAGGATGAGCGAGAAGTTCTCGCCGCTGAAGAAGCGCTCGGTGGTCAGGCCGAAGAAGGCGCAGGCGATGACCAGCGCGATGAAGGGGCCGAGCTGGCCGATCGGCGGCATCTTGCTCTTGAGGGTGCTCACGGTGGCGACTCCTGTGGGCGCGGGTGGCGCCGCGCGCGGGCTGAGGGTGGTGCGCATCGGCGGGGCCTCCTGTCGGGCGCGGTGGCCCGGTGCTGCGGCAGGCGATGCCCCGGCGCGCGGCGCCGGGGTGGCCTCAGCGCCGCGGTGCTACTTGGCGCCCCAGCAAAGGTCCGTGCCGGTCTTGACGTCCTTGCTGTCGACGCCGGGCAGCGGCTTGGCGGCGATCAGCGTCACGCCGGTGTCGGTGTAGCCGCTGACCTTCTTGCCGGTCTTGGCATAGTCGACGCCGGCGGCCACGCCCATCGAGGCCATCTTCAGCGGGTACTGCTGGCTGGTGGCCGCGATGACGCCGGCGCCCACGTCCTTGACGCCGGCACAGCCACCGTCCACCGAGACGATGATCACGCCCTTCTCCTTGCCGGCCTTCTTCAGCGCGTTGTAGGCGCCGGCGGCGGCCGGCTCGTTGATCGTGTAGACGACGTTCACGTCCGGCGCCTTCTGCAGGCAGTTCTCCATCGCCGTCTGGCCCTTGGCGCGGTCGCCGTAGCTGTCGGCCATGCAGACGATGGCGGCGTCCTTGCCGAGCTCGTTGCTCTTGGCGTCCGGCGCGGCCAGCCCGAAGCCCTTCAGGAAGCCGTTGTGGCGCTGCGCACCGACCGGGTGGCCGGGGAACAGGTCGAGGGTGACGATCTTCGCCGGCTTGCCGCCCATGGCGGCCTTGGCGTATTCGCCGATCAGCACGCCGGCCTTGTAGTTGTCGGTGGCGAACAGCGCGTCGGTGGCGTCCACCGGGTCGGTGGGGCTGTCGAGCGCGATCACCATCACGCCCTTGTCGCGCGCCTTCCGAACAGCCGGCACGATCGCCTTGCTGTCGCTGGGCGTGATCAGGATCGTCCTGGCGCCGGCGGCGACCATGTTCTCCATCGCCGTCACCTGGCCGGCGTTGTCGCCGTCGGTCTTGCCGGCGCCGCTGAGCAGCTTGGCGCCCCTGGCCTTGGCCTCGGCGTCGGCGCCTTCCTTCATCTTCACGAAGAAGGGGTTGGTCTCGGTCTTGGTGATCAGGCCGATCACCGGCGGGCCGGATTGCGCCATCGCGCCGGTGGTGAACAGCGCCGCGGCGCAGAGCGCGGCTTGGGTCGGCTTCAGCATCGTCGTCTCCTTCGGGTGTGGGGTGCCAGGCTTGCAGCACCGGTGTGGCGATGGCTTCATTCTGCGAGCCCCGAGTTAATAAATCAAGTGGATTGATTAATGGAAAACCCTGTGGCCCAAGGCCCCGGGCCTGGGCCATGCTCGCGCCATCGCGGCCTGTGCCGCCATATGGGAGCAAGCGATGTTCGTGGTCAGTGGGGAAGCGCTGATGGATGTCTTCGGCGGCGCCGACACCGCCCAGGGCCTGGCGCTGGATGCGCGCATCGGCGGGTCGCCGCTGAACGTGGCCATCGGCCTGGCGCGGCTGGGCCAGCCGGTGGCCTTCTTCGGCGCGCTGTCCAGCGGCTTCCTCGGCGACCGGCTGCTGCGCGCGCTGCACGACGAAGGCATCGACACCCGCGCGGTACCGCGGCTGGACGCGCCCACCACGCTGGGCCTGGTGGGCCTGGACGCGATGGGCGTGCCGTCCTATGCCTTCTACGGCGCGGGCTGCGCCGACCGGCTGCTGCCGCTGGGGGCGCTGGCGCTGGTGCCCGCATCCGCCCGCGCTTTCCACTTCGGCTCCTATGCAATGGTGGTGGAGCCGGTGGCCGCCACCCAGCGCGCGCTGGTCGAACGCGAACACCCGCGCAGCCTGATCGCCTACGACCCGAATATCCGCCTCAACGTCGAACCCGCACTCGACCGCTGGCGCGAGACGCTGCGGTGGATGCTGCCGCGCAGCCACCTGCTGAAGGTGAGCGAGGAAGACCTGGGCTTGCTCTACCCCGGACAGGCTGCGGCGGAGCTGGCTCGGGACTGGCTCGGCCGGGGCGTGGTCTGCGTCGTGGTCACACATGGCGGCGAAGGGGCCAGCGCCTGGCGCCAGGGCGAACAGCTGCGCGTCGAGCCGGTGAAGGTGGCGGTGCAGGACACCGTGGGTGCCGGCGACACCTTCCAGGCGGCGTTGCTCGCCGGCCTGGCCGAACGCGGCGCGCTGGCGCCCGCCACGCTGCGCGACCTGCCCGAGGCGAGCTGGCAAGAGGTGCTGCAGTTTGCCGCGCGCGCGGCCGCGATCACCTGCTCGCGCCGCGGCGCGGACATGCCGCGACGCGCGGCACTGAACTAGGGCCTGATCACCCTACCGGCAGGGAGCGCACTGCGGGTCGGAAAGGCCGCAGCCAAGGCGCAAACCGCAGCCGGGCCGAACACCCGGCGAGGCTTTGACAAGCCACATGCGGCATCTCCGGCCGCAACCCTGCTGGAAGGCCCGCCGAGACGGGCCGCAACGCCCTCAGGCGGCGATGGCCGCAGCCAGGCACTTGTTGCACTTGCCCAGGCCAGGCAGGCGCGGATCGGGCTTGCCGTCGCCGGTCTTGAAGTTGGCCTGGCAGCGCCTGCAGACGTACATCTTCGAGCTGGACATCATCGGCTTGGCACCGGGCCCGCTGGATGGCCGGGCCGCGGAATACTCCGCCTGGGTCTGGCGCAGCCGCTGTCCGGTTTCCGAAACGACAGGTGCAGAAGAACGTTTGGTGGCCATGTGATTGATCCCGGAATCGCTCATGATTTTAGCGGAACATCGTCGGCGGCGCCCATCGGGGGGATCACCGGGTCGAATCGCACGCGCTCCTAGAGCCGGCGATGGTGCAGCGCCGGCAACTGGCTGCGGACCTCGGCAAGCCGCTGCACATCGACGCTCGCCGCCACCACGCCTTCTCCCTCTTCGCGCTGCGCGAGCACCTCGCCCCAGGGGTCGACGATCATGCTGTGGCCCCAGGTGCGGCGCCCGTTCTCGTGCCGGCCGCCCTGCGCCGGCGCCAGCACGAAGCACTGGTTCTCGACCGCCCGGGCGCGCAAGAGCAGTTCCCAGTGCGCCTGCCCGGTGGTGTAGGTGAAGGCCGAGGGCACGCACAGCAGGTCACAGGGCGGCCGCATCAGTGCCCGGTACAGCTCGGGAAAGCGCAGGTCGTAGCACACGCTCAGGCCCAGACGCAGCGCGCCCGCCTGCAGCGCGACCGGCTCGCTTCCGGCCTCGAGTACGCGACCTTCGTCGTACTGCTCGCGCGCGTTGGCGAAGGCGAAGAGATGCATCTTGTCGTAGCGCGCCGCCAGCGAGCCGTCGGGCGCGAACACCAGCGAACTGTTGCGCACGCGACCCGCTGCCGCGGCGCGCAGCGGCAGCGTGCCGCCCACCACCCAAAGCCCATGCTGCCGCGCCTGCTGCGCCAGGAAGCGCTGGATCGGCCCGTCGCCCGCGGCTTCGGCGACGGCCAGCTTGTCGTCGTCGCGGCGGCCCATCAGGCAGAAGTACTCGGGCAGCGCCGCCAGCTGCGCGCCGTCGGCCGCGGCGCGGGCGATCAGCGACGCCGCGGCCTCGAGGTTGCGCTCCACGTCCGGCGTGGACACCATCTGCAAGGCGGCGATCTTCATCCCGAGGGCCTCTTCGCGGCGGTCTTGTCGATCGGCTCGGCGGCGCCGCGCGCCGGCGCCGAGGCCGGCGCGGCGGCGGGCACGCCGGGCTTGCGTTCGATGCGCTGCACCTGCGGGTCGGCCCAGGAGCCGGTGATGCGCAGCTCGCTCGTGCCGGCGGCGATCAGCGGTTCTCGCAGCACCCACTGCGCCAGCAGCGTGCCCAGGCCGATGGCCGGATTGATGGCCATCGTCGCCAACGCCGCGCCGGTGGCGTCGAAGTTGGGGACGACGAGCACGTGCACGTCCTGCGTCTCGCGCAGCAGGTCGGCGCTGCCCTGCATCAGCACGGTGGCCTGCGCGCCGCGCATGCGCATGTCGGAGGTCTCGGCCACGCCGCGGTTGACTGCGACCTGGCCTTCGATGCTGTCGAAGGCGAAGCCCTCCTGGAACAGGTCGCGGAAGTCCAGCGACAGCCGCCGCGGCAGCGCCTGCAGGCTGAGCACGCCGAGCAGCCGCGCGCCGCCCGGATCGGCGTGCATGAACTGACCGGCATCGACGTCGAGACTCAGCTCGCCCTGCATGCTCGGGTAGTCCAGCGAGAACGGCGAGCCGCTCCAGGACAGCTCGCCCTGCAGCGTACCCTTGCCGCCGCGCAGCGCGTCGCCCGCCCCCAGGCGCTGCAGGAACGCGCCGCTGTCGGCCAGCGCAAGCCGGAAGTCCAGCGACATGCGGCGCGCGCCGGCCGCCGCCCAGCGACCGGTGGCGCGAAACTGCGCCTCGGGCACGTCCAGGTCCAGCTTGTCGAGCTGCCACTCGCGCTGCCCGGCCCGCCCAGGCAGCGTGCGGTTGACGGCCAGCACCTGCAGCCGCCCCAGCTTTCTGCCGCGCAGCTCGAAGTCGTCGACCACGATGTCCAGCGCCGGCACGCTGACGGGCGGTTGGCTGAGCAGGCCTTCCACCGCCGACACCTCGGACTGCGGCACCGACAGCCGCTTCAGGCGGGCCATCACCCGGCCGGCCTGCAGGTTGCCGCGGGGCGGCCGGTACTCGATGTCGCCGGCCAGCTGCTCGGCCTGCAGACTGGCCTTCCACCACGGCTCGGCCGGCGAACCCTGGCTGCTGAAGGTGGCCGTCACGCGGGACAGGAAGCGGTTGCCGGAGCGCAGCTCGTCGGCGCGCAGCTGCACCGTCTGCGGCAGGTAGCCGTCGGCCACGGGATCGGCGCCGCCGCCGACACGCTCGGCCAGCGCCTGCCAGGCGTCGAGGTCGACGCGGCCGAGGTTGAGTGCGGCATGCACCCCCGCCGCCGGCAGCGGCGGCAGGGTGTCGAGCATGGCCACGCTGCCGCGCAGGACGCGGGCTTCGGGCCCCGTCAGGTCGCGCTGGAACTGCGCCTTGAACAGGTCGCCCAGCTCGAACTGCAGGCTGTCGCGGCCGCGGCCGGGGGCCGATGCAGCCTCGGACTGCGGCGCGATCTGCAGCCGCATCGGCAGCGCGGCCGCGGCCACCGGCTTGGCCAGTGGCGCCGGCAGGTCGATCTCCAGGCCGACCAGGTTGCTCTGCAGGCTCAGCGACGGACGCCCGTCGGTCAGGGCCAGCGAGCCGCGCCATGCGGCCTGGCCGCGCATCTGGCCGGCGAGTCGCGCCAGCGCCTCCGGCTGCGCCAGGCCGCGCAACGCCTCGGCGGTGGCCGTGCCCTGCGCGCTGAGCCGCAGGTTGCCGTCCAGGCCGATGCTGCCTTCGATGCTGGTGTCGCCGCCGAGCATGCGCGCGGTCAGCGGGCGCAGCACCAGCGCCTGGGCCGTCAGCTCCAGGTTGCCGCGCGCGCCGATCAGCGGCGGCAGGTCCGGATGCAGGCGCAGGTCGTTGCCGGTGAGTTGCAGGTTGCCGCGCCAGGTGGGCGAAAGGCTGCCGGCCAGCGGGATGGTCGTGGACAGCCTGAGCTCGGCAGGCCCGGCGACGCCGACCGCCTGCAGCGCCGCGCCGGCGCGCTGCCCGAGCGGCGCGAGCCGCGCGAAGCGCAGCACGTCGGCGGCCGGGCCGCGCCCCTGCCCCTGCAGCGACAGCAGCGGCTGCGGCGCCGCGAGGTCGGCGATGCCGCCCTGCACGTCGCGCAGCTCGAAGTCCCACAGCCGCCCGCGCAGGCGCCGCAGGTTCATGGCCAGGCGATCGAACTCGATCTCGCCGCTGGCCTGCTCCAGCGCCGGCCATTCCGGCGCCGCTGCCGGCCGCCCGCCGGCGGCCGTGGGTCCGGGCAGGAAGGCGTAGCTGACGTCGCGCAACTGCAGCACGACGCGCATCTCGCCTTCGCGCGCGCTGTGGAAGGGGAAGTCCGCCAGATCGCCCTTGACCCTGAAGCTGGCCAGCGTGATGGTGCCGCTCCGCACCGCATCGCGCACGTGGTGGCGCGCCGACTCGTCGATGCCCAGCGGCAGGTAGCGGGCGGCACTGGTGGCGCGCGTGCCCTCGAGCCGAGCGTTCAGGTCCAGCCGGCCGGGAAAGCGCGCGCCGCGCCCCCAGCCCTCGCCCTCGCCGCTGCGCCAGCTGGCCTCGCCCTGGCCCTTGGCATCGGCATTCGCGAAGCGCAGCTCCGCAAGCTTCAGCTCGACGGCGCTCGGCCGGTCCGCCGCCGGCGTGATGCGCCACGACAGACCGGTTTCGAGTTCGTCGAACGGGATCTCGGGTTCCTCGAACACCCCGGGGAAGATCAGCGCCCCTTTGCGAATGGCCAGCCGCGCTTCGCCGCCGCGTTCGTTGGCCGACAGCTGCAGCCGCGCCTGGCGCAGGCCCGGCCGCGCCGGCTGGCCTCCGGCCTGCACCTCGCCCGGCTGCAATGCCAGGTCGCTGAGGCGGGCATCGACCTGGTAGCTGCCCAGCTGGTCGGGCGGACCGGTCCAGCGCGCCTTGAGCGAGTCGATGGCGCCGCGCGGCGCCAGCCCCGCCAGCAGCGCGCGCACCGGCTCGCCGAACGGTGCGCGCGTCGCGATGCGCGACAGCGCTTCCAGGCTCAGGCGCTCGCCGCTGATCTCGCCGCCGGTCACCGGCGTGGACTCGGTCCACGGCTGGCGCAGGTCCTGAGCCTGGCGCCAGGCCACCGTCAGGTCGCCCGCCGGCCAGTTCAGGCCGTCGTTGGCCAGGAAGGCGAGGTCCTGCACCTGCAGGCGCATGCCGGCGGCGTCGCGCTGCACGTCGATGCGGCCCAGCAGCTGCTGCAGCGCCAGCGGCTGCAGCGACGGCGCCAGACGCACCGACACCGCGCTCAGCGCGAAGTCCAGCGTGGCGCGCCGCGGCACCCCCTCGGCGATGTCGACCCAGGCGCGCAGCGCGCCCTCGCCCTCGCCGACCTGCACCGGCAACTTCAGGTAGTGGCGCAGCTCGCTGGCGTTGGCCTGCGGAAACTCGGCGAAGAGCGTGCCGTTCCAGCGGCGCAGCTCGCCCGCGTCCGCCAGCAGCGGCTGGGTGAAGCGGCCGCGCAGGGTGAAGCGCCGGCCCCACGACGGCGGCGGCGTGGCGTCGATGCGCAGCGCGTGCCGGCGCAGGCCGTTGCGCAGCACCAGGTCGAGCTGGGTCAAGGCCAGCGGCGGCGTGCCGCTGGCTTCGTCGACCCACAGCAGCTCGGCATTGCGCACGACGAATTCATGCTGCTCCAGGAGCCAGTCGCGCGCCCGCGTGTCGCCGCTGCCCACGCTGCCATCCCAGTCCAGCCCGGCCACGTGCCAGCGACCCGCGGGGTCGCGCCGCACCTCCAGCCGCGCGCCGTCGATCAGCACCTGATCGAAGCGCAGCGTCAGCGCCAGCAGCGAGTGCGGCGCGAACGCGGTGTGCACCCGTGAAAGATGCAGCGCCTCGCGGCCGTCGCGGTCGAACAGGCGCAGGTCGCGCAGTTCGAAGGCAGGCACCCAGCCCCCGGACTGCACGCGGATTTCGCCGATCGACACCCTCAGGCCGATGGCCTCGCCGGCGAAACGCTCGATGCGCGGGCGCCACTCGTCGATGTGCGGCAGAATCAGCCAGTGCAGCGCCAGCCAGGCGGCGAGAAAGACGCCCCACAGCAACAGCAGCGCAGCCGTGACCAGGCTGGCCATCCGGCGCCACCATGGCCAGCGGCGCGGCAGTCCGGCTTCAGACCCAGGAGACGACGGTGAGACCATTCGGCGTGGGAGCAATTGCGCGGCGCACCTGGAGCCGCGAGGCCTGGGTCTCCGGCGGCGGCGGGCGCGCCAGCCTGCGCCGCAGGTCGAGCGGGCCAATCTAGCACACCGACAGCTCGCCGCAGCATGGGTTCGGCCCTGTTCGAAGAAGGTGCGCCGCCGCAGGCGCCGGCGCTGGCGTCGCACAGCCGATTCGTGCAGCGCATCCGGCGGCGCTATGCCGGCGAGCTTGCGCTGCTGCCTCCGGGCGCACCCGACTTCGACGCCCTCACGGCCCTGGTGCACCGGCTCTGCGCCGGAGGCCGGACGCTGCCGTCGGCATTGCGCGTCGCGCGGCAGCTGTGCCTGGAACGGCTGGCCTGCCTGGACGTGGAACAGGCGGCGCCGCTGCAGACGATCACCGGCGGCATGACGGCGCTGGCCGAGGCCACTCTGGAGCTGGCGCTGGCCCAGGCGCTGGCCGACATCGACGAGCGCCACGGCGTGCCGCGCGATGCCCAGGGCCGGCGCATCGATTTCTGGATCGTCGGCATGGGCAAGCTCGGCGCGCGCGAGCTGAACGTCTCGTCGGACGTCGACCTGATCTACGTCTACGAGGACGAGGGCGAGACCGACGGTGCGCTGCGCGTCAGCGCGCACGAGTACTTCTCGCTGGTGGCGAAGAAGCTGTACGCGCTGATCGGCGAGACCACCGAGGACGGCTTCGTGTTCCGCATGGACCTGGCGCTGCGGCCCAACGGCAACTCCGGCCCGCCGGTGTGCAGCCTGCCGATGCTGGAGGAGTACCTGCAGGTGCAGGGCCGCGAGTGGGAGCGCTTCGCCTGGCTGAAGAGCCGCGTCGTGGCGCCGCGGGCCAGCGTGGCCGGCGGCCGGGCGCTGGCGTTGCGCGCGCTGGTCACGCCCTTCGTCTACCGCCGCTACCTGGACTACGGCGTGTTCGAGGGGCTGCGCCAGCTGCACCGCAAGATCCGCGACGAGGCGCAGCGCCGCGCCGCCGGCCGCCCCGAGCGCGCCAACGACGTCAAGCTGTCGCGCGGCGGCATCCGCGAGATCGAGTTCATCGTGCAGCTGATGCTGGTGGCGCGCGGCGGGCAGTACCCGGAGATCCGCAGCCGCTCCACGCTGACGAGCCTGCACCGGCTGGTGGCGCGCGGGCTGATGAAGCCGGCCACCGCCGCACGGCTGGCCGAGTGCTACGTCTTCCTGCGCCGCGTCGAGCACCGCATCCAGTACCTGGACGACCAGCAGACCCATCTGCTGCCCACGGTCGACGCCGACCTGGGCTGGATCGCGCGCAGCATGGACCTGCAATGCAGCGCCGACGCCTGCGAGCTGCTCGATCGGCTCGGACAGGTGCGCGAGTTCGTCGCCAACGAGTTCGATGCGCTGCTGCACGACGGCCAGGCGCCGGCCGGCGGCCGCAACGGCTGCGCCAGCTGCGGCGTCGGGCCGCTGCCGGTGGACAGCGAACAGCTGCTCGAACGCCTGCCCGAGGAGGTGGCGCAGCGCGTGCGCCCATGGGCCACGCATCCGCGCGTCGCGGCCTTGCGCGACGAGAGCAAGCTGCGCCTGGGGCGGCTGATCCGGCGCGCGGCCGAATGCCTGGCCGACGGCCGCTGCAGCGCGAATGCGGTGCTGCGTTTCGTCGACTGGCTGGAGCCGCTGCTGCGCCGCGAAAGCTACCTCGCGCTGCTGGTCGAGCGCCCGGCCGTGCAGGACCGGCTGCTGCGTCTGCTGGGCATGGCGCGCTGGCCGATGCAGTACCTGATGCGCCACCCGGGCGTCATCGACGAACTGGCCGACGAGCGGCTGCGCCACGGCCGCTTCGAGCCGGCGGTGTTCGGAGCCGACCTGCAGTCGCGCCACGCAGCCTGGGAACGCTCGGGCCAGGCCAACGAGGAATGGCTGCTGGACACGCTGCGCCATGCGCACCATGCCGAGCTGTTCCGCACGCTGGTGCGCGACGTCGAGCGAGAGCTGACGGTCGAGCAGGTGGCCGACGACCTTTCGGTGCTGGCCGATGCGGTGCTCGAGACCACGCTGCGCTGGGCCTGGGCGCTGCTCAAGCACCGCCACCGCGAGGCGCCGCGCTTCGCCGTCATCGCCTACGGCAAGCTCGGCGGCAAGGAGCTCGGCTACGGCAGCGATCTCGACGTGGTCTTCCTCTACGACGACCGCGACGAGGACGACAAGGACCGCGCGCAGGAGGTCTACGGCCACTTCGTGCGCAAGCTGATCACCTGGCTGACGCTGCGCACCTCGGCCGGCGAGCTGTTCGACATCGACACTGCGCTGCGGCCCAACGGCGGATCGGGGCTGCTGGTGACATCGATCGAGGCCTTCGAGCGCTATCAGCTGGGCCGCGGCAGCAACACCGCGTGGACCTGGGAGCACCAGGCGATCACGCGCGCCCGCTTCTGTGCCGGCGCGCCCGATCTGGCGGCGCGCTTCGAGAGCGTGCGCCGCGGCGTGCTCACCGCGCCGCGCGACGCCGCCGCGCTGCGCGAGGAGATCCGCGCGATGCGCGAGAAGGTGCGCGCGGCGCATGCGGTGAAGGCCGGACGCTTCGACGTCAAGCATGGCCCCGGCGGCATGATGGACGTGGAGTTCGCCGTGCAGTACCTGGTGCTGGCCCATGGCGCGAGCCACGCCGGATTGCTGGACAACGTCGGCAACATCGCCCTGCTGCAGCGCGCCGAGGACTGCGGCCTGCTCGCGCCCGGCATCGGCGATGCCGCCGCGGATGCCTACCGGGAACTGCGCCGCGCGCAGCACCTGGCGCGGCTGGACGAGCAGCCGACGCACTTCGAGCCCGAAGCGCTGGCGGTGCAGAGCGCGGCCGTGCGCGCGCTCTGGCAGGCCGTCTTTGGCTGACGCCGCGGGCCGGGCCGGCGGCGGCCTGGCACGACCGGGGCGGCTCTGGGCCTGGGTCTGCGCGCTGCTCGGGCTGGGCGCGCTGCTCGCCAGCCGGGGCGACAGCGCGTGGCTGGACTGGCAGCCGCAGCAGGCCTGGCCGCAGGTCTGGCGCTGGTGGACTGCGGCTTGGGTGCACTGGACGCCGATGCACCTCGGCGCCAACCTGCTGGCCACCGCGCTGGTCGGCGCCTACGGCTGGGCCGCCCGCGTGCCCCATGGCGTGGCCCTGGCCTGGCTGGCCTCCTGGCCGCTGACCCATCTGGCGCTGCTGTCGCGGCCGCAGCTGCTGCACTACGGCGGCTTGTCCGGGCTGCTGCATGGCGGCGTCGCCGCCGTGACGCTGTGGCTGGTGATGCGCGGCCAGGGCGGCCAACGCGCCATCGGCTGGATGATGCTGGCCGGCCAGGGCGTGAAACTGCTGGTCGAGCAGCCCTGGGGCGCGGTGCTGCACCCGCCGGGCGAACTCGACGTGGCGGTGGCGCCGCTGGCGCATGCCACCGGCACGGTCGCCGGCGCGCTCTGCACCTGGCTGGCCCTGCGGCTGCAGCGCGTCGGGCCGGCTTAGACTCCACCTCCCCACCCATCCAAGGAGACGCCCTTGATCACGCTGTGCGGCTTTTCGCTCTCCAACTACTACAACAAGGTGAAGATGGTGCTGCTCGAAAAGGGCATTCCCTTCACCGAGGAGCGGGTCATGACCAAGAGCCAGGACGAAGCGGTGCTGGCCTGCTCGCCCTTGGGCAAGATTCCGTTCATCCGCACCGAGCGCGGCGCGCTGTGCGAAAGCCAGGTGATCGTCGACTACCTGGAGGCGATGTCGCCGCAACATCCGCTGACGCCGGCCGACCCCTGGCAGGCCGCCAAGGTGCGCGAGCTGGTGACCTTCATCGAGCTGCACCTGGAGCTGGTGGCGCGCGAGCTGTATGCGCAGGCCTTCTTCGGCGGCACCGTGGACGAAGCGACCCAGGATCGCGCCCGCAAGCTGCTGGCCAAGCACATCTCCGGCTTCAAGCGGCTGGCGAAGTTCGCGCCCTACGTGGCCGGCGAGCAGTTCACCCAGGCGGATTGCTCGGCCTTCGTCAACCTGCCGCTGGTGGCGATGGCCAGCAAGGCGGTGCTGGGCGAGGACATGCTGGCCGCCGCCGGCATCGACTGGAAGGCCTATGTGAAGCTGGTCGGCGAGCGGCCCAGCGCGCAGAAGGTGGCCGCGGACCGCAAGGCCGATGCCGAGCGCATGGCGGCCGAAGCCAAGAAGGGCTGATCAGCCCGACTGCGGCTGCGCGCCGGCCAGCGCCAGCCGCGCCGTGACTTCCTTGCGGTAGCGGTTGAGCTCCTGCACGCTGGCGAAACTGCGGTCCAGCAGCAGGCTCAGGTTGTGCAGGATGCGCTCGACCACCTTGTTCTCCCAGGCGGCGTCGAACTGGATCTGCTTGTCCAGCCAGCGCTCCAGCCAGGCCGGGTCGGGCAGGCGGCTTTGCACCGTGTCGCGCGGAAACAGGCTGGTGTTGACGTGCAGGTTGGTCGGGTGCAGCGCCTGCGCGGTGCGCCGCGCGCTGGCCATGAGCACGCCCACCTTGGCGAAGGCGGCGCGCGCCTCGTCGCCGAAGCGCTGCATCGCGCGCTTCATGTAGCGCAGGTAGGCGCCGCCGTGGCGCGCCTCGTCGCGCGCCAGCGTCTCGTAAATCAGCTTGATGACCGGCTCGGTGTGCCATTCGGCGGCGCGCCGGTACCAGTGGTTGAGCCGGATCTCGCCGCAGAAATGCAGCATCAAAGTCTCGAGCGCCGGCGCCGGGTCGAATTCGAAGCGCACCTCGTGCAGCTCGGCTTCGGTGGGCACCAGGTCGGGGCGGAAGCGGCGCAGGTACTCCATCAGCACCAGCGAGTGCTTCTGCTCCTCGAAAAACCACACGCTCATGAAGGCCGAGAAGTCGCTGTCGCTGCGGTTGTCGCGCAGGAACATCTCGGTGGCCGGCAACGCGGCCCACTCTGTGATCGCGTTCATCTTCACCGTCTGCGCCTGTTCGTCGCTCAACAGCGCCGCATCGAAGCGGTCCCAGGGGATGTCGCTGTCCATGCTCCAGCGCACGGCCTCGAGCTGCTTGAAGAGTTCGGGATAGAGCATCGTCGGTCCAGCGCTGGCGGTTGCGCATTCTATGAAGCATCCGCTTCAGCGTCGCTCCGGCGCGACGCGACCCCCAGCAAACAGGGGCCCCGGCCGGGCGATTCGAGAAAACCGCAAAAGACACTTCCCATCCAGCCAGTTCATAATGCATACTCATCAGTTCAAATCAGGCTTTCTCGGTAACCCGCCATGCACCCAGCCCTGCGTCCCGTCGTCGCCCTGGCCGCACCCGTCGCGGCCGGGCGCAGCTGAGCCATGCGCCGCATCGCGGTCATCGGCTCGGGCATCAGCGGCCTGTCGGTCGCGCATGCGCTGGCGCCGTTCGCCCCGGTGACGCTGTTCGAGGCGGACAGCCGTTTCGGCGGGCACAGCCACACCGTCGACGTGCGCCTGAATGGCGTCCGGCACGGCGTGGACACGGGCTTCCTGGTCTTCAACCACCGCACCTACCCCAGGCTGGTGCAGCTGTTCGAAACGCTGGGGGTGGCCACGGCCCCGTCGGAGATGAGCTTCTCGGTCCAGGTGCCGCAGCAGGGCATCGAATGGAGCGGCAGCGACCTGAACAGCGTGTTCGCGCAGCGCAGCAACCTGCTGCGCCCGCGCTTCCTGGGCATGCTGGCGCAGATCCTGCGCTTCAACCGCCTGTGCACGGGCATCGCCGAGGCCGGCGACGAGGCGTCGATGAACGAGCCGATCGGCGACTTCCTGGCGCGTCAGGGCTTCGGCGAGACCTTCCGCGACTGGTACCTGCTGCCGATGCTGGGCTGCATCTGGTCCTGCCCCACCGATCAGATGCTGCGCTTCCCGGTGGCGACGATGATCCGCTTCTGCCACAACCACGGCCTCATCCAGGTCGCTGACCGGCCGCAGTGGCACACGGTGCTGGGCGGCTCGCGCGAATACGTGCGCAAGATGCTCGAGCAAGTCCCGGACGCGCGGCGCGGCACGCCGGTGCGTTCGGTGCGCCGCCTCGACCACGGGGTGATCGTCGCCACCGACCATGGCAGCGAGCATTTCGACGAGGTGGTGCTGGCCTGCCACAGCGACCAGAGCCTGGCCCTGCTGGCCGACCCCAGTGACGCGGAACGCGCGCTGCTCGGCGCCATCCGCTACCAGCCGAACCTCGCGGTACTGCACACCGACGCCTCGGTGCTGCCGAAGCGGCGGCTCGCCTGGGCCGCCTGGAACTACGAGCGCGCCGCCGACGCGTCGCGCGAGCAGTCCGCCGTCTGCCTGCACTACCTGATCAACCGGCTGCAGCCGCTGCCGTGGGACACGCCGGTGATCGTGTCGCTCAACCCGGGCCGCGCCATCGCCGGCGAGTCGGTCATCGGCAGCTACCACTACAGCCACCCGGTGTTCGACGCCGGGGCCATCGCCGCGCAGAAGCGGCTGCCGCAGATCCAGGGCCAGGCGCACACCTGGTACTGCGGCGCCTGGACGCGCTACGGCTTCCACGAGGACGGTCTGATGTCCGGGCTCGCGGTCAGCGAGGCGCTGCGCGAAGGGCTGTCCATGGCCGAAACCCCGCATCGTCGCGCGGCATGAGCATGAGCATCACGGGCCTTCCGCAAACGCTCGCCCCGGAGCGCGCCGCAGGGAGCTGGGGCGAGTGAGCACGCCCGGACGTCCCGCGGGCGAGTACCCGAGGGCGCTGCCCGAAGCTGCGCCGCCGGGCCGCGCCCCGGTGGCGCAGATCGGCACCGGCCTGGTGCGCCACCACCGGTTGCGGCCGGCGGACCACGCCTTCGCCTACCGCACCTACTTCCTGATGCTGCCGATGCGCAGGCTGCGCGAGGCACCCTGCGCCGCGCTCGCGCGCAACCGCTTCGGCCTGCTCGGCTTCCACGACCGCGACCACGGCGACGGCCGCGCCGACGCATTGGACTGGCTGGACGAACTGCTGCGCGGCGAGGGCATCACCGATGCCGACGGCGAGGTCTGGCTGCAGACCTACCCGCGCGTGCTCGGCTATGTCTTCAAGCCGGTGAGCTTCTGGTATTGCGAGCGCGCCGACGGCACGCTGGCGGCCATCGTGGTCGAGGTCAACAACACCTTCGGCGAGCGCCACTGCTACCTGCTGTCCGGCGAGCGCCTGGCCTACGGCCGCGACCTGCACGCGCGCAAGGTGTTCCATGTCTCGCCCTTCAGCCAGATCGTCGGCGGCTACCGCTTCCGCTTCCTGCGCAGCCGCGACGCCGAACGCTGCGTGGTGCGCATCGACCACGAGGACGGCGAAGGCGCGCTGCTGCAGACCAGCCTGTCGGGCCGGCTGCAGCCGCTGACGCCATCCAGCCTGCGCGCCGCCTTCTTCGGCGTGCCGCTGATGAGCTTCGGCGTCATCGCCCGCATCCATTGGCAGGCGCTGCGCGTCTGGACCAAGCGCGTGCCCTACGTGCCCAAGCCGGCGCCGCCCGACCGTTTCGTCACCCGTTGAACCCCTGCATCCGCCCGAGGCCCTTGCACCATGAGCCGCAGCACCACTGCCCCGACGCCCCTGTCCCTGCCCTCCTCGGCTCCAGCCTCGGCACGCGCCGTCTTCGGACTGCTGCGCGGCCTGCGCACCGGCACGCTGGACCTGCAGCTGCCAGACGGCACGCAGCTGCACTTCGGCAGCGGTGCCGAGCACGAGCCCGCCGCGCCGCTCCACGGGCGCATGCCGGCGGGCGCTGCGCGAAGGCCTGCCGCCGAGCCGCGCGGTGCGATGCGGCTGCGCAACTGGAGGGTCTGCAGCGCGGCGCTGCGCAGCGGCGACATCGGCTTCGCCGAGAGCTTCATCGACGAGGACTGGAGCACGCCCGACCTGGTGGCGCTGCTGAAGGTGTTCATCGCCAACCGCGATGCCGTCGAGACGGCGATCTACGGCAGCTGGTGGGGCTCGCTGCTGTACCGCGTCAAGCACCTGCTGAACCGCAACTCGCGCCGCGGCAGCCGCAAGAACATCCATGCCCACTACGACCTGGGCAATGCCTTCTACAAGCTGTGGCTGGACGAGACGATGAGCTACTCGGCCGCCTGGTTCGAGGGCAACCCGCAGGGCGACCTGGCGCAGGCGCAATGGGCCAAGGTGCGCCGTGCGCTGCAGGAATGCCGCATCCAGCCCGGCCAGCGGCTGCTGGAGATCGGCTGCGGCTGGGGCGGCCTGGCCGAATATGCGACGAAGCACTTCGATGCGCGCGTCACCGGCGTCACGCTATCCACCGAGCAGCTGGCCTTCGCGCAGGAGCGGCTCGGCGCCCAGGGACTGGCGCACAAGGCCGACCTGCGCCTGCAGGACTATCGCGACCTGGCCGACGGACCCTACGACGCCATCGCATCGATCGAGATGTTCGAGGCGGTGGGCCGCGAATACTGGCCGGGTTTCTTCGCCCAGCTGCGCACGCTGCTGAAGCCGGGCGGCCGCGCCTGCCTGCAGACCATCACCATCCGCGACGACCTGTTCGAACGCTACGCCCGCTCCACCGACTTCATCCAGCAGTACATCTTCCCCGGCGGGCTGCTGCCCAGCGCGCAGGCCTTCCGCGAACAGGCCGAAGCTGCCGGACTGCGCATCGTCAACGAACTGCGCTTCGGCGAGGACTATGCCGAGACGCTGCGCCGTTGGCGCGTGCGCTTCCTGGCCGAGGAGGCGGCCGTGCGCCGGCTGCGCTTCGACGGCCGCTTCCTGCGCATCTGGGAGTTCTACCTGGCCTATTGCGAGGCGGCCTTCGCCACCGGCAACACCGACGTCATGCAGTTCACGCTGGAAAAGCCATGAAACAGCCGCCCGCCCTGAACCGCCGCCGCGCCGCGCTGCTGCTGGCCGCACTGCCGCTGGCCGCCGCGGCCAGCCGCGCGCCGCAGTCGCTGCCGCCCGAGGTGGCCGCCGAGCTGCGCGCTGCGCAGCTGCTGGGCCAGGCGCAGCTGCGCTACCTGGGCCTGCATGTCTACGACATCCGCTTGTGGGGCGAGCCCGGCGCCATCGGCCGCGACCTGCTGTCGGCAACGCTGGCGCTGGAGCTGGAGTACGCGCGCGCGCTCGACGGCCAGGCCATCGCCGAGCGCTCGCTGAAGGAGATGCAGGGCCTGGCGTCCGTCGACGCCGCGCAGGCCGAGCGCTGGCTGCAGCAGATGCGCCAGATCTTCCCCGACGTGAAGAAGGGCGACCGCGTCACCGGCGTGCAGCACCCGGGGCACGCCGCCCGCTTCTTCGTCAACGGCCAGCCGCGCGGCGAGGTGCGCGACGCCGAGTTCACGCGGCTGTTCTTCGGCATCTGGCTGTCGCCGCGCACCTCGCAGCCCAAGCTGCGCGAGGCCCTGCTCGGCAGCAAGGCCCGGGCCACGTGAACGGCAGCCTCGCATCGATGCCGGCCGCCGCGTCGCTGGCGTCTGCGGCCGGCTGGCGCGGCGGCTGGCGCGAGGGCCTGCGCTACGGCGCGCTGGGCCTGCCGCTGGCCTTCGTCGCGCTGCCGCTGTACGTGGTGCTGCCCAACTACTACGCCGAAAGCTTCGGCGTGCCGCTGGCCTGGCTGGGCGCGCTGCTGCTGGCGGCGCGGCTGCTCGATGCGCTGGTCGACCCGTGGATCGGCCGGCAGTGCGACCGCTGGTTCGGCCATTCGACACAGCGCGTGCTGGCGGTGTCGGCCGCGGCCGCGGTGGGGCTGGCCGTCGGCTTCCATGCGCTGTTCTTCCCGCCGGTGCACACGCTGCCGGCCTTGCTGGCCTGGTGCGGCGCCACGCTGGCCCTGAGCTACTTCAGCTACAGCGTGCTGAGCATCGTGCACCAGGCCTGGGGTGCACGTCTGGGTGGCGATGCGCCGCAGCGGGCACGCATCGTGTCGTGGCGCGAAGGCCTGTCGCTGCTGGGCGTGCTGCTGGCCAGCGTGCTCAGCACCGCGCTGGGGCCGGCGGTGACCAGCGCGGTGCTGGCGGCTTCGCTGGCACTGGCGCTGGGCGGCCTCTGGCAGGCCCCGCGCGCCGCCACCGGCGAGATGCCGGCCGAAGCGCCGCCGATGCGTCTGGCGTTGGCCAACCCCTCGTTCCGCCGGCTGCTGGCGGTGTACCTGGTGAACGGCATCGCCAGCGCGATCCCGGCCACGCTGGTGCTGTTCTTCATCCGCGACCGCCTGCAGGCGCCGGCCTTCGAGCCGCTGTTCCTGGGCAGCTACTTCCTGGCTGCCGCGCTGTCGATGCCGCTGTGGCTGCGCGCGGTGGCGCGCTTCGGCCTGGCGCGAAGCTGGCTGGCCGGCATGGGACTGGCCATCGCCAGCTTCTGCTGGGCGGCGCTGCTGGGCGCCGGCGACGTGGCCGCCTTCACCGTGGTGTGCGTGGCCAGCGGCGTGGCGCTGGGCGCCGACCTCGCGCTGCCCGGCGCGCTGCTGGCCGGCGTGATCCGCCGCGCCGGCCACCACGGCCAGGCGGAAGGCATGTACTTCGGCTGGTGGAACTTCGCCACCAAGCTGAACCTGGCGCTGGCCGCGGGTATCGCACTGCCGCTGCTGGGCCTGATCGGCTACGCGCCGGGCAGCCGCGACCCGCAGGCGCTGCAGGCGCTGACGCTGGCCTATTGCGCGCTGCCCTGCCTGCTGAAGCTGGTCGCGGCCGGCCTGCTGGGCTTCATCTGGATGCGCCATCCCGAAGGATCTACCGAATGAGACGCTGGTTCCTGGCCGCTGCCGCGGCCCTGCTGCTGGGCGCCTGCGCGGCGCCGACCGCGGACGACTACCGGGCCGAGAAGCCGGTGCTCGACCTGAAGACCTACTTCAACGGCCCGCTGGTCGCGCACGGCATCTTCACCGACCGCTCGGGCAAGGTGGTGCGCCGCTTCACGGTGCAGATGACCGGCACATGGCAAGGCAACATGGGCACGCTGGACGAGCGCTTCACCTACAGCGACGGCAAGACCGAGCGCCGCGTCTGGAAGCTCAGCGACGAGGGCAACGGCCGCTGGACCGGCCGCGCCGACGACGTGATCGGCCAGGCCGAGGGCCGTGCCGCCGGCAACGCGCTGAACTGGCGCTACACGCTGAAGCTGCCGGTGGACGGCACGGTCTACGAGGTGCAATTCGACGACTGGATGTACCTGGTGGACGAGCGCGTCATGCTGAACAAGGCGGTGATGAGCAAGTTCGGGGTTTACCTCGGTGAAGTGACGCTGTCCTTCACCAAGCCCTGATCGGCCCGCCATGTCCCTGAACCCCCGCATCACCGACTGGAACAGCCAGGTCGTCTGGCTGGTCGGCGCCTCCACCGGCATCGGCCGGGCCACCGCGTCGCTGCTGCACGAGCGCGGCGCGCGCGTGATCGTCTCCGCGCGCACAGCCGCCATGCTC
>Ga0114939_10001377_pt1 | contig 19206 bp, 13 predicted proteins | sample AshMeaCrysSpring_FD_87196 | JGI IMG/M metagenome (GOLD analysis project Ga0114939, IMG submission 87196) | Groundwater microbial communities from Big Spring, Nevada to study Microbial Dark Matter (Phase II) - Ash Meadows Crystal Spring | ecosystem: Environmental > Aquatic > Deep subsurface >...
AGGCGTAAGGCGTAAGGCGTAAGGCGTCAGTATCTGAACAGATAGCTCACCTTCACGAAGACCTGGCGACCCACCGATGTCGTTGGGTCGCCCCCTCGCACCCGGGGCGGGTGCACGCCGGGCGCCTCTTCCCAGTTCGCGTACGCGTCGTCGTAGCCGACGTAGAGCGCCGTCCAGGGATTGACCAGGTACGTCACCAGCACGTCTGCGGCGAAGCGCTTCGTGCGCTCGAGCGACACGAGCGACTCGTTGGGCAGCACCGCGTCGTAGTCGAAGATGACGCGCGCCGAGAGCGGCCGCGTGAACTGGTAGTTCACGCGCGACCGCAGGATGTGGTTGTTGAAGATGTCGCCGCGGGGGGTGCCGGTCGGCAGCACGGTGTCGTCGCGCGCGCGCAGGCGTTCGAAGATGTAGACCTGGTCGAACCGCAGGCGCGAGGTCGGACGGAGGGTGAGGCTGGCCTCGATCGACTGCCGGTCGGCCAGGAACGGCGGCAGCCCCTCGGCCGGGTCGTAGTTGATGCCCGTGCCCCACCGCACGAAGAGGTCGGCACCAAGCCACGACAGCCACTGCGTGTCGGCGTACGCCGCCGCGCGCCAATGACGGAAATCGAGACCCTCGTAGCGCTCGTACGTTTTCCAGTACCGGACACCCATCTCGGTCTGTCCGGCCAGTTCGACATCGAAGGCCGGCTCGATCGTCCACTCCTGCAGCTGGCCCGCGTAGTCCCAGATCGCGTTGCCCTCGAGCTCCGGACCATAGCTCAGCAGAACCTTGCCGGTGGGGAACCAGCGGTACCGCGCCTCGTGCTCGGTGGCGAGCAGATCCACGCGGGGGATGAAGCCGAGGTCCGCCTGGAAGTCCGGGGTCCGGGCGACGATGTCCCCCTCGTAGTTGAAGAACCGCCCGCTCCGCACCAGGCTGCCGTACGCCGAGCTGCCCGTGGTGTCCTCGCCTCCGAACGGCGTGGTGTGACTGCCCACCCACTGCCCCGTCACCGCCCAGCTGTCGTCGATGCGCCAGCGCCCGTCAACGCCGAACACGCGGTTGCCGGTGTCCCCGAACTCGCGATCGGTGAACAGGCCGCCCACGTAGAACCGGTTGGCGAACTCGCGGGCCACGCGCGCGACCCCGATGCCGGTGAACGCCTCGTAGCGCGGGTCCCCCGGCCCGACGCGCTCGCCGGGCAGGTCGTCGTTCACGAGCAGCGTGCCCACCGCCCAGCCGCGGCTCTTGGCGGTGACGCGCACCCCGAAGTCCGGGTCGGCGATGCGGCGCGAGAAGAACAGGGACTGCGGGGTCTCGAAGTAGCTCGCGTTCTCGATGAAGAAGGGCCGCTTCTCGGGGAAGTACACCTCGAACCGCTGGTTGACGGTGACCTGCGGCTCGTCGGACTCGACCTGGCTGAAGTCGGGGTTTGCCGTCAGATCCACCGTGACGGTGTCCTTCAACACGGCCTTGGCGTCGAGCCCGACGCGACCCGTCGAGTCGCCGAGCCGCTCGCCGCTGGCCTCGTCGAGGTACCGCGCGCTCGCGAAGCTGCCGTAGGGAATCGCCTGCAGGTTGCGCCCTGGCGACACCGACTCGACGCCCTCGAGTGTGGCGAGCTGCTTGCCGAGGCTGTTGATGCGGCGCGTCACATAGGGCCAGAAGGAGGTCTCGCTCGCCCGCGTGATGCCTCGCGCGAGCGCAACGCCCCACCGTTGCACCGGCGCGTTGCTGAAGCGGAGGCTCTTGAACGGGATGGCGAAGAGCACGACGAACCCGCCGCCGGTGAGCCGGCCCTCCGAGCGCCACAACGCGTCGAAGCTGTAGTCGTCGTCTTCGCCCTCGATGGTCACGCCGTCCATCTGGATGCCGAGCGGGTTGGTGAGGAACAGGTAGGCACGGCGGCCGTCGTTGTAGGTGTCGAGGATCAGCCCGACCATGTCGTCGGCGCCGAGGTTCTCGCGGCGCGTCAGGTTCGCACGCACGGGCTCCGACGACTCGCAGACGAACACGACGTAGAGGTGCTGCTCGTCGTAGGAAAGATACGCGCGCGTGGGCTGCGACGCGGGAACGCCGTCACCGGGCTCTCGCTGGACGAACGCGTCGACCAGTACCCCGGGCGGCGTTGCCCCGGCGAGCACCGTGTCGATCGAGGGCGGCGCGTCCACCCGGGGGATTCGAAGCACGGGCGGTTCGGCGGCGGCCGCCGATGGCCAAACGAGGAACGAGAGCAGCGCGGGGGTGACGAGGCGTGGCGGAAGGCGAGGCATGCGGACGGCTGCGCGCCGGGGCGGCTACAGCCTAATACGCGGAGCCCACGGCCGCGGTTGCAGAACCCCGCGCCGGGGCTGAAGCCCCGGCCTCCATTCCGTTCCGACCCGCCGATGGAGCCCGGGGGCTTCAGCCCCCGGGGCGGTAGCTCACGAAGGCGAAGCGCGTCGAGTCGGGCGACCACGACGGCACGTTGATCGTCCCCTGCCCGCCGAAGAGGCGCGCCACGATCATGGGCGTGCCGCCGGCGGCCGGCATCAGGCGCAGCACGACGTCTCTGCCGAAGGGGTGTCCCTTCACGGACCTGTCGTAGGAGAGGAACACGACCCAGCGGCCGTCGGGCGAGGGGTGTGGGAACCAGTCGGCCCAGTCCTCGTCGCGCGTCACCTGTTCCTGCCGGGAGCCGTCGGCCTCCATTCGCCAAATCTTCATGAGCCCCGTCCGCTCCGAGTTGAACCAGATGCGTCCGTCCGGGGCGTAGTCGGGGCCGTCATCGAGGCCGGTTGCGGTGGTGAGGCGTCGCTCCTCGCCACCCTCGACCGGGATCGTGTACACGTCGTACTCGCCGTTGCGTTCGGCGCAGTAGGCCAGCGTGCGGCCGTCGGGCGACCAGCCGTGCCAGTAGGACGGGCCGTTCGGGGTGACGAGCCGGGGCGCGCCTCCCGTGGCCGGCAGCAGGAAGATGAGCGATCGATCCTGCGGCGCGTGGCTGATGGCGAGCGTGCGGCCGTCGGGCGAGAACCCGTGATCGTTGTTGCACCGCGTGGCGTCGCCCGTGTCGAGCACGCGCGGCGCACGCGTGTCGAGCGGCAGCGTGTAGAGGCGGCCCTCCTGGTTGAACAGGAGGTACTCGCCGTCGCGGGACCAGTTCGGCGCCTCGAAGTGCGCGGCGGCGGAATACACCACCTCGCGCGCGCCGGTGGCCACGGTCAGCACCTCGAGACGGCTCTCGATGGCCCGGGGCTGCGGCTGGGACGCCGCCGGGGCCGCCAAGGCCACCAGCGCTGATATCCCAAGGAGGGGGAGCCGTCGCGGCTTCATGCAGAATCTCCTGCCGCGTGCGAGCGGCACGCGGTCGGCGAAGCGTAGCAGAAGAGGGCCGGCCCGCAGCACGTGTGCTGGGCTCGCGGCTGATCGGCTGCCCAACGGCGCGCCCCGATGGAGCCGGGCCGTTCAGGAGCCGCCCGACCAGGCGGACGGGTTGACGGCATGAGAGACTGAGCGACCGAGAGACCGAATGCGCGTCCTCGAGCTGTTTTGCGGCATCGGCGGCTGCGCCGCGGCGCTGGGCCCCAACGACACCGTCGTCGCGGCCGTGGACCAGAACCGGGCAGCGCTGTCGGTGTACACCGCGAATTTCCCCCACCCGGTGCGGCCGGCGCTCGTCGAGTCGATCCCGGACGCCGACTGGCGGGCCTGGACCTCGGATGTCTGGTGGATGTCGCCGCCCTGCCCGCCCTACACCCGCCGGGGCCTGCGCCGCGACCTCGACGACCCGAGGGCGCGGAGCGTCCTCGCGCTGCTCGATCGCATCGAGCGCGAGTGTCCCGCGGCCGTGGCGCTCGAGAACGTGGCCGGGTTTGCCGGTTCGCGGGCGCACGAGGCGCTGCGCGCGGTCCTGGCCCGCGGGCACTACGACGTGCGCGAGACGCAGCTCTGCCCGAACGAGCTGGGACTGCCCAACCGGCGGCCGCGGTTCTACCTCGTGGCCAGCCGGGAGGGCCTGCAGGAATGGCCCGCGCGGGCAGGGTCGCCGTGCGCCCTGCACAGCCTGCTCGACCGGCAACCCGATCCGGAGCTGTGGTGCGATACGGCGCTGCCGGCTCGGTACCCGCACGCACTCGACATCGCCGATCCGGCCGACCCCGACGCCGTGACGGCCTGCTTCACGGCGGCCTACGGCCGGTCGCCGGTTCGCAGCGGGTCTTACGTGAAGACCCCGACCGGGCTCCGGCGCTGTTCACCCGCGGAGATCCTGCGGCTGCTCGGGTTTCCCGCGTCGTTCCGCCTCCCGCCCGATCTCCCGCGGCGCACCGCGTGGTCGCTCGTGGGCAACAGCGTGTCGGTGCGAGCCGTGCGTTGGGTGCTCACGGCGGTCAGGCCACCTGACGGCTTGGGCGACAGGGTCGGGTCGTGAGTCGCGGTTCATGCGCACCCGACTCCCCGGGCCATGCCGGGGCACGGCGCTTCAGCGCTGTGGGGTCGCGGCCGTGATCACGTCCATCCCCATGTATGGACGCAGCGCCTCGGGAACGACGACCGACCCGTCGCGCTGCTGGAAGTTCTCGAGGATTGCGAGCGCGGCGCGGCCGACGGCCACGCCCGACCCGTTGAGGGTGTGGGCGAACTCCGACTTCTTCGAGCCCTCCCGCCGCACCCTGATGCCCGCCCGCCGCGCCTGGAACGCCTCACAGTTGCTGCAGGACGAGATCTCCCGGTAGGTCTGCTGGCTCGGGGGCCACACCTCGATGTCGTAAGTCTTCGCCGAGGCAAACCCCATGTCGCCCGTGCAGAGCAGAACGGTGCGATACGCGAGGCCGAGCCGCTCGAGCACCGTCTCGGCGTCGCGCGTGAGCGAGGCGAGCTCGGCGTGCGACTGCTCGGGCGTCGTGATCTTCACGAGTTCGACCTTGTGGAACTGGTGCTGCCGGATCAACCCGCGGACGTCGGCACCGTACGACCCGGCCTCGCTCCGGAAGCACGGCGTGTAGGCGGCGTACTTGCGCGGCAGCGTGCCGGCCTCGAGCGTCTCCTCGCGGTGGAGATTCGTGAGCGGCACCTCGGCGGTCGGGATCAGGTAGAGGTCCCAGTCGCCCGCGATCTTGAAGAGGTCCTGCTCGAACTTCGGCAGGTTGCCCGTGCCCTCGAGCGCCCGCGCGGCCACGAGGAACGGCGGGTCCACTTCGGTGTAGCCGTGCTCCCGGGTGTGGAGGTCGAGCATGAAGTTGATGAGCGCGCGCGTGAGCCGAGCGCCCGCGCCGGCCAGCACGGAGAATCGGGCGCCCGACATGCGGGCGGCCCGCTCAAAGTCGAGGATCCCGAGCGCCACGCCGAGGTCCCAGTGCGGCTTGGGCTCGAACTCGAACGCGGGCGGCGTGCCGTGGCGCCGCACCTCGACGTTGTCGCCGCTCCCGGCGCCCACCGGCACGCTCTCGTGCGGCAGGTTGGGGACGCGCATCAGCACGTCGAGCCGGCGCGTCTCGAGGGCGGCCATCTCCGCGTCGAGCCGCCTGATCTCCTCGGCCCGCCGCTTGTTGGCCTCGAGCAGGTCGCCGGCGTCCTCGCCCGCCCGCTTGCGCCTCGCGACGTCCTCGCCCGCCTGGTTGCGCTCGTGCTTCAGCGTCTCGAGAACCGGCAGCTGACGCCGCCGATCCGCATCGAGCGCGGCGAGTTCGTCGAGCAGCGGCTCGACACCCGCCCCGCGCGCCTGCAGCCGCGCGCGCACCTCCTCGAACCGCTCCCGGACCGCTGTCGAATCGAGCATCGGGACATTGTAGGCAGCCGAGCGCCGTGCGCCTAGCGCCCAGCCTGGAGCCCAGTGGCCGGACCCCGGCGCTGGGCGCCGGGCCGACTCGCGATACCATGCTGCACGAGGAGACACCCGTGACCGCTCGCGTCCGCAAAGCCGTGTTCCCCGCCGCCGGGCTCGGCACCCGCTTCCTGCCCGCCACCAAGGCGCAGCCCAAGGAGATGCTTCCGTTGGTGGACAAACCGATCATCCAGTACGGCGTGGAGGAGGCGGCCGCCTCAGGCGCCGAGCACATCATCATCGTGACGGGCCGCGGCAAGAACGCGATCGAGGACCACTTCGACATCAACATCGAGCTCGAGTCGTTCCTCGAGGCGCGCGGCAAGCACGAGCTGGTGCGCGAGATCCGCGCGATCTCCGACGCGATCCAGGTGGCCTACGTCCGGCAGGGGGAACCGCTCGGCCTGGGCCACGCCGTGCTCGTGGCCCGGGACCTCGTCGGGGAGGAGCCCTTCGCCGTGATCCTCGCCGACGACGTGTACGACGCCGATCCGCCGGCGCTGAAGCAGATGATCGACGTGTTCCACGCGGTGGACGGCCCTGTGCTCGCCATCGAGCGGGTCCCGATGCCGCAGGTCAGCAGCTACGGCGTGATCGCCGGCGAGCCGCTCGGCAACGGCGTTCACCGGATCACCGATCTCGTGGAGAAACCGGCGCGCGAGGAGGCTCCCTCCGATCTGGCCATCATCGGCCGCTACGTGCTCACCCCCGACATCTTCGGCGAGCTCGAAGCGACGACTCACGACCGTACGGGGGAGATCCAGCTGACCAACGGCCTGCGGCGCCTGCTGAAGAGCCGGCCGCTCTATGGCGTCGAGGTGAAAGGTACGCGGCACGACACGGGGAACAAGCTGGGGTTCCTCCGCGCGGTGGTGCACTTTGCGCTGCGGCGGACCGACCTCGCCGAGCCGTTCCGCGCCTACCTGCGGACCGTGGACCGGTAACCTCAGTCCTTCTTGGCGGCGGGCTTGGACTCGCTCGCCGCCGGGGCGGCGGCCTCGCCGGCGCCCGCGCTCCCGGCGGCCGCGCCGTTTGCGCCGCTCGCGCCCGCAGCCGGCGTCGAGTCGGCCGTCCCGGCCTTGCCGGCACCGTTGCTGGTGCCGCCCTTACGGGCGTAGTCGGTGATGTACCAGCCGGAGCCCTTGAACTGGATGGCCGGGGAGGACGCCAGCTTGTGGACGGGGCCGCCGCCGCAGGAGGGGCACACGTGGGCCGGCGGGTCCGAGAACCGCTGGATCAGCTCGAACCGCGTCGTGCACTGCTCACACTGATATTCGTACAGGGGCATGGGTCTGAGGTCCCGTCTGTCGCCGGCGCGCTACTCGATGAGGGTGCCGCCGCCGATCGTCTGCTCCCGCAGCACCCGGAACGGCACGAGGCCGCTGTCGAGCACCGCGTCGTTGAACCCGCGCACGGTGAACCCGTCGCCCTGCTGCCGCTCCACGTCGGCGCGCAGCTTCAACAGCATCAGCTTGCCGAGGGCGTAGAGCACGTAGGACGGGTCGAAGGTCCCACGCTCGGCTTCCTTCCGGGCACTGCTCTCCTCGAGGAACGCCTCGTCGCGGAAGAGCCGCATGCCCTGTTCGACCGAGAGGTCCTCGGTGTGCAGCCGGATGCCGACGACGAGCCGCGCGAGCCGAATGAGCGATTCGGCGATCTGCCCGAGTCGCAGCGCGGGGTCCTTCTTCGCGAAGCCCTGCTCGAACATGAGGTGCTCCGCGTAGTGGGCCCAGCCCTCGACGAAGGAGACCGGCGCGAAGGCGGCCGACTTGCGGAGCTTCGACTCGTGCTGCCGGATGCGCTGGAAGTGCAGGAAGTGCCCCGGATAGGTCTCGTGCATCGAGATCGACCACAGCGCCGCCGTGCTGAAGTCGCGCAGGTGCTCCTCCTGCCGTTCGGCCGGCCAGGCCGGGTCCGCGTCGGTCAGGTAGTAGTACGACCGCAGCGGCCGGCTCTCGAAGGCGCCAGGCATCCACATGCTCGCGAACGTCCACCGGTAGAACGACGGCGTCGGGCCGACCACGGGCGTCTCGGCCTCCGGCAGCGTCACCACCTGGTGCCGCGTGAGGAACCGCACCAACTCCTCGACCTGCGCGCGTGCCGTTGCGACGAGCTGGCCGGCAGCCGGATGGTCCTGCTTCACCCGCCGCCACACGTCGGCCGGCGCGCTCTTCGCGTCGATCTTTCCCGCCACCCGACGGAACTCCTCCTGGGCGGCGGCAAGCTCCCGAAGCCCGATGGCGAGCAGCCGGTCGGCCGGGACGGCGATCTCCTCCTCGAGGGCGAGCTTCTGCTCGAACCGCTCGCGCCCGAGGCGGAAGCTGCCGCGCGTCTTCGGCGCCACCTCCTGGTCGAGGAAGTTCACGTACTCGCCGATGGACGTGGTGGCCTCGGTGGAAGCATCTGCCAGGTCGCCGAGCACCGAGAGGTCGTCCACCTGGGCGAAGGCCCGTGGCAGGTCGCGCTCGACGAACGCGTGCACGCCACGCAGCGTCTCGATGGCGGTCTTGACGAAGATGCCCGCGGGCTCCTTCACGTTGGCCCGCGCGCTCTGGATCATCCGGGGCACCTGCCGCAGCTTCGAGAGCACGCGCCGGGCGCGCTCCTCGGGGGGCGCGTAGGCGAACAAGGCCTGCGCCGCGAGGCTGAGCGCCATCGTGTCGGCGTACATCTGGGGATTGCGCTCCCAGGTACGCAACTCCTCGATCTCGAAGATCCGGGCTCGCACGTGGCTGTCGAGCCGCTGCCGGTCCAGCTGCCGCGCCGGGCTCAGCGTGTCCGGGTTGATCGCCCCCAGGCGCCGGCTGAAGGAGCCGAGCTCCCTGAGGTGCGCATCGATGCCGGCGCGCGAGTAGTCCTCGAGGAGATCGTCGTGGGTGTGCACGCCGTCGAAGGTCGCGGTGGTGGGCTGGACCTCGTGCAGGTACGCCAGGTAGTCGTCCACGAAATGCGGCAGCGGCTCGGAGGAGTACATCGCGATGCAGGCCCGGTTCTGACCAACGGAAGAGTCTCGGCCGCCCGGACACCTGCCAGGCCCGGCCGCCCAACCCTCCAATGGTACAATACCGTCTTCCCCACCCCTAACCCCAATGCGACACTCGGCGAGCAACCTGCGGCTGGCGGCTGGCGGCCGACAGCACGAGAGCCTCTTGGTCGCGGCTCGCGCCGGGGGTTAGCCGGCCCACCCCCGATGGCAGGCACCCTCTACGTCGTTTCCACGCCCATTGGGAACCTGGAGGACATCAGCCTGCGCGCGCTCCGGGTCCTGCGCGAGGCGGCCGTCGTTGCCGCCGAGGACACGCGCCGCACCGCCAAACTGCTGGCCCACTACGAGATCGCCACCCCGCTCGAGAGCGTGCACGCCCACAACGAGCACGCCCGGATCCCTGCCCTGCTGGCACGCCTCGCCGCCGGGGCGTCGGTGGCCCTGGCCTCCGACGCCGGCACCCCGCTCGTGTCCGACCCCGGCGAGAGCCTCGTGCGTGCCGCCCTGGCCGCAGGGTGCCGCGTCGAGGCGATCCCGGGGCCGAGCGCCGTCCTGGCCGCGCTCGTCGTCTCCGGCCTCCCGGTGGCCGAGGGGTTCACGTTCCTCGGCTTCGCGCCCGCGCGCGACGGCGAACGCCGGCGCTGGCTGCAGGCAGCTGGCGCCGAGCCGCGGCCCGTCGTCTTCTTCGAGGCGCCACACCGTGTCCGGGAGACGCTCGAGGCGGCTGGCGCGCTGCTCGGTGACCGGAACGTGGCGGTGTCGCGGGAGCTGACCAAGATCCACGAAACGCACCTCCGGGGACCAATCAGCACCGTCTTGGCCGCCCTGGGCGAGCCCCGCGGCGAGTACACGGTGGTGCTCGCGCCCGCCGTTCCTGAACAGCCCGCGCCGCTCACCGATGCCGGCGCGTGGGCTGAATTCGCCGACCTGACCGGTCCGGGACGCCTGTCCCGGCGCGGGGCGGTTTCAGCGATCGCCCGCCGCCACGGGGTGCCGGCCCGGGAGGTCTATGCCGCGGTCGAACGGGCCAAGCCGGGTGCTGCCGATAAGTAGGACACCATCACCGTGACCGAGACCACCGCCGCCCTCCACGTCCTCGTGCTCGCCGCCGGCAAGGGCACACGCATGAAGTCGTCGCGCCCCAAGGTGCTCCACGCCATCGGCGGGCTCCCCCTCATTTCCCACGTGCTGCGCACCGCCGCCGCGCTGGACCCGGCCTCCATCTTCGTCGTCGTGGGCCACGAGGCCGAGCGGGTGGAGGCTGCCGTGGCCGGCATGCCGCGGGTGCGTTGCATCCGCCAGGAGCCGCAGCTCGGCACCGGCCACGCCGTGCTCCAGAGCGAGCCGCAACTCGCGGGCTGCCCCGGCACCCTGCTGCTGCTCTCGGGTGACGTGCCGCTGCTGCGGGCCGAGACACTGCAGGCGCTGGCCCGCCACCACGCCGCGCGTGGCGCCGCCGCAACGGTCCTGACGACCGAGCTCGGTGACCCGACCGGGTACGGCCGGATCGTCCGCGAACACGGCCGCCTGGCCCGCATCGTGGAAGAGCGCGATGCCTCGCCGGAGGAACGGGCCATCCGCGAGGTCAACACGGGGGTCTACGCCTTCGACCTCGCCCCCCTCTTCGGCGCACTCCGCCAGATCGCCACCGCCAACAGCCAGGGCGAGTACTACCTGCCCGACCTCGTCCAGATCTACCGGCGCCGCGGCGCCCTCGTCGAGACGCTGGGCGTCGCCGATCCCGAGGAAGTGCGCGGTGTGAACACGCAGGCGGAGCTCGCCGCCATGGGGGCGCGCATCCGCGCCGCGCGAGTGGCCGCCCTGATGGCGAGCGGCGTGACGGTGGTTGACCCCGTCACGACGTACGTGGACGTGGAGACCGAGGTCGGGCCCGACACGGTGCTCCAGCCCAGCGTCTACCTCGAAGGGCGCACCCGGATCGGCACGGGCTGCGAGATTCACGCCGGCACGCGCGTGGTCGATTCCACCGTGGAGGACGGCGCCGTGCTCCTGAACCACTGCGTCGTCACGCAGGCGCACGTGGGCCCGGGGGCCATCGTGGGCCCGTTCGCCCGCCTGCGCCCCGAGACCGTCCTCGGCCCGGCGGCGCACGTGGGCAACTTCGTGGAGCTGAAGAAGACCACGCTGGGACGTGGTTCGAAGGCCAACCATCTCACGTACCTCGGCGATGCGACGATCGGCGAAGGGGTCAACATCGGGGCCGGCACCATCACGTGCAACTACGACGGGGTGCGCAAGCACCGGACCGTGATCGAGGACGAGGCGTTCATCGGGAGCGACAGCCAGCTGGTTGCGCCGGTGCGGATCGGCCGCGGCGCGTACGTCGGCGCCGGCTCGTCGATCACGACAGACGTGCCGCCCGACGCCCTGGCGGTGGCGCGTGCCGGTCAGGTGGTCAAGGAAGGCTGGGCGGCACGGCGGCGGGCCGAGCGCAAGAAATAGGGCGGGGCGCCCCACGGACGTCCCACCGACCGAGCGACCGGGCGCTCGAGAGACCGAGAGGCCGATCATGTGCGGCATCGTTGGATACATCGGGCCGAAGCAGGTGGTGCCGGTGCTCATCGAGGGCCTCCGGCGCCTCGAGTACCGGGGATACGACTCGGCCGGCGTGGCGGTGGTGCGTGACGGGCGCATCGACGTGCGCCGGTCGGCCGGCAAGCTCGCGCGGCTGGAGGAGCTGCTGATGGGCGCTCCGCTCGCCGGCGACTACGGCGTGGGCCACACCCGCTGGGCCACCCACGGGCGCCCCACCGAGGAGAACGCGCACCCGCACCGCGACTGCACGGGCCGCCTGGTCGTCGTCCACAACGGCATCATCGAAAACTACCTCGACCTCAAGCGCGAGCTGCAGCAGCAGGGCCATCGGTTCGTCACCGAAACCGACACGGAGGTGGTGGCCCACCTCGTCGAGCGCGAGATGGGCGACGACGGGCTGGAGCAGGCGGTGCGGCGGGCGCTGCTGTCGCTGCGGGGCCTCTTCGCGCTCGTGCTGATGTCGGCCGACGACCCCGAGAAGATCGTCGCCGTCCGCAACGGCCCGCCCATCGTCGTGGGCCTCGGCGAGGGCGAGTTCTTCGTGGCCTCCGACATCCCCGCCATCCTCAGCCACACGCGCGACGTCGTGTTCCTCGGCGACGAGGAGATGGCCGTCATCACGCGTCACGGCGTCGCCTTCACCGACTACGCCGGCGGCAGCGTGTCGAAGGCGACGCAGCGCGTGCTCTGGGACCCGGTGATGGCCGAGAAGGCCGGGTACAAGCACTTCATGCTGAAGGAGATTCACGAGCAGCCGTGGGCCGTTCGCGAGACGGTGCTCGGGCGCGCCTCGGTGGAGACCGGGCACGTGTTCCTCGGCGAGATGGGCATCGGCGATGAGGACCTGCGCGCGGCGGATCGCGTCGTGGTGCTCGCGTGCGGCACCTCCTGGCACGCCGGCCTCGTCGGCAAGTTCATGATCGAGCAGCTCGCCAAGCTGCCCGTCGAGGTGGACTACGGGAGCGAGTACCGCTACCGCGATCCGATCGTCGACGACCGCACGTTGGCCGTCGTCATCACGCAGTCGGGCGAGACGGCCGACACCCTCGCCGCGCTGCGCGAGGCGAAGCGGCGCGGCGCGAAGAGCATGGCTATCTGCAACGTCGTCGGCAGCATGGCCACGCGGGAGACCCTCGGCACCGTGCACACCCACGCCGGCCCGGAGATCGGCGTCGCCTCGACCAAGGCGTTCACCTCGCAGCTCGTGGCGCTGCACCTGCTCGCGCTCTACCTGGCGCAGGCGCGGGGCGCGCTCACGCCAGACCAGATCCGGCCGCACCTCGAGGCGCTCACGCAGTTGCCGGTGCTCGTCGAGGAGGCGCTCAAGACCGAGCCCCAGATCGAGGAGATCGCGAAGCGGTACTACCAGTGTTCCGACTTCCTCTACCTCGGGCGCGGGTTGCAGTACCCCATCGCCCTCGAGGGCGCGCTCAAGCTGAAGGAGATCTCCTACATCCACGCCGAGGGGTATCCGGCCGGCGAGATGAAGCACGGCCCCATCGCGCTCATCGACGAGCACATGCCCGTCGTGGCCATCGCCACGCAGGATGCGACGTTCGAGAAGATGCTCGGCAACGTGCAGGAGGCGAAGGCACGCAACGCGTCGGTCCTCGCGATCGTCACGCGCGGCGACGACCGGCTCGACGCGGTGCTCGACCCCGTGCGCGACTCGCGCATCCCGCTGCCCGCCTGCCACCCCTTCGTGGCGCCCGTGATCACCTCGGTGCCGCTGCAGTTGCTCGCGTACCACATCGCCGTGCGCCGCGGGTGTGACGTGGACCAGCCGAGGAACCTGGCGAAGAGCGTCACCGTCGAGTAGGGGCAGGCGGTCAGTCCCTCGGGCTATCGGTCTCTCGGGCGGACGCCCGATGGAGCCCAGGGCCTTCAGGCCCCGGGGCGCGGACCGCGCGTTATACTCGTTCGATCCTCCCTCACGCCCGGATCGAAACGAGCACGCCGGTGTCCACCTCGCACCACGCCAGCCCCGACGCCCTGCTCTCGGGCCTCAATCCCGAGCAGCGCGATGCCGTCCAGCAGACCGACGGCCCGCTCCTCATCCTCGCGGGCGCCGGGTCGGGAAAGACGCGCGTGATCGCGCACCGCATCGCGCACCTGATCGGCGCCGGCCGTGCGGCCGAGGACCAGGTCCTCGCCGTCACCTTCACCAACAAGGCGGCCGAGGAGATGCGCGAGCGGGTGGCCCGGCTGCTCGGCAGCGAGTGTCGCCACCTCTGGATTTCCACGTTCCACGCGTTCTGCGCGCGCGTGCTCCGGCGGGACGGACCGGCGATCGGCCTGCCACGGAGCTTCGTGATCTACGACAGCGCCGACCAGGTCGCCGCCGTCAAGCACATCATCAAGGAACTCGGCCTCGACGACCGTCTGGTGCCGCCGCGCCTGGCGCTCTCGCGCATCAGCCACGCGAAGAACAACATGCAGGGGCCCGACAGCCTCCGCGCGGGCTGGAACATCCGCGACGAGCAGGTGGCCCGCATCTTCGAGCGGTACGTCGAGGTCCTCACCGAGGCCAACGCCGTCGATTTCGACGACCTGCTGCTCAAGACGGTCACGCTGTTCGAGCGCGCCGAGCCGGTGCGCCTGCGCTATGCCCGCCACTTCCGCTACCTGATGGTGGACGAGTACCAGGACACCAACCGACCCCAGTACCTCCTCGTCAAGCAGCTCGCGAGCGAGCACCGCAACCTCGCCGTCGTTGGGGATCCAGACCAGTCGATCTACAAGTGGCGCGGCGCCGACCTGCGCAACATCCTCGATTTCGAGACCGATTTCCCCGACACGCGGGTGATCCGCCTCGAGCAGAACTACCGTTCCACCCAGGTGATCCTCGACGCGGCCAGCGCCGTCATCCGGCAGAATCGCGCGCGCAAGGAGAAGCGCCTCTGGACCGACCACAAGGGTGGCGATCCCATCCGCTCGTTCCTGCTCGGGGACGAGGGTGAGGAGGCCAACCTCATCAGCCGCGTGGTCCGACACGCGATCGCCGAGGACGTGCGCGCCGCAACGGCGGTGCTCTACCGCATGAACTCGCAGTCGCGCGCAATAGAGGACGCGCTGATGCGCGACGGGGTGGCCTACCGGATCGTGGGCGGCGTGCGCTTCTACGAGCGCAAGGAGATCAAGGACGCCCTCGCCTACCTCAAGCTCGCGCTCGACCCGCACGACGACGTGAGCCTGCGGCGGGTGATCAACACCCCGTCACGGGGGATCGGGAAGTCGGTCATGGAGGCGCTCGAGGCCGTCGATCCCCGTGCGGTCCCCGCCGACGCGCCGCCGCTCGTGGCAGCCGGGCTCCACGACGGCGCGGCCCCGCGCTCGCTCTGGGCGAAGCTCGATCTGGCCGTTGAGGGTCGCGGCGTCGTCGCGCCGAGGGCGGCCGCCTCCCTCCGCACCTTTCGCGAGATCATCGAGCGCCTCCAGGCCCGGGCCGCCGCGGCCGGTGTGGCCGAGGTGATCGAAACCGCGCTCGAGGCCAGCGGCTACTGGCAGGACCTCCGCGACGAGCGGTCGGAGGAGGCCGAGGCTCGCCTCCAGAACCTCTCCGAGCTGGTGTCGGCCGCCCGCGAGTACGAGGCGCGCGACCCGGAGCCCTCGCTCGGGGGGTTCGTGGACCGCCTGTCGCTGCTCTCGGAGGCCGACGAGGAACAGGGCGCGCGCGACGCCCGCGTCTGGCTCATGACGCTCCACGCGGCCAAGGGGCTCGAGTTCCCGACGGTGGTCATCGCGGGCCTCGAGGAGGGGTTGTTCCCCCATTCGCGGTCGCGCGACGAGGAGGCGGAGCTCGAGGAGGAGCGGCGGCTGTGCTACGTCGGGATGACCCGCGCCCGGCGGCACCTCGTGCTCACGAGCGCGGCGCGCCGGCGCGTGTTCGGCGAATACACGAACTGCACACCGTCCCGGTTCCTCGGCGAGATTCCCGCGGAGCTGGTGGAGCACCGGGACCTGGCGGGGGGGCGCGGCTGGTCCTCAGGTGACGGCCGTTCCGGGGCCGCGCGCTGGGAACGCCCGGTTGACCGGCCGCTCCCGGGCCGGCGACCCGCCCGAGAGCCACGGGTGCACGAGTACCGCGACGAGGACGAGGATCAGTCGCAAACCGGCTTCCGCCCCGGCCAGCGCGTCCGCCACCCCATGTTCGGGTTCGGGACGATCGTGGCGGTGGACAGCGCCGGCGCCGACGCCAAGGTGGTCGTGCGGTTCGCCGCCGTGGGACAGAAGAAGCTGATGGCGCGGTTCGCGAAGCTCGAACCGGCATGAGACGGGCTGCGGGGGCGACGCCGCCGTCGCCCCCGCAGGTGGTCCGTGCGGCCGGCGGGGCCCTAGCTGGCCTCGGGCTTCGTGTGGCCGATCTGCGTGATCACCCAGCGTCCCTGCCTGGCCAGGCCGTTGGGCCCGTTGCGCAGCTCCACGCGCTGGAACCTCACGTGCAGGTCCTCGTCGACCGGCGCGGCGTCGCCCTTCTTCACCTTGGCCTTCACCACCATGTCCTTGGTGATGAGGTCGCCGTCGAACTGCGTGGGATCGACCGGGTCGCGGGCATCGAACGCGCTGAGCTCGGCCACCCCGCGATCAGCCGCCAGCGCCTGGCGCGCGGAGGCGAGCTTGCCGGAGGAGGTCTGCGACTCGTCGCGCCACTTCGTCCAGGCGGCCTGGACCTCGAGGTCCTTCCCCTTGAGCCTGGTGTTCTCCCGCTCGGCCTTCAGCACACGCTCGATCGCCTCCAGGTTCGCGTCCTGGTAGGCCTTCTTCTCCTTGTTGAAGGCCTCGTCGGCCTTCCGGGCTTCCTCCTCGGCGGCCTTCAGTTCCCGCAGCTTCAGCGGGACCTTCTCCTCCTGACCGACGCTCACGACATCGAAGCCCTGGACGACGCCCCGCTCGGTGGGCGAGAAGGACACCGTCGCGATGTTGCCGAGGGTGGTGTTGTCCCGCATGCGGGACGCCTGGAAGTACTTGTTGAGGAGCTGCTGCTCCTCGGAACCGCCACAGGCCCCCATGACGAGCAGCGTGGGGAGGACGAGGAGCACCGTTAGCAGAAATGACGTGGGTTTCGGCCGAACCATGATCTGTCCGCCTCCTTCCGCCGGCCGGGTACTGGGCCGGACGGGACGGGCCGCGTGGGCACGGCCCCCCTGGTGGTGCGTGACTACTGGGCCTGGGGCTCGCCGGGCTCGGCGTCCCCGCCCTCGGCGGGTCCGGACTGGGGGTCTCGCTCGGATTCGGAGTCCGCCTCGGTGTCGCTCTCCTTCTCGGTCAGTCGGGCGACGGAGACCACCCGGTCCCCCTCGTCCATCTCCATGAGCCGGACGCCCTGGGCGTTGCGGCCGATGAGCCGCAGGTCTCCGACGCCCATCCGCAGGATCTTGCCCTGTTCGGTGACCAGCATCAACTGGTCGGCGTCGGTGACGCACGAGACGGCGACCACCCGGCCGTTCCGCTCGCTCGTCTGGATGTTGATGATACCCAGTCCGCCGCGCGACTGCACCCGGTATTCGTCGAGGGTGGTCCGCTTGCCGTAGCCGTGCTCGGTGACGGTCATCATCGACCCCTCCGGGCGGAGCACCTGCATGGCGACGACGGCGTCGCCCTCCCGGAGCGAGATCCCCCAGACACCGTAAGCGCCGCGGCCCATCGGGCGGACGTCGCTCTCGGGGAACCGGATGGCCATTCCGTCACGGGTGCCGATGAACACGTCGCTCCGGCCATCGGACTCCTGGACGTCGATCACGGCATCGCCATCCTCGATGCTCATGGCGATGATCCCGCCCGCGCGCGGGTTGCTGAAGGCGCGGAGGTCGGTCTTCTTCACGAGCCCGTTTCGGCTGCCCATCACCACGAACTGGGTGCCCTCCGCGGCCGGCCACTCGCGCACGGCGAGCAGCGCCGCGATGCGCTCGCCGGGCTCCATCGACACCAGGTTGGCGATGGCGGTGCCCTTGCCGTCGGGCCCGACGACCGGGATGCCGTGCACCTTCTGCCAGTAGGCGCGCCCGCGGTCCGAGAAGATCATGATGTAGGAGTGCGTGGAGGCCACAAACAAGTGGCTCACCACGTCCTCCTCGCGGATGGTCATCCCGCGGCGGCCCTTCCCGCCGCGCCGCTGGCTGCGGTACGCGGAGAGCGAGGTCCGCTTGATGTAGCCGGTGGACGACACGGTGATGACCATGTCCTCGTCGGCCACGAGGTCCTCGATCGTCAGTTCGCCGTACTGCTCGAGGATTTCCGTGCGGCGCGGGTCCGCGAACGCCTCGCGCACCCCGCGCAGTTCGTCCACCACGATGCCCATGAGCAGCGTGTCGCTGCCGAGGATCGACCGCAGCCGCTCGATCGTGCGCAGCAGTTCGGCCAGCTCGTCGAGGATCTTCTGCCGCTCGAGCCCGGTGAGGCGCTGCAGCTGCATGTCGAGGATGGCCTGCGCCTGCACCTGCGACAGGCTGAACTCGCGCATCAGCCCCTCGCGCGCCTCCGCCGGGTTGCGCGACGCGCGGATCAGGGCGATCACGGCGTCGAGCTGGTCGAGGGCGATCCTGAGCCCTTCGAGGATGTGGGCCCGCGCCTCGGCCTTGCGCAGCTCGAACTCGGTGCGCCGGCGCACCACATCGCGCCGGAACTCGATGAACGACTCGAGCAGGTCGAGCAGTGGCAGCACCCGCGGGCGGCCGCCGGAGATGGCGAGCATGATCACGCCGAAGGTGGTCTGCAGCTGCGTGTGCTTGTAGAGGTTGTTGAGGACGATGTCGGGCAGCTCTCCGCGCTTCAGCTCGATCACGACGCGCATGCCGTCGCGGTCCGACTCGTCGCGCAGGTCCGCGATCCCCTCGACGACGCGCTCGCGCGCCAGCTCGGCGATCTTCTCGATGAGCCTCGCCTTGTTGACCTGGTAGGGGATCTCGGTGACGACGATCGAGGAGCGGTCGCCCTTCTCGGCCTGCTCGACGCTCGTGCGGGCCCGGACGGTCAACACGCCGCGGCCGGTGCTGTAGGCCTGCTGGATGCCGCTGCGCCCGACGATGAAGCCGCCGGTCGGGAAGTCGGGGCCGGGAACGAGGCGCAGGACGTGGCGGAGCTTCTCCTCGCGGCTGGCCGGCGGCGTCCCGGCCGCGCGGTGCGGCCCGTGCTGGCCGTGCTCGATCAACCAGACGAGCGCGTCGACGACCTCGCCGAGGTTGTGCGGCGGGATGTTGGTCGCCATCCCGACGGCAATCCCGGACGACCCGTTGACGAGGAGGTTCGGAAACGGGGCCGGGAGCACGCTCGGCTCCTCGGTCGTCTCGTCGTAGTTGGGGACGAAGTCCACCGTCTCCTTGTCGAGGTCGGCCATCAGGCTCTCGGCCAGGGCGTCGAGGCGGGCCTCGGTGTACCGCATGGCCGCGGGCGGGTCGCCGTCCACCGATCCGAAGTTCCCCTGGGGGTCGACCAGGGGGTAGCGCATGTTGAAGTCCTGCGCGAGGCGGACGAGCGTGTCGTAGATCGACGCGTCGCCGTGGGGATGGAAGTTCCCCATCACCTCGCCGACGATCTTGGCGCACTTGCGGTAGGCCCGGTTGCTGGCGAGCCCCATGAGCCGCATCCCGTACAGCACGCGGCGGTGCGCCGGCTTCAGGCCGTCGCGCACGTCGGGCAGCGCGCGCCCGATGATCACGCTCATCGCGTAATCCATGTACGAGCGCTTCATCTCGTCTTCGATATTGACGGGGACTCTCAGCGACATGGGGGAATCAGTAGTGAACTATTGAGCTATGAGCCGTGAGTTCTGAGTTCTGAGTTCTGAGTTCTGAGTTCTGAGTTCTGAGTTCTGAGTTCTGAGTTCTGAGTTCTGAGTTCTCGTCAACGACTTGCTGGCGCGATGAGCGGCGTCACCCCT
>Ga0114939_10001378_pt1 | contig 19192 bp, 20 predicted proteins | sample AshMeaCrysSpring_FD_87196 | JGI IMG/M metagenome (GOLD analysis project Ga0114939, IMG submission 87196) | Groundwater microbial communities from Big Spring, Nevada to study Microbial Dark Matter (Phase II) - Ash Meadows Crystal Spring | ecosystem: Environmental > Aquatic > Deep subsurface >...
AGTTCGGCGCGCTCCTCGGCCTTGCCTAACAGGAAGCGCGTGCGGCGGATGATGACGTCGCGGCGGTGCTCGATGTAGGCGTCGATGGCCTCCTTGAGCGAGAGCTGCTTCGGGCGGTTCTGATGAATCGCCAGCATGTTCACGCTGAACGAGGTCTCGAGCGCGGTGAGCTTGAAGAGCTGGGCGACCACCACTTGCGGGCGGGCGTCGCGTTTCAACTCGATCTCGATGCGGGTCTCCTCGTCGGAGAGGTCGCGCATGCCGGAAATGCCGGTGAGCGTCTTCTCGTTGACGAGTTCAGCGATGCGTTCCTGAAGCACGGCGCGGTTGACGCCGTAGGGAACCTCGCGAATGACGATGAGGGATTTTCCGCCTTCGTTTTCCTCGATCTCCACCTTGCCGCGGAGGCGCATGGAGCCGCGGCCGGTGCGGAAGTATTCCTCGATGCCGCGAATGCCGCGGATCTCGCAGGACACCGGGAAATCCGGTCCCTTGATGAGCTGCATCAGCTCGGGAAGCGTGATGTCAGGCTTGTCGATCTGGGCGCAGATGCCGTCGATGACCTCGCCGAGGTTGTGCGGAGCGAGGTTGGTGGCCATGCCGACGGCGATGCCGGTGCCGCCGTTGACGAGGAAGTTGGGAAACGCGGATGGCAGCACGGTGGGTTCTTCCTGTGAGCCATCATAGTTCGGCTGAAAATCGACGGTGGCCTTTTCCAAGTCCTCCATCATCGCCATGCCGAGCGGATGCAGGCGGGCTTCCGTGTACCGCATGGACGCCGCAGCATCACCTTCTACCGAACCGAAGTTGCCCTGGCCATCGACGAGCATTTCGCGCATCGACCATGGCTGGCCCATGTTGACGAGCGTCGAGTAGATCGATTGGTCGCCGTGCGGGTGGAAGTTACCCATGGTTTCACCGACGATTTTCGCGCACTTCACGTGGGCCTTGCCGGGGGTGACGCCGAGCTGGCGCATGGCATAGAGCACACGGCGTTGGGATGGTTTCAATCCGTCACGGACATCGGGAAGCGCCCGCGAGATGATGACCGACATCGAGTATTCCAGGAACGATTGGGAGAGTTCCTCGGCGACGTTGATCGGTTTGATGGAGTCGTTGGACATGGATGACCTTATGGGCTCGGTATGAAGCACCTGCGAGGGACAGCGATTCTGTTCATTCGCGCTACTTCCGGCAAGCCCTTAGAGCCCATCGCGAAGACAAAAAGCGTCGTAGGAAACATCCCATTTACGGGTCGCCAGGCACTGCGGGAAGCTTCCGCCATTGCCATGTTTCCGCGCAACCCGGAAGCGCTGTCGGCCTGATGGGATTCGCCCGAGATTGAGATCTTCCGAGGCTGGTCGGGAGCAGGCTGGCTGGCAGGTGGAGAGGATCACAATGTGGCTGAGAATTTGAATTGACCGGTCGGACCGGTCGAATTAGTTTCAGCGACATGAAGACGATTGCGGCTTATGAAGCCAAGTCCAAGTTTTCCGAAATCCTGCGGGAGGCTGCAGCGGGCGAGATTTTTGTGATCACTCGGAATGGTCAACGCATGGCGGAGCTGCGTCCGTGCCCGCCACCCGCCAGGCAGCGCATACGAGGGATGATGAAGAATGCCATCGGACCGGTGCCTGATGATTTCAACGAGCCATTGGCTGATTTCGCCGACTACCAATGAGACTGCTGCTCGATACTTGTGCGCTACTTTGGTTTTTGCGCGATGATCCGGAACTCTCCGGCAGCGCGGCCATTGCCGTTGAAGATCCGTCCAACGAGGTGATGGTAAGCGCTGTCAGCATCTGGGAGATCGCCATCAAGGCCGGGCTGGGCAAGATGCGGGCGCCGGATGGTTTGGAGGATGGACTGGAGCAGGAACTGAAGCAGGCTGGTTTCACGCTGCTTCACGTGAACTACCGCCATGCGGCGGGAGTGTTCGCCCTGCCACGGGTCCATGGCGACCCCTTTGACCGCTTGATGATCAGCCAATGCCGGGAGGAGAAACTGGTGCCCGTGACCAGCGATGCATATTGGTCAGCTCCGGAATACGGGCTGCGGGTGCTGTGGTGAATCGGACGGGCGCTTTCGATGCCATGAGCTGGCGGCGGGTTTTGAGGAAGGATTCATAATCCGGCACCGAGCCATCAAGGAGCGCGGGCGGCGGACAGTTGGCGCGGAAGTTGGCCTTCATTTCCTGCAGATCGGTGATGCCGCCGTAGCGTTTGGCGCCTCCCTGGCATTGAGCGGCAATGCTGTTAGGAAAGGAATGAACAATGGCGGTCCGCACCGCTGATTGACGTGCTCGTGGATTTTTTGCCAACGACCAATGACGATTACGCGCGCGACAAAGCGTTGGCGGAGACGAAGAGATTGCGGACGCGGAAGGCGGCGGGGGATTCCTGGAGGAGGATGGCTTTCAAGTTTGGAGTCTTGGCGGCGAACCAGGGGCGTTTCTTGATTCTCATGGAACTTCCCACCCATTTCGGGAATGGAAGTCCTTGTTGCTGGCAAAGATGCGCCGCAACGGCGGCCACATATGCATCGGCGAGTCCTTCATCGTTCAAACGGCCAACCAGCAAGGGAGGTTCATCCACGAGCAGACCGGGACGCGGGTCGCGTTTGAAGCGGTCGAGGAAATTGGCAATCGCGTAATCGAAATCATCCGGCTTTTGAACGGATGCCACGCTTTCACTAAGAGTGCGATTGTCGAGGCTCATGGGTTCATTTCCTGAATGGTTTCTTCGATGAAAAACCTCACTTTGGGGGGCAGGAGGCTTTCTTTGTAATAGCGCGCGACGATGTCGCAAGCGGCGTTTGCATCGTTGAGGCCAAGCTGGCGCAAAAGAGTGATGACATCCTGACGGTCTCCACGGATTCCGAAAGTGGCGACGCGACTTGCGAGGCATTTCATCGCCAAAAGGTATTCCGTGGTCGGGCGCATGACCCGCAAGTTGTCAAAAACGGGCATGCCTTCATTTGTAATCTCGCCTTCGGAGGAAACAAATCCGGCGACACCGGAATTCATCCAATCCGGATCGATCCCGAATTCCTCCGCGACGCGCCGGGCGGCATTGAGCACATCTTCCTTCGGCACGAAGATGGCGTCCACATCGCGTGTGGATTCGCGGGCGTCGAAGGCGAGGACCATGGCGGCTCCGCCGAAGATGCAGATTTCGCCGATGACGCCTTTTTCGCGCAGCAATTCATCCAGTCTGGCGAGAGCGGCCAGGATGGTGGCGCGGGATAATGTGTCTTGAGGGTTCATGTTGGGCATGGCGGTTGAAAACCGCCGCCACGGTTAGACGTCGAGGTTGCGGACGTTGAGGGCGTTGTCCTCGATGAAGCGTTTCCGCGGCTCGACGATGTCGCCCATGAGGACGTCGAACATCTTGTCGGCTTCGACGGCGTTGTCCTCGTCGAGGCGGACGCGGAGGAACTGGCGGGTGCCGGGGTCCATGGTGGTTTCGAAGAGCTGCTTGGCGTTCATTTCGCCGAGGCCCTTGAAGCGCTTGATCTGCACGCCTTTGCTGGAGATTTCCAGAATACGGGAGAGGATTTCCGGAATGGAGAAAAGCGGGGTGGCATGCTGCCTGTCGCCCTCGCCTTCCAGCAGGTCGAAGAGCGGGATGTCATCCGAATGGAAGTTGCGGATGTCGATGCCGGCATCGGTGAGGCGGGCGAAGAGCCTGGCAATGGCGTGGGACTCGTGGAGTTCGTGAAGCACGGCGCGGCGAGACGGGCCGGTGCTTGCGGCGAGTTCCTCGTCGGTGAGGATCTCGTCGAAGAGACGCAGATCGCGGTTGGCGGATGCATAGTTGCGAAGAGCTTCCTCATCGGCGAAATAAAGCACGCTTTCGTCGTTGCCCTCGCGGATGCGGACCATGAACTCCGGCAGGTGGCCGTCGGCGCGGCGGGCGGCGAGATAGTCACGGAAATTGCCGCCGTTGCCCTCGATGGAGCGGGTGTAGCGGGAGAGCGAAGACAGGGTTTCCAGAATGCCCTTCAACTGGTCCGCGGCGAAGGTGCGGGATTGATCGTAGGTTCGGAGAACGACCTCGCCGGCGCCGAGTTCGATGAGGATCTTGTTGAGCTGGTCGTTGTCCTGGACGTATTCGGAGCGTTTCTTGCGGGTGACCAGATAGAGGGGAGGCTGCGCGATGTAGAGGAAGCCGCGTTTGACGAGTTCCGGCATGTGGCGGCAGAAAAACGTGAGCAGCAGCGTGCGGATGTGAGAGCCGTCCACGTCGGCATCGGTCATGATGACAACCTTGTGATAGCGGACTTTCTCGATGTTGAACGAGCCTTCCTGATCGCCGTCGCCGATGCCCGCGCCGATGGCGGTGATGAGGTTCTGGATTTCCTTGTTTTGGAGCGCGCGGTGAAGGCGGGCTTTCTCGACGTTGAGGAGTTTTCCGCGCAGCGGCAGGATGGCCTGGGTGCGGCGGTCGCGGCCTTGTTTGGCCGAGCCGCCTGCCGAGTCACCTTCGACAATGTAGAGTTCGGACTTCGCGGGATCGCGCTCGGAACAGTCGGCGAGCTTGCCGGGCAGTCCGCCGCCGGAGAGAGCGGATTTGCGGACCGTTTCACGGGCCTTGCGGGCGGCGTCGCGGGCGCGGGCGGCGTTGACGGACTTCTCGATGACCTTGCGGGCGAGCGCCGGGTTTTCATCGAAGTACTGCATGATGCCCTCATAGACGATCGAGGAAACGACGCCTTCGATCTCGGTGTTGACGAGCTTGTCCTTGGTCTGCGAGCTGAAGCGCGGGTTCGGCATCTTGATCGAGATCACGCAGACGAGGCCCTCGCGGACGTCATCGCCGGTTAGAGCGGGATCCTTGTCCTTGAGGATCTTGTTGACCTTGGCGTACTGGTTGATGCCGCGGGTGAGCGCTGTGCGGAAGCCGGTGAGGTGGGTGCCGCCGTCGCCGTTGGGGATGGAATTGGCGAAGCACAGGATCTGGTCGTTGTAGGAATCGTTGTACTGGAAAACCACGTCGGCGAAGACATCGTCGGTGGTCTGCTTGCCGTCGTAGTCGAGTTCGATCTGGCGTTTTCCTGATAGAATGACGGGATCATCGTGGATGACGGTCTTGTTCTCGCCGAGCTGGACGACGAACTCCTCGATGCCCTTGGCGTAGAAGAACGAGGTCTTTTTCGCGGATTCCGGGCGTTCGTCCTCGAGGTCGATGGTGAGGCCGGGGTTGAGGAAGGCGAGTTCGCGCAGGCGGGTGGCGAGGCGGTCGAACTTGAACTCGATGGTATCGACGAAAATCGTTGCGTCCGGGAAGAAGGTGATGGTGGTGCCGGTTTTGTTAGGGTCAACCTCGCCGACGACGTGGAGTTGTTCGGTGGTCTTGCCGCGCTCGAAGGCGATGCGGTGGACCTTGCCGTTGCGCATAATGTCGGCGCGGAACCAATCCGCCAGGGCGTTGACGCACTTCGCGCCGACGCCGTGGAGGCCGCCGGAGTATTTGTAGGCGCCCTGGCCGAATTTTCCGCCGGCGTGCAGGTTTGTTAGAACGAGTTCCACGGCGGGGATGCCGAACTTCGGGTGCATGTCCACCGGAATGCCGCGGCCGTTGTCGGCGATGGAGACGGAGCCATCGACATGGATGGAGACCTTGATGCGGTTGCAGTAACCGGCGAGGTGTTCGTCGATCGAGTTGTCCAGCACCTCGAAGACGCAGTGGTGAAGGCCGCGTTCGTCGGGATCGCCGATGTACATTCCGGGCCGTTTGCGGACGGCTTCAAGACCTTCGAGTTTGTCGATCTGGGCGGCGTCGTATTGCTGCTCGGTGGCGACCTTGGTGGGGGCTTGTTGGGGCTCGTTCGAGGGATCGGACATAGGGCGGGGAAAAGGTCTGCAATCCCGGCTTGGGAAACAAGGAACTTCTTCAACGGCCGGGCTCTTTGGCGGGGGCGGATTTTGTTTTCCAACTGATTGGAAAAGAGCGAATTGCGGATTTGCTAGTGACCCATCCAATCCCGCATGAACCAGATCGCCGCAAGGCAGGCGCAGATGGCGAGAACGAACAGGGCGAGGATTTTCAGGCTCTGCATCGATTCGCGGTTTTGGAGGTGTGCGTGATCGATGAAGGAGTCCGCCGGGATGCGGCCTTTTTTGCGGATGGGGGCGGGTTGATTTTGGGCGGCTGGCTGGCGGGAATCGGTGTGAGCCGGGGAGTGGATCCATGTGCCGCAGGCCGGGCACGGGCCGCTGGTTCCTGCGTGTGAAGGCGCCACGGAGAGGAGCTTGGAGCAGGCGGGGCAGTGGAATTTCACGGGCGTGTGCATCAATCCGTGAGGCCGAGGCATTCGCGCTGCCACCTCAGCAGGAGATCGGAGGGCTTGGCATCCCCGGCGGCGATGGATTCCAGCACGGCGCGAGGGGCGATCAACGAGCCTTCGATGTCCAGCTTGGCGGAGACGCGCTCGCGGTCGCGGAGCAGGGCGTCCACCAGGCGGTCGAAATCGCGGTCGCGTTTCCTGCGTTTGCCGGACGGGCGCACGGGCCAGTCCGCTTCCTTCAAGGCCTCGACTGCGGCGACGGTGGCGCGGAAACGTTTCACGCGATCCGGCCGGAAATGATGCGGCAGGGTGATGGTTTTGCCTGCGGCGAGGTTGTTGCTCCACTCCAGCAATTCGCGATTGGTGACGACCATGAAGGACGGGCGGTCCCAGGCATTCGCCTCGGCATCGCGCCACAGCCAGAGGGCGCGCAGGCAGGCGAGGCCGCGGCGGTCGAGCTTGCCGGAGCCCTGGATGCGCCACATTTCCTCCTTTGAGTCATCGCGGTCGAGCACCTTCTGGCGGGCGGCCGCGCAGCTTTCCTCAAACCACTCGTAGCGGCCGAGATTGCGCAGGTTGGTCACGATGATGTCGCCCATATCGAGCAGGTAATGCACGTCGTTGAGGGCATACTCGATCATCTTGGGCGAGAGCGGGCGTTTCCCCCAATCCGCTTTCTGCGAGGATTTCGAGAGCGCGACGCCGAAATATTGTTGGACCAGATCGCCGAGGCCGAAACGCCGCGCGCCGAGCAGCCGCGCGCCGATCTGGGTGTCGTAAACGACGGCCGGGAGCTTGCCGAACTCCCGCTTGAACATCGTCATGTCATAGTCCGCGCCGTGCATCCAGACGGTGGCTTCGGCCAGAAAGTCGCCGAGCGGGTCGAGGTTTTCGATGGCCAGAGGATCGATCAGCACGGACTCGCCGCGATCCGCGAATTGGACCAGGCAGAGTGATTCGCGGTAGCGGTGGAGGCTGTCGGCCTCGGTGTCGATGGCGCAGAGCGGCGCCTCGGTGTCCTTCCTGCTGTTCTCAAGGTGGAGAACCAGGTGTTCCGTGGTTTCGATCATGTTTTCGCTCATCATCGCGTTGCGGATCTTCAGACGGGTTGGAGGGACGCCGCCTGTTCCGGGCTGAGCTGGACGCATTGCCACGGCAGGCCGTGGGCCTTGAGATCGGCCATGAAGGCGTCCGGATCGTGTTGTTCCATATTCCAAACGCCGGGTTTGCGCCAGTTGCCGGCGAGCATTTGTTTGGCACCGATCATGGCGGGCACGCCGGTGGTGTAGGAAATCGCCTGCGAGCCGACTTCCGCGAAGCAGGCCTCGTGGTCGCAGATGTTGTAAATGTACACCGCCTTGAACAGGCCGTCCTTGATGCCGGTGATGATGTTGCCGATGCAGGTCCTGCCCTTGGTGGATTTTCCGAGGTCGCCGGGATCCGGCAGGACGGCCTTGAGAAACTGCAGCGGGATGATTTCCACGCCGTTGTAAACGACGGGGTCGATGCGCGTCATGCCGACGTTGCCGAGAACTTCGAGGTGTTTCAGGTAATTGGGCGAGAACGACATCCAGAACTGCGCGCGCTTGATGGTGGGGATGTGTTTCACCAGCGATTCGAGCTCCTCGTGATACATGCGGTAGATTTCGTAGGTGCCGACGCCGTCCGGGCAGGTGAAGGCCTGGTGGAGCGACATCGGCGGGGTTTCGACAAACGAGCCGCCCTCGAAATGGCGGCACTCGGCGGTGACTTCGCGGATGTTGATTTCCGGATTGAAGTTGGTGGCGAAGGCCTTGCCGTGGTCGCCGCCGTTCACGTCGATGATGTCGAGCGTGTGGATCTCGTCGAAGTGGTGTTTGAGCGCCCAGGCGGTGAACACATTCGTCACGCCGGGGTCGAAACCCGATCCGAGCAGGGCGGAGAGCCCGGCTTTCTCGAAACGCTCCTGATAAGCCCATTGCCAGGAATACTCGAACTTCGCCACGTCCTTCGGCTCGTAGTTCGCGGTGTCCATGTAGTCGCAACCCGCTGACAGGCAGGCATCCATGAGATGGAGATCCTGGTAGGGCAGGGCCACGTTGACGAGCAGCTTCGCACCGGTCTTGCGGATCAATTCGGCGGTTTCCGCAGGGTTGTCGGCGTCCACCCGGGCGGTGGCGATGGTCCGGCCGGTGCGTTGTTTCACCTCGGCGGCGATGGCCTCGCACTTGGAAACGGTGCGGGAGGCGAGCGTGATCTCGCCGAAGACTTCGGGGACCATGGCGCACTTGTGGGCGACGACCTTGCCGACTCCGCCGGCACCGATGATGAGGACTTTGTTCATGAATGGGGCAGGCCAAAGGCTCGGGGAAAGCCGTTCCGCTGGCAAGGCGGAAGAGTTTTCCCCTTTTTCCCGACAACTTTTGCATCGCACGGCGTTGATTTCCCTGCGAGGCTGCCGCCGTTCGCAACACCTTCATTTTTCATGAAAATCCATCCCGCATCCTCCCGCATCCGCCGCCGCGCCGGCTTCACCCTGCTCGAAATGGTCATTGTGCTCGGCATCATCGCCATGATTCTCGGTGGCGCGATTTTCGCCATGCGCGGCATCGGGGACGCGGCCAAGCTCCGCCAGGTGGAGTCCGACTTCAAGAGCTTCCAGAGCGCGCTGGCGATGTACAAGCTCAACGCGGGGAGCTTTCCGACCACCGCGCAGGGGCTCAAGGCGCTGGTGGAAAAGCCGTCTTCCACGCCGGTGCCGCGGCGCTGGGTGCAGGTGATGAGCAAGATCCCCTCGGATCCGTGGGACAGCCCATATGGCTATCGTTTCCCGGGCAAGAAGCGCGCCAACGAGTTCGAAATCATCAGCAAGGGCCCGGATGGCATGGAAAACACCGCCGATGACCTCAGCAGTCAGGACGACTGAGCGGGAGCGCCCGCCGGGTTTCACGCTGCTCGAAATCGTCATCGTGCTGGCCATCGCCGCCGTGGTCATGGGCGGAGCGGTGGGGCTGATGGTCTATTCCTCGGACGAACGCGTGCTGCGCAACGCCTCCGGCGAAATCGAGCTGCTCGCCAAGCGCGCCCGCACCACCGCCATCCTGCTGCAGACGCCCTACGCGCTGGAATTCCGCGAGGGAATCGTGAAACTCATGCCGCTGGCCGAGGCCGGGCGCGACGAGAAATTCACCGTCGGCGGCCGGAAAATCGGCGGCGAGGAGGTGCGCGAGGACGACGCGGAACGCTGGGAATACGTGCTCGAGGGCGGCATGCGGGTCTTCATGCGGCGCTGGAATTCGGAGGAATTCCTATCCACCCGCAAAAACACGGTGCATGTCTGGCGCTTCGATCCCAACGGCCTGTGCGAGCCGGTTTCCATCAAGCTCGAGCTCGACGATAGCTGGATCGAAGACTCCTACCACCCGCTCACGGCCACCATCCGCGAGAGTTTCCTGGAAGCCCGATGAAAGCGCCCGCCAGAACTGTTAGAAACGGCTTCCTGCTCCTTGAGATGGTGCTGGCGCTGGCGGTGTTCGGCATGGCCGCCACCGGTTTCGTGGTCGCGCTGCAGCGGATGTCGGCCACCGCCTCGCTGGCCCAGAGCGAGCTGCGCATCACCCGCATACTGGACAGCGCGCTGGACGAGACGCTTTCCCTGCCGACGCTGGAGGAAGGTGAAACCAACTCCACCGTCGGCGAAACCGGCATCGAGCTGGACACCGCCATCGAGTTGATCGACGACTTGGAAAACGAGGACGGCCAGCTTCTTCAGGAAATGTACCGCATCCGGATCAAGGCGAGATGGTTCGCCAACGGCGAGTGGCAGGATCGCACCGTGGAAACCTGGCGCTACGGCCGCATGTACCAACCATGAGGACACAGCCCGCCAGACCCCGCCATTCCGGTTTCACGCTGCTTGAGCTCGTGATCGCGATGGGCTTGCTCGCGATCATCGTCGGCATGGTGTTCGGCATCGCCCGCACCTCGCTGGCGCTGGGCAACACGATCGTGGAAACCCAGAACGAGGAAATGAAGCATCAGGCGTTCATCGGACTGCTTGGCCAGCGCTTTTCCGCACTGCCGGGCAACACCCGCCTCGAACTCACGGTCGAGGACTCCGGCTCGCATTATCTGTCGGACCTCACGCTCCAGAACGTGCCGCTCGGTTTCACATGGGGCGGCGGGGAGCGCATCGCCAAGGCCGTGCAGCTCTCCACCGTCAAGCGCCGCAGCGGCTTCCTCGACATCGTCCTGCGCTATTACGAAAACGAAATCCTCGAGGGCTCGGAGTCCGCCTTCGGCAGCACCGCCGCCAAGGAGGAGCCCTTCGCCGAAATCGTGCTGCTGGAAGACGTCGCCTACTTCGAATGGCGGGTGCTGGACGGCCGCTCGCTGGAGTGGCAGTACGACTGGGAAATCCAGGGCCGCCTGCCGCTGCAAATCGAGCTGGTCATGGCCATCGGCGCTTCGGGCGAGGAAATCCGCCAGGTCTTCTGGCTGCCGCCCAAACAAAACCCGGAAGTCCTGACGCGCCAGATGATGCAGGGCGGCGGCGAGGCAACAGGCGGCGGCAATGCAACGGGCGGCGGCGGGGAAACCCCCGTCGTCATTCCTCCCGCCGGCGGCGAAAAACCCGATCAAAAGTAATGCGCGCCGCCACACCACCCACCCAACGATCCCACCCCGGCGCGGCGCTGCTGGCGGTGATCTGGCTGATCGCCGTTCTCGGCATCGCCACCATGGCGGCGCTGCGCGTGATTTCCTTCGATATGGAAATCGCCTCCGCCCAAATCCACGGCTCGCGCGCCCGCCAGGTCGCCGAAATGGGCATCGCCCTCGGCTCCAATCCCGCCGTGAAACGCTCCGATCCCATCCTGCGCCAGCTCAGCGCGGAATCCGGCGAGGGCTTCGAAGTCCGGATCCGCTCCGAAGGCGGCCGCTTCAATATCAACGCCATCCTCCTGCGTGAGGACAAGGCCCTGCTGCGCTCGATTTTCGAACAATGGGGCCTCGAACTCGACGCCGCCCAAGAGGTGGCCGACGCGCTCGGCGATTGGATAGACGCCGATGACAACGTCGCCCTCAACGGCGCGGAGGCTGAGGAGTACGAAAAAGCCGGCCGCATCAACCAGCCCTTCAACCGCCCGTTTTACGACATCAGCGAGGTCCGGCTCGTCCGCGGCATGGACATGGTGGAGGCGCTGCGCCCGGACTGGCGCGAGTGGTTCACCGTCTGGAGCGGCGGCGCGCTGGATCTCAACGAGGCGGGCGCAGAACTCATCGCCGCCGCCGCCGAATGCCGCATCGAGCAGGCCGAGACCATCCCGGAAACCATCCGCGGCGCGGATGGCGAGCGCGATACGGAGGACGACGTTCCTTTTCAAAATGCCGCCGCCGCGCTTGATCTTTTGGGCGTTGATATCAATGGTCGTCCTGACATCGCCCGGCGATTCACCGTGAACGACGCCACCACCCGCATCGAAAGCATCGGCCATGCGGAGGGCGCCAAACGCAAAATCACAGTCATCGTCCGCAACCGCACCGGCAAACCGGCCCTTCTCGAACGCACCGAAGAAATCATCCCGTGAGCAAAACCACCCAACACGTGCTTCTCGTTCCCGGCGAATCCGCATGGGAAATCCGCACCAGCCAGGGCGACGGCGTGTTCACGCTTCACAGCGCCAGCGCCACCACCCATGCGGGCGAACTCACCGGCATACCCGCCGGGGATCTGACCATGCTGTTTCCCGTGAAATGCGTCACCGCCGTGCCAATGCGCGTCACCAGCGATGACGAAGCGCTGTTTCCCGATCTGGCCGCCCTCCACGCGGAACGCCTCGGCCTCCGGCCGGATCCCATGGCCGGCCAGCTGAGCGATGTCTTCGTGGTCGCCCGCGATGAGGAAAACACCGCTCTGCTATCGGTTTTCCTGCGTTCCCCCGCAGAGGGCGACCTGCCCGCGCGCGGACCCAAGGGTTTCGACATCTCCGCCCGCGCCTATCCAATGGAGGGCGACTCGCTCGCCATCTGGCGGGAGTTCGGCCGCTGGGTCTTCGCCGTTTCCCACCAGGGAAAACTCGTCTATTGCCAGGCCACCGCCGTGGACGCGGAGCAGCCGGACGCCGCGCTGGCCCGCGAAATCCGACTCTCCCTCATGCAACTGGCCATGCAGGGCCTCAACTTCGAGCCCCGGCGCATCGTCGTCTGGAGTGACGCGGAAAGCTCCCCTCCCGCCGGGCTCCAAGCCGCGTTCAACGCACCGATCGAGGTCGCCCCGCGCCCCGCGCCCGTCCTGCCGGATCCCCTCAGCAAGCTGCTCCCGGCCGACGTCCGCGCCGCCCGGCGCGCCGCCATGCGCCGTCGCAACATCACCCTTGCCGCCGCCGCCGCCGTGCTCGTCTATCTCGCGCTCATTGGCTGGCTCGGCCACGGCCTGTGGAAAACCTCCTCGGAGACCCGCAAGCTGCTCGCACGGGCTGCGGAAATCGCCCCCGAGGGCGAGGCCTACGCCGAGCACATCGCCAAATGGAACGAGCTCGCCCACGCCATCGATCTCACCCACTCGCCAGTGGACATCCTCCAGCGCATCGCCTCCTGCATCCCGCCCAACAGCGGCCTGCGCCTCAAAACCGCCGATATCAGCGCCACGGAAATCAAACTCCAGGGCGAGGCTCCGCAACTCCAGGCCGTCAACACCTTCAGTCTCAATCTCACCAAAAACAACGACCTCGTCCGCTTCACCTGGCAAACTCCGGAACCCAACCAATCCACCCGCGGCTGGGAATTTGTCTTCACCGGCGAAATCCCCGCCACCGACGCCCAACCCTGACCGACAAATCGGTCCCGAAACGGCGTTTCCTCCGCAACATCCCGCATCGGGAATCTGAGACTCCGAATTCCAAATCCGAACCACCCCGCCCATGTCGCCCCGCGAAAAAAATCTCCTCATCTTCTTCGCCACCGCGGGTTTCCTCGTCCTCAACTTCCTGGCATACGGCTTCTACAAATCCAAGCGGCTGGACGTGGACCGCGCCCTGGGCCAGGCCCGCCAGAAACTTGAAACCGCCGAGATGTACCAGGCCAGCCAGCAACAGGTCTCCGACCAGATGGTGTGGCTCGCCGAACACGAACCGCAACCCGCCGCCAACCAGGACGTCCAGACCCAGCTCCAACAACTCTGCGAGCGCGAGGCCAAAAGCGCGGGCCTCAACATCAAGTCACAGAAACCCCTGCCCACGGACTCCGCGGAGGGCCTGCATTATCACCGCGCCAAAATCCAAATCACCGTCAACGGCAGCGAGGAAGCTCTCTACCGCTGGTTCGACCGCCTCAACATTCCCGACCAACTCCGCATCGCCAGCGTCATCCGCCTTTCCCCCGATTCCCAGGACGACACCAGAATCGACTGCGCCGCCACCATCGAACAATGGTTCGTGCCCCTGCCGCCGATCTGAAATTTGAAATTTCAAATTCCAAATCCCGTTTTTTTAAAATAACAATCCCCCCATGTCCCGCGTGCTCCGCATGTTCCTGCTCGCACCCGCCCTTGTTGGCTGGGCTGCGGCGGATTTGCCGAAAAAGGCACCCCTCGCGAAATACAGCGGCCTCTGGGTCAATTCGCCCTTCACCTCCAAGCCGCCGCCGCCCACCCAGGGCCCGGAGGCAAACCCGCTCGAAGACTACGCCCTCGCCGGCGTTTCGCCCATTTCCAGCGGCTACCGCGTCACCCTGCTCAATAAGAAAAAACCCGACGAACGCATCACCGTCGATTCGGACAAACCCAGCGGCGGCTTCAAAATCCTCGCCGTCACCCGCAAGCCCGGCGAGCCGCTCGGCACCGTGGTCCGCATGTCATCCGGCTCCGTGACCGGCAGCGTCGCCTTCGATGAAAAACTCCTCACGCTCACACCTCCGCCGGCGGCCAATCCAGCCCCGCAGGCCGCACCGCCGGGCGTCCAGCCACAGCCACCCCAGCAGCCCGGCCAGCCGCCACAGCGCCAGCCGCGCCCACGGGTAGTCCCGCCACCCGCGCCACCCAACGCCCAGCAGCAAATGCAGCCACCAGGCCAACCACAGGCGCAACCGATGCCGATTCCCGGCCAGCCCATCCAGAACGCACAACGCCCCGGCCGCCGCCGCTGAACCACGGCCCACTCTCCCGCAATACATCCCGCTCTCCATGTCCTTCCATCGCCTCATCATTTTCCTGCTTCTCGCCTGGGCTTCCGCGACCGCACAGGAACCCGCCCCCGCCCCGCCCGGCGTGCCCGTTCCCGGTGACGCCCCGCCACCCGCCGGCGCGCCCGTTCCGCAGCCCGGCGCTCCTCCCGCCGCCGCTTTTGGCGAAACCAAGATCGTCGAGGACATCATCGAGCCGAAACTCAGCGGCAACGCCCTTGCCGGACTCTACCGGAAATACACCGGCCGCCGCGTGATCGTCTCCGCCGCTGCCGCCACTGCGGAGTTTTCCTTCGTCCAGGAAGCCAGCCCCAAGGATCCGCTCACTTACTCCCAGGCCGCCGAACTCCTCAGAAAGGCCGCCACCATCGAAAACTTCGTCTTCGTTCCGGACCAGCAGGATCCCAACCTCGACATCCTCACCCTCTCCACCGGCGGCATCCGCCCCACCGGCCGCGGAGTCGCCGTGTACAATGAAAACGACACGCTTCCCGAGGGCGACGCCGTCATCTCCTACGTGATGACCCTCGTGTACATCAAACCCGCCGAGGCCGTGAACACCTTCACCCAGATCATCGGCCAGTTCGGCGCCTACGGCTCCATCGCCGCCGTCCCCAACGCCTCCGCCGTCGTCATCACCGAAAACACCTCGCTCATCCGCAAGCTCATCGACCTCAAAAAGGAAATCGACAAGCCCGGCTCCGTCCAAGCCACCCGTTTCATCCCGGTGCAATACGCCGACGTCACAGAGATCGCCACCATGCTCACCGATCTGCTCACCGCCCAGCAAGAGAGCCAGAAAACCGCCGGCGTCCAGCGCGCGGACGCCCAGGGAGCCCCGCCCGGCGTCATGCCCGCCCAGGCGGGCCAGGGCGGTGGTGAGGAAACTCCCGTCCAAATCGTCCCGGAGCCGCGCACCAACCGCATCTTCGCCATGGGCCGCCCCGTCGATCTGCTCTTCGTCGAAGGCCTCGTACGTGAGTTCGACATTCCCAGCAGCGAGAAAACCTTCCTGCGCCGCAAGCTGCGCTTCCTCACGGTTTCCGAGTTCCTGCCCATCGCCGGAGACGCGCTCACCCGCGCCTTCACCGGCACCGGCGAGGGCGGCACCAGCGGCGGATCCACAAGCGGCGGCCAAAGCAACCGCCCGCAAAACGCCAACCGCCAGAACGCCAGCGGCAACAACCGCAGCAACCGCACCTCCAGCGGCTTTGGCGACAATCAATCCTCCGGCTTCGGCGGTTCTTCCGGCTCCGCCAACTTCGGCGGCTCCTCCCGCAGATCATCCGGCGGCTCCGGCGGCGGCAGTGCCCTCGACGATCCCTCCGTCAGCTCCGCCCCCGAATCCCTGCTCGTCGGCCGCACCCTGCTCGTCGCCGACAACATCACCAACTCCGTCGTCGCCCAAGGCCCGCCCTCCGCCCTCGAAATCATCGAACGCCTGCTCGACCAAATCGACGTCAAACCCGACCAGGTCATGATCTCCACCGTCATCGGCCAGCTCTCGCTAGGCAACAGTCTGGAAACCGGCGTCGATTACCTCGTTCGCAGCGGCGACGTCGTCGGCCGCGCCGGCGGCGGCTTCGGGCCGATTCTTCCGATCCTCGATGGCATCACCAACGGCAACAGCACAACCTCCTTCAACCCGGGAGAACTCGCTCCTTCCGGCGGCCTGCGGGTTTATGGAACCATCGGCGATCTCAATGTTTACCTGAAAGCCCTGCAGTCGAAATCCGACTTCACCGTGCTCTCCCGCCCGAGTATTTTCACCTCCAACAACCAGAAGGGCGTGATCTCAAGCGGCGAACGCATCGCCATCCCCACCGAAGGAGGCACCAATACGGGTTCCTTCAGCAGTGGCACGCGCATCGAATACCAGGACGTCGTGCTCAAGCTCGAGGTCATTCCCCTGGTGAATTCCAACAACGAGATCACCATGCAGATTGCCTTGCTCAACGACGAACAAAACGGCACCCAGGTCATCGAAGGCGCGGGCACCAATGGCGGCGATCTCAGCGTGCCGCGCATCACCACCCGCGAAATCCTCACCACCGCCACCGTCCCCAACAACAACACCATCGTGCTCGGCGGCCTGATCGTCGCTAGGGACAACCAGACCAAGAGCGGCATCCCCATCCTCAGCGACATCCCTTATCTCGGCAGACTCTTCTCCACCAACGCCGATACCGACGACCGCTCCGAACTGATGGTTTTCATCCAGCCCTCCATCGTCAACAGCGACCGCACGCTCACCGACGTCCAAAACGACATGGACGTCCGCTACAAGGTCTCGCCGGACGCCCGTGGCTTCGCGGACGGCCCCGGCGTGCTGCCCCCTGCGGGTGAAATCCAGCCAGTTCAGGAAAAAGGCCGCCCGCCGCACACCGGCACCCCCGAAGACAACAGCATCAAAAAAACCTCGATCCGCCCGGCCCACCGCCGTTGAGTCCGCTGCTTGACTCAAATCTAGGGAAATTTTTCAAAAAACTTTTGAACGGAGTTCCCCGCGTCCTGTCAAAAGCCATCGAAGACCGTACGTAAGTTCGCGTTTTCATGTAAGGGTGAACAGCAGTTGTCAGCCTCATTACAAAAGCGGTTGATTCCGCTGGTGTGTTGAAGTTGTTCAGCTTGGCCGCCGGGGTGGGTGCCCCGGCGGCCTCTTTGTTTCGGGGACGGCGGTCGCGCGGATGGCGGTTCTTCAATTCCCCCTGATTTCCAAATCCCTGTCCGGGCTCAGCGTGTCACGCCGCGTTCGGAATTTTCGATGAAATGGATCAAATGCGCCACCTGCGGCGTGTCGGCGGCGTGCGTCGCCTTGAGCGAGCTGATCGAGTTGGCGAGGTTGGCGTCCTTTTTGAGGAAGAGTTTCTTGTAGGCGGCCTTGAGAGCCTTGATGTCGTCTTCGGGAAATCCGCGGCGCTGGAGGCCCACCATGTTGAGTCCGCGGGTGCAGGCGGGGTTGCCATCCACGATCATGAACGGCGGCACGTCCTGCACCACCTTCGACAAACCGCCGATGATGGAGTGCCTGCCGATGCGGCAGAACTGATGCACGGCGGCGAAGCCGGACACGATGGCGTGATCCTCCACCACGATGTGGCCGGCCAGCCCGACGGAATTGGAGAGGATGATGTGATCGCCGAGCTGGCAGTCATGTGCCACATGGGCGTAGCAAAGCAGCAGGTTGTGCGAGCCGATCCGCGTCGGCAGGCTTTCATGCGTGCCGCGGTGGACCGTGCAGTTCTCGCGGAAGACGTTGTGGTCGCCGACTTCCAGCAGGGTCGGCTCGCCGAGATATTTGAGGTCCTGGGTTTTGCCGCCGATGGCCGCGAAGGGGAAAAACTCGTTGCCGCGCCCGAATTTCGCGTGACCCTCCACCACGACGTGGGAATGCAGCACGCAGTCATCGCCGAGTTCCACGTTCGCGCCCACCACGCAATAGGGTCCGATGCGGACGTTGTTTCCGATTCTGGCGAGTGGCGAAACGATGGCGGTGGGGTGGATCACGGAGTGATTTCCGCGCATCCGGCGGCTGGTGACGAGCATATTTTGGGCCGCCGGTCAGGCGTCCCGCGTCATTGCCTGTCGAACCGCCGTGGCGAGGTTCATCGCGCCGGAGCCGCCGAGGCGCAGGTCGATTTCCTCCAGGCGCTGGATGAGATCGCGCACGCTGCCGCGGCTGGCGGCACCGCCGGCTGCGGCGCAGAAATGAGTGCGGCAGCCGAAGGGGCGGTCATGGTAGATGCGGCACATGGCGGTTTCCGGATCGAGAAACGGACAGCCGCCATCGGCGGGAAGGGCGATATTCCTGCGGCCGGCGGCTTTCCACGCACGGGCGGCGAGATGGGACTCGCCGCGGGTGAGGTAGGGCGTGCGGCCGGTGAGCTTGAAGCGGCAGCAGTCGGCGCGCCCGGTGCAGTCGCGCTCGAGCGGGCGGCGCTCAAGCTCCGCGTAAATTTCCCGCACCTGGCGGATGGCTTCGGTGAGCGGCGGAGTTTGCCCGGAAGCTTTGGCAGGCGGTTTTTTCACCGGGGCGGATGTTAGCGGGCGGGCGCGGGCGGCGGCAAGCGGCGCTTCGCCGGAAAAAGCAAATCGCCCGCACGGAGATTCCATGCGGGCGGAGCGGGTTTTTGTCGCGGGTTTTTGGGAATGGTCAGACGAGGCGCGCGGCGAGCAGCTCGCGCTGGAAGATGAGTTCCTTGGGCATGTGATCGTAGAGATCGATGAAGAACTCGCCCTGGCTCACCAGCTCTGCCTTCCACTCGCTGCGGTTGAAGGCCATGCACTTGTCGAAGTCTTCTTTGGAGAAGCCGTTGAGGCCATCGATGTTGAAATCCTCGAAGGCCGGGGTCCAGCCGATCTGGGTTTCATGGCCGGCGGCGGCACCCTGGCAGCGTTTGATGATCCACTCCAGGACGCGCATGTTTTCACCGAAGCCGGGCCACAGGAACTTGCCTTCCTCGGACTTGCGGAACCAGTTGACGTGGAAGAAGCGCGGCAGGTGGGTGAGGTAGCGGCGCATTTCCAGCCAGTGGCCGAAGTAGGCTCCCATGTTGTAGCCACAGAACGGCAGCATGGCCATGGGATCGCGGCGGACCTTGCCGATCTGGCCGAAGGCGGCGGCCGTCATTTCCGAGCCCATCGTCGCGCCGAGATACACGCCATGGCTCCAGTTGAAGGCCTGGAACACCAGCGGCATGGTCGTCGCGCGGCGTCCGCCAAAAACAATGCCGTCGATCGGCACGCC
>Ga0114939_10001379_pt1 | contig 19186 bp, 14 predicted proteins | sample AshMeaCrysSpring_FD_87196 | JGI IMG/M metagenome (GOLD analysis project Ga0114939, IMG submission 87196) | Groundwater microbial communities from Big Spring, Nevada to study Microbial Dark Matter (Phase II) - Ash Meadows Crystal Spring | ecosystem: Environmental > Aquatic > Deep subsurface >...
AATCCCAAGGAAACATATACTGTGTTCCCTTCATAGGTAAAGGAACAATGGCTATTAGTTGCAGGTTCGGTAATATATTTATAGGTATTAAAACCTGATTTTTCTACTTTTACATTCAGAATACATCCTGGAAGTAACTCTAGTTCTTCTATAGCTAGATTTTTTAACATGATTGGATTGGCACCTCCACCACTTAAAGTGTTGGAATTTTTTGGCATATAGTATTGTATTTGTATGGGAGCTTCTTCTGAAGTTCCCTCTGTTAAACGCATTATTCTTTGGCGATAGGGTTTCTCTAGGCTTAAAATATTAGCTTGTTCAGCAAAGAAAGTCAGACTATCTTCTCTAAATAGTGGCACTGGTCTTTGCCACATTTTTAAATTTACATACCATACTGGCTCAGCCAAAGCCTGGTCTTTATTTTCAAATTCTCCACATAGGTATTCACCTAAGGTCAGTAGTTGTGATGAAAAAGGCATTGTGATTTGAAAATGAAAAATAAAAATAGAAAGCTGAGGATAAATAAGGAAATCCTCAGCTTTCTATTGTAAAGCAGTCAGTCTCAAGTTAAAACCTTAACTTGGCAAAGTGACGGTAACACGAGAGAATATAATTACGTCGCCCTAAAAATTAAGTTGTGTGAATAACGTCCGTACTGTCTCTGATACAAAGCAAACATTTTACAGTTTACATACCCGCCCAATAAATACTATTTATCGTCGGGTAGTAGAAGAATTGATGGTGGAAATGCATCTGCTGTCAGTTAATGTCGATTTTAGCTACAACCCCATTTATGCTTTGGGCGTCGTAACTTCTTTTGACCGTTTTATGCAAGGCTATGAGCCTGAACGGGATAAAGAGTCGATTTTTAACTCCATTATGACAGCAGTTGCTGATAATCCACAGCGCTACAAGCAAGATGCCCAGCGTTTGATTTCTTTGACTCAAAATATTCCAGTCAAAGACTTAACTTCTTGGCTAGGTCAGGTAAATAATTTAGATCGGGATGCTGATTTTCAATCTCAGCTACAGGCGATCGCCAATAATCCAAGCTTTAAATACAGTCGTTTATTTGCCATTGGTTTATTTTCTCTCTTAGAATCATCAGACCCCGAATTAGTCAAGGATGAAAAGTTGCGTAATGAAGCTCTAGCCACAATTGCCAGTGGCTTACATCTTTCGGAGGACAAGCTCACTAAGGATTTAGAGTTGTATCGTTCTAATCTTGACAAAATGACTCAAGCCCTAGCTGTGATGGCTGATATGCTTGCCGCTGACCGCAAAAAAAGGGAGCAGCGAGCGCAACAACAGGCTAATGCGACCACTCCTCCAACCAATCAATCCTAGTTATGATGTACCCAAATTCGGGTACATCATGATTAATTAACGAGTTAAAAAAGATTAATTAAAGAAATAAAACGTTATAGATTAAATTACTTACGAGGGAAAGAGCGAAGGCTCCTAAAGCAGCACTAATCCAACCATAACGTAAGCGAAAACCCTTTACTAACCAAGCTGCCAGACCAAAACAAATAGCTCCAGCAATAAAAGCAAATAGCCAAGGGAACAAGTTAAAACTCAGAAAATTTGGTACTGCAAAAAAGAAATCTAGAATCGGTCTGACAATTGCTGTCACGATTCCAAATACTGCAGCGGACATCAAACTTTTTACTAGAGAATCTATTTCCACTCCTATCGGTAGTTTGCTAATGATAAAAAAGCTAACTGCGGTTACAATCCAAGTAACTAAAAGTGCCAACATATCTATTCCTCCACCTCTTGGGAGTTAAAAACATTTACGATTTCAAACCTAGAAATTACAAACTAATTACAAATAAACTACAAGTAAATCAATCAATCGATTTAATAGATATAATTGTAAAATACCAGCTTTTTAGTGAAATAAGACTTTCCTTCATAGAATGTAAAAAAAAAATCAGATTTCTTTTTAGATTTCTTTATTGAATTAGGCAGAGGCAAGGTTGAAGACGAGTGTGCCTTTTTAGAGGGTTAAAATTTATGCAAAATATCTGTTCATGTAGGGGCACTCTTGCTTTGCCCTTTGGGTATCATTGAGGTTAGGTAGGAGCAAATGGCATATCGCGGCAACCTTTGGTGCGCCCCTTGAATCTCACCGAGGTTATCTCACATCTTGTACCTGTTATAACCTCTAAATAAAAGAAACGGGCGTATCATACTGATTTATTGACTGAGTTCTGACCCGCTCTTAGACTGGAAGTCCCTGTCTAATAGCTAAAGTCCTCTAAAAGAGGACTAAAAAAATAATTTTCTTGGTGTAATATTTGTATTTGTGTTTTTATTGTTCTAAGTTTTTTTACGTAAATGTGCAAGATGTGAGTTATAAGATTCAAAAAACGACCTGAGCCAAAAACGCAAAAATTCCATGCTTCTCACAAGCGGTGAAATTGCTTAGTGGCGAATATTTTAGTTAGGTTTACCGAACTAAAATATTCGCTCAAGGTTTAATATTTAGTTGGTTGTTTGGTAAATCCTGGGCATTTGATAAATTTTGAGCTTGATTTTTGCCATCAATAGCTTGGCGATAATCAGGTTTAAATTTTAATGCCTTATCATAGGAGGCGATCGCCTCTTTGTATTTCTTTAAATTTAATAAAGCATTTCCTCGGCTATACCAGGTTTCAAAATGTTCTGGTTTATAGCGCAACGCTTTATTATAAGAAACCAATGCCTCTTCAAATTTCTTTAAGTTATATAAAGAATTACCACGGTTATACCAAGCCTGATAATCGCTACGTTTAATTTCAGTTGCCTTATTATAAGCTTCCACAGCTTCCTCATAGCGTTGCAATTGGTGTAGCGACCATCCTCGGCCATACCAAGCTTTATAACTATTCGGGCTATATTTAATTACTTCTTTAAAAGAATCCAAGGCTTCTTGGTAACGTTGTAAATTAATCAGAGTATTTCCCCTTGACAACCATGCGAGAGAAAAATCTGGTTGGTATTGCACAGCTTTATCATAGGCAGCGAAGGCATCATTATAACGTTGTAAATTTACCAACACATTTCCGCGATTATACCAAGCTTGAACAAAATCAGGCTTAAACTGAGTAGCCTTATCATAGGAACCGATGGCATCATCGTAGCGTTTTATACTTTGTAGTGCCCGACCCTTACTATACCAAGCTTGGGCATCATCAGCCTTTAACTCAATAGCCTTATCAAAAGCTTTAATCGCTTCATCATAGCGATTTAAACTCAGCAAGGCATTTCCTTTACCACTCCAAAGTTCAGGAGAATTATTTTGAAATTCTAAGGCTTTATCAAAGGAAGCGATCGCCTCACCATAGCGCTCTAACTTTTCTAAAGTTAATCCTCGCCCAGTCCATGATGCTAAGGAATCAGCTTGTAATTGAATAGCTTTATCGTAGGCAGTTAAAGCTTCCTTATATCGCCGTAAGTTATAAAAAGTTTTCCCCTGACCAAGCCATGCTGGGGCAAAATCCGGTTTTATTTCTAAGGCTTTATCATAAGTTACCAGGGCATCCTGATAACGTTGTAATTCTAAAAAGGTATTTGCCTGTTTATATAATTCCGTAGCATTGGCCTTTACAACGACATTAATTATATATATAGATGCAGCTACGCTGATTCCCAGCAAAACACTAACACCAATAATTGTTGATAATAGCCCTTTCCTAGACTTCCGTTGAATAGGAGTTTTTTTATGTGGCGGTGTAGTTGGCGATAAAGATAGTGATGCAGCTGGTGATATAACCATAGTTCCCGAATGGGATTGTGATTTTAATTGACTTAAAGAAGCGATCGCCTCTTTTACAGCTAACACAGAAGGGTAACGCTGGCGATAATCATAGCGCACCATTTTATCTAAAATAGCAGCAAAACTTGGGTCAACTTGACAGCGATGCTGCCAGATAATTTCATCAGTATCTACATCTTTCTCCAATTCTTCCGGAGGTATACCCGTCAGCCCTTGAATTCCAATAATTCCCAGGGCATAGATATCACTGCTAAACTTAGGATTGCCCTGGGCTTGCTCGCTGGGAATATAACCAGGAGTCCCAATAGCCACAGTCATTCGGGTTGTCCCTTGGGGAGTAATAGCCTGGGTAGTAATTTGTTTAACAGCACCAAAATCTATTAATACTAATTTATTGTCATCTTCCCGACGCAATATATTACCAGGATTAACATCCCGGTGAATAACCTTTTGCTGGTGAACAAAGTCAAGGATTCCTAAAATTTCTTGTAAAAGTGAAACAACCTGGTCTTGACTCAGAGTTTTTCCTGGTGTTAACTCATGACTCAAGTCACGACCGCGTATTAACTCCTGGACTAGATAAAATTCTTGCTTTTCCTCAAAGTATGCCAACAATTGAGGGATTTGTTCGTGAGAACCTAGTGTATATAAAACTTGAGCTTCCGTATCAAATAACCTTCTGGCAGTTTCCAAAGTCATCGGGTCACTAGCCAAAGGCTTGAGTTGTTTAACCACACATAAAGGAGACCCAGGCAATTGAGAATCACGGGCAACAAATGTTTCGCCAAAACCGCCACCTCCCAAGTGGCTGATTATTTCATATCTGAGGGCAAGTGTTGTTCCCAACATTTGATTAGCCTGACTATATGTGATGGATGGGTTATTACTTCAATCTTGCAATACTTCAATCCGGGAAATAAAGCAAGCAATAGAGTGGAAAATAGAGAAATGGGAATTTAATCTCAAACCTCCCTATTTTCAGATTATAGCCTCTACCTTTTTACAAGTTTCCAGAAATAGTATTCAGCTTCCCTATTGTCTATGATTCCCATTAGTGACAATCTCAAAACTCGGCGATCGCCCAAAGTCTGTTACCTGTTAATAGGTATTAATATTGCCCTATTTCTCTGGTCCCTCAAACTAGAGTTAAACGGTCAATTAGAACCATTTATTAAAAATTGGGGCATAATACCTCAAGAAATGAGTACGGGATTTACCAGTGTATTAACTGGCAATCCAGCAGCACTGGTCATAGTATTTTGGCGCTTTATCACCCTACTAACCAGCATGTTTCTCCACGGTAGCTTTAGCCAAATAGTAGGTAATTTAATATTTTTATGGGTATTTGGTAAAACACTAGAAAGTTTTTTTGGACATGGAAAGTTTCTAGTATTTTATTTGATTACAGGTATTTGGACTGGTCTAATACAAATGGTAGTAGAACCAACTTTAGCAGTTCCCTTAGTTGGTGCAAATGGAGCAATTGCAGGAATTATAGGAGCCTATATATCCAGATTTCCCAAAGCTAAAATTTATTCTGTATTACCCTTAGTCATAATATTTATACCAGTCCAAATACCAGTTATTTTTTATTCTTTTTGGTGGTTTGGGCAACAATATTTTTACTGGATTGGAACTTTAGATATTTCAGGTGGAGTTAATTCTGGAACTACTGCTTATTGGATGCATGGCGCTGGTTTAATTATTGGTATTATGGCAATGAAAATTTCTCAAAGGCGCTAATTGCTAATGGCTAATGGCTAATGGCTAATTGATAATGGCTAATGGCTAATTGCTAATGGCTAATGGCTAATTGATAATTGCTAATCTTTAGTGACTAAATTAAATTTTAAATTCCAGCACTCTCTGACAGATACTTTTCAGTACATTTGTGGAACAGGCATCCTGCCTGTTTTTTACATCCTGCCTGTTTTTTGTCAATAAAAAATTTTGAAATTAACCATTAACCATTAGCCATTAGCCATTAACCATTAGCCATTAGCCATTAACCATTACCGTGCTTTTGGTAAAGAAAACCAAAAACGCGAACCACCTTCAATACGAGGAGAGTAACCAATTTTTCCACCCCATCTTTCAACTGTAATGCGACAAAAATATAACCCTAAACCGACCTTCCCTGGCTTATTATTACCTTGAGAAAACTTCTTAAATAAGCTGTTAGTCAATTGCTTTGGAACACCATTACCTTCATCATCAATATAAACAAAAATGGATTCTTCTTTTTCCTCTAAACCAACAATTACACTTGATTCTGGATGACTATATCGATAGGAATTTTCTAATAAATTTGTGATTACTCTTTCTAAACGAGATTTATCACCAATAACTTTTGATACAACATGATCACTAAGATTATTAACTAACTTTAATTGTATTTTATTAAGATTAAAATTAGGGGCAAGTAATTCAGTTACTTCCCTGGCAATATTTACAATATCTGGGGCATTCTCAATATCAACTATAAAAGACTCTAAAGAACTTATCTCAGCAGAAAAAGCGTCTAAAATTTCTCTAATTAATATTTCTTGTTTAATTGATTGCTTTCTTCCAATATCCAAACGCTCTCGACCTTTAGGTGTTAAATTTTCGAATTCTAAAAGTGCAAAACAACAATTAATACCACTTAACTGTCCTGCAATATCATGAATAATGCAATGTATTAAAACATCTTTTTTCTGATTTTCCTTAAGAATTTGTTGATAGCTTAATTGATTTTCCCTTGCTTTTTGAATTATTCGTTGCTTTTCCTTATAAGAATCATCAACAAGCTGAATTAATAAAAATTTCTGATTATTCACACAAACAGCAGAAGCTTCAAAATAGTGTTCTGCACCATATAAATCCAGGCTAGCCCATAAACCTGATTCCAATGGTTTATCTTGATTCTCTTGCCAATATTCTTCTGCATCTATGAGAAAGTTTTCTATAAACGGAAAATCTTCTTCTGGGATTAAAATCTGTACTCCAGATTTTAGTTCTCGTTGACAAAAATTGTCTGCCCATTTGGGCACATGACCCAAAATATTAAAAGCTCCAACATCAATCCTTTCTAAAACTAGATAATTTAAAGCAGCAAATAATTCAAATGCAATTTTTTCACTCATATATAACAACTCTAATTAATAGAATAAATAAAAAATTTTCAATCATTAATTTCAATTAAAAAAATCTGATAATGATGTTTAATATTTTTTCATATTATGATAAATAACTAAACTTTATATCTCTTTTATATATCACAGGGATAGCCGCAACTGGCACTGCGGCTCATGTTCGTAGTTGGGCTGTCTTCCCTCCAAAAATATGGGCGCTTAGCCCAACTACAAACAAAAATAATGTGACAATAATGACGCGCTCCGCTATCGCTCCGCTATCGTAAGTCCTATATCATTTAAAAAAACTAGCATTATTATTTTGTTGCTGGATTAGACTAATATGTATTTCATCCCAAGTTGCATCAAGTAGTAATACCCAATCTCCTTCTTTTGATTGAAAAACATGGACATCAGCACAAATTCCATATTGAGTTTGCATACAGGGTAAAAATAAAGGAGAACCATCTAAAGGTAATAATCCTTCCAAGAAAAAAATTTTTTGTACAATTTTTTCTCCCTTTTGAAGATTAGAAATACCATAGGCAGCTAAATTCCCACCCCATTTTAATAAACAACCATCTTTATCGACTAGGACATAGGCAAGTGAGCGATTTTCTCGTAAAAAATCAAGAAGATGATTCATAATAGGGATAGGGATATCAAACATCTATCTCTCCATTATTTTCTCTGCTATATTTTGAAATATTTCTTCTACGCCTAAACCTGTTTTTGCACTAGTTTGAATCACAGTCCACCCCCTTTCTATAATTTTATCCATTTCCTCTATTTCAATTTCCCATTCATCAGTTAAATCTGATTTATTGATAACTAAAAGAAAGGGGACATTACCAATACTTTCTTCGACTTTAGACTGTAAGCTAAAGGCTTTTTCTAAAGTTTCATGTCTGGTACCATCTACAACTAATAAGTAAGCAGAAGACCCACGTAAATAAGATAGTCTTAATTTCTGAAAGTCGTCTTCTCCGTATAAATCCCAAAGAATTAAACTTAACTCATTCCCTCCAATATTAACGATTTTTTTATCAATTTTCACACCTACGGTAGTTTGATAATTTTCAGAAAAAATACTATGTACATACTTAGCTACTAGACTCGTTTTCCCTGTAGCAAAGGCGCCCACCATGCAAATCTTTTTCTGGAGCATTAATTTATACTTTTACTCTTTTGCAAATCATTCAGCAATATTTTAAAAGATACCCTGCGATTTGATTCATTATTATTTTTGAGAGATTCAGGATTTATTTGTTCACTAGCTGCGACTCCAATTACTTTAAATATACGAGAATCTATACCATCGGAAGTCATATAAGAAAAAACTTTTTCTGCTCGTGATTGACTTAATATCATATTTCTTTTCTCTCCTCCTGTACTATTTGTATGTCCAATGATTTTGATATGTAATTCCTGATTAAGGGATGTTGCAATTTCTAGGATTTTTTGAATATTTAGTGATTGAGCTTTTAATTTTACATCCTCCCCTGGTAGTAAATCAGAGGTTCCTTCTGAAAAAAATAAAATTGATTCTTCAATTTTATTTTGATAAAATTGTAGTTGATTAACATCAAAATTATCTAATTTTGTATCATCATATTTGGAGATTCCTGAAATCATAACAACTTGCTTTCGCATATCCAAAATCCATTGCTGTGGTGCAGACCCAGTGGCATATAAAACACCATTTTCATCAACTTCTAAGCTGGCAGTTTTTGGTGGCTTAAGTTGTAAATAAGCTCTCTTGGTAATAAGTTGCGGCTCTAAGGAAATGTAAGGTTTCCATTGAGTGATAACTTCTTGGGGCTGAAAATTATTTTCTTTGAGAAAAGAATTTATATCTTTTCCTAAAGGGTCTCGCATTCCAGAAATAAAATATTTTCCCTGTTCCTTTTTGCTTTCCAGTATGACAAGTCCTGGTTCAGATTTTAACTTTGACAAAAAAGCATTCCAGCGAAGTTGTTCTTTAATAGTAAAGAATGTCCAGATTGATGCGATAATCCCAACACCAGTAACAAAGCTCCATAATAAATTATAGTTACTTGTTTTTTCTGTTTTATACTGAGATTCTAAACAAGCTTCTAAATAAGGTTTTACAGATTCAAATGGCTCCGTATCTCCATTAAAATTACGTAACAGAGAATTAGCTTTAAAGTGTATTTTTTCAACCGCATCTTGAAATACTGAACGTAAATCAAGGGGTGCATTACCACGGATTATTCCAGCAATAAGAACTGATGGTCCTTCTTGTATCCAAATTGTTAGTTCACCAAATTCTAAGCTTTGTAATCCATCTGATTGGCGAACACTAAAGGAATCTTTCACAAAATCCTGGATAGCAGTGAGCATCGCAGAAACCAAGTCAGGGTCTTGGGCTGATACCTGGGAAGCGACAATATGTTGTAATAATAATCCGCTTTGTTTATGAATCAGGAATATTTGTTCAACTCGATAAAGGAGTGTTCGCAATAAAATAATTTCAGCAAAAGATTTACCAGTACGTTTTGCTTCTAATCTCCACTTAAAACTTTGGGGGGATAAACTATGTTCTAAAGCCTGATTAAAAGATTGAACCATCTCATCTAATGCTGCAGATACAGATTTACGGGTAGCTGGCCCAATAAGGGGAAAAATTGTTTCAGAAAGAATATTAATATCTTTTTTAATAGAACCTTGAATAGCCTCTTCTACAGTGGATATCATTGCTTCACCCAATAAGTTATCCTGCTGCGATCGCAACACTGTAGCTTCAGGAAGCGCCTTAGATATCTCTTCTGGTGTAACTTTAAAGTCATCAATTCTCTGACAAATTTCCTCTAGCTTATGTGCTTCAACGCCAATAAGCAAACTTCTCAGTTCCTTAAACTCCTTCTCCTCCCCCGTCTCATCTCTCTGTTGATAATGCTTCGGGGAATCTTCTGCTAACTTATTCTGGTAAAAGTCATTCATTGCCGAACATCACCCTCACATAAACACTAAAAATAGTGCTTTTTTATACGTGAAGACAATTGAATTTATTTATTTTCAAATGTCTTCACAATTCAATGTAAATTCTCCAAATAATACATTAAATAGTATACTTTTAGCCTTTAGCGTTGAGAATTTAAACGAAAAGCTAACTCACTAAATAAGGCAGCTAGCGTAGACTTGTCAGTTTTTTCGAGATTAATTTCCTTTGTTTCTCTTTCCAGTAAAGTCATAATTTCCATATATTTTTGTTGAATTTCATCATTTAATGCTTTGGATTGATTGAGCATTTGTTCCCGTAATTCTCTTTCTCCTTGACTAGTTTGCTCATTAATTTGAGTTAATTGATTATCTAATTTTTCTGCTAGATTTTTTTGATCTTGGTCAAGATTTTTAAAAGATATTTCTCTTTGATTCTTTTCACTTTTTAATCTTTCTTCAATAGATAATATTTCCTTTTTTATATATGTTTCCAGAGAGTCAAAACGTTTTCTGGTCTCATCTCGCAAATTATTACATTCTTTGATTAGGCGCTCTTCTAAACGATTGAACTTTTTGTCCAAATCGCGCATTTGATTGCCAAAAAGAATATTTCTAACCTTATCTAAGCTACTTGCATCAGCCAAATCTATATTTTTGCCATGAGACTGAGTAACCTCGGAAAATGACGTTGGAGTTCCTAGTTCAGAGGAATTATTATTCATATAATTTTCTTGCAGGTTGACATTATTATCCATTTTCGATTTTGTACATCTTTATTTTTGTGACCGTTTGTAGTTTACATATAAAGTTGTTATATATTTTATTATGCAAAATCACAATAAAATAAGTACTTAAGTTTTAAGAATGACTAAATAAGCATTCTATTTTCATCTCTCTCCAGTGTGAAATCAAAGTTTATTTTAAGCTAAAACACATCTAAATTCTATGTCCTAAAAACTCAAAATTCCTGTGATTCACAGAAAAGCTGATTGCGCGGGTTAAGAGCTTTGTAGCGACTTCTGGACAGGAAGACTAACGCAACAATTATTCAGTCTAAATCTGGAATCGCTTACTACTTAGCATTAGTTGTATATTCAAATACTCATAAAAAATAACAACTTTTACGATGATATGATGTATTATTATATACATTTTAAATTTAACTTGGTTAAACCTCTTGAGCTAGTTGCTCAAATGTAAATATAGCGCTTCCCAGTTATATAAAACACAGTGGCCGCTCATAGCCGCTCTTGTCTTATCTTTACCTTGCTCCTACTTAGTTGTCTGTCACACCAAACAAATATGATGGATTATTAAACTCTTAGGTTTGTAGTTGCCCTTAAGCGCTCTTTAATTATGTATAAATTGTTATTTATTAGGACTTACGCAAGCTCTACGAAAACTTGGCGTTCTTGGCTCAGGAGCGGTTACACAAATCAAGCATAGTAGCAATTTTTGCGTAAGTCCTGTTTATATGTATTTTCTTCCCGTTATACTCCACAGGTCTGTAAACTGTCATTAGTCCCTTGCTCCCACCGAAACTTGTTGAACCCTTGCAAAGCGCGTTTTCAGAATCTCCCTATACCGCGTTTACCAAGATATTTCAAAGATATTTCAAAAACTCAAATTGGCGCAAAGTATATCTTTTTGGCGGAGTCATAGCTTCCCTTGTTGCCAAAGGCAGGATAATCCTATTCTCTTCTTACCGTAATGACAAAAATTACAATCCTGACATACTCCCACATCAACTGCAAGCACTATGATGTGGGGCTTGTGGCAGGTTAAGCTAAAGCAAAAACCTAAATAGGACGTATAAAGCAGAAGTTATTAATTGTAGGAACATAGTGGGAAGACCATAGCGAAGAAAAGTCTTAAAAGAAATACGCCGCCCATGTTGTTCGGATATGCCAGCAGCAACAATATTGGAAGATGCGCCCACTAAAGTTCCGTTTCCACCTAAAGTGGCACCAAACATCATCGCGTAAAAAAGTGGTAGTACCTCCGGAGGAAATTGACCTTGGTAATCAGAAGCTAATATTTCCTGTGATGCTAAACCAACATTAACTACATATTCCTTTAGTAGGGGTACCATTGCTACTACCAAAGGAATATTAGGCACTACACTGGATAAAAGACCTACGAAAAAAAGTAGAAATAAAGAACCGAGGATTATATTTTTACCTAAAATAGTAGCTAGTACACCAGATAAACTACTTATTACTGCAGTTTTTTCCAAGCCACCGATTAAGATAAAAATGCACATAAAAAATATTAAAGTACTCCAATCAACATCCCGAAGAATGTTATTAAGATTATCAATTTTACTCTGATGAGCTAATAATAAAGCTAAAGCAGCACCTAATAAAGCTACAGCAGCAGGTGAAACTGGCACGGGGAGAGATTCGCCAATGACAAAAAATACTAGTACAAATGCAACTATTACGCTACCAAGAATAAGAACTTTAGGATGATTAATTTTTGGATGGGGTAAATCTTCTAGATTTTCTAACTTAGTTTTCCAAATTTTTCGGAATAAAATTGGTAAAGTCGCAACTACCGTAATAATAGCGATCGCTCCACCTAAGCTAATGCGTGTGAGGTACTCTATAAAACTTAAATTAATCGCATCTCCAATAATATAAGTTGCGGGGTCGCCAACTATGGTCAATAATCCAGCACTGTTAGCGACAAAAACCATTAATATCAGCAATGGTACAAAATTAATTCCTACTTCCTCTGCGATTGGTGGGATTAAGGGCGCCAATAGCATTACAGTAGTCGCATTGGGTAAGACGGCACAAATAGGTGTCGTAATTGCTACAATTCCTATTAATAAACGCTTACCTTGACCCTTGGCAAGTATTACCATCTGAGTTGCAAGATACTCAAATACCTTCGTCGGCTCAAAGGCTCTTACTAATACCATCACTCCAAAAAAAAGTGCTAATGTGCCATGACTATTACCAATATAACCAACAGCCTCTTTTAAACTCATTACATTAGTAAACACTAATATTAATGAACCTAAAAAAGCTGCGATAGTTAAGGGTATCCACTCTGTCATCACCAACAAGATAACTCCAAAAAATGTGATGACACTAATAAGTGCAGGCAAATTATCCACAATAACCCCTATGAATATTTAATGTTTTTGATTTAATATTCTAAATTGAGATGGATGTAACAACAAATAAACTAATATACATATTTAGGTTCTCATTAGTCAGAAAAGTTTCGTTTTTACATATGACAGAGCTTTATTTTTATGCCAGATCTATATATATCAAGAAAATTTGATTTTTTGTTATTTTAATTAAAATGGCATCAGAAAAATTTATCCACATCCCTCTTCCTGTAAAAATTGGTCTGGAAAGTCATCAAAAAATATTTCTTATAAAGAACTGATTTTCTTTATTAAGACTAAAACAAAAATTGAACCAATACTTGAACCAATATTTGAAGCAAAAAAGTTAAATTTATTTGTTGCGGGAGTATTTCAATAAATTTGTCAGCGATGTCAATCCTTAATATGCTTTAGTTAAGCTATCTTTTTTATAGCTTTATTTGTAAACATGAATTAGATTCAGCTTATTACCAAGCTTATTGCCATGAGACTCAGGAATATCAATAAGCATAAATTATAAGTTACTGGAAAATATTTTTAAACAAACATTTGCAACCTCAACGGATAAGCTATAAAAAGTTAATATAAACATTTTGGCATTGCTGTTCGCTCCGCGTGCGCGAAAGAGCGCAAATAGAAATATGAATGGCTATTTTTGAGAAAAATAAACAACGATACTTTGCGTCTATGGCACGGAGTGCCACGCTGAGAACGCGCCTGGACGGCGAACGCTATGGCGCCTTTGCGTGAGATACAAAAATTATAATTCATACTTTAATTCAGCAACGCCAACATTTTTAAGTTTGGCTCCTGATGAGTGTGAGACATTGCAAAGTGTCTCCTCTTCAGTCACCTCTCTATGCCGACGAAGTTAGCTGACGGGCTAGGATTGAGAGATATCCTTTTTGTTAAAATTCGCCCCAATACATGGTTCCTCCGCTCCAGTTGTGGTTTTATGCTTTATCTATTTGGGTTATAAAACCTCTGGATTAGGCTGACTACTTTTGATATTAATATTCTTTATAATCAAAACAATATTTTTTTTATAAATTTTGTCAATGATATTCATAGATAAAACTTATTAACTTAAATTAACTTAATTTAAGTTAATTTAATTCAATAAAGCGGTCTTTGTTAGCTTCTTACTTTCTAAATCTTTCTCCTATCTAATCTTGGAGTTATTTGAGAGTAATTGAGCAAGGGCATTCTCCGCAGCAGCTTTTTCAGCCTCTTTTTTATTACGCCCTCGACCTTCACCATATTCTTTGTCTTGGACAAAAACTTTTGCGATAAACTCTGGCGCGTGGGATACACCGCCTATCTGAACCGTAATATATTTGGGTGGCGTATGAGTAACATTACGTTGTACCCATTCTTGAAATCTATTTTTAGAGTCCACATTAGAACGAGTGATTACGACTTTTTCTGGGACACCATCAAATAAAGGTTCGATAATAGCCCTAATAGCTTCAATATCACTTTTTCTATCTAAATAATAAGCTGCGACAACAGCTTCAAAGGCACTGCTAAGTAAATTGGGATTTTGAAACCCTCCATCTCTAATAGCCCCTTTACCCAAATGCATTCGCACATCTAAACCAACTTCAATGGCAAATTTAGCCAGCTGCTTTTCATCGACTAATGCTGAACGTCTGCGGGTTAATTCATCTTCTTCTTTTTCTGGGTGGCGGCGGTAGAGATAATCTCCGCTTAGGTAATTTAGTAATGCATCTCCTAAAAATTCCAGGCGTTCGTTATGGGAATCAAACTGGGGATTCTCATGGGTATAAGAACGATGGGTTAAAGCTAGGCGAAGTAATTTTTCGTTCTTAAATATAAGCAGTGGATGCATATTTTATGTAAATTTTACTAACTACTACAGTTATATATTGCACCAATATATAAGCATATCTAGAAAGTAATATTTTAAAAAATACCGATACACAAAATATAGGCAAAAATGCTTCAAGGTAAGGAAAGTCAAACTACTTGGATTATAGGAATATGTAGTGCCCTGTATTATTTTGCTCCCATCGAGTCCTCTGTTACATTATCTTTGTGTGGTATTTTTTTAAAACCACGATAGCGCTAAGAACGCGAAGATAAATCATAAAGAGATTTAAATGTAAGGATTTTAAGAGAGCCAGCTTAGGACTTATACAGAGATATCTAAATCAAATTAACCCAATAAAGAAAGTGTGACAGTCTACTACTTTCTTTGATATGAGCGATTTCTTGGTATGCTAAAAAGTCGATAAGATAAAAATTATAACTATGTCGGTCTCTACAATAACTCCTACAATTACTACTTTTCCTCTGACAGCTGTTATTGGTCAGGAAGCAATTAAGTTAGCGTTGTTTCTCGCTGCTGTTGACCCTGGGTTGGGGGGAGTCGCGATCGCTGGTCGTCGAGGTACTGCAAAATCTGTAATGGCCCGTGCAATCCACGCTTTACTACCTCCCATTGAAGTTGTAAAAGATAGTATTAGCAACTGCCAACCCGGCCATCCGGAAGATTGGGATGATAAATTACTGGCAGAAATTACATCTAATTATGAAGAAGTTGAAACCCAAGTCATCCCCGCACCTTTTGTCCAAATTCCCTTGGGTGTAACTGAAGATAGACTTATCGGGTCGGTAGATGTGGAGTTATCTGTCAAACAAGGAGAAACTGTTTTCCAACCAGGGCTATTAGCCAGCGCCCACCGTGGTGTTTTATATGTAGATGAAATAAATCTTCTTGATGACCAAATAGGCAACCAGTTACTTGCTGCATTATCAGAAGGAAGAAATCAAATTGAGCGCGAAGGTATAAGTTTCCAGCATCCCTGTAAGGCTTTATTTATAGCAACTTTTAATCCAGAGGAAGGACCTTTAAGGGAACATTTACTAGATAGAATAGCCATTGTTTTGAGTGCTGATGGGGTATTAGGGCTAGACCAAAGAGTCCAAGCAGTAGAGCAAGCCATTAGTTATTCCCAATCACCTCAAGATTTTCTACAGCAATATAACGATGATATTGATTCTCTCAAAACTCAAATTATTTTGGCCAGGGAATGGTTAAAGGAAGTAACTATTACTAAAGAACAAATCGAGTACTTAGTAAATGAAGCGGTGCGCGGTGTAGTCCAAGGACATCGTGCGGAATTATTCGCTGTGCGAGTAGCTAAGGCTGCTGCGGCACTGGAAGGTAGAACTACGGTGATTGCAGAAGATTTAAAGCGAGCGGTGGAGCTAGTAATTGTACCGAGGTCAACGGTAGTACAAACACCACCGGAAGAACCGCCTGCCCCTCCACCACCACCACAAAATCAAGAGCCAGAGCAAGAACAAGAAGATCAGCAAGAGGAAGAACAAGAGGATAAACAAGAGGATAAACAAGAGGATAAACAGGAAGAGCAAGAACAGGAACCGCCGAGTATTCCTGAAGAATTTATATTTGACCCAGAGGGAGTCATTCTTGATCCTACGGTTCTTTATTTTGCCCAGGCTTCCCAACGTCAAGGAAAATCTGGTAGCCGTAGTTTAATTATTTCTGAAGATAGAGGACGTTATGTTAAACCAATGATTCCCAAAGGGAAAGTAAGGCGTATTGCGGTAGATGCCACCCTCAGAAGTGCAGCTCCCTATCAAAAAGCAAGAAGACAAAGGGCTAGAAGTAAACAAGAAAGTAGTGGTGCTGGGACAAACTCTTCAGTTACGCTTCCTCAAAAAAGAGTATATGTAGAGTCCGGGGATGTTCGTTCAAAACGCCTGGTGCGAAAAGCCGGAGCATTAGTTGTATTTGTTGTAGATGCTTCTGGGTCAATGGCGTTAAATCGGATGCAATCGGCAAAAGGTGCAGTCATGCAGTTATTAACAGAAGCCTATCAAAATCGCGACCAAATAGCTTTAATTCCCTTTCGAGGAGAACAGGCAGAAGTATTATTACCCCCAACTCGTTCCATTGCCCTAGCGCGGAATCGTTTAGAGAGAATGCCTTGTGGAGGTGGTTCACCCCTAGCCCATGGGTTAACTCAAGCTGTGAGGGTTGGTTTAAATGCTCAAATGGGTGGTGATATTGGGCAGGTTGTGATTGTAGCGATAACCGATGGTAGAGGTAATGTTCCTCTGGCGCGATCCCTGGGTGAAGTCATGGAACTGGGAGAAAAGCCAGATATCAAAGGAGAGTTATTAGATATCGCTCAAAAAATTCGTGCTTCGAGAATACAGTTGCTGGTCATTGATACAGAAAGTAAATTTGTCTCTACTGGCTTTGCTAAGGAATTAGCCCAAACAGCAGGAGGTAAATATTACCATTTACCAAAAGCTACAGATAAAACCATTGCTGCTATGACAAAAGGAGCCATTGCGGATATCAAATCCCGTTAATTTATAGTTAGAAGTTTAAAAATAATTAATCGTTAAGAGTTCTCTGTAATGAGTTATCAGTATACAGTTAAGATTTGTTTAGTGAGAAGTTAGGAATAAAAAATCTGTCATATCAGAATATTATTAACTCTCATCTCAAGCTGTCTTAACTTAATATTACTAACTCACAACTCTTAACTTTCTATGAAGATATAGCATGTGGTTGAAGATAGGTCATTAAATCTTGAATTCCTTTCTGTAAATAGCGAGTCACAGTCATTGGGCTAGTCCCAATTTTTTTTGCCGCATCTTTACGAGAAAATTCTTTTAAAAATACCATCTCTACTGCCATTCTGGGCTTATCTTCTAGCAAGCCAATAGCCCCTTGTAGTTGTTGCCTTTCTTCTTCTTGTTGTTGCATAGCAGTAGACCGAGGACATGGTAATGCTTCGCCCAATGTAATTTGGCAATCTACATAATGCACGACAGTAGCATCTAAACTTAAAGGCATTCTGTTTTGAGCAGCTAATTTAGTCTCTTGCCATTCCTGTAAAGATACTTGTAGCCTATTTGCTATTTCAGTATCTTTTGGCGGGCGCCCTAAATTAATAGCCAATTCTTTACGTATTTTTTGCCCCTCATTATATAATTCTTGCCAACGGCGAGGGATTTTTAATAAAGTACTGCGGTCTCTAAGAAAATGCAGCATTTCACCGCGAATATAAGGTACCGCAAAAGAACTAAAAGCATATCCTTGGCAAGGGTCAAAACGCTCAATTGCACGAATTAAACCAAAATAACCAATTTGTTCTAAATCTTCATAAGGCTCATTACATTGATGGCTAAATTTATGTGCCATTTTCCGTACTAAACCAGTATGTAACTGTACAAGTTGATTACGAATTTTTATGGAGCGATTTTGATGATAGGAGAGCAAAAGTTCCATGCTGTCAGAACGCATCGAAGAATGACTAACTGCCATATAAAACCCTTTCTTATAACCCCAGTTACTTTAAAAATAAGAAGCTGAGTAAAATTTAATTCAAGCTGTAATTATTTTCCTTAGTAAAGGCTAAAGAAACCATCGTCGTTATACTGAACTTCTGAGGGGTCAAAGTCAGTAGGTAAGTATTTATACGTATGTAATTTGCCTTTTCCCCTTCGTTTAAAATGCAAAAATTTAAACAGTTAAAAGTGAAAAGGTTGATATGATAAATTAAAAGATAGAGATAAAAGATAAAATTTATAATACTTTAATATTTTATCTTTTACCTTACAACATTTTTCATGTATTTAAACCATACTCAAAATACTCTTCTTTGCACCCAGGTTGTCGCCAACTGTTATTATCCGCCTTTGTGTGATATGAAGTGTATTTTGACCTGAAAATTGCTGTAATCTAATTATTCCCATCAATGATGGAATTATCTCTAAACTCCACACCATTAGCAAAAATTTACGTCAAAATAGAACTAATTGGGATGTTTTAACTCTTTTTGCTATCCATCCCCACCCTCTACGTAGTATGGTGGGGATGGATAGCAAAAAAAATCAGGGGTTCGACACCCCTATTTTTTGTAATTTCTTTTCAAGTGAACGCAAAAATTCTCAAACCACCTGACTTTGTTGTCGTGATGTTTGCTCACAGTCTGTTTTGAGCAACATTTTTTCATGCTTAGAAATTCTAATATTCAGATTTTTACGCTTGTTTTGACATTGACTTATGCCGCTTACTACGATACAATAATAGCACTGAACCACGAAAACTGAAGATAAAAGGTTGTACCAAGAAAATACCTTTGGTACGTAAAATCTTCAAGGATTTTGCGCCAATATTACTTTATGCGTACAGAACGAAAACTTTGAGACGGT
>Ga0114939_10001381_pt1 | contig 19185 bp, 22 predicted proteins | sample AshMeaCrysSpring_FD_87196 | JGI IMG/M metagenome (GOLD analysis project Ga0114939, IMG submission 87196) | Groundwater microbial communities from Big Spring, Nevada to study Microbial Dark Matter (Phase II) - Ash Meadows Crystal Spring | ecosystem: Environmental > Aquatic > Deep subsurface >...
ATGTGGCAGCCGATGCACTTCGCATAGTCGGTCGCCACGTACCGGCCGGTCGTGGACTCCTTCTTCGGCACGCGGTAGACCGCAGTCTGCGGGCAGAAGATCACGCAGTTGTCGCACTCGAAGCACATGCCGCAGCTCATGCAGCGCTTGGCCTCGTCGCGCGTCTCCGCGTCGTTCAGGGCGATCAGCCGCTCCTGGAAGTGGCCGAGCACCTCTTCCGCCGACGGCACCTCCTCGCGACGCTTGTTTCGGGCGTGGAAGCCGAAGTGCCCGAGGAACAGCTCGTCGTGCGGAATGATCTCGGCGAACGAGCGGTCCTCGTAGTTGTGCACCGCCCAGTTGCCGGACGAGGTGCCGCGCATGTCGCCGCGCGCGACGGCGTCGAACTCGATCGGCTGCAGACCGGTCTCGTGCAGCTTCGCCATCAGATCGAAGTGATGCACATCGACCTTCGGACGCTTCTTGTGGTCCTCGGCGCGCAGGTATTCGTCGATGCTGTCGACCGCGATCGCCGCCTGGCCGATGGCCGTCGTCAGGAGGTGGGGGCGAATGATGTCGCCGGCGACGAACTGGCCCGGCTTGCCCGGCACCTGGTAGAAGGCGTCGGAGTTGATCAGCCCGCGGCCGTTGTCGAGCTCCTCGAGCCCCGAGAGGTCGCCGCCCTGGCCGATGGCGGAGACGATGAGATCCGCCTCGAGCACCTGCTCCGTGCCCTCGATCGGGATGGGCCGGCCCTTCTCCATCTTGCAGCGGCAGACCTTGAGTGCGGTCGCGCGGCCATCCGCGCCCTTGATCACCTCGACCGGCATCACCTCGTCGAGGATCGTCACGCCCTCGGTCAGCGCGTCGTGCACCTCGTGCTCGGCGGCGGTCATCTCGGTCTTGGCGAACAGCGAGGTCAGGGTGACTTGCGCGCCCTGGCGCGCGGCGGTGACCGCCGAGTCATGCGCGATGTAGCCGTCCTGGAGGATCGCCTCCGGCAGCGCGCCCGGATTCGTGTGCTCGATGTGGCCGATGCGGCGCGCCACCGACACGACGTCGATGGAGGTGTCGCCACCGCCCACGCACACGACCCTGGAGGCCGTCACCTTCATGCGGCCCTCGTTGAAGGCCTTGAGGAAGGCGACGCCGCTGACGCAGTTCGGGGTGCCTTCCCAGCCCGGCACGGGCAGGCCGCGGCCGGTCTGGCAGCCGAGCGCCCACAGGATCGCCTGGTGGTCCTTCTGGACATCGGCGACGCTGATGTCGCGGCCGACGCGCACCTTGGTGCGGACCTCGACGCCCATGGCGACGATGCGCTTGATCTCGGCGTCCAGCTTGTCGCGCGGCACGCGGTAGCCGGGAATGCCGTAGCGGAACATGCCGCCCAGGTCGTCGAACTGCTCGAAGATGGTGACGGCGTGGCCCTTGCGGCGCAGCTGGTAGGCCGCGGCGAGGCCGGCCGGGCCGCCGCCGACGATCGCGACGCGCTTGCCGGTGTCGGGGCCGGCGGCGAAGCCGTAGCCCTTATCGATGGCGTTGTCGCCGATGTACTGCTCCACCGCGTTGATGCCGACGAAGTCGTCGACCTCGTTGCGGTTGCAGCCGTCCTGGCAGGGCGCCGGGCAGACGCGGCCCATCATCGACGGGAAGGGATTGGCGTCGGTCGAGCGGCGGAACGCGTACTCCTGCCAGTCCATCCCGGCCGGCGGCTTCTCCTGGCCGCGGGCGATGGCGAGGTAGCCGCGGATGTCTTCGCCGGACGGGCAGCTGCCCTGGCACGGCGGCGTGCGGTGGACGTAGGTCGGACACTTGTGGGACGTGTCCTGCACGAAGATCTTCTCCGTGAAGTCTTCCCACTTGTGCTCGCCGTCCTTGAACCGGCGCCAGGTCAGCTTGGTGTTGATCTCTTCGCTAGGAGTCGCCATCGATCACTCTCCTCACAGTCAAACCGTTTTGCCGCGCGCCGGCTGGCGAGCGAGCGAACCCAAAAAGCGCAGTAGCGGCCCGATCAGTCGTCGCCTTCCTCGTCGCCGCCTTCCTCATCCTCGTCATCGGTGCGCCGCGTCAGCACGATCGCGTTCGAGATCAGCTGGTGCACGCTGACGATCTGGTCCATCTCGAAGCCGTAGTACGGCAGCACCTTGGTGAACTGGGCCTTGCAGATCGCGCAGATCGCGGCCATGTGCGTGACACTGCGCTCCTCGACGACCGTCTTGAGCGCCGTCATGCGCGGCATCGCGCCCTTCACGCGCAGCTCCATCAGGTCGTCGGTCAGCAGGCCGCCACCGCCACCGCAGCAGAAGGTGCGCTCGCCGATGGTGTCGGCGGGCATGTCCACGTAGTGATTGCAGGCCGCCTTGATCACCTCGCGGGGGATCACGAACTGCCCCCCCGGAAAATCGCCCATCCGCGAGGCGCGGGCGACGTTGCAGGAGTCGTGGTAGGTGACCACCATGTCGTCGTTCTTCGACTTGTCGAGCGTGAGCTTGCCCTGCTTGATCAGGTCGTAGGTGAACTCGCAGATGTGCTGTGGCACCGGATACCGCGGGTCGAGGAAGTCCCATGGCCCGGCCAGCGTGTTGAGGAAGCTGTAGGCCACCCGCCAGGCGTGGCCGCACTCGCCGAATACGATCCGCTTGACCCCGAGCTCCAGCGCGGCCTCGCGGATGCGCAGGGAGATCTTCCGCATGTTCTCGTAAGACCCGATGAACATGCCGAAGTTCGCCGCCTCGGAGGCCTTCGAGCTCAACGTCCAGCTCACGCCCGCCTCGTGGAACACCTTGCCGTAGCCGATCAGGCCGTCGATGTGCGGCTCGGCGAAGAAGTCCGCCGAGGGAGTCACCAGCAGGATCTCGCAGCCGGGCTTGTCGAGCGGGTACTTCACCTTGACGCCCGTCGCGTCGTAGACGTCCTCCTCGAGGCCCTCGAGCGTGTTCTCGATCGCATTGCCGGGCAGGCCGAGGTTGTTGCCGATCTTGAATACCTTGCCGATGATCTCGTTGCAGTACTTCTGGCCGTAGCCGATCGAATCCATGATCTCGCGCGCGGCCATCGAGATCTCGGCGGTATCGATGCCGTAGGGGCAGAAGACCGAGCAGCGGCGGCACTGCGAGCACTGGTGGAAGTAGCTGTACCAGTCGTCCAGCACCTCGCGCGTCAGGTCGGTCGCGCCGACGAGCTTCGGGAACCACTTGCCCGCGAAGGTGAAGTAGCGCCGGTAGACCTTGCGCAGCAGGTCCTGCCGCGCGACAGGCATGTTCTTCGGGTCCTTCGTCCCCAGATAATAATGGCACTTGTCGGTGCAGGCGCCGCACTTGACGCAGGAGTCGAGGAAGACCTGCAGCGAGCGGTACTTGCCCAGCAGCTCGCCCATCTTGTCGATGGCCTTCTCCTGCCAGTTCTCCACCAGCTCGCCGGGGAACCCGAGCGGCGCCTGGAACTGCGCGCCCGCGACGTAGGGCTTGAGGTGCCCCGTCGCCCCGACGGTGACCGGCGGGATCTCGACGTAGTCCTGCAGTTCCGGGATATCGAATTCTTGACTGGCCATGCCTCGAACTCTCCGCCTCTCTCTCTGCGTCCAGGGAGCCGCGTCAGGACTGCTCTAACTTCTTGGCCCAGGCAGCAATGTGCCGGCGCTCGCGCGGGTCGTCGGGCTGGTTGCGCGTGGGACTGAAGAACACGCCGACCGAGTGCAGCAGCTTGCTGTAGGGGAAAATGATCATCAGCACCGCCACCAGGAAGAGGTGTACCAGCAACGCGGCGTCACCGGGCAGCGGCCTGAGGTCAAAGGTCATGAGACCGAGGAAGAAGGCTTTGACCGCGACCACGTCGGTATGGAAAACGAAGCTCATCGCCACGCCAGAAACCCCGATGAGGATCAGCAGCAGCAGGAGCAGGTGGTCGGACGGGGCGGAGATATAGCGCACCCGGTCGACGAGAAAGCGGCGGGCCCAGAGGCCGGCGAGCCCCGCGATCATCGCGAAGGCCGCGTATTTGCCGATCGGCTGGATCAGCACGATGGGCGTCGGGACAGGCTCGATGAAGTAGCGCAGATGGCGCAGCAACACCAGGAACAGGCCGAAGTGGAAGGCGTAGCCGAAGATCCACGTCCACTTGTTTCCCTTGAAGAGGCTCTCGAAGAACACCACTTCGCGGAACAGGCGCAGGCCGACGCCGGCCTTGCTCATCGGCGCAGGCGTCGTCGGGATCTTCAGCGGCGCCGGAGAAGAGGCGAACAGGTAGACCCTGTACACCAGGCCGGCCACCATGATCGCAGTCGCCGCATAGAACAGCGCGGCATAGGCAATCGTCAGAAACGACATGTTCCCGAGCCCTCAGAGCTTGGAGACGCCCGGGAAGGCGGACCTTCCCGGGCAGCACACGCTACAGGTCAGACGCAGCCGGTCGGCTTCGGCAGGCCGGCGTAGCGGCAGGCCTGCTTGGCGGGGCCGTAGGGGAACAGGCCGTACAGGTACTTGCTGTTGCCCTTGTCGGCGCCCATCTTCTTGCCGACAGCCTTGGTCAGCACGCGGACGGCGGGAGCGATCTGGTACTCCTCGTAATACTCGCGGAGGAAGTTGATGATCTGCCAGTGCTCGTCGGTCAGGGCCAGGTCGTCCTGCTTGGACATCGCCTCGGCCACGCCCGGCTCCCAGTCGTTGATGTTGGCCAGGTAGCCTTCTTCGTCCGTCTCGAACATCTTGCCGTTGACATCAAGGGGCATGTCTCTATCTCCCGTTATGGATTAAACAAAAGGCCGCTCTGCGCTCAGAGCCAGGCCTGAACCTTGTCCGTCGACACCACCAGATCCACGAAGCCCGCGTAATCGATCAGCGTGATGCCGTCGATGACGCGGTCGTCCTTCATGCCGCGCGCCTTGAGATCCGGGCCCAGGGCGTAAACCTTGTGGGCGCCCATCGCCTCCCGGATACGGCCCTCCACGGCCGTGCCTTTCACCGCAGCGTAAACCCCGTCCTCGATGAGGAGGATGGCGCTGCCGGCGGCGGCCAACCGCAGGCAGCTGTCCAGCGCGTTCTTGTCGAGCGGAGACTTGTTGACTGTGTGCAGATCGCTCATCCCGGTCACCTCAGAAGCTGAACACGACGTCCGCGCCCGCCAGGACCTCGGCGGCCTGTGCGGAGTCGATGACCTCGACGATGTTGTCGACCGCGTCGTCGCTCTCCATGTCCTCCCACGCGACCTCGACGAGGTCCGCCTCCGTCAGCCCGCGCTCCTCGAGCGACTTGCGGTCGACGTACATGTGGCGGACGCCGTAATCGCCGAGGGTGCGGTAGGTCGCCGAGAAGTTCTTCATCTGGATGCCGGCGGTGTCCTGGCCTTTCACGAGCTGGTACACGCCCTCGTCTGCAAACAGCAGGCTGACCTTCTGGTCGAAGGCGGCGCCGATCAGCACGACCTCGAGGGACTCCCAGGCGTAGATAGTCCCGTAGGGAGCGCGACGGTTCAGGTAAAGGAAGTTCTTGATTTCCGACATGTCTGCCTCTCCCCGATCAGTCGCCGAACACCACGAGGCGGTCGCTCTGGATCGCGGCCTCGATCAGCTGCCCGAGCCCCGAAATGCGGAAGCGCGGGTGGATGTTCGTCGCGTCCTTGCCGTTACGCTTCGCCTCGCCCTCGTCGACGATGCCGCGACGCTGGGCCGCGGCCACGCAGACGACCATGTCGAGGTTGTGCTTCTCGGCGAGGTCCGCCCAGCGGTTGACGATGTTCCGGTCGTCCTGCGGCGGCGTCGTCAGCCGCGAGCTGTTGTAGACGCCGTCGTGATAGAAGAACACGCGAAACACCTCGTGGCCCTTGTCGAGCGCCGCCTTGGTGAAATGGTAGGCGGTGTCGGAGGCCTGGTGCTGGTATGGGCCCTCGTTGACTTGGATTGCGAATTTCATGGATCCCTGTGACCTCTGCAGTCCCTCGCCGGCCGCTCAGAAGCGGACGTAGCTGGAAGAGTTCAGGCTCTTGCGCGAGCCGCGCCAGTTGTCGATGTGGTACTTGGTGAACGGCAACTCGACCAGCTCGAAGAAGCGCGGCCAGCCGATGCGCTCGATCCACTCGCCCACCCGCTCCCAGTCGCGCGCCGTCTCCTTGTAGGCCTTGAGGATGCGCTTGACGATCGCGGTGGCCTCCGGCCAGCGCGGCGGGTTGTTGGGGATGCCGGCAGCCACCAGCTTCTGGAAGGTGGGCTTGCCGCGGGCGTTCGAGTGATTGCCACCCACCCAGATTGCCAGCTTCGTGTGCTCGGCGTCGTTGATCTGCATCGGGGGGCACGGCGGATAGCATGCGCCGCAGCAGATGCACTTCTTCTCGTCGACCTCGAGCGAGGGCTTGCCGTTGACCATCGCGGGCCGGATCGCGGCGACGGGGCAGCGGGCGACGACCGAGGGGCGCTCGCAGACGTTGGCCACGAGGTCGTGGTTGATCTTCGGCGGCTTGGTGTGCTGCACGTTGATCGCGATGTCGCCCTGGCCGCCGCAGTTGATCTGGCAGCAGGAAGTCGTGATGTGCACGCGGTTCGGCATGTTGGTGCTGCGGAACTCGTCGATGAGCTCGTCCATCATCGACTTCACCACGCCCGAGGCGTCGGTGCCGGGGATGTCGCAGTGCAGCCAGCCCTGCGTGTGGGAGATCATCGTGACCGAGTTCTTGGTGCCGCCGACGATGAAGCCCGCGTCCTCGATGGCCTTGATCAGCGGCTCGACCTTGGCGGCGTCGGACACCAGGTACTCGATGTTCGAGCGGATGGTGAAGTGGACGTAGCCGTCGGCGAACTTCTCGCCGATCTCGCACAGCTTGCGCAGGGTGAACACGTCGAGGATGCGCTGCGTGCCGGCGCGGACCGTCCAGAGCTCGTCGCCGCCGTACGCCACGTGCCGCAGCACGCCCGGCCGCGGGTGCTCGTGATACTTCCACAGGCCGAAATTCTTGCGGCTGACCGGATGCATGTACTGGAAAGGATCCGGGCAACCCGTCTCGATCGGCTCACGCATTTCTTGCTTGGCCATCTAAAACCTCCGAACAGGCTTGGCTCATTTTTCTGCTTGCCGGGCGGCCGCTGCGTGGCGGCCGCCCGGCGCTGTGGGTCTTGCCGGCGCGGCGCGCCGCGATCAGGCGCTCTCGGCCTTGCGCTCGAACCAGGCAACCGCCGCGTCGTCCCAGCCGTCCATGCGGACGTAGGAGCTCTCGCGCGGGTGGTTGACCATGTTCGGGTCGGGATCGATGCCGATGCCTTCGAGGAAGTTGACGAGGCCGATGCGCTCGATCATCTCGCCGCAACGCTCGTGCTCGAGGGCGTTCTCTGCCCAGAAGTCGATCACGCTCTCGGCAAACTCGACCATCCACTCGTAGTCCTCGTGCGTCTCGAGCTTGTGGAAGGGGATGATCATGGTGCCCATCAGGTCGCCGATCTTCAGCGTGCGCTTGCCGCCGATGAGGATGGACACGCCGCGGTCGTCGCCCGGGTGCAGGGCCTTCGGCATGACGTTGAGGCAGTGCATGCAGCGCACGCAGTTCTTGTTGTCGACCGCCAGGGTGTCGTCGTCGTTGAGCGACAGCGCGTTGGTCGGGCAGCGGGTGATGACGTTATCGATCACGTACTTGCGGCCCTTCTTCGCGACGAAGGCCTTCACCTCGGCCTGATCCACCTTCATGTCGTCGCGCCACGTGCCGAGCACCGCCATGTCGGCGCGCTCGATGGCGTTCTGGCAGTCGTTCGGGCAGCCCGAGACCTTGAACTTGAACTTGTAAGGCAGCGCCGGGCGGTGCACGTCGTCGGTGAAGTTGTTGACGAGCATGCGATGGATCTTCTGCTCGTTGGCGCAGGACATCTCGCAGCGGGCCGCGCCGATGCAGGACATAGCGGTGCGCACGCAGGGGCCGGCGCCGCCGAGGTCCCAGCCGTACTCGTTGATCTCGTCGAAGAAGTGCTGGGTCTTCTCCGTGTCCGTGCCGATGAACATGATGTTGCCGGTCTGGCCGTGGAAGGTGACCAGGCCCGAGCCCCACTTCTCCCACGAGTCGGCGAGCTGGCGCAGCATCGCGGTCGTGTAGTGGTTGCCCGCCGGCGGCTGCACGCGCAGGGTGTGGAATTCCTTCGACTTGGGGAACGCCTTACCGACTTCCGAGAAGCGCGGGATGATGCCGCCGCCGTAGCCATAAACGGACACCGTGCCGCCCTTCCAGTAGCCCTTGCGGGTCTCGTAGGAGTGCTCGAGCTGCCCGAGGAGGTCGTTGCAGACCTCGTTGATGCGCGCCTCGGGGTGCTGGTCACGCAGACGCTTGATGCCGCTGATGAAGCTCGGCCACGGGCCGCTCTCCAGCTGGTCCAGCATCGGGGTGTCGTGTTTCTGGATCGCCATAGCGCTTGATCTCCTGGACTCGATTGGCGTTGATCTGCTTCAGCGGGGACCAGGACCGGTCCCGACCGCTGGGGTTGAGCCTGTGCGTCATGGGGGGTGGCAACCCACCGGCGGCGGGTGCGGCCTTGGGGCGAGGCCGCCCAACCCCCACATAAACGAACGCTAATGTTGCCAGCCTGCCGGACCAGGGGAGTATTCCACCTTCGGGGGGTTTGCCTGGGCCATCGCCTATCCCTCTCGGGATATGGCGCTGCCTTCCCCAGCCACCGACGACTCAGCGCCCCGGGTGACCTCCGGCACTGACCGGCTCGTGACGGCGCGCGGGCTTTCGGGGCGCGCTGGTTCACGGGCCGGACTCAAATTGCAAAAATATTACTAAACCCCAATATTAGCGGTCAACGAAAAGAAACGGGGTGGACGTACGGCGCGCGAGTGCTTGGCTTCTCCCGAGCAGGGGTCCACGTGCTCGCATCGACGCCGGGTCGGTGCTAGACCGCAGCGGAGCGAGAGCATGCTACACCTGAGCCACATCCTGATCGCGAACCCGGACCTCGAGTCCTTCGAGCAGCTCGTCGAGGCGCTACAAGGCTACGCCGGCAGTGGGGAGCGCTTCTTCCGCATGGATGTCAAACCCCCGTTCGCCGACACCCCGGAGAACTGGGAAGACCGTCTCGAGGCGGCCTTTTCCAGCGCTTACCGCCGCTGAGCCCCTGCGCGAGGTCCTGCGCCATGGTTGCCGACACGAACCCGCTCCACGACGCCCGGGCCGCTTCGGTCATGGCCGACCTCGGGGAGCTCGCGGCCCTGGAGGGGCGCCTCGCGGAGCTGCGGACCCGCCTCGCGCTGCTGCCCGAATCGGCCGCGGACCTGGAGCGAGCGGAAATCCAGCTCGAGATGGCCAGGGCTTTGCAGATTCTCGGCCGCGGCGATGAGGCCTGGCCGATCGGCCGCCTGGCCTTCGACGCCTTCGTGGCGGCCGGGGCCTGGGAAGCGGCCGCGGATGCCTGTGACGTCCTCTACCAGTCCGAGCAGCCCGGATCGCTGGCCGCGCTCGGTCAGGGGATCTGGCTGGGGGTGACCTTTCCCATCGACCCGGAAGTCTCCGTCCACCTCTTGAGCCACGTGGTGGATGACACGCCGGACGACGCCGACGGCGCGGCGGTCGCCGCCGCCACCGCCGCCTTCCTCGCCGATCTGCGTGCGCCCGAGGGTCCCGACCGCGAACGCCTCGTGTTCTTCGCCGGCCAGTTGCTCGGCCGGGTGGCGAGGCGCCACAGCCAGGTGTCGGACCAGGACCAGTTCGAGGCCTGGGTGCGCCGGCTGGAGCTCGACGATCCGGACAAGTTCCTCGTGCGCCTGCGCAACGTCGTCGACGTGCTCGTGCAGGACGACTGGTGGCTGGACCGCGACGCGATCCAGGCCGCGCTGGGAGGCGCCTGATGTATTGGCAGGAAGAGAAGCGGGCCGCGGACTTCGAGGTCCCCGACGACGTCGTGGACGTGGTGTTCGCGATCAACTGCCGCGAGCTGCCGGTGGATCACGCCCACGCGCTGTCCGCCGCGCTCATCCGCGCTGCCCCCTGGATCGAGGGCGAGCGGCTGATCGGCGTGCACACGGTGCACGTCGCCGGCTCGCAGAACGGCTGGGAGCGGCCCGCGCACGGCACCGGCGAGCGCCTGCGCCTGTCCCGGCGGACGCGGCTCGCGCTCCGCGCGCCGAAGGCGGCGGTGGACCGCCTGGTCGCTGACCTCGCGGGTGCCGTGCTCGACGTCGACGGCTGCCGGCTCGAGATCGGCGAGGCCCATACCCGCCTGCTGAGCAAGCAGGGCACGCTGCACGCCCGCTATGTCGTCGCCGAGGCCGCCGACGAGCGCGAGGACGCCTTCCTCGCGCGCATGGCCGCAGAGCTGGCCACCATGGGCATCCCGCTGCGCCGCGCGCTGTGCGGCAAGACCACGCTGCTGCACACGCCCGAGGGGGCGGTGCCGACCCGCAGCCTGATGGTCGCGGACCTCAACCCGGAGCAGGCCGTGCGGCTCCAGCAGCAGGGCCTCGGCCCCCTGCGTCGCATGGGTTGCGGCCTGTTCATCCCGCACAAGGGGATCGACTCGGTACGGGGCGCGGAGGATGACTGAGGTTTTCGGAGTTGGCTAGAATCCGCGCCACTCCGGGGATCGCGGACATAGAGACCAAGAAGCAGACAGGAGGGACATCATGGCCTACGAAGTGAACGGCAAGACGGTCGAGACGGACGCCAACGGCTATCTGGTCGACCTGAACGACTGGAACGAGGACGTCGCAACGCTGATCGCCCGGGACGAGGGGCTCGAGCTGACGCAGGAGCACTGGGACCTCATCCACTTCCTGCGCGACGCCTACGTCAACGAGAACGGCCACCAGCCGAACGACCGCGAGATCAACAAGTTCCTCGGCGAGAAGTGGGGGCGCAAGATCAGCTCGAAGGAGGCCTACGACCTCTTCCCCGGCAAGCCCTCGAAGCAGGCGGGCAAGATCGCCGGCCTGCCCGAGTCGCGGCGCAAGGGCGGCTACTGATCCGGTTCCCGCAGCCTCGCGCGGCGAGAACGGCGGCCTAGGCCGCCGTTTCTTTTTCTGCGGACACCTGCCCGTGTTGACCCGATTCGGCGGCGGACGCGTCTTGGCCGCGCTCAATCCTACAAGGACGTATTGACGGCATGTCCGCGCGGGTCATGCGCGCCTGCCGCCGCTCCTAAAGATCCGCCCACATCCTCAGCAGATTCGCGTAGGAGCGGTCGACGTGCTTCGTGGTGTCCGCGTCCGGGTCGGCAGCGAGCAGCGCCTCGCGGGCGCGGTTGAGCTCAAACAGCAGCTCGCGCTGCGCGGCGTCCCGCACGTAGCTCTGGATCCAGGTCAGCAGCACGAGCCGCTCGCCGCGCGTCACCGGCGCGACGCGGTGCACGCTCGCCGACGGGTACACCACGGCGTCGCCGGCCGGGAGCTTCACGTCCCGATCGCCGAAGGGCGTGCGGATCACGAGCTCGCCGCCATCGTAGGTCTCGGGCGGATTGAGAAACAGGGTCATCGACACGTCGGTGCGGAAGCGCGGGCCGCCCGCCCCCATGATCGGGTCGTCGACGTGGTCGCCGTAGGCCATGCCGGGGTGGTAGCGGGCGACGATGAAATCCGCCATCCGGTGCGGCAGCGCGGCGCTCTTGAAGTCGGCGTGGTGCCCGAGCGCGCTCATGACCACGCGGTTGATGCGCTGGTGCGCCTGCGGATCGGGCTCAAGCTCCTCGTTGCGCTTCACCCGCCCGGCCGCGCGCCCCGCGGTGAGCCGCCCGTCCACGAAGGAGGCGCCGTCCAGCGAGGCGTGGATCTTGGCGAGCTGCGCCTCGTTCAGGAGTCCCGTGATCCTCAGCAACATGGTGTCTCTCCCCCGCTCTCCCGCCCCACCAACTGCGCGCCGACGCGTTTTCCGGCCGGGCGGAAGCGCTCTGTTAGAATCCGCTCACCCCCCGCGAGATCGCACGCCATGCTGCTCAAGCTCATCATCGACGATCAGATGCTCACCCTCAACGTACCCGACGTGATCGTGCAGGGCGCCGAAGACTTCTATGCGCACATGGATCGCGACATGGATGGCGGCTGGCAGATGGGCCGCGAGTGGGTGGCGTCCCCCGACGTCGAGCAGCGCTGCCAGATCGCCGCGAACAAGCTGGTGACCGCGATCGAGAACGAGAACGAGCCCCTCGGCCGGCTGATGGCGGGCTACATCCTGGCCCGGATGCCGCAGATCGAGGCGGTCGAGGTCGACACCGCGGGCGAGATCCAGGACATCCGCTTCACGCTCGGTGCCGCGCCCTCGGCACCGGGCGCCGCCGCGGTGGCGCCCGCAGCGCAGCCCGTCAGCCGCCTCGAGGCGCTCGAGCAGGCGGGGCGCGAGGTGACCAAGCCCTTCAAGGTCGGACGCCAGTACCGCTTCGCCGTGCTCAACCGCGGCACCGGGCTGTGGGAGGATTCGCCGGCGATCGCGACCGAGGCCGACGCGGAGGCGCAACGCGAGCGCGCGGTGAAGCGCCGCTTCGACGAGCTGGTCGGCGGCCTGCACTAGCCGGCGACGCCCCGGCTCAGGCCGGCGTCGCCACGGCGGCCCGCAGCGCCTCCTCGAGACGGGCGGGATCGATCGGATACGTCAGTGCGGCGTGCACGGCGAAGCGGCTGCGCAGGCCCTCGAGCTTGACCGCGTGCTCTGCCTGGTAGAAGACGACCACCTTCGCCTCGGGATGGCGCTGCAGCACCGCCATCAGCGTCTCGAGATTGCTCGAGCGATCGCGGAAGTCGGACTGGAAGTTGTATTCGGCGACGACGACGGCAGGCAGCCGCTCCTTCAGAAAGCTGCGCGCCTTGCGCTGCGAGGCGAGCGCGACCACCTCGAAGCCCAGCCGCTCGTAAAGCGGGGCGAAATTCGGGTAGCCGCCCAGCTCGATGATCGCGAGCAGCAGGGGCCGTTGGCCGGTCATCTCAGGCGAACACCACCCAGGTCGTGGCGATGTACTTGACGCCGCTGCGCACCGCCGCGGCGCGGTGCTCGTGCGTCCAGAAGGGCGGGAAGAGCACCAGCTTGCCTCTCTCCGGGCGCACCCGAACGTCCTGGTAGAGGAACTCGGTCTCGCCGCCCGGGCCCGGCACGTCGTTCAGATACCAGAGCGCCACCAGCTGGCGCTGGCTGAACTGGTGACTGCCGCCGTCGATGTGCCAGTGGTAGTACTCGCCCTCCCGATAGCGCTGGACCTGGTAGCCCAGATCCTTGAACGGCCCCTTGAAGTACGGGAAGGTCTCGCGAAACTCGCGCAGGGCCGCCGCCATGCAGCGGAAGAACATCTGGTCGACGTCCTTCCAGTCGGGCTTGTCGCTGACCACGAGGTCGGTGGTCCGCTTGATGCCTTGCTGCTCGAGGCCGGTCTGGCCGATGACGCCGGCACGCTGGTGCTCCGGCTGTGCCTCGAACCGCCGGACGACCTCGTCGCAGAAGGCGTCCGGCAAGGCGTGCGGCCGCTCGTAGATGAAGCTTCCCGGCTTGACCTCGCGGAGGGTCTGGAGCGGCACCACGGAGCGTTCGTGCACAGCGGCTGACATGGCGGCCACCTCGGCGGTTGTGTCGTTGGATTATCGGCGCGCCCGCCGGGCCGGGCAACGCGACGGCTTCAGAGCACGTTGGCGCCGATCAGCCTGGCGATGGCGCGCGCGGCGTCCGACGGGCCGGCCCGGTGCAGGTCGAGCATCTCGCGGCCGAGCGAGCTCCAATGCTCGCGCCCGACCTCGGCGATCGCAAGCAGCGGCTCGTAGTCGCCGCCCGCGAGCCACTCGCGGTAAGCGGCAACCAGGCCGGGAAAGATCTCCCCACGCATGCCGGCAAGGTTGCCGAAATAGAAGTGCAGCGACCCCGCCCGCCGCGTGCGCGCGAGCATGGGGAGGGTGCGCGCGCAGTCAGCGAGGTGATCCCGCACCGCCCGCGCCATCAGCTCCGCCGGCGTACCGGCGAGGTCCATCAGCATGTCGCTCCAGGCCGGACCCAGCAGCCGCTCCGCCTGATACTCGCCAATCTCGTGCTCGATCGCCGCGTCCACCTCGCTCTCGGTCATGCGGTCCAGCGAGGCGGCGAGATCGTGGTCGAAATCGTAGATCGCGAAGGCGCGCGCAAAGCCATTGTCGGCACGGCTCCAGCGCCAGGTCTCGAGCTTCTCCCAGAGCATGCGGCGCAAGGACTCGCGCCGCACGTAGATGGTGCGGCCCTGCTGCATGGCCGGCGGCGCGCTCAGCCCCCGGGCGAGCTCGCGGTCCGAGACCCGCAGGCTGAAGCCCTCCTCCCCCTCGGCCCCGCGCGTGAGGACACCGAGAAAGAAGTGGGCCTTCGCGCCGTGCACCAGGCCCGCGCTGTAGACGAGTCCCGCCGGCTCGAGCATCGCGTTCACGCCCTCGGCGTCGAACGGATCGAAGCGCCGGCCGCCGATCTCGAGCGGGGCGTAATCGGTTTCGGCCAGCCCGGCCCAGAGCGCCTCGCGCCGGTCCAGCCACTCGCCCACTTCTTCGTTGGATAGCTTCGCTGTGAAGTCGAGCCCCCGCTCCCAGCGGAAGTACTCGCGCATGCGCATCAAATAGGTGCACATCCCGAGGTCGCCGGCGTGACGCGCATCGGCGACGTGGCAGTTACGCTGCACTTCGGCCCGAAGTCTTTCGCGGTCTATGTCCATGCGCCCTTCGGAAGCGCCGCCCATTTACGCGGCCGCTTTTCCCAGTAAAATGCTCCGAATTGTTAACGACACTAGCACGACACCCGCGCGCGGCGCAGCGGCCCCTGCCCCTGCGGATGACAGGGAATCGAAGACCCCGGGGCCGGAGGTGACAGATGGCCGTCCGCATCAAGGCCAAGTGGCACAACGAGGACGTGGAACGCTCGCTGGACGAGATCGCCGGGGCGCTCGCCTTCATCGCGTGGCGGCTCGCCGCCGACAAGGCGATCACGCTGCACGGCGAGGACTTCGTGTACGAGTCGGACCGCCAGCGCGTGGACGTCATCGTCGAATATTTGATCTACGAGCTCGCCCTGATCGACCGCATCGCCCGGGACCGGCTCGGCCTCACCGAGGAGGACCGGCGCGCGCTCGTGCTCGGTCTGGCGAGGAGGCTCGCGGAGCACGTGCAGGACAACAGTCAGGACCTGTTCGGGCCGGGCGACTACGTCGCGCCCTTCATCGCCCGGATGAACGCGCGTGGCGGCGACTATGCCGCTCTCGGGTTCAACGACGAGGGCCCGACTTACCCCTTTCTGCGGCATCTGGGCTGGGAGATCCAGCAGGTGATGGGCCGCGAGGGCGACAACCGCTGGGTGATCGACCAGGTCATGGACCGGGACGGCTACGACGTCTACCGGCAGATAGACAAGGCCATCGGCAACCTGTTCGGCTGATCCGGCCGGGCGGGCCGAGCTCAGGGTCGGGGCGGAGGGAGTTCCCGCGATGCCCGGTAACGCCGGTAGTCCTCGAGGACGAGGGCGTGGTCGAAGGCGAGCGGCGCAGGCGGCGCGTCCGGCGCACAGACGGCGACAGCCCGGGCGTCGTCCGCCGGGGCCGGTGTGCCGGTGGCCTCGGCGACGTAGACCAGGCTCACGGTCTGGCCGCGCGGGTCGCGCGCCGGGTCGGAATAGCAGCCGAGCAGCGTCAGCAGGCGCACCGCAAGGCCGGTCTCCTCACGCGCCTCGCGCACGGCGGCGGCCTCGACGGTCTCGCCCACGTCGACGAAGCCGCCGGGCAGCGCCCAGCCGAAGGGGGGATTGCGTCGCTCGATGAGCACGATGGGCCGGCCCGGGCGATCTGCGAGCTCGATGACCGTGTCAGCGGCGATGGGCGGCGTGCGCGGGGCGGTCATCTCGGGGGCCTGGAAAAGCAGAAGGGCGGGGTTGGCCCGCCCTTCCCGTGTTGGAAAATGGAGAGGGGATCAGCCCTTTGCCCAGTTCCCGAAGTTGTCGGTGTTCCTCTCTTCGCCGTCGGCGTAGCCGGCCTCGTAGGCCTCGGTCACGCGCTGTTCCTCGCGCTTCGGGTTCTGAAGGAATCCCGCCTGCCAGCCCTGGACGTATTCTTCGTCGACACCCATCTGCTCCATCTTGGTCACGGCGTCGTAGTAGAACTGGTTCATATCCGCTCTCCGAGTCAACAAGCCTGCCATTCGCCCAGACGGGCGCCAGCCGATGTTTGTAGTTGGTTGTTTCTGATACGTTTCTCTTGCCCACCGGCCCTGCCGCCCGAGTTCCCGCTGTCCGTGCGGCAGCGATGCTCCGGGGCCTGGCGCCATGCGAGGGACATTAGAATACAACGCGCTTCTTATGGCGGCTACCCCGCGGCCGCGCTCCCTTCGCCGTGTGCGCCCGCGCGCCAAAGACTCCTGCCCGGTCGGGGTTGATCTTTGCCCCCCCCCTCCCGATCCTGTGCTTGCCGGCTAATTCCATCACGGAACGAACGGCATTTCACCACAAGGAGGCCTCATGCGCCCGGCGCACCTGTTGACGATCCTCGAACAGGAGTTCCTCAGCACCCGCGAGGGCCATCACACGCCAGTGATGCTCTGGGGCCCCCCGGGGGTCGGCAAGTCGCAGATGGTGGCGCTGGTCGCTGCGCGGCACGGGGTACGGGTGATCGACGTCAGGTTGTCGCAGATGGAGCCCTCCGATCTGCGCGGCATCCCGTTCCGGGTGGGCGAGCACGTCGAATGGGCCGTGCCCGCCATGCTGCCCGACGCGGCACGACACGGCGCCCGGGGCATTCTCTTCCTGGACGAGATCAACGCCGCGCCCCCCAGCGTGTCGGCCGCGGCCTACCAGCTCATCCTCGACCGTCGACTCGGGGAATACCAGGTGCCCGAGGGCTGGGCGATCTTCGCCGCCGGCAACCGCCAAGGCGACCGGGGCGTCACCTACACGATGCCGGCCCCGCTCGCCAACCGCTTCTCGCACTTCGAGGTGGAGACGCACCTGGACGACTGGGTGGGGTGGGCCTACGCCAATGGCATCGACGACCGGCTGATCGCCTTCCTGCGCTTCCGCCCCGAGCTGCTGTTCGATTTCGACCCGGCGCACAACCCGATCGCCTTTCCGTCGCCCCGCTCCTGGGAGTTCGCCCACCGTGGCCTGCAGAAGTTCGCAGGGCACCCGCAGCTGTTGCGCGAAACCCTACAGGCCTGCGTCGGCGCGGCCGCCGGGATCGAACTGCACGCCTTCGTCACCAGCCTCGACCGCATGCCCGACCTGGACGCGATTCTCGCGGGGGAGGAAGCGCCCGTGCCGCGGGAGATCGACCTGCAGTACGCGGTCGCGGCCGCGCTGGTCGGCCGGGCGATCCGCGCCAAGGGCACCTCGGAAGCCCAGCAGACCTACGACCGGATCCTGCGCTACGCACGCCGCTTTCCGCAGCGCGAGATGGGCGTGATGCTGGTGTCGGACATGCATCGCGCCATCGGCGAGGCGCTGTTCCAGGCGCCGGAGTTCGCCGCCTGGGCGAACGCCGTCGCCGACGTCGTGCTGTACGAGTGACCGCAGGCGCATGACCCCCGACCCGCAGCGCATCGAGACCAAGCTCGCGGCCGCGAGAACCCGGCTGATCCTCGACAAGCCATTCCTCGGGGCGCTGGTGCTGCGCCTGCCGATGGTTCCCGCCGACAAGGCCTGGTGCCCGACCACAGCGACCGACGCGCGCGCCTTTTACTACAACGCGGAATACGTGGACGCGCTCTCGCTGCCCGAGACGCAGTTCATCCTCGCCCACGAGGCCCTGCACTGCGCGCTATCGCATTTCGCGCGGCGTCAGCACCGGGTGAAGCACAAGTGGGATCTCGCCTGCGACTTCGCGATCAACCCCCTGCTGGTCGACGACGGGCTCAAGCCGCCGCCGAACTCACTGCTGGTGGATGCCTACCGCGGCATGACGGCCGAGGAGATTTACCCGCTGATCGAGGACAACGACCCGTCGCAGACGCTCGACCAGCACGTTTACGACGGGGACGACGGCGGCAGCGGCGGCGACCAGTCCTCGCCACCCCAGCAGGACGCGCGGCCCGACCGCGGTCACGACACCGCAGACGAGGGCAAGGGCGCCCGTCCCGAATCCGGACGCGACGGCAGAGGCGGCGGCGCGGGGAACGACAGCCGAGCCGAAGGCGGGTCGGCCGCCGACCGGCCACAGCCGCTCTCGCCCGACGAGCGGGAGACGCTCTCGGTGCAGTGGCAACAGCGCCTCGCCGGGGCGGCACAGCAGGCGCTGCAGGCCGGCAGGCTGAGCGGCGCAATGGCCCGCCTGATCGACCACCTCCTCCAGCCGCAGCTGCCCTGGCGCATGGTGCTCGCGCGCTTCTTCACGGCAGCCGCCCGCGATGACTTCAGCTACATGCGGCCATCACGCCGGGAAGGCAGCGCGATCCTGCCGTCGCTGCGGTCCTCGCAGGTGAGCGTCGTGGTCGCCGTCGACACGAGCGGTTCCATCAAACCCGTCGAGCTGGACGAGTTCGTGTCCGAAGTGAACTCGCTCAAGGGCCAGGTGCGGGCCCGGGTCACGCTCCTGGCCTGCGACGAGCGGCTCGCCGAGGGCGCGCCCTGGGTCTACGAGCCCTGGGAAGATCTGGTGCTGCCGGGGACGCTCGGCGGCGGTGGCGGCACCGACTTCCGCCCCGTGTTCGACTGGGTGGCACGCCAGGACCGCGCCCCCGAGCTGCTGCTGTATTTCACCGACGCCGACGGCGCGTTCCCCGAGCGCAGCCCGGACTATCCTGTCCTGTGGCTGGTCAAGGGCCGCGAGCCGATTCCCTGGGGCCAGCGCATCCAGCTCAACTGAGCGCGACCGGGAACCCGGCGCGCCGGGAAGGGTTCTGAGGAATTCATGCGCGTCCTGCTCCCACCCAGCCTCTTCGCCGCCTCGCTCGCAACGGCGGCGGCCCTGGCAAACCCTGTGAACGCCGCCGACCCGCCGTTTTACTCGGGTGGCGTGCCGGACCTGCCGGAGATTGGCGAGTCCGCGGCCGCGGTGCTCACTCCCGCCCAGGAGAAACGCCTCGGCCAGGCCTTCATGCGCAGCGTGCGGGCCAGCGAGAAAGTGCTGGCGGACCCGCTCCTCGTCGACTACCTGCAGTCGCTCGGCAGCCGCCTCGCCGCCAAGGCGGAGGCCGCCGGGCAGTCGTTCACCTTCTTCGTCATCGACGACCCGAACATCAACGCGTTCGCGGGCCCCGGGGGGCACATCGGCGTCAACACCGGCCTCATCCTTGCCACGGAGAACGAGAACGAGCTGGCCGCGGTGCTGGCGCACGAGATCGC
>Ga0114939_10001382_pt1 | contig 19184 bp, 17 predicted proteins | sample AshMeaCrysSpring_FD_87196 | JGI IMG/M metagenome (GOLD analysis project Ga0114939, IMG submission 87196) | Groundwater microbial communities from Big Spring, Nevada to study Microbial Dark Matter (Phase II) - Ash Meadows Crystal Spring | ecosystem: Environmental > Aquatic > Deep subsurface >...
GTCAGCGCTGGCTGCTCGTGGGGCCCAACGGCGCGGGCAAGACCGTACTGATGAAGCTGCTGAGGGGCGACCTCTGGCCGACGCCCGATGGAGGCGAGCGCCGACACTACCTGCTCGACGGGCAGTGGCAGGACACACCGCTCGAGGCGCGCGATCGGATTGCTTACCTGGGGCCCGAGCGGCAGGACCGCTACGAGCGCTACGGGTTCGATGCGCGCGTCGCCGATGTGGTCGCGACAGGCTTCACCGGCGACGACCTGCTGCTAGAGACTCCGACGCGGCGGCAGTGGCGATCGGTACACCGGGCGCTCGAGGACGTGGGACTCGCCGGTCTCGCTAGGCGACGCTTCCTCACGCTGTCCCACGGCCAGCGGCGGCGTGTGCTGCTGGCGCGGGCGATGCTCGGGCGTCCCGACGTGCTGCTGCTCGACGAGGTGCTGAACGGACTGGATGCGGCCTCGCGGCGCGCATTCCTGCGTGCCCTGCACCGGTCAGGCACCCGCCGGCTTGCCTGGGTGCTCGCGACCCACCGCCCGTCGGATCGGCCGCGTGGGCTGACGCACTCGGCTCGCATCGAGAGCGGGCGACTCGTGGTTCAGCGCCTCGCGGCACAAGGTGCGCAGCGCCTGCGAGGCGACCTCGGACCTGCGCAACGCCGGCGCGCAGCCGGTCGAGCCGTGACAGGCGGGACATTGCTTTCGCTCGACAGCGTGCGCGTCTATCGCGACGGGCATCTCGCGCTCGGCCCGCTCGACTGGACGATCGGGGAGGGCGAACACTGGCACGTGTCCGGGCCGAATGGCGCCGGCAAGTCCACTCTCATCTCGTTGCTCAATGGCGATCTGTCATCGGCCGTCGGCGGTCGCCTGCTGCGTCGTGATTTCCCGCCGGGCACGCCCATTGACACGTGGAAGCGCCGCGTCGGCCTCATCTCGCCCGAGCTTCAGTCCACGTACTCGGCCACGTCCTGCACTGCACTCGAGATAGTGGTTTCCGGCCTGCACTCGAGTATCGGGCTCGCCGCGCCGGCTACACCGACCGAGCGGCGTAGAGCGCGGCGCTGGTTGCAGCGCGTCGGCCTGGCGAATCTCGGTGGGCGCCGGGCGAGGGAACTGTCCTACGGCCAGCTGCGCCGTGCGCTGATCGCGCGTGCGCTGATCGTCGAGCGGGAGCTGCTGCTGCTCGACGAGCCGTTCGACGGGCTCGATGCGCTGGCGAGGGTGATCTTCGGCACGCAACTCGAGAAGGCAGCAAGGCGCGGCACTCAACTCGTGATCGCGACGCACCACGCCGAAGACGTGCCGTCCTTCGTGACACGTCGACTGGACCTCGGCGGAGCAGCGCGGAAGTTGCGCCGGACCGTGCAGCGGGGACCGGGCTCGTCGGCGTTCCGCTAGAGCCCGCGCAGCCGCCGCTCGAGCCTGCGGCTGGACGCGCTGTCTTCCCCAAGCCGTCCGTTCAGAGGCGTTACGGTCACGTATCCCTGCTCGAGCCGCTGGTTGTCGGACTCCCGCGCATCACTGGTCGCTCGCTCCAGCGTCTGCGCCTGGAACTGGCCTTCTGCGTTTGGCTTGAACGTCACGCGCAGATCCGTGGACGAGCCTTGCCCGGCGACCACCGTTCCGCGGAGTTCCGTGACCGCCCGCGCCGGATAGTTGACGTTCAGCACCGTGCGCGAACGCGTCACGGTGTCGCCGTCGCAGTACCAGCCGCGCACTGAGGCGAGGAGCCGCGTGAAGTGTCCCGCCACGGCGTCGAATTGCGCGCGATTGGCCGGCGAGTCCACCGCCTCGTCGGGGCGCCCGCGCATCGCGTTCACTGCAAGGCCCGGCACAGGCGGATCGAGCAGCAGCGTGCCGGCAAGCGCCGCACCGATGGTGCCCGACAGCACGAGCAGCGACCCGGCGTTGGAACCGTGGTTGATGCCCGAAATCACGAGGTCCGGTCGTCGCCCATCCGTGTACAGCACGGTCGTGGCGAGCACGACCGACGTGGCCGGCGTGGCGGCGACCGCGTACACATCCGGTTCCGTGGGGTCGGGCGTGACTCGCACTGGACCCCAGGTGAAGCTCATGGCGCTGCCGCTGGCATTGTGATCCGGTGCGGCGAGCGTGACGCGGTGTCCCGCGGCCATCAGTTGCGTTCTGAGGGAACGGATGCCGGTCGACCGGTGGCCGTCGTCGTTCGTAAGGAGGATCTCGAGCGGGCCGTTACCGCAGATCGCTGCGGGCGCCGCGGTGGCGGGGTGCGCAAGCAGGGTGACCGCCAGCGAGCCGATTGCACCCGCTGCGCTGACCCCGCGGCGGGGCATCAGCCGGCGGTCGGGCACGACGAGCATTCACTCAGAGCTCGAGTTCCGCCTGATAGACGATGACGGCCTGGCCGGCGACGCTCACGCTGGTGGCCCGCTTGCCGGACGCCGTGACCTCGACTTCCACGATACCGGGACGTTCCACGAAACGACCCTGGTGACCGACGAACCGCGCCGTCCCGTTGTCGGCGCTCAGCAGTCCATTGGCCAGCAGGTAGACGCCGAGCATTCCGTGCGCATTGCCGCTGACCGGGTCCTCGGGAATGCCGATCACCGGGCAGAACATGCGCGCCTCCGTGGTGAGCACTTCGCCATCGGGATTGATGGCGAACACGAAGAAGCCGTCGGCCCCGACGTGAGGCGTCAGGTGGATCAGCGCGTCCATGGTCGGCTGCAGGGATTCGAGCGTCGCGGGTGAGCGCAGGCCGATCAACAGCCGCGAGTTCGCCTTCGACAGCACCTGCATCGGGCAGGCCGGGTGCAGGCTCGCGGAACTGATTCCGAGCGCGTCGAGCACCGGTCCACGACGTTCCTCCGGGACCACGGGCCCGAAGGTGGCGGGGCTCTGATGGACGGCGACTCGGAGGTCCGGTGCCTTGCCGGTCACCTGCACTTCGACCGTCCAGTTGCCGGACTTCTGGCGAACACGGCCCTTCGGCACGCCATGGACGAGCGCGCGGGCGTAGTGAGCGGCGACCGTCGCATGGCCGACGAAGCTGACTTCGCGGCGCGGCGAGAAGAACCGCAGCTCGACGTCGTGGTCGGGGGAGTCCGAAGCCAGCACGAAAACGACTTCCTCGTGCAGCTCGCGGGCGATGCGACGCATCTCGTCTTCGCTCAGCTGCTCGGCGTCGAGCACCACGGCGGCGGGATTGCCGCAGAAGCGATCGCGGGTGAAGGCGTCGACGAGGAACAACGGGCACGTGCGCTTGGCCATCTAACAGTGGGTCCACACCAATCAGGGGACGCGCATTAGTCCTGAGCCGACCGCCGCCGTCAACCGGCGACGTCGTGGGGCGCTATCAGGGACGCTATACTGCCTCGCACCTTGGGGTGGCCTCTTGGGCCTGAGATGCCGGCCGCGGTCCCTGCCGCATACCGGCGAACCCGTTGAACCTGATCCGGTTAGTACCGGCGTAGGGAGCAGGTAACGTGGCGCTTCTTCGGAATTCTACGTTAGGAATTTCAGCAAGTTACGTAAGTAACTTGCGGCGTGTGTTGACGTCCGTCTTCATGCTTTCTGCGGTTCCGGCGCTGGCGACCGAACGCGGTGGCGGCAACGAAGCCCGGCCGTCCGACCAGCCGCTGGAGGAGATCATCGTCACGGCCTCGCTGCGGCCGTCACCGGTAGCCGAGTTTCCTTCCAGTACCACGGTGCTCGGACCGCAGGTGCTCGAAACGGCGGGTGTCCAGCACCTGCAGGACCTCGTCGGCCTGGTGCCGAACCTCAACTGGTCGGGGGGCACTTCGCGGCCGCGCTACTTCCTGCTGCGCGGAGTCGGTGAGCTCGAGCAGTACCAGGGTGCCCCCAACCCGTCGATCGGTTTCCTGATCGACGGCATCGACTTCAGCGGCGTAGGCATGCCGGCCACGTCCTTCGACGTCGAGCAGATCGAGGTGCTGCGCGGTCCGCAGGGCACTCGCTACGGTGCCAATGCGCTTGCGGGACTGATCAACATCCGCACCCGCGCGCCGCGACCCGAGACCGAGCTGCACACCGAGTTGACGGGCGGCGAGAACGGCACGCTCGCAGCCGGCGTGGTGGCCGGCGGCGGGTTTCCCGGCGGAGCAGGGTCGGGCGCCTGGCGCTTCGTAGCGCAGCAGTCAGCGAGCGATGGCTTCCGCCACAACGCCTACCTCGACCGTGACGACACCAACCGGCGCGACGAGCTCACCCTGCGCGGCCGCCTCGAATTCGAACCCGTCGCGGGCTGGGAAGTCGGGCTCACGGGGCTCCATGCGGACCTCGACAACGGCTTCGACGCCTTCGCGCCCGACAACTCGTTCCGGACCATCTCGGATCGCCCGGGGCAGGATGCCCAGCGCTCCGAGGGCGTGGCGCTCACGGTCGATGGCGCGATCGGCGCGGCGACGCTGCGCAGCGCCACGTCCTGGGCCGATTCCGACATTGTCTACAGCTTCGACGGCGACTGGGGGAATGACGGGTACTGGGGCGAGTACGCGCCTTACGACTACTTCTCACGCTACGACCGCGCACGCCGCAGCCTCACCCAGGACCTGCGACTGGTGAGCGAAACCACCGCGCGCGACGACGGCTTCGGATGGCTGGTGGGTGTGTATGCCATGCAGCTCGACGAGGACAACCGCCAGCGCGATGAGTTCGCGGGCGAACTCCTGCGGCCACTGCTCACCACCCGCTACGAGGCGGTCAACGCGGCCGTCTACAGCGAGGGCGAGTGGCTGTTCCGCGAGGGGCTGGTGCTGGCCGCGGGACTGCGCGTCGAGAAACGGAATGCCGACTACCGCGACAGCGACGGTGGGGAATTCTCGCCCACTGACACCATGCTCGGCGGCAACCTCTCGCTCACCGGTGATCTCGGCTCCCAGAGCAACTGGTACCTCACGGCCAGCCGCGGCTACAAGGCCGGCGGCTTCAACATCGGTGCGCTCGTCCCGGACGACCGTCGCGAGTTCGAGCCCGAGTACCTGTGGAACCTCGAGAGCGGCTTTCGCCACGCGAGCGCCGACGGGACGCTCGCAGCGGAAATCGCGGCCTTCTACATGTGGCGCGAGTCGCAGCAGGTTGCGACGTCGTTTCAGATCGATCCCGGCGACCCGCTGTCCTATGTCTTCTACACGGACAACGCCGCGCGCGGTCGCAATTCAGGGCTGGAGGCCTCGGTCGCATGGCAGGCGCTGCAGGCACTCGCGTTCTCCGGGACGCTCGGCCTGCTGCACTCGGAATACCTTGGCTACGCCTACGGCGACCGCGACCTCGACGGTCGTGAGCAGGCGCACGCACCGGGCTGGCAGTACTCGCTGTCGGCGGAGTGGAATCGCGGCCGCGGATGGATGGCACGCGCCGATCTCCTCGGCAGCGACGATTTCTATTTCGATGCGAGCCACGACCAGAAATCCGAGCCCTACACGCTGCTGAACCTGAGACTGGGCTACGAGTTCGAGAGCTGGTCGATCCATGCCTGGGGCCGCAACGTGACAGACGAGAGATACGCGGTGCGGGGCTTCTACTTCGGACTCGAGCCGCCGGACTTCGCGGACAAGCTCTATGTGCAGCAGGGCGATCCGCGGCAGTTCGGCGTGACGCTGCGCTGGTCGATGAAATGAGCGCGACGCCCGGCCGCCGGAACCCTGCAGGCCGCCCTCAATCGTCTTCGACCAGCGCAATTTGCATCAACCAACAGCCAACGGAGCCATGACATGCGCATCGCCGTGGACATCAGCCTCTATCCGCTCGACGCCGATTACGTGCCGCCCATCAAGGAGTTCATCGAGCGGCTGAACCGCCAGCCCGGACTCAGCGTCGCGACCAATGCGATGAGCACGCACGTGTCCGGAGAGCACGATCGCGTGTTCGCGGCGCTGGCGCAGGAGACCCGGCGCACCTTCGCGGCGGACACGCGCGCAGTGTTCGTGATGAAGGTGCTGGGCGGACAGCCGGCACCGGACGAGCACGGATGAGTGAAGCCCTGACCCTCGAAGTCGTGATCGCGTCGTTCGTCGCGATTCCGGCGGCTGAATGGGTCGCGGTCGCCTTCGCGCTTGCATACCTGTTGCTCGCGGTGAGGCAGAACCCATGGTGCTGGGCTGCAGCGGCAGTGAGTTCCGTGAGCTACCTGGTGCTGTTCGCTCGGGGTGGACTCGTGATGCAGGCCCTGCTGCAGGTGTTCTACCTGGCAATGGCGGCCTACGGCTGGTACGCATGGCGCGGCGGCGCGGTCGAGCAGGGCGACACGCTGCCCGTGTCGCGGTGGAGCGGGGCTCGTAATGTGCTGGCGATTGCGACGGTAGTGGGCGTAGCGCTGCTGAACGGAAGGATCATTGCCGGAGAGACCGGCAGTGTCGTCGCCTACGTCGATGCGCTCGTCGCCTGGGCGAGTGTGCTCGCCACCTGGCTCGTCACGCGCAAGGTGCTCCAGAACTGGCTTTACTGGATCGTCGCGGACGCGATCGCAGTGGTGCTCTACTGGACGCAGGGCTTCCACGCGACGGCTGTGCTGTTCGTGATCTACGTCGTCATTGCGGTGCGTGGCTACTTCGCATGGCGTCGGGACCTCGAGCAGGGCGTCGCCGTGGGAGTGGCACGTGCCTGAGTCTGGCGACCGGGGCGGCGTATCGCGAGTGGTGGCTGAGTCGTCGGAGTCACCGACAGGCGCGGATCGCAGCGAGGAACTCGAGCACCAGGTGCGCGAACGATTGCGCGCCTGTCCCGCGACACGCGCACTCGCCGACGGAACGCTGACCCGGCTGCAGGGCGGCTTCAGCAATCACGCCTGGCGGGTCGAGGGGCCGGGTGGACCCTGGTTCGCGCGGCTCGGTGCCGTCGAGGCTCCGGCACTCGGCGTGGACCGGGCAAGCGAGTGTGCGCTGCTTGCGGCCGTCGGGACGGCGAGCCTCGCGCCCGAGGTCCTGGCATGCGAGCCCGCAGCGGGGTTGCTGGTGACGCGTTACATCGAAGCCCTACCATGGCGGGCCGATGAGGTCGCCCACGATCGCAACCTCGAGCGCATGGCCGCACTGGTGCGCCGCCTGCATGAACTGCCAGTGCCCGATGCCGTCGCGAGCATGAACTGGTCGGCGCAGGCCCGTCGGCTGGGAGCGGGACTGGTCGAGGCGCCGGGTGACGCCGAGATCCACGGACGCGCGGCGGACGTGCTTGCGTGCCTGGAGGCACGGGCATTCACCCCGACCCTCTGTCACCACGACCTGCATCACCTGAATGTCCTCGACGACGGCGAGCGGCTCTGGCTCGTGGACTGGGAGTACGGCGGTCGGGGTGACCCTCTCCTCGACATCGCCGGTATTGTCTCGATGAACAGGCTCGGGCCCTCGGCCACTGGCATCTTCATCGAGGCGTACGGCCGGCTGGCCCCGGCGGATCGTGATTCACTCGACGCGGCCCGCTGGGCGTTCGACTACGTCCAATGGCTGTGGTATCGGCTGCGATCCGGCCCTGGGGAAGGGGAGGCAGGCGAGCGTGCACGGCGTTTGGCGCGGCGCCTGTTGCGCTGCGATAATCCGGCGCATCAACAGGTCCACGGGTGATGCATGGCGAAGATGCGGGTGACGGACCGCGAGGGCGGGTTGCACGAGATCGAGGGAACGCTCGGCGTCAAGCTGATGGAGACCCTGCGCGAGTACGACTACGGCGTCACCGCCATCTGCGGCGGCCTGTGCTCCTGCGCGACCTGCCACATCTTCATCGACCCCGAGTGGATGCCGCGCCTGCCGGCCCCGCAGGGCGACGAGAAGGAACTGCTGGTCGAGCTGCAGCACTACGATCCCGAGCGCTCGCGCCTGAGCTGCCAGGTCGACTTCACCGAGGCGCTCGATGGCCTGCCGCTCACGGTGGCACCCGACGAGTGAGCGCACCGAACCCACCAGCGGAGAGCCAATGACCGACACCGTCCTGCTCGAGGTCCGCGACGGGGTCGCGACCGTCTCGCTCAACCAGCCCGAGGCAGGGAATGCCTTGGGGATGACGATGGGTCGAGACCTGCTGCGAGTCGCGCTGAAGGTCGAGGGCGACCCGGCGGTACGCGCCGTCGTCGTCACCGGTGCCGGCAAGCACTTCTGCTTCGGCGGCGACCTCAATGGCATGTCCGGCCAGGGCGAGGCCCGGGGCGGGTACCTGATCGAGCTCACGACCAACATCCACGCTGCCATCAGTTGCTTCACGCGCATGCGCGCCCCGGTCATTGCTGCGGTCAATGGCACGGCGGCCGGCGGTGGAGTCGGGCTCGTCTGCATGACCGATCTTGCGATCTGCGGCCGCGGCAGCCGCTTCCGGCTCGCCTACACGGGCGTCGGGCTCGCGCCCGACTGCAGCACCTCGTTCCTGCTGCCGCGGATCGTAGGGCGCCGCCGCGCCATGGAATTGTTCCTCACCAACCGCACGCTCACGGCCGAGGAGGCCCTCGCCTGGGGCCTCGTGAACCAGGTCGTGGACGATTCGGAGGTGCTCGCTGCAGCGCGGACCATGGCCGCCACGTTCGCGGCCGGACCCACGGAGTCCTTCGCCGCGGTGAAGCGACTCATGGATGCTTCCGATCCGGGCCTCGAGGCGCAGATGGCGCTCGAGGGCCGGGCGATAGCCACGCAGGCGTTGCACCCGCACGGCCAGGAGGGTGTCGCGGCCTTCCTCGCCAAGCGCAAGCCGAACTACGGCTGACGCTCTGGTCGACCCTCACCGGGCGCGTCCCATGGGGCAGTCCGCAGGCCGGTGGAACGCGCTGGGCCGGACGCATACGGACAGAGACCCTTCATTACGACCATCACCGCGGGTACAGACACATGACCGACGCATACATCCTCGACGCCGTGCGCTCACCGCGCGGACGCGGCCGTCCCGACGGCTCGTTGCACCCGATTACCCCGATCCAGCTCGCCGCGCAGACGCTCGCGGCGCTGCGCGACCGCACGCAGCTCGACACCTCGAAGATCGACGACGTGATCCTCGGTTGCGTGACGCCGGTGGGTGAGCAGGGCGCGGACATCGCGCGCATCGCCGCGCTCACGGCGGGCTACGCGGAGAGTGTCCCGGGCAAGCAGTTGAACCGCTTCTGCGCCTCGGGTCTCGAGGCCGTGAACACGGCCGCAGCGCAAATCATGGCGGGGCAGTCGGAAATGGTCGTGGGCGGCGGCGTGGAGCACATGTCCCGCTGCACCATGGGCATGGACGGAGGGGCCTGGGCCATCGACCCGGCAGTCGCCTGGCCGCTGCATTTCATCCCGCAGGGGATCAGTGCGGACCTGATCGCGACCATGGAGGGCTTCACGCGCGAGCAGGTTGATGCCTACGCGGTCGAGAGCCAACGCCGTGCCGCGCATGCGCAGGAGAGTGGCTACTTCGACAGGTCCTTGGTCCCGATCAAGGATCCGATCGGGCAGGTGGCGCTCGCGAAGGATGAGTACCTCCGGCCCGGCACGTCGATGGCGGACCTTGCGAAGCTCAAGCCCGCCTTCGTGCAGATGGGCGAGGAGGGCGGCTTCGACGCCGTGGCGCTGCAGCGCTACCCGGAGGTCGAGGCGATCAACCACGTGCACACGGCGGGCAACTCGAGCGGCATCGTCGACGGGGCCGCAGCCGTGCTGCTCGGCAGTCGCAGTGCAGCGCGCAAGGCGGACCTGAAGCCGCGCGCACGCATCCGCGCCTTTGCCTCGATCGGCAGCGAGCCCACCATCATGCTCACCGGTCCCGCCGGTTCGGCACGCAAGGCGCTCAGGATTGCGCGGATGAAGACCAAGGACATCGATCTCTGGGAGATCAACGAGGCTTTTGCCTCGGTGGCGCTGCGCTTCGTGCGCGACATGGATCTCTCGCGCGACATCGTCAACGTGAACGGTGGGGCGATTGCACTGGGCCACCCGCTCGGTGCCACCGGCGCCGTGATCCTCGGCATCGTGCTCGACGAGCTCGAGCGGCGCGACCTCTCCACCGCACTTGTGACGTTGTGCGTCGGCGGCGGCATGGGCACGGCGACCATCATCGAGCGCGTCTGACACGGCACCAGACAAGGAACAGGACATGACGCAGAACATCCGTTACGCCGTCGACGCCGACGGCATCGCGATCCTCACCATCGACGTGCAGGACCGCCCGATGAACGTGCTGACGCCGGGCTTCCAGGCGGAGCTCGCCGAGTGCATCGACAAGGTCGCAGGTGATCCGGCCGTGCGTGGTGCCGTTGTGCGCTCGGGCAAGTCGAGCTTCATGGCCGGCGCCGACATCAAGGACATGGTGGGCGCCTTCGCGCGCGGCATGACCGCGGCCGAAGCGGCGAACTTCAGCCTCGGGCTGTCGAAGCTGTTCCGCCGCATGGAGACCTGCGGCAAGCCATTTGCCGCCGCCATCAACGGCGTGGCCCTGGGCGGCGGCTTCGAACTCGCGCTCGCCTGTCACTACCGCGTGATCGAGGACGGGGCGAAAGCCGGTGTCGGCCTCCCGGAGGTGACGATCGGGCTGCTGCCCGGGGCGGGTGGCACGCAGCGCGTGCCGCGGCTGATCGGCATCCCGGAGGCGCTGCGCCTCATTACCGAGGGGAAGCAGCTCGCACCCGCCGACGCGCTCAAGAAGGGTCTCGTGCACGAGGTGGTGCCGGTTGCCGAGATCGTCGAGCGCGCGCGCCAGTGGATCCTGAAGGGTGCGGAGGGGATACAGCCCTGGGATCGCAAGGGCTACAGGATTCCGGGCGGTTCCGGCCAGACGTCGCCGTCGGCCGCGCAGGCCTTCATGGTGGGCGCCGCGCTCACGGCGCGCACGACCATGCGCAACTACCCGGCGCCGGTCGCGATCCTCTCCTGTGTGTACGAAGGCACGCAGGTGCCGATCGAGCAGGGCCTCGCGATCGAGTCCAAGTACTTCGGCAAGCTGCTGTCGGGCCCGGTGGCGCGCAACCTGATGCGCACGATGTTCGTGAACAAGGGCTTCGCGGACAAGCTCGCGCGACGCCCGATGGGCCCGCCGAAGTCGCAGGTGCGTCGCCTCGGCATTCTCGGTGCCGGCATGATGGGCGCCGGTGTGGCCTACGTCTCGGCGCGCGCCGGCATGGACGTGGTGCTGATCGACAGCACCATGCAACTCGCCGAGAAGGGCAAGGACTACTCGCGCCAGCTGCTCGCCAAGGACGTGAGCCGCGGCAAGCGCACCCAGGCGGACGCCGATGCGCTGCTCGTCCGGATCAAGCCCACCACGGACTACGCCGACCTCGCCGGTGTCGATCTCGTGATCGAGGCGGTGTTCGAGAATCGCGAGATCAAGGCCGACGTGACCGCGAAGGCCGAGGCGGTGATCCCGAAGAACGCGGTGTTCGCGAGCAACACCTCCACGCTGCCGATCAGCGGTCTCGCGCAGGCCTCGAAGCGGCCGGCGCAGTTCATCGGCATCCACTTCTTCTCGCCCGTGGACAGGATGCCGCTCGTGGAGATCATCGTGGGCAAGAAGACCAACGACGACACGCTCGCGCGCGCTCTCGACTACGTCGGGCAGCTGCGCAAGACGCCGATCGTCGTCAACGACAGCCGCGGCTTCTACACCAGTCGTTGTTTCGGCACCTTCTGCCACGAAGGCATGGCGATGCTCCAGGAGGGCGTCAACCCGGCGCTGATCGAGAACGCGGCGAAGCTGGCCGGCATGCCGGTGGGCCCGCTCGCGGTGGGCGATGAGGTCACGATCGACCTGCAGTGGAAGGTGATCAAGCAGACCGAGGCCGATCTCGGGCGAAAGTTCATCAAGCCCGCGGGCTACGACGTCGTGCGCAAGATGGTCGAGGAGCTGAACCGCCCCGGCCGGCGCTTCGGCGCCGGTTTCTACGACTATCCGGCCGACGGCAAGAAGCACCTGTGGCCCGGCCTCGCGCAGACCTGGCCGCGCGCCCTGCAGCAGCCGACCGCCGAGGAGGTACAGAAGCGCCTGCTCTACATCCAGGCGCTCGAGGCCGCGCGTTGCTTCGAGGAGAAGGTCGTGACGACCGCGGCGGAAGCGGACCTGGGCTCGATCCTCGGCTGGGGCTTCCCGGCTCACACGGGCGGGACGCTGTCGTTCATCGACACGGTCGGCATCCGTGAGTTTGTCGCGGAGTGCGAACGTCTCGCGAAGCGCTACGGCAAGCGGTTCAAGCCGTCGAAGTGGCTGCGCGAGCGCGCGGAGAGGGACGAGCCGTTCCATCCGGTGCTCGGCGGCACGAAGGCGGCGTGAGGCACACGACGCCTGCAGTGACGGTGGCGTCCGGCCGGGAGACGATCGGAAAGCACCAAGAGGAAAGACACATGCCGATTCCGGCTTCATTCCGTGACCGACTCAGCCTGCCGGTGATCGGCTCGCCGATGTTCATCGCCTCCACGCCCGAACTGGTGATCGCCCAGTGCAAGGCGGGCGTCATCGGCTCGTTCCCCGCGCTCAATGCGAGGCCGGCCTCGCAGCTCGACGAGTGGCTGCTGCGGATCAGGGAAGAGCTCGCGGTTTACGCGCAGGCCAACCCGGGTGCCAAGGTCGCGCCGTTCGCGGTGAACCAGATCTGCCACGCCTCGAACGACCGGCTGCAACACGACGTCGAGGCCTGCGTGCGCCACAAAGTGCCGCTCATCATCACGAGCCTGCGGCCGCCGCGCGAAGTGGTCGACGCTGCGCACTCCTACGGCGGCCTGGTGTTCCACGACATCATCAGCGTGAAGCACGCACGCAAGGCCGCCGAGCAGGGCGTGGACGGTCTCATCGCCGTGTGCGCGGGCGCGGGTGGTCATGCGGGCACCATCAGCCCGTTCGCGCTGGTGCGCGAGATCCGCGAGTTCTTCGACGGCACGATCATCCTGGCCGGCGCCATGTCGAGCGGCGCGGACGTGTTCGCTGCGCAGGCGATCGGCGCGGACCTCGCCTACATCGGCACGCGCTTCCTCGCCACGACCGAGGCGCACGCCATGGACGAGTACAAGCAGATGATCGTCGAGTCGGGCTCGGACGACATCGTCTACACCAACCTCTTCAGCGGCGTGAGGGGCAACTACCTGCGGGGCAGCGTGATGCGCACCGGCTTCGACCCGGACAATCTGCCCGAGGCCGACAAGTCGAAGATGAACTTCGGCTCCGGCAGCGACTTGAAGGCCAAGGTGTGGCGCGACATCTGGAGCGCCGGGCAGGGCGTGGGCAACATCCACGAAGTGCTGCCGACCGCCGAACTCGTGGCGCGGATGGTCCGCGAGTACGAGGACACCCGACGCCGCCTGTGCAACGCGGCCTGAGGAGGAGCGAGCCATGAGTGACATGTTCGACCTGAGCGGCCGCGTGGCGCTCATCACCGGGGCGAGCCGCGGCATCGGCGAGGCGATCGCAACGGCCTTCGCCGAGCGCGGTGCACGCGTGATCGTCTCGAGCCGCAAGCAGGAGGCCTGCGAGGAGGTCGCGCGCGGCATCGCGGCCGCGGGCGGCGACGCACTCGCCCTTGCCTGCCACATCGGCGACATGGAGGCGCTGGCGAGACTGTTTGGCGAGGTGGAAAGCCGCTACGGCCGCCTCGACGTGCTGGTGAACAACGCCGCCACCAATCCCTACTACGGCCACGTGCTCGACACCGACCTCGGCGCCTATCAGAAGACCGTGGACGTGAACGTGCGCGGCTACTTCTTCGCCTCGGTGCTCGGCGGTCGGCTGATGCGCAAGGGCAGCCGCGGCTCGATCATCAACATCGCCTCGGTGAACGCCGTGCGACCCGGCCCCAAGCAGGCGATCTACTCGATCACCAAGGGCGCGGTGCTCAACATGACCAAGGCGTTTGCGCGCGAGTGCGGGACCGACAACATCCGCTGCAACGCGATCCTGCCAGGGCTCGTTCGCACCAAGTTCGCGGGCGCGCTGCTCGCGGACGAGGAGCAGGTGAAGCACTACGTCGGCAGCAACCCACTCCCGCGCGTGGGCGAGCCGCGGGATCTCGCGGGTGCCGCGGTGTTCCTGGCCTCGGACGCGTCGTCGTACGTGACGGGAGAGCTCCTGGTGGTGGACGGGGGGTTCCTGGTCTGAGCCGAAGGACCAGGTTTCAGAAGGTGCCGATGGGCACCGGGTCTGCTGCGCTGTTTGGCCGTTGACAGCCCTTCTCTCGCCAAATACGAAGGAGTTACGGGCGCTTCATCCCTTCTGCGAGACGGCTATCATGCCGTCCTTGGGTCTGCGGGAGACGTCGCATATGGCCTCGTAAACATTGGAACGTCGGTGTACGGATTGACCCGGCGCGTGGTGAGTCCGGACACATGGAGCCTGTTCCGGAATATCTCGTCAGACTACGTCCCAGCATTCAGGACCATGACCGGTACCGAACTTGTCACCGAAGGCGCGGGCATCATAAACGATGGGTTCCGTGCCGCAGGCGTCCCCTTGCACACATGCAACGGGCCATGACCAATATGGATACGGCAATCCTTCTGGCGGCAGCGGTGTTATCGGCGATTGCAGTCGGCTACTTGCGTGGCAATTCGTTAGAGCGCCGAACTCCAACTCTCCTGTGGCTGGCGTTGGTATTCTCTCTCGCGGTGGCTATCGCGCTTCTCGTCGTGCTGAAGGCCAAGCTCGTTCCGATAACGCCGATGAACTTCTCGGTCATCGTGCTCGGCATGATCTACTTCGGAGTCGTGGAGTGTTTGCGCATCCACAGGCGACTGGCTGCATTACGGTAGCGGCTTCGCCGCATGGGAAATTGCCGGGAGTGATCGCCGAACCCGTCCCGCCGCCGCGTCTCCCATGCGATTCAGTACGACAACGTGGGCCGGCTCGCCACGCAGACGATCATTGCCGATGCGAGCTACCAGTACCAGTACGCCTACAACAGCCTCGGCGCGCTGCACACGATCACCTGGCCCACGAGCACCAGCGGGGTGCGGGTGAAGGCGAAGTATCTCTACACCAACGGCCGGCTCACGCAGATCCGCCAGTTCACCGGCGACGTGGACGGCCCCAACCTGTGGTCATTGAACCTGCTCGATGCGGCGGGTCGGGCGACGAGCGAGGCGTATGGCAACGGGCTGTGGCTGCAGAGTGCGTTCGACCCGCTGACGGGACTCGTGAGCGCGCGCCGCTCGGGCACCGGCGGCTCGGAGAGCAACGTGCAGCAGCTCGCCTACGGCTGGGACGAGGCGGGCAACCTGACCAGCCGCCAGGACCTGAACCAGGGCCTTACCGAGACGTTCGGCTACGACGCGCTCGAGCGGTTGACGAGCGCCACGGGCCCGGGCGGGACGCTCACGGTGGTCTACGATGCGATCGGCAACATCACCTATCGCTCGGACGTGGGCACGTACAGCTATCACGCCACCAAGAAGCACGCGGTCACCGCCGCGGGCAGCAACAGCTACAGCTACGACGCCAACGGGAACCTCAAGACCCGCAACGGCAAGTCGCTCACCTGGCGCAGCTACAACCTGCCCTCATTGATCAACGGGGTGGGGTACTCGGCGTCCTTCAGCTACACGCCCGACCGACGGCGCTGGCGGCAGGTGAGCGGGTACGCGAGCGGCAACGAGACGACGATCTACGTGGGCGCGCTGCTCGAGAAGCTCTCGACCCCGGTGCGCAAGCACTGGAAGCACCGCATCCCGACACCCTCGGGGGAGGTGCAGGTGATCCGTCGCAACGACGGGACGAGCGAGACGCTGTACTTCGCGAACGATCATCTCGGCAGCGTGGACGCGGTGCTCAATGCGTCCGGAGCCGTAGTATCGAGGCCGAGCTTCAATGCGTGGGGCGCGCGGCGGGGCAGCAACTGGCAGGGTGCGCCCAGCTCCACGGAGTGGCAGGCGATCGCGGATACGACGCGGCGCGGGTACACGGGGCATGAGCACCTCGACAACGTGATGCTGGTGCACATGAACGGGCGGGTGTACGACCCGGCCATCGGGCGGTTCCTGAGTGCCGATCCGATCATCGACTGCGTGCAGGACATGGCGGGCTGGAATCGCTACAGCTACCTCAAGAACAACCCCCTCGCGTTCACCGACCCGAGGGGATTCAGTCGATTGCCGCCGTCGCCGGCGCTACAGCGGGTTGATCCGGGTCTGAATGGGCTTGAGAACATCGTCGTCGAAGGGTCCCGGCTTGAATCGATCTGGGAAAGCTTCAGGGCCGGCATCGCTCTGAACTTCTACGTCACGACGACCGCTGGCTCCACCGCAACGGGCGGCGGCGGCGGTCAATCCGGCGGTGACGGAGCGAAGCAGCGCGAGGAGGAGCAGAGGAAATGCGTCATGGATTGCGTTGAGTCCAAGACACCAGAGATCTACGCGCTTACCGCGATGGCTGGTACTGCGCCGACGGGGAACCCCATCGCGGTGTCGGCGGCCGCCGCCGTGGGGTACCTTGCGGGTCTGGCGAAGATCAACGATCAAGGAGCAATCGGACCCGGCATTGTCGCAACGGCAGCCGGGCACGTCGCGGCCATGTTCGATCACCGGCCATCGGCGGCCGGCGTGGTCACGGGAGCGATCTCGGCGGCGGCGGGTGACGCGATTGGCAACCACTTTGAAGGACCAAGCGGGGCGTTCTGGGGTGGGGCAACGGCAGGCGCGGTCGATAGCCTTCCTGCGGCCGCATCGATGCTGCGTCAGGGCGCGACTCGGTCGGCTCTGGGTGCCGTCGGTCTGCGCGCGTTGAGTACTGGGGGCGCCGCTCTGGGCGGCTACGTTCTTGCCTCACGTCTGGCTGCAGCGAGCTGTGAGTCGCAATGCAGCGGCCAGTGAGTTCAGTGCCCGGCACCCAGTTCTTGAAACCGCAGCCTCGATGGGTGCTGGTGCTACTGGCCTGGACCGGCGGCATCTTTGGATGGTTCAGCGTGCCGTGGGCGCATGATTGGCTGGATCCCCTGAGGCTACAAGGCGGCGGGCAAGCGGTGTTCGCGGTAGCGACCGTGGCCGCAATTCACTTCGTGCTGTTGCGCACCGTTCTCGACATGCTTACGGACCTTCGCGACTGGCGTTACGTTCATCGCGAGGATCCGCTATGTGATCGGCTGGCTGTCATCAATGGTCGGCTTGGGTGGGGCGCATCGATCCTGATGATTTGGACGAACGTCGAGTCGCTGATCGGGTTGATTCTGGGGCTTACCCTGATCTTTGGCGGGTTCACCGGAAACAACCTTGCTGGGGTTGAAGTTATGTTGTCAAAGAGTGCGCATCAGTGGTGGAGGGAGTTCGTTGGTTTGATGGCTGCAACGTGCGCGTGCGTGTCGTTGCTTATCCGCAACTCGAACCCTGTATTCCCGCTGCCGTACCGCTGGCTTGGCCTGGCGCGAAATGCGACGCCGGAAGAGGCCCGGAGCCTGCTGTGGGCCTGGTCCCGTCACAGGAAGGAAGGCTAAGGCTCGACTGAGAACTGGGCCGGAAGAATGGCAGAGAGGCCCGGTACCTCACGTCCAATCGCCTGCGGAGCGCGGGCGCGGTGTTGGCGCGGCCGAGCTTCACGGCGTGGGGCGGGCGGCGCAGCACCACTGGCAGGGCGCGCCGAGCTCGACGGAGTGGCAGGCGATCGCGGACTCGACGCGGCGCGGGTACACGGGGCATGAGCACCTCGACAACGTGATGCTGGTGCACATGAACGGGCGGGTGTACGACCCGGCCATCGGGCGGTTCCTGAGTGACGATCCGATCATCGACTGCGTGCAGGACATGGCGGGCTGGAACCGATACAGCTACGTGAAGAACCGGCCACTGTCGTTCACGGACCCGAGCGGGTACTCGACGGCGGCCACCCGCGGTATGTCGGTGGCCAGCCAGGTCAAGAGGATCGAACCCGGGCCACTCGGCGGAAGTGCCGGGGCCCCAAGTGGGGGGGGCGGGCGGCGAGGTGCCAACGGCGGTCATCGTGACTGCCCCGCGGCTGGTGTTCGAACTCAATGCATTTCTCGAGCAACTCGACCTGGCCGAGATGCTGCGGGGGCTGGTACCAAGGCACGGGTCATATGACGGTGGCGGCGGTCGATCCGGCGGCGACGGGGCGAAACAGCAGGACGAAGAGCATCAAAAGTGTGTCGAGGACTGTATAAAAATTGGAAATGCAGCTGCTTCGATCGCTGGCTCAACGACTGCTGGCTCAATTGCAGGTTATCAAGTGGGCGGGCCATACGGCGCGATAGTAGGTGGTGTAGCGGGTACTATCGCTGGAGGTGTAATGACTCAATCTGGCCATAATGGTAACCAAGTTGCGATCGCAACGGCGGCCGGCGGCGCTGGAGGCGTCGTACCATCGGTACTCGCGCGCGGCGCTGCAACGCAGACTCTGGGTCAGGTTGCCGGAGGCATGTATGCCGGGATGGCTTCAGCTGCCGGCATGCCGACAGTAATCAGCTCCATGTCCGGGGGTCTTATCTCTGGCATTGGCGAACCGGGCCGCGCAATCGCCCGGAATCTGCGGGTAGGCGCTACGCGAGGTGGTCTGGCTGGTCTCGCTGGACTGAGCGTTGAACTTCTTGTTCGTACCGGCGCTGAGGCGGTCTGCAGTTCGATCTGCGAAAAGTGAGCATGACCAATCGTACCTTGCTGGGCGCTGCACTGGCCGTCGGTGTCTCGATTTCGCTGCCAGCGATTCTCCAGGGGAAACTGACCGCGGGTTTAATTGGCTTTTCCGTTGGCGCGGTTCTTTTCGGCGGTCTCTCATACCTCTGGGACCGCCTCCGGCGCAGTCGTCTAGCGACGTTTGGCGATTTGCCGGAGCGTCTTCCTGTCCGGCCGATCCTGACGCTTGAAATTGATGAGCGTGCTGAGAGGGTCGTCGAAGAGGTCGCGGAGTGGCTGCACAAGAATGTCGGCGAGGTCGATCGATCGAGGACGGGCGTGGCGACATGGCAACTGACGACCGAGACCTCGAAGAGTTGGCTGAAGGGAATCGGTGAGCGAATAGATATCGTGGTGACTTCCGAGTCAGAACTTCGAACCGTGTTGGAGGTTGTCAGCCAGCCTCGGCTTTCGACCATAGTCCTCGACTGGGGTCGAAACTATGAAAACGTCAAGCGAATACAGATTTCCATTTCGGAGTCTATTGGAGAGTCACGAGTTCGGGTGGTTGGGCTCCGGGAACTGGCGCTAGGCGTTTGAAGTAGGAGGGGACGCTGACGCTGCGCAAGTCGGGCACGGGTGGGTCGGAGAGCAACGTGCAGCAGCTCGCCTACGGCTGGGACGAGGCGGGCAACCTCACGACGCGGCA
>Ga0114939_10001384_pt1 | contig 19181 bp, 25 predicted proteins | sample AshMeaCrysSpring_FD_87196 | JGI IMG/M metagenome (GOLD analysis project Ga0114939, IMG submission 87196) | Groundwater microbial communities from Big Spring, Nevada to study Microbial Dark Matter (Phase II) - Ash Meadows Crystal Spring | ecosystem: Environmental > Aquatic > Deep subsurface >...
AGCAACACTTTTATTGCTTTGGTAACCGTGTCATTAACCATCCACCCCTATTTTTTACCTTTTACTGCTGCCTTGTATACAGCTTTTTTAACGGACAAAGCTTTATCGGATGAATCTTGGTTGATGCAACTCAAACGACTTGGCGCTTTTGGAGTGGTTCTCCTTATAGCAATGTGGTTACTTGGCTATACCGATCAAAAAAACCACTTGTCAGGATTTGGAGACTTCTTTTACCTGAATTTACGCGACCCGTTTTGTGGCGCAAGCCGTTATATCGATTGCGGTATTGCACCGGTTTTTACGTTTCCTTATTACGAGGGGTTTAATTACTTGGGCGCTGGACTGTTACTTTTAATACCACTCGCACTGATTCTGAACTGGGCCTCTCTCAAAAATTTACCGCGTAAATTTCCTACATTGTTTTTTTTGGCATTAGGATTTTTGCTCTATGCCTTATCTAACAAAATACATATCGGCAGCACTGTCATAAAGGTTTTTGAAGTACCAACTTGGATGTATTGGTTAACCGGTACCTTTCGTGCTTCTGGCCGATTTTTTTGGCTTGTCAGTTACCTCACACTATTTACCGTGATAGCGAGTTTATTAAAAGCGCATTCCCAACGTTTACCATCCATACATCTACTGATCGCATTCATATTGTTCAGTGCTCTCATAGTGCAGGTGAAAGACGTCAAACCTTGGCTTGATCGCATCAAAACCGAGGCAAAAAAACCCAGTCAGTTGGATTTTTCACAATGGCGTGGTGTGATGTCGCAAGTGGACAAAATCATCGTGTATCCAACCTACCAATGCGCTGACCCACATTACCAACACTACATTTGGGCCATGCAGTTGGCTAACGCTTACAATAAAAAAATAAATACTGGCTATACAGCCAGAAGCAAACAGAACTGTAAGGCCGACAAACTAAGTGCGGATGCATCATTTGAGCCGCGTCACTTGTACTTGATATCTAGCGCTTATGATCATCAAGTACCATTTTCATCCAGTTTTACCTATCCAATTGCATTACAAAATGCAATGAAGCGTGGTGAGTGCGTAAGGATCTCTCTCGGTTTGGTGTGTTTGCCAGGTAGTGACCTGATGTTTTGGGAGAAACAAGCCGTATTGAATAGTCCCATTAGTGTGATATCTAATGGCAGACTATGGCGACCTGCTGAGCTGAACACGATCGTTGGCCAAATTACCGGCGTTGGCTTTCAGCAAGCCTTGGTTCCACAAGATATAGTCAAACCTGGATGGTTAAGCTACGGGCCGCATATAGCCCTACCGATAGGTAAATACCGCTTTACCATTGATTATTCAAGTCAAAATCCACATCAACAAAGCGTAGGGAAATGGGATTTTGTATTGGATGGTGATATCACGTTATCCATAGGCGACCTCATGGGCACGCAAGGAGAACAAAAAACAATTGAAGGCATTGTTACTGTGACTCAGCAAAATGCCAATAAAGCGTTTGAAATAAGAACTTTTTTTTACGCTCAAGGTGAATTACGAATTTTCAATACATCTTTGCAAAAAATACCAGAATAGGTATTTAATTCATAAAATACCGGCAAGACTGATACCACAAAAGCCAAACATGACTGATACCGCAACAACCAGATTGCAAAGCAATCGCAGTCAACCATCCATTTCCTGCGTCATGCCGGCATATAACGAAGCGAGCAACTTGGGTGTTTTGGTACCGCATGTCATCGAGAAACTATGCCATTTATCAAAACACATTGAAGTCATTGTGGTAAATGACGGTAGCCGTGATGCAACTGCAAAGGTGTTGGCAGAACTTTGCCCCTTACACCCGCAATTAGTGGCACTGAATTTATCACGTAATTTTGGCAAAGAAGCAGCCTTAACTGCGGGTTTAGAAGCAGCACTTGGCGATGTTGTTGTCATACTGGATGCCGATGGGCAACATCCAATTGAATTAATACCTGAAATGCTTCGTAAATGGGAGCAGGGCAGCGATGTGGTTTACGCCGTTCGAAAAACCAGACATGATCAATCAACCCCGCATATTGCTTTCACGAGTGTTTTCTACAAACTTATCAATTGGCATAGTCGATTTCTGATACCTGCCAACGCTGGTGATTTTCGATTGATGGATAAAAAAGTGGTGCTTGCAATGCGTCTCTTACCCGAGCGCAACCGCTTTATGAAGGGGCTTTATGCTTGGGTGGGATTCAACAGCACCGCAATCGATTATGAGCCGTTACCGCGTACAGACGGTCTAACTAACTTTGGTTTCCGAGGGGCGTTATCCTTGGCTTTGACCGGATTGATGGCGTTCTCAGTCACCCCACTACGCTTAGTTAGTTATTTAGGTTTGGTGTTGTCACTGGCATCCTTGGGCTATGGCGCATGGGTAATTTTTGATTATTTTTGGTTTGGAGTAGATACACCTGGATACGCGACTATTGTTGTGGGTATGATGTTTTTAAGTGGAATACAGCTCTTGTCGATAGGTGTGTTGGCTGAGTACGTGGGTCGCATATACGAAGAAGTCAAACAACGTCCGTTGTATTTAATAGACTCAAAATTTGGCGTGGGTCTCCAAAGTCATCCAGAAGTTGGCCAAAAATAATGTCTGGCATTTGGTTTTTTGGGGTGGCAGCCGCAGCTGGCTCTACTCATTTGTTGGTCTACTTTCTTTTGGAATGGTTTTTGCCGAAATTATTTCCAGCTTCTAACATTCCTGAGCTTTATAACTTTTTAGCATTTTGTACAGCATTCTCGGTTAGTTTTTGGGGACATAGAAATTTAAGTTTCAAGGACACCACCACGGGCGTAGGTGAAAGTTTGGGACGTTTTGTGTGGGTTTCATTGGCCGGTTTCATTTGTAATGAAATTGTATTTAGTGCATTAATTCGTTTTTTTTATTGGCCTTCGTGGCTGGCACTGCCTGTTGGTTTTGCTGTTGCTGGTGCACAAACTTACTTACTTAGCCGCAACTGGGCGTTTCACAACAGACCAAACAACACGGAATCACAATGAAATTTCTAAATCATTGAGTGTTTGCGCAAAAACCTCACTGGTCAAATAGCTATACTCCCAACGACGCGCATCGCTAATCCCATCGTCGATATCTCCCGTCTCGCCCTCCCCATGGGCAGGATGACACATGATAATGCCGCCTTCTGACACCTCACCCAACCACAGAGCCATCTTTTTAGCGTAATGCAGCTCTCCGCCTGAAAAATTATAAACGCCAAATAAGCCACTAGATACTGTAATACCTGCCTGACTTGCTATATTATTTATAGCATTGGCATTCATAGATGCAATAAATCTGGATTTAAAGTTATAGCTACTGGATGGGTCGTCAGAGATACGCAAATAAGGTCTTTGCGATTTCGGCATATGTCCATAGCGCCGTATCAGCACTTCAACCAAAACGTCGCGAATGCCTTTAAACTGATGCACATGCTGGTGCCCGTCAATATGACTTGGTGGAGCTTGCCATACTTCTTCGAAAGCATCCAATTGCTGCTCTATGACGATGCGAGCCTTGACCTTGTCATATCCACCAAGTGCAGCGAGCAACAACCCGCGCCACAAGCTCAAACCATGTCCCGCTTCAATAGCGAACGGACTGGTCCAATCCAAATGCAGCCCCACATCAATTCTGTCCCGAACTTCTTTCAATGCGGAGGCATCGTTTTCCCATCGTGGTGACAGGGTCATGGCGCTGGTTGCGCTCAAACGCCCCATACGCGCCAAATTGATGATGCCGCGTGTGACGGCGGCATTCATCGCAAAATCATCAGCATTTAAAATAATTTTCTTCAATTGACGCCTGTATTCATCTTCAGCGCAGTTAATAGCTTGTCATGAATTCCGCCAAAACCACCATTGCTCATACACACGATCACATCGTCTGTTTGCACTTTGCGCATAATTTGGTTGACTAATTCATCTACAGTTTTTGCTACAGTAGCAGCATTACCCAGCGGCATCAAGGCTTCCAGCGGATCCCAATCTAAACCTGTGCTGCTGCAAAAAACCAAATCAGCGGACCTCAAACTGTCTGCCAATTGTGCCTTCATCGTTCCCAACTTCATAGTGTTGCTGCGCGGCTCTATTACCGCAAGTATTCGCTTTTTGTTCTTCTCTTTTTGCAAGGTTTGCTTTAATCCATCAAGGGTGGTAGCAATAGCGCTTGGGTGGTGCGCGAAATCGTCATAAACCATCACGCCAGCCACTGTCCCACGCAATTCCATGCGACGCTTAACGTTTTGAAAGCCACACAATGCCTTTGCTGCTGCATCTGGCGGTACGCCCACATGTTGTGCGGCGGCAATGGCGGCCAAAGCATTGTTTTGGTTGTGATCGCCTTGAAGTGACCAGTCAACATGACCCATCACATCGCCGTAGTACAGCACATCGAATTCACTCGGTGAACCGATTGCAGACCACCCCTGTTCATTGCGAATATCAAAGAATACTGTCTCACTCCAGCAGCCCATGCTCAAAACTCTTTTTAAACTGGTCTCACGTCCATTTACAACGATACGACCTGCAGCGGGCACGCTACGCACTAAGTGGTGGAATTGCCGCTCTATCGCTGCCAAGTTTTCAAATATATCGGCATGATCAAATTCGAGATTGTTCAAAATCGCTGTTCTGGGACGGTAGTGGACGAATTTGCTGCGCTTATCAAAAAAAGCTGTGTCATATTCGTCTGCCTCGATGACAAAATAGTTGTCTCCAAGACGAGCCGAAACACCAAAATTCAACGGCACCCCGCCCACCAGAAATCCAGGTCTCAGCCCAGCTTGTTCAAGAATCCAAGCCAGCATTGAAGTAGTCGTGGTTTTACCGTGGGTACCTGCAACTGCCAAAACATGACGGCCCTGCAAAACATGTTCAAACAACCATTGCGGCCCACTGGTATAGGGCAAACCTTGGTCCAAGATGGCCTCCATTAGGGGGAACTTCGCTGTGCCATCAGGCAAACGACCTCGACCAATGACATTGCCAATGACGTATATATCTGGCTTTACTGTCAACTGTTCGATACCAAAGCCCTCAATCAAATCTATACCCAAAGACCGCAGCTGGTCACTCATGGGTGGATACACGCCAACATCGCAGCCTGTCACATGGTGACCTGCCTCACGTGCCAGAAGAGCCAAACCGCCCATGAAGGTGCCACAAATGCCTAGAATATGAATATGCATGATTTCCATTTTAACCAGACACCGTTATGAAGCCAGACGAATCCAAACGCAACTCACTCTTGATAGCAACTTCTGCTATCGCACTTGTAGCGGGCATTGGCGTTAATTGGTGGCAAATTAACAAAGAGTCCGAAGCATTTAATCAATCCTCTCAAAATAACTTGAGTCCAAACATTTGGGAACAAGTTTTTGACACCCCAGATGGGATGAAACTAAATCTCGCGAGCTTGCGCTCAAAGCCATTGCTGATTAATTTTTGGGCCACTTGGTGCCCGCCTTGCGTTGAGGAACTACCTTTATTGAATCGCTTCTTTGTCGAAAATCATGCTAACGGCATTCAAATACTGGGATTAGCTGTAGACAAAACAGATGCGGTCACCACTTTTTTGCGCAAAACTCCATTGTCATTCCCCATAGCTATTACAGGAGCATCCGGTATTTCGTTGAGTAAATCCTGGGGCAACTTGTCGGCTGGCTTGCCGTTTTCTTTAATCCTCGACGCCAATGGGCGCATAATGCAACGTAAAATGGGTCAACTGAATAGCTCGGATTTATCAACTTGGCTCACTGCTTTGGATTTAAAAAAAACTAAGCAACCAACTTTATAAGGCACTTAAAACCACAGAATCCAAGCACCAAATTTGCTTATTTACATATTGAACTATTACAAAATTGGACGAAATTAAAGTGATTTAGCGTAATTAAGCGAATTTAATGACGATTTTGGTGTAAATTCGCACTTCCTTCAAATTTCAAGATTTACCCCAAAATGGACTTACGAAAACTGAAAACTTTAATTGACTTGGTATCAGAGTCAAACGTTACCGAGTTAGAAATCACTGAAGCCGAAGGCACGGTACGCATCGTCAAGGGTAGCCATACGGGCTTAACCCAAAATACAAGCACACAAACCGTGGCTATTCAACAATCACAACAACATACACAGGCTGCACCAATGATCGTTGCAGCTCCCACGCCAAGCGTGGCAGCTGTCGCACAAGTCACTGAGCCTGCACATGCTGTGAAATCTCCCATGGTAGGTAGCTTTTACCGCGCACCCAGCCCTGGAGCCAAATCTTTCGTCGAAATTGGTGATGTGGTGAAGGTGGGAGACATTGTTTGCATCATCGAAGCGATGAAAATCTTAAATGAAATTGAAGCCGATAAAGATGGTACCGTGACACAAATTCTCTGTGAAAACGGACAAGCAGTGGAATATGGTCAACCGCTAATCGTCATCGCGTGATAACCCACTTCTGCCAAACCTGTCTTAATCGAAACATCATCCATGTTCAAAAAAATTTTGATTGCCAACCGCGGTGAGATCGCGCTACGCATACAACGTGCTTGCCGAGAAATGGGCATTAAAGCTGTGATGGTTTATTCAGAAGCAGATAAAGATGCCAAATACATCAAGCTTGCTGATGAAGCCGTTTGCATAGGGCCAGCAGCATCCGCGCTCAGCTATTTAAACATGCCTGCCATTATCTCAGCAGCCGAAGTCACTGACGCAGAGGCCATTCATCCGGGTTATGGTTTTCTGAGTGAAAACGCCAATTTTGCCGATCGGGTTGAAAATAGCGGCTTTCAGTTCATAGGACCAAGCGCAGACTCCATTCGCATCATGGGCGACAAAGTTTCAGCCAAGCAAGCCATGATCAAAGCGGGTGTACCTTGCGTACCTGGTTCAGATGGCGAACTACCAGACGATCCTGCAGCGATTAGAAAAATTGCCAAATCTATCGGTTACCCCGTAATCATCAAGGCTGCTGGCGGCGGTGGCGGACGCGGTATGCGCGTGGTTCACACAGAAGCGGCCCTCATTAACGCTGTGCAAATGACCAAAGCAGAAGCAGGAGCCGCTTTTGGCAACCCCGCTGTGTACATGGAAAAATTTTTGCAAAACCCGCGTCATGTTGAAATCCAAATACTGACCGATAAGCATAAAAACGGCGTCTATTTAGGGGACCGCGATTGTTCAATGCAACGGCGTCATCAAAAGGTAATTGAAGAAGCGCCTGCTCCTGGTATCCCCCGCAAGCTCATCGACCGAATTGGCGAGAGATGTGTTTCAGCTTGCAAAAAAATAGGCTACCGTGGAGCTGGCACTTTTGAATTTCTGTATGAAAACGGCGAGTTTTACTTTATCGAAATGAATACCCGCGTCCAAGTAGAGCACACCATTACCGAAATGGTGACTGGCATAGACATAGTCAAAACACAAATCTTGGTCGCTGCCGGTGAAAAATTGCCATTTTCACAGCGACAGATTGAAATGCGTGGCCATGCCATAGAATGCCGGATCAATGCCGAAGACCCCTACAAGTTCACACCATCACCAGGGCGCATCACCATGTGGCATTCCCCTGGCGGGCCTGGGGTTCGTGTTGACTCACACATCTACACCAACTATTTCGTCCCTCCGCATTACGATAGCATGATTGGCAAAATAATCGCTCATGGCGATACGCGTGAACAAGCGATGGGGCGAATGCGCACAGCCTTGGCTGAAATGCTTATTGACGGCATCACCACCAATATTCCATTGCACCGAGATTTGATGGTTGATTCCAAATTCATGGCGGGTGGCACCAACATCCACTATTTAGAAGAGTGGTTGGCGCAACACCAACGCTAGCCAACTTTGTCACACTGGCAATAACAAAACCCTTCATGAATGAACTCAAGCTCTTATGCCCAGAATCATATATTGATGAACTGAGTGATGCCTTAGAAGCACTGGAAGCTTTGAGCATTTCGGTAGAAGATGCCGATGCACAAACCGATGCTGAACAAGCACTTTTCGGTGAACCAGGAATGCCCCCAACCAAAATCGGATGGATGCGAAGCCATGTCACCGCTATATTTGCTACAGAAGCCCAAGCTGAAACAGCCATTGAATTGCTCAAGGCCCTGGATTTTTTTGCGCATTGTGCCGTACTTGGCACGTCTCAGATACAAGAACAGGACTGGGTACGTCTCACACAATCTCAATTTGATCCAGTAGAAATCACACCCACGTTTTGGATTGTTCCCACATGGCATGAACCCCCTGCTACTGCCAAACAAATCATTCGGCTAGATCCAGGTTTGGCTTTTGGTACCGGCACTCACCCAACCACTCGCATGTGTCTCAAATGGATTGCAGCTCATGCTGGTAGTGGCAAATTTAACAGAGTGCTGGATTATGGATGCGGTTCAGGCATATTGGCTATTGGTGCTGCTAAGTTTGGCGCGCAGAGCATAGATGCAGTCGACATAGACCCAGCAGCCGTGGAGGCAAGCCAACACAATGCTGCAGCCAATCAGGTAACTGTTCAAGTTGGGCTGACTGATGCCATATCGGGTCAGTATCAACTGGTATTGGCCAATATACTGGCTTCACCATTAAAGGTACTGGCACCCTTATTGTGTACGAGAGTAACCAAGGGTGGCTGGCTGGTGCTTGCAGGCATTTTAGACAGGCAAGCTGACGAACTTAAGGCGGCCTACGCACCTTACTGTCGGCTTGAAGTATCGAATACCGAAGAAGGCTGGATACTAATGACTGCTGCTTTTTAGCGAACAAAAGATTCGCTGACCCGACAACACTCTACAATGGCCGCGTTATGAATTTAACCACCCGTTGCCCAGCCTGCAAAACTGCATTCAAAGTGGTGCCAGATCAACTCAAGATTTCAAGTGGCTGGGTGCGCTGTGGGCGTTGTGCCGAAGTATTCGATGCCAATTCGAATTTGATACCTGAAAGTACATCACCCTCCAAAGTAACAACAAAAAACACGGTCATCACAAATGATCAGCGAGAAATAATAAACATACCAAAGGCAAACGCTGAAAAGTCTCCTAATCTAAAACCAATTACAAACCAGGAGAAAATTGCGCAAGCAGACAATGATGATTTTGCGAACACAATCATTGAAGCAGAAAATCGTTCTGTCCAGATGGATCGTTCTGCTGGAAACGACGTCACTGAACTAACTTTTGTTAAAGAAGCAAATCGCAAAGCTTTTTGGCAACGAAGTACAACCACGCGGTTGATGCTTTTATCGCTGTTGGTGTCTGCTATGCTTTTGACATTTCAAATCACGTATGACCAGCGTCATTACCTTGCCGCCAAAAACGCCATGTGGCATCACGCCTTAACTGCTGCCTGTGAATCCATCAGTTGCAGTATTGAGGCAGATAAGCAAATCGAAGCACTCAAAATAGAATCCTCTTCTTATCGAAATGTACAATCCACAATAGATGGAGAAATCGCAGATCTCAAAGTCAGTATCAGAAATACGGCAACTTCACCTATTGCCGTACCGGCATTGGAATTAAGTCTAACTGACACCTATGACAGAACCGTTCTCAAACGAGTTTTGACACCCAAAGAACTGGATTTCAAAGAGCCCACGATTGCCGCACTCAAGGATTCACAAATATCTGTGCGCTTAATCATCAACTTACCCCAAACACCAACCAACGAAAAATCACCAATAACGGGCTACCGCGTGTTGGCTTTTTACCCTTGATATCTTTTTAAACTAGTTATCTTTTCACCATTCATTTTTTCACCATCGTTTAACTTATGGCAGCAATTATCTGTGGCTCTTTGGCTTTTGACAGCATCATGAATTTCGGCGGCAAGTTTTCTGACCAAATATTGCCCAACCAATTGCACAACTTAAATGTCTCATTTTTTGTACCAAATTTAAGGCGTGAATACGGCGGTTGCGCTGGAAATATTGCCTACGCTCTGAAACAACTCGGCGGTACACCACTCATCATGGCAACTGTGGGAAGCGACGGAGCTGACTACACCAAACGCATCGCTGCTTTAGGTATGAGCACCGAATACATTCGTGAAATAGCAGACAGCTATACCGCTCAAGCCATGATCATGACGGATCATGACAACAACCAAATTACTGCCTTTCACCCGGGCGCGATGGCACAAGCACATTTGACAAAAGTGGTTCCAAGAAACGATGCAAGCATAGGCATTGTTTCACCAGACGGACGCGACGCCATGCTAGAGCATGCGCAGCAATTCAAAGATGCGGATATCCCATTTGTATTCGATCCGGGGCAAGGTTTGCCCATGTTCAATGGTGATGAGCTGTTGCATTTTATTCATTTGGCATCATGGGTCACTGTCAACGATTATGAGGGAAAGTTGTTAGCTAATCGTACTGGTTTATCAAATACGGAGATTTCCCGTCGGGTCAATGGCTTGATCGTTACTCTGGGAGAGCACGGGTGCGAAGTATGGATGGATGGCGATAAAACGTTGGTACCACCGGTTAAAGCCTCGAATGTTGTTGACCCAACCGGGTGTGGCGATGCGTTCAGAGGCGCGCTATTGTATGGTCTTGAAAAAGCTTGGCCACTGGTGCGTTGCGCCGCTTTAGGTAATCATCTCGGTGCAGTCAAAATTGCCCAACGAGGTGGTCAAAACTACACCATCAACAAACAAGATTTAGCTTTGCTAAACGATTGATAAAATTGGTGGAATTTAAATGTGGGGTGGCTGATGGGGCTCGAACCCACGACAACAGGAATCACAATCCTGGACTCTACCAGCTGAGCTACAGCCACCATGAGCCAGTAGATTATAGCCCCAAAATATTGTTTTAACTTGAATGCTCAAAGGTTCAAACGCTTTGCACTTGAGACAATACAAACGTGACTGACTAAATTATTTGGCGCGGAAATTATCATGGCAAGATTTGCATGTACCACCAACCTCGCCAAATGCAGTTTTAATGGCATCCAAGTTTCCCGTTTTTGCTGCTGCATCTAATTTGGCTACTTCAGCCACCATCTTGTCATATCCTGCCTTGAACTTATCTTGCTCTTTCCAAATAGCAGGCAGCGCTTTAGACTGAACAGACTCTGTGTTTGCTGCAAATGCTTGACCAGGTAGTGTACTAATCAAAGCCAAGACGCGGGTGCTGTCTTGTGCAGCTTTCGCATCAAAAGGAACGCGTCCATTTACCATTGCACCAACACGACCCATGTGGTTACCCATCAGAGTGAATGCTGATTGTCGGTATTTAACTGCATCTTCGGGTTTTTGAAATTGCGCAGTTGCGGGTGTTGCCATTGCCAAAGCTGCAACCGATAATACATAACCTGCAATTTTATTCATGTGCTACCTCATTGGTTTGAGTTGATTTGAACGCCATCAGTGAATGCAATTCTTATTGAACAGCATAGATGAGATTATGGCTCACATCAAAAGTTCATACAATTTTGTAATGGCTGGGGTAAATACTTAACATCTGGTCTTAAACTTTTCATTTAACACATTATGAATAACGTACGCATTTGGGATTTGGCTACACGTTGTTTTCATTGGCTACTAGTACTCAGCTTCATAGGCTTAATCATTACTGGCAATTTGGGTGGAAATGCCATGGAATGGCATTTCCGTTTGGGTTATGTCGTCTTCACTCTGCTGCTGTTTCGCTTGATATGGGGTTTGATTGGCGGATACTGGTCGCGTTTTGCATCTTTCATCTATTCACCTCAAAACATCATTCGATATTTACAGGGCAACTATCCTAAACACTATACCGCTGGGCATAATCCACTGGGCGCATTGTCTGTGTTTGCCCTACTGCTAACGTTGGCAGCTCAGGTAGCAACAGGCTTATTCAGTGATGATGAGATTGCCGCTGTTGGCCCTCTTGCTAAGCATGTATCTAACGCCACAGTCACTCAAGCCAGTTTTTATCACACTGAAGTTGGTAAATACCTACTTATTTTGTTAACCTTATTGCACATTGGTGCCATTTTGTTTTATTTATTTAAAAAACGCGAAAACCTCTTAATGCCGATGATTAACGGAGACAAGTTAGTCCAAGGCGAAGACATACAACCGTCCCGCGATGACAGACGCACAAGACTCTTGGCCTTGATGACACTGCTGGCCTGTGGCTTTATTGTTTATTTAACGGTTAGCTAAAAACGAGTTTGCAATTAATTCACAATGACAAAAATGCCCGTTATTGAAATTTTATCGCCTCGACATGAGGCCGATTTACTTCAAACAAAGGAGATTTTCCTTGCGTACGCCAAGGCGATCAACATTGATTTGTGCTTCCAAGATTTCGATACTGAATTAGCTACATTGCCAGGCGAATATGCACCCCCCAGAGGGGCGCTGTTGTTGGCTTGGGTCGATCATCAATTGGCTGGTTGTTGCGCTTTACGCCCCTTCGATAGCAGTGACTACGCCAATGCCGCAGAAATGAAACGCTTGTTTGTCAGACCTGAATACCGGGGCTTGGGTTTAGGCCGTCAACTGGCAGAATCTATATTGGATGCTGCACGCATGAGTGGCTACGACTGCGTTCTGTTAGATACTTTGGATGACATGGAAATTGCACGCGCAATGTATCAGGATTTAGGTTTTGAGGAGATTCCTCCTTATTATCACAATCCACTGGCAGGCGCGCACTACCTCAAAGTAGATCTATAGCTTAAGTATAAAATCGACCCGTAAGCCGCTTATTTATTGCCTAAGTCGCTATTAAATATATAGCAAAAATCTTGTAAATGCAATGGCTTCTATGCTTTTGCTTGTGCCAACATAGTTGCGGCGTCACTGACCTCAAATTTGCCTGGTGCCTCGATATTCAAAGTAAGCACTTTGCCGTCTTTTACCAGCATTGAATAACGATTACTGCGCAAGCCCATGCCTTTGCCACTGAGGTCAAGTGTTAAACCCGTTGCCTTGGTGAACATGGCATCGCCATCAGCCAACATACGAACTTTACCGTTGGTTTTTTGATCACGTGCCCATGCGCCCATGACAAAAGCATCATTGACACTGATGCACCAAATTTCATCCACACCGGCTGCTTTGAATTCTGCAACACGTTCGGTATAGCCGGGTACATGCTTGGCAGAGCATGTGGGTGTGAATGCACCAGGAAGCGCAAACAATGCAATGGTTTTACCAGCACTGGCTTTAATCACATCAACCGGATTGGGGCCAATGCTGCAATTTTCTGTTGCCACATCCACAAACTCCAATAAAGTTGCTGCGGGTAAGGTGTCACCTACTTTGATCATTTTCAGTCCTTGTTGATAGTGGTTAAATTTAGGAAATTATTTTCTCAAATCGCACACCACAAAACAAAAGTGGTTCACAATTGTGAACCACTTAATAGGGGCATTTTCACGTGTGTCAGACTTTGTAAACAGTCAGAGCCTGCGTATTAATCGACAATCGCCTTTTGTACCAAACGGCTGGCCACCCAGTTTTTGGTTTTAGAAATGGGGCGGCTTTCAGTGATCTCAATAATATCGCCGATTTTGTACTCACCCTTTTCATCATGTGCATGGTACTTGCTGCTTCTAGCGACAATTTTGCCGTAAAGTTCATGCCTGACACGGCGCTCAATTAGCACTGTCACCGTTTTGCTGCGTTTATCGCTGACCACCTTACCAATCAAGGTGCGCTTGAGGGATGTTTTAGTTTCCGTCATTCTGATGCTCCTTATTTGTTAGTGGTTGCAGCTTGTTTTTGACTCAAAATGGTCTTGGCACGCGCAATGCTGCGTCGCGCTGAGCTGAGTGTTGCTGTGTTAGTGAGTTGTTGTGTGGCTTTTTGCATGCGCAGTCCAAAATGTGCTTTTTGCAGCGCTTTAATTTCAGTTTGCAGTGCTGCAATGTCTTTTTGGCGTAATTCAGTAGCTTTCATATCTGTTTCTCCTGATTATTGACCAAGTGCACGCGCAACAAAAGTGGTACGTAAAGGCAATTTGGCGGCTGCCAATTGGAATGCCTCGCGCGCCAGCTCTTCTGACACACCAACTATTTCAAACACTATTTTCCCAGGCTGAATTTCAGCGACATAGTATTCTGGGTTACCTTTACCATTGCCCATACGCACTTCAGCAGGTTTTTGGGAAATGGGTTTATCTGGGAACACACGAATCCAAATACGACCGCCACGCTTGACATGACGGGATATGGCTCGACGTGCGGCTTCAATTTGGCGCGCAGTTAAGCGACCACGGTCAGTACATTTCAAACCGAAATCACCAAATGCCACTGAGCTGCCTCGTGTAGCAACACCGGTGTTACGGCCTTTTTGCTCTTTGCGGTATTTGCGACGAGCGGGTTGTAACATAATTATTCTCCTTTGCCGTCAGTCGCTGGAGTTGCGGCAGGCGCGGCTGCTTTGCGTACGCGCTTAACGGCAGGTTTCGGTGCTTGACTTGTGCTTGCACCTGGGGTTACAGAGGAAGTGGCTTCTGCGGGAGTATCGCTTCCTTCTACGGGAGCACTGACAATGCGACGCGGCGCACGCACTGCAAGCTTATCAGCGGTCGCACCAGCAGAACGTGAATCACGGCGTGGTGCACGTGGATTTCGACGACCGTTGCGATCTTCTTCAGGGCGAGCAGTCTCTGCGACAGCTGGTAGCTCGTTACGTCCCAGAGTGTCACCTTTGTAAACCCAAACCTTTACGCCAATAATGCCGTAAGTTGTTTGGGCCTCAGAAGTGCCGTAGTCAATGTCAGAACGCAATGTATGCAAAGGCACACGCCCTTCACGATACCATTCGGTACGCGCAATTTCGATGCCATTTAAACGACCTGAGGACATTATCTTGATGCCCGAAGCGCCCAAACGCATGGCGTTTTGCATGGCACGCTTCATGGCACGACGGAACATGATGCGTTTTTCCAATTGTTGCGTGATGGAGTCAGCAATCAATTTGGCATCGATTTCGGGCTTACGCACTTCTTCGATATTGACTGCAACAGGCACGCCCAATTGCTTGCCCAAATCGCGCTTCAAATTTTCAATGTCTTCGCCTTTTTTGCCAATAACGACGCCTGGGCGAGCAGAGAAAATGGTGATGCGCGCATTTTTAGCGGGGCGCTCAATGAGAACGCGCGACACAGATGCGTTTTTAAGCTTTGTGTTCAGGTATTCACGCACCTTGATGTCTTCCGCCAACATGCCCGCGAAATCGCGATTGCTGGCATACCAGCGTGATGACCAATTACGGCTAACAGCGAGGCGAAAGCCTGTTGGGTTGATTTTTTGTCCCATATAAATTCAGACCTTTCAATTACCAACCGTCACGTACACGTGGCACGTGGGTTTACTGATGCTATTGCCACGGCCTTTGGCGCGCGCTGTAAAACGTTTGAGCGTAGCGCCTTGTTCGACGTAGATGGTTTTCACTCTCAACTCATCGATATCAGCGCCATCGTTATGTTCTGCATTTGCGATTGCAGACTCAAGCACTTTTTTGATAATCACAGCCGCTTTTTTCTGCGTGAACTGCAAAACATTCAATGCTTGATCAACTTTTTTGCCGCGAATTAAATCTGCGACCAGGCGCCCTTTGTCTACTGACAAACGCACGCCACGTAATGTTGCACGTGTTTCCATGGTCTTTCCTTATTTCTTCACGACTTTTTTATCAGCCGCATGCCCCTTAAAAGTGCGGGTAAGCGCAAACTCACCTAACTTATGGCCAACCATTTGATCGGTGATGTACACTGGAATATGTTGCTTGCCGTTATGAACAGCAATTGTCAAACCAATGAACTCTGGCAACACCATTGAGCGGCGTGACCAGGTTTTAATCGGCTTTTTGTCTTTGCCTGCATGGGCTTTGTCTACTTTTGCCATCAAGTGATGGTCAACAAATGGACCTTTTTTGAGAGAGCGTGTCATTTGCCTTCCCCTTACTTCTTACGACGCGACACTACCATGACCTGGGTGCGCTTGTTGTTACGGGTACGATAACCCTTTGTGAGATTACCCCAAGGATCGACAGGATGACGGCCTTCGCCAGTTCTACCTTCACCACCTCCGTGTGGGTGATCAATCGGATTCATCACCACACCACGGACAGTTGGACGAATACCCATCCAACGTTTCACACCAGCTTTACCCAAACGGCGCAAGCTATGCTCTTCGTTAGCGACTTCACCAATGGTTGCACGGCATTCAATGTGAATCTTGCGCACCTCACCAGAGCGCATACGCACTTGAGCATAAATACCCTCACGAGCGAGTAAGGTTGCTGATGTGCCAGCTGAGCGGGCTATTTGCGCACCTTTGCCGATTTGCATTTCGATGCAATGAATGGTTGAACCCACTGGAATGTTGCGAATAGGTAAAGTGTTGCCAGCACGAATTGGCGCTTCCGCCCCACTCATGATGCTTGCACCTACTTCTAAGCCACGCGGAGCAATCACATAACGACGCTCACCGTCGGCATAGCACACCAATGCCAAATGCGCTGAACGGTTGGGATCGTACTCAATGCGCTCTACTTTTGCGGGGATACCATCCTTGTTGCGCAAAAAGTCAACCACACGGTAATGGTGCTTATGTCCACCACCACGGTGACGAATCGTGATATGACCATTGTTGTTACGACCCGCATTTTGCATTTGCGGTTCCAGCAAAGGTGCATGTGGTGCGCCTTTGTACAGATGATCACGTGTGACCTTCACCACGCCACGACGGCCTGGTGAGGTTGGTTTTATTTTAATAACAGCCATGATTATGCAGCCTCCCCAGATAGGTTCAGCTCTTGACCAGGTTTAAGCATCACATAGGCTTTGCGAACATGGTCGCGACGCCCGATTGTTCTGCCAAAACGCTTGGTTTTGCCTTTGATATTCACCATATTCACTGATTTGACTTCAACCTTGAACATCAATTCCACAGCGGCTTTGATTTCAGGTTTAGTGGCGTCTTGCAGCACCTTGAATGTGACAACATTGCCCTTATCAGCAACCATGGTTGCTTTTTCAGAAACGATAGGTGCAACCAATAATTGCATCAATCGGCCTTCGTCATATTGACGCTCTGCTTTGCTCGGATTCATGCGGCTCATGCGAACATCTCCTTCAGGCTTTCAACAGCAGCTTTGGTCACAATCACTTTCTTAAAGTAAACCAAAGAAACAGGGTCAACGTAGCGAGGCTCTACGACCATCACATTTGCCAAATTACGCGAAGCCAAGTACAGGTTTTCATCCACCTCATCGGCAATTACCAATACGGATTGCAAATTCATCGCTTTGAATTTAGCAGCCAAGGGCGCAGTTTTAGGTGAATCAACTTTCAGGGAATCAACGACAGCCAAACGGCCTTCGCGTGCCAACTGAGAGAAAATTGAAGCCATGCCTGCACGGTACATTTTCTTGTTGATTTTTTGAGTGAAATTCTCATCTGGGCTGTTTGGGAAAGCGCGTCCGCCTCCACGCCACAATGGAGAAGAACTCATACCAGCGCGCGCACGACCTGTGCCTTTTTGAGCGAATGGCTTCTTGGTTGAGTGACGCACTGTGCGACGGTCTTTTTGCGCGCGCGTGCCTTGACGTGCGTTGGCTTGGTATGCGACCACCACTTGGTGAACCAAGTCTTCGTTGTAGTCACGTCCAAACACTGTCTCTGGCACATCATAGGTTGATGCTGCTTGACCTTGCTCATTCAGGAGTTCGATATTCATTATTTCGCTCCTTTCACTGGTTTGGTCTTGACCGCTGGACGAACGCTGACGAAGCCGCCAGCTGAGCCCGGTATAGCACCTTTGATCATTAACAATTGACGCGCTTCATCAATGCGAATCACGTCTAAATTCTGAATTGTTTTTGTCACATTACCGTATTGGCCTGACATGCGTTTTCCAGGAAATACGCGACCAGGGTCTTGGTTCATACCGATAGAACCAGGCACATTGTGCGAACGGCTGTTACCGTGCGACGCGCGCTGGGAACCAAAGTTGTGACGGGTAATGGTTCCGGTAAAGCCTTTACCAATAGAAGTGCCTTGCACGTCAACAGCTTGACCTACTGTGAACACAGCGGATGCAGGTACAACAGCACCAGCTGCATATTGGCCAGCAGTTTCAGCAGTAACACGGAACTCTTGAATGATTTCACCGGCCTCAACACCTGCTTTTGCAAGGTGGCCCGCGACAGGCTTGGTCACACGCGATGCTTTGCGTGAGCCAAACGTCAGCTGCAAAGCAACGTAGCCATCGTTCTCATTGGTTTTAATCTGAGTCACACGGTTGTTAGACACATCGACCACCGTGACAGGAACAGAATCCCCTTCATCGGTAAAGACACGCATCATGCCAACCTTGCGCCCCAGCAACCCTAAGGAATTGCTCAGACTCATGTTTTTCTCCCGTTCTCACGGTTTATTCTTTCACCGCTGCGACTTCAATTGGCCACTAACGTTTTGTGTGAAAGAGGGTTAATAATACTCTGCCAAAAAAATGCAGAGCCTCAGATTATAGAACGATCCAAGGCTTTTTTCGCAAAAGCACGTTCTATATTTCTGTTTTTTTTTAGGAATTCAGCCCTTGAATGCTGAATTCCTATTTATTGCAGCTTGATTTCAACATCGACGCCGGCTGGCAAGTCAAGTTTCATCAGAGCATCAACAGTTTTATCAGTTGGATCAACAATATCCATCAAACGCTGGTGTGTGCGAATTTCCAACTGATCACGGCTGGTTTTGTTGACATGCGGTGAACGCAAAATATCAAAACGCTTCAAGCGCGTTGGCAATGGCACTGGGCCTTTGACAAGCGCACCCGTGCGTTTGGCTGTATCAACAATTTCGGCAGCGGATTGATCAATCAGTTTGTAATCAAACGCCTTCAAACGAATGCGTATTTTTTGTTTGGTTGCCATAGGTTTATCTAGCTTTCTCTATCGATCAATCCAAAATCTTAGCCACCACACCAGCGCCGACGGTTTTACCGCCTTCGCGGATCGCGAAGCGCAAGCCTTCTTCCATCGCAATGGGGCTGATGAGCTTAACGGTGATAGAGACGTTATCGCCTGGCATCACCATCTCTTTGCCTTCTGGCAACTCAATCGCACCGGTCACGTCCGTGGTACGGAAGTAGAACTGGGGGCGGTAGTTGTTGAAGAATGGGGTGTGACGGCCACCTTCGTCTTTGGATAAGACGTAGATTTCTGAGGTG
>Ga0114939_10001385_pt1 | contig 19159 bp, 11 predicted proteins | sample AshMeaCrysSpring_FD_87196 | JGI IMG/M metagenome (GOLD analysis project Ga0114939, IMG submission 87196) | Groundwater microbial communities from Big Spring, Nevada to study Microbial Dark Matter (Phase II) - Ash Meadows Crystal Spring | ecosystem: Environmental > Aquatic > Deep subsurface >...
CAATTAGCAATTAGCAATTAGCAATTAGCAATTAGCAAATTGTTTTGGTCAAACTAGTAAATACAAATCCTCTTGATTAGTAATAGTTTTTTGAGGATAAAAGTACAACCCCGATTTCCTGAAAGTTACCGGAGTTGTACAAGTTGTAAATTAATGGATTCAAAATTAACCGACTAGGGTCATGAAAATCTACTGACTAACAACTAGGGACTTTTCAGAAATATCTAAGGCGTTAGCTTCAGGACTTTCAGCTTCAGAAGGAGGCACTACCTGCCAGAATTTAGATAAATATTCTTGCCAGTTAGCAATAATTTTCTTGGCTTTTGGTGAACCGGTAATCTCAGCATGGGCGGCGATTAAATCATAAAGTTGCTTTTCACCAGCGGTTGTTACTATCCGTTGGATTTTGACAATTTCACGATTGAGTAAATCAGGGAATTTATTATCTTCATCTAAGAAATAGGCTAATCCACCAGTCATACCAGCAGCAACGTTACGCCCAACTTTTCCTAAGACAACAATTACACCACCAGTCATATACTCGCAACAATGGTCGCCGGCACCTTCTATAACAGCGGTGCCAAAGGAGTTTCGCACTGCAAAACGTTCCCCTGCTAAACCATTGGCAAATAATCTACCACCGGTAGCGCCATATAAACAGGTATTACCAATAATGACGTTTTCTGATGGGTCATAGTTTGCTTCTTGTGAGGGTTTAATAATTATCTCCCCACCATTCATGCCTTTTCCTACATAGTCGTTGGCTTCTCCTTCTAAAGATAGGGTCATACCATCTAGGTTAAAGGCTCCAAAACTTTGTCCAACACTACCTTTAAAATTAAGGTTTAGTTGACCGGCAAAACCTTTATCACCATATTTAGCTGCGACTACTCCGGCTAATCTAGTGCCAACAGTTCGGTCAGTATTAACTACATTCCAAGTTTTGGTGAGGTTGGATTGCTGGCTAATGGCTTTTTGAATATCCCCATCTGCCAAAATTTCGTCGTCTAATACTGGACCGTTACTGTGAACTTCTTCATGTTGTAACCAACTGCGGTTTTCTTTTGCATCAGGTAAGTTTAATAGGCAATTCATATTTATTGCCTTGGTTTTAAGTGGATTAACGCCTTCTCTTGTTGTTAATAAATCTGCCCGCCCAGTAACTTCTGATAAGGAGCGATAACCGAGTTTTGCGAGTAAGCTGCGGACTTCTTCGGCTATAAAATAGAAGAAGTTGGCTACATGTTCTGGCATTCCTGTAAAGCGCTTGCGTAGGTCTTCTCTCTGGGTGGCAACACCAACAGGACAGGTATTTGTATGACATACCCTGGCCATAATACAGCCTTCAGCAATCATGGCGATGGAGCCAAAGCCAAATTCTTCGGCACCCATTAGGGCACCCATGAGAATATCCCAACCACTTTTTATACCACCATCAACCCGTAAAATTACTCTGTCTCGAAGTTGATTTTCCATTAATACGCGGTGAACTTCTGTTAATCCTAATTCCCAGGGAGAACCTGCGTGCTTAATCGAACTTAGAGGTGAGGCACCGGTACCGCCATCATGACCAGAAATCTGAATGATATCAGCGTTTGCTTTGGCAACACCAGCGGCAATGGTGCCGATACCAATTTCTGCTACTAATTTGACAGAGACTTGAGCTTTAGGATTTATCTGATGGAGGTCGTAGATTAATTGGGCTAAATCCTCAATGGAGTAAATATCATGGTGAGGAGGTGGGGAAATTAAAGTCACGCCTTGTTTTGAGCGACGTAACATAGCGATATAGGAGCTAACTTTTGCACCAGGTAATTGACCGCCTTCTCCGGGTTTTGCTCCCTGGGCGACTTTTATTTCTATTTGCTTGGCACTCATTAAATATTCTGGAGTTACGCCAAAGCGTCCTGATGCTACTTGCTTGATGGAGCTAGCTGCGGTATCGCCATTACGCAAACCGTGGAGGTGGGGGAATGTGGGAGATTTTCCATTTTTCTCAACATCGTTTAAAACGGTATAGCGTATGGGGTCTTCTCCACCTTCACCGGAGTTGGATTTTCCACCAATGCGATTCATAGCAATGGCGAGGGTTTCGTGGGCTTCCCTAGATAAAGCACCAAGGGACATACCACCGGTACAGAAACGTTTGACAATTTCTGCGACGGATTCAACTTCTTCTAAGGCAATGGATGGGCGATCGCTGCGGAAGTCTAATAGGTCTCGCAGTGCAGTAACTGGTCTTTGCTGGAGATATTTTTTATAAAGTTCATAATGGTCATAGCTGGTTTTGACAGTATTACTATTGCCATTGCTATTACCATTGCCATTACTATTACTATTACTATTACTATTATTCTGTTGAGATTTTGCAGCCCCCACAGCTTTATGTAAAGCTTTAGCTAATTCAGGGCTGTTCATATGATATTCGCCACCGGGACGATATTGAACAAATCCTAAATTTTCTAACTTCTTAATGCTGAGTTCGGGGAAAGCTTTGGAGTGGAAAGATAAAACTTCCTGGGCTAATTCATCAATACTTAAACCACCAACACGGGAAGTAGTACCCTTAAAGCCCAATTGCAATAGGTCATAACCAATACCAATTGCTTCAAAAATTTGGGCGCCTTGATAACTACCCAGTAAAGAGATTCCCATTTTAGAGAGAATCTTTAATAAACCAGCATCAACGGCTTTGCGATAGTTAACTACAGCTTTATCAAGGCTGATAGCGGATATTTTACCCCTCTCCATAAATAGCTGAGTTTTGGAGTCAAACCACCAATCTTGAACAGTTTGTAATGCCATATAAGGACAAACTGCACCTGCACCATAACCAATTAAACAAGCGAAATGGTGAGTACTCCAACATTGGGCAGTTTTGACTACCAAGGAAGCCTTCATTCGCAAACCTTCAGCAATTAAGTAGTGGTGTACAGCACCAACTGCCAATAGGGGAGGAATATATGTTATCTCAGTGCTTAAGGCTGAAGCATCGCTAAGAATAAGTATTTCTGCACCATTGCGTACAGCTTCTGCGGCTTTAATTTGTAAAGCCTCAACAGCAGCTTTTAGACCTGCCGGACCCGCCGAAATCTCAAATAATGTAGATAACTCTGCTACGGCAAAACCAGATTTATGAATTGCTTCTAACTCTGTTTCGGTAAGTACGGGAGATTCTAATTGTATTCTCTTCGCATACTCTGGTTTGGGGTTTAACAGATTCCCCCGTTCGCCTAATTGTACCTTTAAGGACATGACCAAGCTTTCCCGCAGAGGGTCAATAGCTGGGTTTGTGACCTGGGCAAAGCGTTGTTTGAGGTAGTCATATAATAAATGGGGTTTTTCTGAAAGTACTGCAAGAGGTATATCATCACCCATACAGAAAGTTGGTTCCTTTCCATCCTGGGCCATTGATTGGATTACCATTTCCACATCTTCAGTGGTATATCCAAATGCTGTTTGATGGCGTAATAGATTTTGTTTATCAATATTATTAGTTAGTTCAGTTTTGCTATTACCATTACCATTACCATTGCCATTGCCATTGGTGTGGTATCCATTCCCATTCCCGTTTCTGTGAGTGTTGCCGTTGCCATTACCATTAGCATTGGTGGAGGTGGAGTTGAGTAAATCTTGTAATGACTTGCGATTTTGTTCTAACCATTGACCATAGGGATGTTGTTTAGCAATACGCTGTTTAATATCCCAATTTTTGAGAATTTCATGGGATTCTAAATCCACAGCTATCATTTGACCGGGGCCTAATCTGCCTTTTTCAATGACATTAGCTTCGGGAATACTAACAACGCCGGCTTCAGAGGCGACAATAATGTAGTCATCTTTTGTAATGGTATAGCGAGCGGGTCTTAAACCATTGCGGTCGAGGGTTGCCCCAACTTTTTTACCATCACCAAATACTAATAGGGCTGGACCATCCCAAGGTTCTTGCATTCCACTGTAGTACTCATAAAAGTCAGCAACTTCTGGATAGTCATCAAGGGAAGGTTGATTTTTATAAGCTTCTGGAACCATTATCATCAAGCCTTCTAATGGGCTGCGTCCAGACCTGACTAATAATTCCAATACATTATCTAAGGTAGCGGAGTCGCTATTGTGTAGTTGAACAAATGGCTTTAACTCCGACAGGCGATCGCCCCAAATTGGATGACTTAAAATCTCCTGTCGTGCCATCATCCAATTAATATTACCCAACAGAGTATTAATCTCACCGTTGTGACCCAATAGGCGCATTGGCTGAGCAAGGGGCCACTTAGGCATGGTATTGGTGCTAAAGCGGCGATGGTAAACAGTAAAAGAACTTTCAAAGGCAGGATTTTTTAAATCAAGATAAAAATTCCCTAATACGCCAGACCTGACCATGCCTTTGTAAACAATTGTGCGACTAGAGAAAGAACAAATATAAAACTCCCTAGTCCAATCTTGATTTAAAGCACGGATAGCTTTAACAATGCGACGCCGTGTTATATATAGTTGTGCTTCTAAATCATCACCAGTCTTATCAGCCGCAGCTAAGATAACTTGCTCAATAATTGGCTGATTTTCTCTGGACTGTATTCCTAAGACATCGGGGTTGACGGGAACTACACGCCAACCTAATAGAGTTAATTTTTCCTCTGCTGCAATTTTCTCAAAAATATCACGACAAGTTTGAGCAGCTTCGGGATTTTGTGGCAAGAATATCATACCTACCCCATGACCTTCCCAGGTAGATAAATCTACACCCTTTGCTGCGAAATCTTGTTGTAACAAGCCCCAGGGAATAGATGTTAAAATACCAGCACCATCGCCAGAATCTTGGTCTGCGCTACACCCACCACGATGCTCTAAACAAGTTAATGCATCTAAAGATTTGGCTATTAAATCATGGCTTGAGTGATTGAGACGATGGGCAATAAAACCCACCCCACAAGCATCGCGCTCTTCTACTAACCACCTTGGTTCACTGTAGATACCCTCGTCGGTTAAATTGTTGCTGCTTTTTGTTGATTGATTCATAGGTATGTTATTCATTTAGCTATCCCTGACCGAATTGCGTTAATAAATTGACGACTTTTCAACAGTGAAAATTTCGTATATCAGATGATGAATTAGGGAATTTTGAAATAAGGATTCCTAACATCGAGTTATGTTTTGACTCACCCGTGCTAAAATTATTCCGTTAAATTTATGTATTTTTGCTGAATTCAGAGTAGAAACCTTGCTGCCGCATTGTGCGACAGTTTTCTATTTATATACTGAAGCCATGTACTTTCTCAATCCCTATGTCAAATATTGAAGCTCTTTTTTAGTTAGAACCTAGAAACAAATGTTACGATATTGGGTTAACTATCTTTCTCTCTATAGAATTTTTTGCATTGAGTATCAAAAATATAGACTATTACACTATATAATTATTTCACAATTGTCAAATATAACCATTAAATACTCCCATCTGTTAAGCCCTATATCTATAGTTTAACTGGGCAAATAATCAAGACCTATAAGAGGATGTTTGAACAGTCTAATTTATTACTAAGCCTTGGCGAAGGTCATATGTCCTTCGGACACGCGCTTCGCGGCTATACAGGCAAAACCCAGCGAATTGGATTCAAAGTTTTGAATTTTGGTTAGTCCGTGGAGGCTGACTTTGCTTGTGTAGTAGCGTTCACGTAGTGTGCCGCAGGCATATTATATTCGCCCATAACCTTCTTTAGTCCTTTATATTCAGCATTTTTGACAAAAAGCGCTGTTGCGTTTTGGAAAAAATAGCCATTATTACATTATCACTTGGTGAGTCAAAATACAGTTCATTATTTTTTGATATTCAAGGAAAAATCAAAGTTTTGTAATAAGGTTTATTTTACAAAAAAACGACCTCTATAAAACTAGTTGTTGGCAAAATAAATTAAGTATAAACATGTATAAAATAAATTTATATTTTTAGGATTACTTGTTTCTAATAGATAGTATTGTTTTTTCATTTGAAAGTGTTAAAAACTATTGAGTATCTTTTGAAATTCAATATTTTTGAATCTAGCAAAGAAATAGAATAGATCTGAATATAGCTTTTTTTTGTCAAGAGTGTAAAGGGTTTTCTGCAGATGCATTAAGTAAATACACTGTTTTTTGCATTTTAAAAATAGAACTTACTTGGACATATAAGTATAAAGTATTTTAAATAACTTAACCACCCGATGAATACTGAGAGTGTAATCTATAACGCCCTATAAATCATTGTAATTCATAGGGAAAAGAGTAAGCGTATATAAAGACACTTAAGTATTATCCCTGAGAGTTATGTAAAGAATAGGGAACAAGCTTTGAACTATGTAACGTCAAGTTGTCTGCAAAACATTAAATTTCAAAGGTTTGAGATTTAATTTGGAAAGATAAATTATGCTTAATTTTTCTAACCGCCTAAGAGCGCAAACTTTGCCAGGGGGATACTCATACAGTAGCAGGATTTGCGCTCTTGCTTCCTAGACCTTGCGGTTATTCCTATTCATAATTTGTCTTTTATAATTCACAACTCATAGATATTTAAGGCATAACAGCTTGATAAAAATACTGGCACCGACTTTTATTGGAACATTAATTGGATTCGGCGCAATTTATCCTAGCGCAGCCCAAGAATTTCCAAGGATTCCCAAGCTACCTCCTCCTGCTGGGACTCCAATAAATCCGACGATGACTACCCCACTACCTCCTCCACCCTTACCAGGGTTAAAAGGTTATGGTTATCAAATCTTTTTAAATGGTCGTAGTTTATCGGCTGCTTGGATTCAAAGACCAACTAAAGGCGCTCAAGTAACAACCCATATAAATGATGGGGCGTTGAGGCAGTTAATGGGGATAGACCTATTAAATAGTAATAACCCAAATAGACAGCCGATATCATGGTACAGATCAATTGGGCGATTAGCTAATAATGCCGACAGAGGTATGTCGCAAACTCTGTCGGCATTATTAGCTAATGGTTATCGTTATTTAGATATTACAGAATTTGCCAAAGCAGCGGGTTGGCAAATACAAGTCAATGGAAATATTTTGGTTATAAATACTCCGGCGACCAACATAACAGAAATTCTTGAAGCAAGGCCAGAAGGTTTGGGAGTTCAGCCAAACATAGGCATTAGAGTTAATTTACAGCGTCCTGCACCTTGGCAAGTAAGTCAAGGACAAGTATTAAAATCAACTCAACCTGTAGACCCCGATGCGATTTCATCTCAACCAGTAACGCAGCCTAATAGGGAATGGTTAATTACAATAGATGGCATTGCTGACCCAAGAATACTTCAGAGATATACACCAGTCCCTCTTCCCAGTGTAAACCCTGTACCAAATCCAGCCTCTTTTCCCAATTTAGTTAAACAATTACAAAAACCAGCGCCTTTACCCAATCAAATACCACCAAATCAAATACAACCAAATCAAATACCAGTTCCCAGCCTGACTCCAGAAGTGCTGGTGACAAAAGTAGAAGTTGTAAATAAGCAGACAATTATCAGTCTTAGCGTGCCCTTTGGGTATGCACCTCGCGTTACCAGCCTGAAAAATCCAACTGCTTTAGATATTGAAATTCGTCCAGATGCTCTTGTTACTAAAGATATTACTTGGGCACCGGGAGTTAGATGGAGACAACAATTAGTAAGTTCAGCAGCAGGGGAACGCTTTCCCGTTGTATGGTTAGAAATAAATCCCCGTACTTCTAGGTTAAAAATTAGACCTATTATTAGTAATAGTGATACCTTAATAGGCACGGCACCATTATTAAAAACAGCACCAAAGTATTTTGCTGTAGCGGCGATTAATGCTGGTTTTTTCAATAGAAATAACCGTTTACCCTTGGGAGCCATTAAACGAGAGGGTCAGTGGATATCTAGTCCTATATTGAATCGGGGAGCGATCGCCTGGAATGATTCTGGTCAGTTTTACATAGGTAGATTAGCCCTAGAGGAATTTTTAATTACTTCTAACAATCAGAAATTACCAATAATTTTCTTTAATAGCGGTTATGTACAATCAGGCATGGCTCGTTATACTCCGGTGTGGGGAGCAAGTTATACACCTTTGACAGATAACGAAATAATATTAGTCGTGCAACGGAATCAGGTAATAAATCAGTTGCAGGCAGGAGTTGCTGGTTCTACTCCCATAACAATTCCAGCGGATGGATATATATTGACGCTGCGAGGAAATGCTAGGGCGATCGCGAATCAACTACCCATCGCCACAACAGTAAGAATAGAAACAAATAGCCAACCAACGGATTTTAATCGCTATCCCCAAGTTATAGCAGCAGGTCCGCTACTAATACAAAATCGCCAGATAGTTCTCGATGGAGCGGCAGAAAAATTTGGTAACGCCTTTATGGAAGAAAAAGCAGTTCGCAGTAGCATTTGTACTACAGCCACAGGCTCATTACTAATTGCAGCAGTACATAACCGACCCGGTGGGGCTGGGCCAACCCTAGGGGAACAGGCCCAACTAATGCAACAAATGGGTTGTACTAATGCCCTGAACTTAGATGGTGGTAGTTCCACAAGTTTATATTTAGGCGGACAACTCCTTGACCGTTCTCCAAGTAGTGCCGCAAGAGTACATAATGGGATTGGAATTTTCTTGCAACAGAAATAAACCTAGAAATATAGTCAAAAACTCTAACTATGACGGGGCAAAATATATGTTGTAAAGGAGCGATCGCCCTAAAAAAACTCCTGTTATATCAAAGCCAGACTCCACAAACTCTAAACTGTCATTCTGACGGTCAGGAAGAATCCCAATAGTCACGATGTACTAGAATATCTCAAAAACTCTAACTATGACGGGGCAAAATATATGTTGTAAAGGAGCGATCGCCCTTAAAAAAATCCTTCTGCCATGTGCCCTCTACCCGCAAGCCTTCTTTAGTCAAACTCAGTTTTTTAAAGCTAAATTTACCAAGCCCAGGCATGTTTATAAAGAATTGATGTAGAGTTCCTATAAGTTGCAGTCATTCCTGGCAAGAAATATCAATGTTTTGTTATGGTTGCTAGAGGGCGTATTCTGACAGGCTGTAAGTTAATTAAGTTACACAAAAAACCCAATTTACCAAAAAGAGGGTCGCCCTTGCCATGTTTTTGCTTGTTAATTGATTTATGCTCTCGGTATTAAAAATACCGATTTATACCGTTCCTATGTCCATTGATATTTTCTTATCAATGGTTTACTGCTAAAGATTAAATTTTTCTTAATTTATTTATCCTACAAAGGTAATTCAACAGAGGTAACTATGGCTCAATTTCAAAGCACCACAGAAGCTAGCGAATTACTACCCCCCTCTATTACACCAAGAGGAGTAGCAGCAACAGAATTACGCCCTTGGGGTTCTTTCACTATATTAGAAGAGGGAAGGGGCTACAAAATCAAAAGAATTGAAGTTAAACCAGGGCACCGTCTAAGTTTACAAATGCATCACCACCGTAGCGAACACTGGATTGTCGTTTCTGGTACAGCTAGAGTAGTTTGTGGTGATGCCGAAATACTTTTAAATAATAACCAGTCTACCTATGTACCCCAGTGTACTGCCCATCGTTTAGAAAATCCTGGAGTTATTCCTTTGGTATTGATAGAAGTCCAAAATGGAGAATACTTAGGAGAAGACGATATAATTCGCTTCCAAGATGATTATGCTCGCACCAGTAAAAATCCTGAGTAATAAGTCAATTAGCCATTAGCTATTAGCCATTAGCCATTAGCCATTAGCCATTAGCCATTAGCCATTAGCCATAAATTAAAGTTCCTAATTTTACAGTTCGGTAAATAAAATTTTTCAATCTAGATTGTTTTCTAGAGAAGCTCCATCTGTAACAATTGAGATGGAGTTTTTAATTTTGAGGGATATTATTTTACATGATTACTTTAAGCCCTACGGCTGCCAACGAAGTGAAGCGAATGGGGTCAAAACAAAATTCAAATTTAAATTTTAGGTTAAAAATCCAAGTTGGTGGTTGTTTTGGACTATTTTATGATATGTCCTTTGACAATGGGACAAAAGAGGACTTAACTTTTAACAGTCAGGGAATTCAAATAGTTATAGATTCTCAAAGTTTGAATTATGTCAATGGCTTAGTAGTAGATTATTCAGAAGATTTGATGGGTGGGGGTTTTCGCTTTCATAACCCTTTAACAACAGCTAGTTGTAGTTGTGGAAATTCTTTTGCAGTGAATTAGTTAAACATTGGGGAAAGATAGAGTTTTTGTTGGCAAAATTAAAAAATCTATAAACGTTTGACATACAACGAGAGCAATCGATATAATCAGGATTTGTTAAAACTTAGACCATAAGCAGCTTTTGATGCTGTAAGTCATGCCAACAATACAGCAACTAATACGCAACAAGCGCGAACTAGCACGCCAGAAAACCAAATCCCCGGCTCTGAAAGAATGCCCGCAACGTCGCGGCGTTTGCACCAGAGTATTTACTACTACACCGAAAAAGCCTAACTCAGCTCTCCGTAAGGTCGCAAGGGTTAGGTTGACCTCTGGATTTGAAGTCACAGCTTACATTCCAGGGATTGGTCATAACCTACAGGAACACTCTGTAGTTATGATTCGCGGTGGTAGGGTAAAGGACCTCCCAGGCGTTCGCTATCACATCGTTAGAGGTACTTTAGATACAGCAGGAGTCAAAGACCGCAAACAAGGTCGTTCCAAATATGGAACTAAACGTCCTAAGAAAGCGTAAAGTAAGGTGATTAGTCGAGCGGCTGCGACTAATTATCCTTACTAGTGGTTTTTTAACTAAGAAAAATTTAGCTATACCCAATTTTCGTAGCGAAGCAAAGCGTGAGTTGCTAGCCTAGGCGTTAAAAATCAAGGTAGATTAGTAAAGTTTCCAATGATTGGAACGCCCTAAGTAACTCTAAAGGGACGCAAATCCACACGACCCCATACCGAGTTTTCAAAGGTGAAAATGCTTGTGTTTTGATAAGCTGTATGCGACAGCAGCAATCGTTTGTTGGGTATTGTCAAGAATCATGTTAAGTAAATTTGTGCTGAAGGCTTAACAGAGTGGGGGTATTATGGTTCTCCCAATCAGGTATAGACCTGATAAATATTTAGCATTAGTATTTGCCTATGCTTTTTAAAACTATATTTTTCGTCTGTTGTCGCTCTGTATGTCTATTCACAGGCAAACAGTTCTGGAAATTTTGTTTTTCGATAATTGTCAATTAAATGACGATTTATTCTAGTAAAACCTAGTTTAGCTACCATTCCAAAAAAGGGTAAAGTATGTCTCGTCGTGGTGTCGTACAAAGGCGTCCAGTTCCATCTGATTCAGTGTATAATAGCCGCCTCATTAGCATGATTATGCGGCGGATTATGCGTCATGGCAAGAAATCTCTTGCCGCAAGAATTGTTTATGATGCCATGAAAACAATTCAAGAAAGAACAGGTAATGAGCCTCTAGAAATATTTGAAAGAGCGGTGCGTAATGCAACGCCTTTAGTTGAAGTGAAGGCACGAAGAGTAGGTGGTGCAACTTACCAAGTGCCAATGGAAGTACGGGCAGAACGGGGTACAACCTTAGCTTTGCGTTGGCTAGTACAATATTCTAGGCAGCGTCCAGGTAGGACAATGGCGTTGAGATTAGCTAATGAGCTAATGGACGCAGCTAATGAAACTGGTAGTACTATTCGTAAGCGTGAAGAAACTCACCGGATGGCAGAAGCTAATAAAGCCTTTGCTCACTATCGTTATTAATTAGCCGTTATTAATTAGCTAGGCATACCCAGAAAGTTTATAGCCAGAGCTAATGGCGCAATTCGGAGTTTGCAATAATTAGTGAATTATGAAATTTTTCATGATTTATTGTAAATTACGGATTGCGGACTACGAATTAGATTGACGGTTTTCCGTAAGTATATAGAATCTTAACAAAGAGTAATATACAAGATATCATGAGGCAAAAACTATAGGAGGTAGCTGTGGCACGCATTAACCCGCTAGAGAAAGTACGCAATATGGGAATTGCGGCGCATATAGATGCGGGCAAAACAACAACAACAGAGAGAATTTTATATTACTCTGGCGTCGTTCATAAGATTGGTGAAGTCCATGAAGGTACTGCTGTTACCGATTGGATGGAACAAGAACGGGAGCGAGGTATTACGATTACCGCTGCTGCCATCAGCACCAGTTGGAAAGGCCATCAAATAAACATTATTGACACCCCTGGGCACGTGGACTTCACAATTGAAGTCGAACGCTCCATGCGCGTACTTGATGGTGTAATTACAGTTCTATGTTCCGTAGGCGGCGTTCAACCTCAAACAGAGACAGTGTGGCGTCAGGCTGACCGTTATAAGGTGCCTCGTATTATCTTTATTAACAAGATGGACCGCACAGGGGCTAACTTTTATAAAGTTTATGAGCAGGTAACTGACCGTCTCCGGGCGAACGCTATTCCTATTCAATTACCAATTGGTAGTGAAACTGATTTTCTTGGTTTAGTAGATTTAGTTACCATGAAGTCCTATCTCTACACCAATGACAAAGGTACTGATATAGAAGAAGGTGATATTCCTGCTGATATGCAGGAGTTGGTGGATAAATACCGCACTAAGTTAATAGAAGCGGTAGCTGAAACCGATGATAACCTCATGAATAAGTACTTTGAGGGTGAAGAATTAACAGTAGATGAAATTCGCACCGCTCTACGTAAAGGTACTGTCGGTGGTACTATAGTACCTTTACTTTGTGGTTCTGCCTTTAAAAATAAAGGCGTCCAATTACTGCTGGATGCGGTGGTTGATTATCTTCCAGCACCCTGTGATGTACCACCTATTCAAGGAACATTACCTAACGGCGATACCGTAGAACGTAGTGCTGATGATAACCAGCCATTATCAGCATTGGCATTTAAAATTATGGCTGACCCCTATGGTCGCTTAACTTTCGTCCGTGTATATTCCGGTGTACTGAAGAAGGGTAGTTATGTTTATAACGCGACGAAAGATAAGAAAGAGCGAATTTCTCGCTTGGTGATATTAAAAGCTGATGATAGAACCGATGTAGACGAATTAAGAGCCGGTGATTTAGGAGCAGCCCTAGGTCTCAAGGACACCTTAACAGGGGATACACTTTGTGATGAAGGTTCTCCTGTAATATTGGAATCCCTATTTATTCCAGAGCCTGTTATCTCGGTAGCGGTTGAACCCAAAACCAAAAATGACATGGACAAATTGTCCAAAGCTCTACAATCACTATCAGAAGAAGACCCAACCTTCCGTGTCAGTGTTGACCACGAAACAAACCAAACCGTAATCGCTGGGATGGGCGAGTTACACTTGGAAATTCTAGTAGACCGGATGTTACGGGAATTTAAGGTGGAAGCAAATGTTGGTGCGCCTCAGGTAGCTTACCGCGAAACAATCCGTAAATCCGTTACCAAAATAGAAGGTAAATTTATTCGCCAGAGTGGTGGTAAAGGTCAATACGGTCATGTGGTCATTGACTTGGAGCCAGGAGAACCCGGAACTGGTTTTGAATTTGTCTCCAAGATAGTTGGTGGTACCGTGCCTAAAGAATATGTAGGCCCAGCAGAAGCGGGAATGAAGGAAAGTTGCGAATCGGGTGTATTGGCAGGCTATCCACTCATTGACGTTAAGGCTACACTTATTGATGGTTCCTATCATGATGTGGACTCATCGGAAATGGCTTTCAAAATTGCCGGTTCAATGGCAATGAAAGAAGCTGTAATGAAGGCTTCCCCAGCCCTTCTTGAGCCAATGATGAAGGTTGAGGTTGAGGTTCCTGAGAACTACCTTGGTGATGTTATGGGAGACCTCAACTCTCGTCGCGGGCAAATTGAAGGAATGGGTTCTGAGCAAGGTCTCGCCAAAGTGACTGCAAAAGTCCCCTTGGCAGAAATGTTTGGCTACGCCACTGACATCCGGTCAAAGACTCAGGGTCGGGGCATCTTCTCAATGGAGTTTAGCCACTACGACGAAGTGCCTCGCAATGTGGCTGAGGCAATCATTGCTAAAAGCAAAGGGAACGCTTAATTAAAATAGGAAACGAGCATTAATGGCACGCGCAAAGTTTGAAAGAAATAAACCCCACGTTAACATAGGTACTGTTGGTCACGTTGACCACGGTAAAACAACCTTAACAGCAGCTATCACCATGACCTTGGCAGCTAATGGTCAAGCGATAGCTAAAGGTTACGACCAAATCGACAACGCACCAGAAGAAAAGGCGCGGGGTATTACAATTAATACCGCTCACGTTGAGTATGAGACTGCAACTCGTCACTATGCTCACGTAGACTGTCCCGGACATGCTGACTACGTTAAGAACATGATTACTGGTGCAGCCCAGATGGATGGAGCAATTCTTGTGGTTGCTGCGACTGATGGTCCTATGCCCCAAACCCGCGAACACATCCTGTTAGCTAAGCAGGTGGGTGTACCCAGTCTGGTTGTCTTCTTAAATAAAGAAGACATGATGGATGATCCAGAGTTACTAGAGTTAGTAGAATTAGAACTCAGAGAATTGCTCAGCAACTACGACTTTGATGGTGACAATATTCCCATCATTAATGGTTCTGGTTTGAAAGCCCTGGAAAAAATGACCGCTAGCCCCAAAACTCAAAGGGGTGAAGATGAGTGGGTAGATAAAATCTACAAACTTATGGATGCTGTAGATTCCTATATCCCGACTCCAGAGCGCGATATTGATAAGCCTTTCTTGATGGCTGTAGAAGACGTTTTCTCCATCACAGGTCGCGGTACAGTTGCTACTGGTCGTATTGAGCGTGGAAAAGTTAAAGTCGGCGAATCTGTAGAACTAGTAGGTGTCAAAAATACCCGCAGCACCACTGTAACTGGTATCGAGATGTTTAAGAAGAGTCTCGAAGAAGGTATGGCTGGAGATAATGCCGGCGTACTACTTCGCGGGATTCAGAAGGATGATATTGAACGGGGTATGGTAATAGCTAAGCCCGGTTCTATTACACCTCATACACAATTTGAGGGTGAAGTATACGTTCTTAAAGAACAAGAAGGCGGTCGTAAGACTCCCTTTTTCCCCGGCTACCGTCCCCAATTTTACGTGCGGACAACAGACGTAACCGGCACCATCAAAGGTTTCACATCTGACGATGGTGATGCTGCTGAAATGGTGATGCCCGGAGACCGTATCAAAATGACTGTGGAACTAATCAACCCCATTGCTATTGAACAGGGTATGCGTTTCGCAATCCGTGAAGGCGGCCGCACCATTGGTGCTGGTGTTGTTTCTAAAATCGTCAAATAGTGCTTAAGTACTGCAATTAGCTAAAGGGGCAGAGATGGGATAACTCCATTCTGCTCCTTATCAATCTCTCTCACACAACTTATCCGAACCAGGAAAATTCATAAACATGGCTACTTTACAGCAGCAGAAAATTAGGATTCGCCTTCAAGCATTTGACCGCCGCTTACTTGATACATCTTGCGAGAAGATTGTGGATACTGCTAACCGCACTAACGCTACAGCAATCGGTCCTATCCCTTTACCCACCAACCGTAAGATTTATTGTGTACTGCGATCGCCACACGTTGACAAAGATTCACGAGAACATTTTGAAACCCGCACTCATCGACGAATTATTGATATTTATCAACCTTCTTCTAAAACCATTGATGCCCTGATGAAATTAGATTTGCCATCTGGCGTCGATATTGAAGTTAAGCTTTAACAATTATAGGACTTACGTAACTGGCACATTTAAAATTCTATAGTGTGTGACACTTTGAACAAAATAAAACGAATTAATAGGCTTTTCAGCCTCATTCATCAATAAAAAATTGTGACAATATCGTAAGTCCTGGAATTGTAAGAATGGCTTATTCCTCTTGCGTTAAAAAAATTGGAGTCTGGACTAACATCGAAGGCGCGGCTGCGCCGCGCCGAGACTGATTGTGCCAGTTGCGTAAGTCCTGAATTAATCTAATGAGTTAATTAATCCTATTTCAAGGCTAGAAGCCAGATTTCCTAAAAGTTATCTGGCTTTTATATGTTAAAGATTATCTAACATAGTTATATTTTTATATGGTCGATATAATTAAAGCCTTGGTTTACTGATAAAGTTGGAAAACCATGATATAGGAAAAACTGGTTATAGCTTTACTTCAACAAGAATGAAAATCTTTGAGATGGATTATTTAGTCAGGATGACAAAAGTTTAGATTCTATCGGTTTTCAGTATAATTGGCTTTGCATAAGGGTGGGAGTTATATACACTGGTAACATTTGATAATTTTCTGCCAGTTATCACAGATAAATTTGATTTTATACAATGCTAGGTGAGAAAAGCTCTATTTAGCTATTTTTGAGGAAATGGCTTAGGTAAAAATGGTAAGATGTAAATATATGTGTAAAAAATAGATATTAATAAAGACACTTTTAGGAATAAATTTATACTCAGGTAACAATGACATCCACCCCTAAAATAGCGGTACGCGAACTTCCACTGTTTCCGTTGCCGGAATTAGTATTATTTCCTACTAGACCGTTGCCCCTACATATATTTGAATTTCGCTACCGAATCATGATGAACACGATTTTGGACAGCGATCGCAGGTTTGGGGTATTAATGACAGATTCAGCAACAGGTGCAATAGCCAATGTTGGTTGTTGTGCTGAAATTATCCACTATCAGCGAATGCCTGATGACCGGATGAAAATTCTAACTTTAGGACAACAACGTTTTCGCATCCTAGAGTATGTAAGAGAAAAACCATACCGTGTTGGTTTAGTAGAGTGGATTGAAGATGACCCTCCCAGTCAAGATTTACGACCTTTGGCAACACAGGTTGAGAATTTGTTACGAGATGTAGTCCGTCTTTCTGTGAAATTAACAGAGCAAAAAATTGAGATACCAGCTAAATTGCCAGATTTACCTTTGGAATTATCTTACTGGATAGCAAGCAATTTAGCTGGTGTCGCCAATGAGCAACAATCTCTCTTAACAATGCAGGATACGGGAGCAAGGCTAGAAAGAGAAGCTGAAATTTTAACATCTACTCGCAATCATTTAGCCGCACGTACTGTTCTCAAAGATACTTTTAACCAGATGTTGTAGGGAATTATAAATTATCAAACTATTAATTATCAGTAAACAATCCACCACCAACCCTTAGGGGTATGGTGGGGGGCTTTTAAAAAGCCCTAGTTTACCAGCTTTAGTACCAATTAACATTTAAATTACCATTGGCAACTCATCATTGATAATTTACAGTTCTACAGATTGATAACTACCGAAAATTTTCAGAATTTCGGTTTGCTTGTCTAATTCAGCTAAGGCTGATTGCATTTTTTCATCTTTTCTATCTCCCTCTACATCAATAAAAAAGACATAGGTTCCCAGAGATAATTTAGTTGGGCGGGATTCGATTCTGGTTAAATTAATTCCCTTGTTAGCAAATACTTGTAGTTGTTTGGCTAAGGAACCGGGCATATCTGCTGGAATACTTAATGCTAAAGAGGTTCTGCTGGTACCATTCCCTAAAACTGGATATTTATTAGGTATTTTCCCTTTGCTGACAACCCAAAACCTGGTGCAGTTTTCTGGGCGATCGTTAATTGCCTTCGCCATTATGGGTAAATTATATAGGTGAGCAGCCCGTTGGGAAGAAATAGCCCCAGCAGTTAAATCAGAATCTAATTTCTCTAATGCTTCTGTTGTAGAATTTGCTGCTATTAGTTGTACATTGGGAAGATATTGTTCTAACCATACCTGACATTGGGCTAACCCTTGGGGATGGGAGTAAACAGTTTTGATTTCTTCTAAGCTTGTAGCACAAGAAATAAAAGTGTGGACTATAGGTAAAATTAAAGCCAGTTGAATTTGTAAATCTTCCAACTGCCAGAGGGTGTCTAGAGTCATTGTCACTCCACCCTCGATAGAATTTTCGATTGGCACTACGGCTAATTCAGCTTGCCCTTGGGCTACTGCCCGTAAAGTTTGGGCAATAGTAGGATAAGGACAAAGAAAACTTTTTAAATCAGTATTTTCACTTAGTATATTTATATAAGAAATTGCAGCTTGTTCGGCGTAGGTTCCTGGTGGTCCTAAATGGGCAATGGAAATGCTCATGGGAATATTTAGCCTATGTACTTAATTTATACTTAATTATTTTATTTATACTCCACAGGTTAACAATTAGAGTTTTTTAGAGTTTTTGAAATATCTTAGTAAATCGGGAATATCGAGATTTTTCTCTTCGCGACTAATGACCTCGATAATTAAAAATTTGAGCGAAGCGATTGACAGTTTATGAACCTGTGGAGTATATCCCATTTTTTAATTAACACAGCGATAAAGTTTATATCTATACTCACCTATCCTCGAACTATAATTTTGGTCTTTGAAACAGTGCTGAGATTCTAAATCAATTGAGCCATTAACGTCCACTAACCATAGGTCTATTGGCTTAGTTAACTTCGATAAGTTTTGTAAAAGTATAGAGATGAAATTTTGGTTATATTCATGGGCAAGTAAAAAATGCCAGTCTTTTGTTGTCGGGTTGTTATTTGCTTGATATTTTTGGTCATTGACTCGATATTTTTTTTCCCAAGCTAATCCCATCATTCTTCCGGTTTGGCCATGATGTTTATGCTGAGTGGCTATGAGTACAGGATTTTGAGAAGCTTCTTGGATAACTTGGGTTAAGATGTCAGGGCGAATATTTTGTAAATATCCTACATTCCAAACAGTTGTAAGTCCTCCAATAATTGCCATTAACAAAATACTCTTTACTTTTAAATTGCGATATTTTTTTTGCGATAGTCTAATGCCATCAACACAAGCGCCGAGTAAAAGAATAATTGCGGGGGCATAAACAAATTGAAATCTAGCGGCTAAGGTTAAATCTAAACCAAGAATATAGGTAAGCAATAAGAATATAACAAGAGAAATAATAATATACTCGCTTAAAATTTTAGTCGCCATAGAAGTTGATGGATTTTTTAACAGTGATTTAAATCCATAGATAAGGCTAGGCAAGACCCAAGCTAAAAAACCTAACGTGACTGTGGAAGAAATGATAACAATCCAAATAGGTATTTTGATGGTGATAGCAGAAGGTAGTAATAATAGTATGCTTATCAACCATAGGAGCGATCGCCCTAA
>Ga0114939_10001386_pt1 | contig 19154 bp, 16 predicted proteins | sample AshMeaCrysSpring_FD_87196 | JGI IMG/M metagenome (GOLD analysis project Ga0114939, IMG submission 87196) | Groundwater microbial communities from Big Spring, Nevada to study Microbial Dark Matter (Phase II) - Ash Meadows Crystal Spring | ecosystem: Environmental > Aquatic > Deep subsurface >...
CTGCACATCGCTGAAGACCATTTTCTCGTCCTCGATTCCCTCTCGAATCTCTTCAACCACAGCTGCGATCCGAACCTTGGCGTGCGCGGCGACGGCGAATTGTTCGCCCTGCGCGACATCCTGCCGGGCGAGGAATTGTGTTTCGACTATTCCACCACCGTGCCGCCCGGCTGGACCTCGGCGGACTGGAGCATGGAATGCCGCTGCGGCAGCGCCATCTGCCGCGGGATCCTCGGCGATGCGCTGACATTGCCTGCGGAGCGGCTGGAGTTCTATCGGCACGCCGGAGCGCTGACGGATCACGTGCTCCACCATCTACCCCCACCCACATGAATGCCGTATCAAATTCCGGAGTCGAAGTCTGGCGGGGAGCGCACGCGCCCTCGCGTGCAGTCTCCGGCGCCCCCGCCGGAGACATGCACCTGCCACGACGAAAGCCGGTCATCATGAAGGGAGTCGAATGGCCGGTCCGCCGCCGTCGCGCGAGGGCGCACGACGGAACACGCGAGGGCGCGTGTGCTCCCCATCAGATTTCTCCGATTCCCCCATCCGCATGAACACCGATTCCCAAGTTCCGTCCCACTCCCAAAGCACTCCGGACGATCTCTACACCCCGCTGGACTGCGCGGTGCGGGAGTTGAGGAAGAGGCGGGAGGATGGGCGATTGGAACGCAAGGTTGCGGAGTTTCTGGATGGCCGGATGCCGGCTCATTTCCGGGGCGAACCACGGGCGCTGCATTGGCCGACGGTGGCCTCGCCGAACACCTGGATGCACGAGGTGCATGCGGCTGCCGAAGCCACGGCACTCGCGCCGCTGGTTTACGAATACCGCCGAGACAAATTCCACCCCGGCAATGAGACGAAGCTTCATCTGGCACGCATGAGGTTCTTCCACGGTCGCGACCGCTATGGCTCTCCACTCACCCGTTGCCTGAATGCGGTGGATATGAACGGTGCGGCGGGCAAATCATTTGACCGGATTCACGTCCATAGCGGCCATGGTTTCATCGATTTTCATCACAGCCTGTTGCGCGGGATTTTCCCGGACACCGAGGTGCACGACATGTCCGACTGGATCGAGTCATGGCCGACGATACATGAGTTCTACGACGCCTACATGAGCCTGTGCATCAGGAATTGTGTGCTGTTTGAGAGTTTTCGCACGGAGGGCTGTGACCTTGAGTTGACCGAGAAGGTCTTCAAGCCCGCCTCTCACCGCGCGATGCAGCGTTTCGGCGTGAAGCCGTTGATCGTGGTGCTGGAACCAGTGAGCGGGCCGTTGGATTGGTATTGGTATTCGTATCCGGCGGAGGTGATGCCCATGGTGGAGGCGGCGTTGAATCGGGCGGGCGGTGGCGAGTAGCGGGTGTGTTTGCACCTCCTCTGGGATCGCCCCAAACTCCTAAAGTGTTGCATTTGGATTCATTTGCGGCAACGTCAGGACATGAAAAGCGCCCCGGCCAAGCTGCAAGTTCGAATGGATCGTGACCTGAAAGAGGCTGCTGAAGAGGTGTTTGCCGAGATCGGGTTGGATGCGATGACGGCGGTGCGGCTGTTTTTCACCAAGGTGGCGCAAACCCGCAGCATTCCCTTCCGACTCAAGGTCGAGCCTGAGTTTTCGCCGGAAACCGAGGCACGCATCCTTGCTGCATGGGAGGAGTCCAAAGATCCGGCGAACCGCATTGGCCCATTTGCCGAAATGAGTGAGTTGGTCAGGAGCCTCCACGATGAAATGGCAATGGGTGAGGAATGAGCGGTTTCCTGAACTCATTTACGCGATGAAAATCGAGTCTTCCAAACGCTTTCACAAGGCGTATGCCCGGCTCTCCCCCACCCAGAGAAAGGCAGTCGATAAGGCGCTGTTGGCCTATGGGGAAAACCGCCATCATCCGGCTCTTCAAGACCATGCACTCAAGGGAAAGATGCAAGGGCTGCGTGCTTTCTCCGCAGGCTGGGATCTGCGCGTGATTTATCGTGAGGAAGGTGGCTTCATCACCATTGTATTGATTGATGCAGGTACTCACAATCAGGTTTACTGAGCTTCGCACGTCGTGGCTGGCTCCGGTGAGCGGGCCGCTGGATTGGTATTGGTATTCGTATCCGGCGGAGTTGATGCCGCTGGTGGAGCGGGCGTTGAAGGGTGGTTGTTTTCCATGTTTCAGGCGGCCTCTCAGAACGGGAGCTTGCCGCCCATTCCCTTCATCATGTCGCCGAGGGCTCCGGGGCCGCCCATCTGGCGCATCATGTTCTTCATCTTGTGCGGGGATTTCATGAGTTTGCGCATTTCGCCGAACTGCTTGATGAGCTGGTTCACCTCCATGATCGAAGTGCCTGAACCGGCGGCGATGCGCTGGCGGCGGCTGCCCTTGATGATCTCGGGACGGCGGCGCTCTTCCATGGTCATCGAAAGCACGATGGCCTCGGTGCGTTTGAGTTTGGAAGTATCGAGCGAGCCGCCGGGAAGCTGTTTCCTGATCTTGCTGAAGCCGGGCATCATCCCTAACAGACCTTCGAGAGGGCCGAGGTTCCGGATCATTTTCATTTGATCCAGGAAGTCGGTGAAATCGAACCTGCCTTCCTGCAAGCGCTTCATCGAGCGCATGGCGTCCTCCTCGTTCACCTTGGAGGCGACTTGTTCGACCATGCCGACGATGTCGCCCATGCCGAGGATGCGGTCGGCCATGCGGTCCGGGTGGAACTCGGTGAGTTGATCGAGTTTCTCGCCCTCGCCGGCGTATTTGATCGGCTTGCCGGTGACGGCGCGCATCGAGAGGGCCGCGCCACCGCGGGCGTCGCCGTCGAGCTTGGTGAGGATGATGCCGGTGATGCCGACGGCGTCGTCGAAGTGTTTGGCGACGGAAACCGCCTGCTGGCCGGTGGCGGAGTCGGCGACGAGGAGGGTTTCCTTCGGCTGGAGGAAGGCGTGGAGTCGCTTGAGTTCCGCGATGAGGCGTTCATCGATTTCCTGGCGGCCGGCGGTGTCGAAAATGAGCACGGTGCCGCGTTGTTGTTCGGCCCAGAGCAGGGCGTCCTTGGAGACTTTGACCACGTCCGTTTCTCCGGCTGCGGGGGTGTAGCAGGGGACATCCACCTGTTTGGCGAGCGTGGCGAGTTGGTCGATGGCGGCGGGGCGGTAGAGGTCGCATGCGATGAGCAGCGGCCGGCGGCCCTCGCGTTTGAGGCGGTTGGCGAGCTTGGCGGCGGTGGTCGTTTTGCCCGCGCCGTTGAGGCCGCAGATGAGGATGCGGGCGGGCGGGTTGAGGTCGAGCGGCGACTGATCGCCGCCTAACAGCGAGGCAAGCTCGTCGTGGAAAATTTTGACGATCTGTTCCCCGGGCTTGATGGACTTCATCACGTCCTCACCCATCGACTTCTCTTTCACCCGGGCGATGAAATCCCTGGCGACGCCGAACTCGACATCCGCCTCAAGGAGGGCGATGCGGATGTCGCGCAGCGCGTCGGCGATGTTTTTTTCGGAGATTTTGCCAACGCCGCGGAGATTGCGGAAGGTCTTGTCGAGGCTGTCTGATAGAGAGGAGAACATCGTGGGTAAAAGCTGAAATGCTGAAACTCACTCGCCGTCCGGGAGGTAGGCGGAGTCGCGGTCGATCCGGAAGGTCCAGCGCAGCGGGGATTGCGCGGCGGCGCCGGCGGTGTCTTTCCAGTTGATGGAAACCTGGCAGGTGTCCTGGCGGAGGCGGCGGTTGACCTGCCAGGAGAGTTTGCCGGTGTCGCTGGCGAAGTTGGCGGGGACTTCGCCGAAGCCGGAAACTTTCATGACCAGGGTGGCGGGATCGAGGTTTTGGACTTTCGAGAGATCGGCGGAGATTTCCGGAAGGCGGGAATTGACGATGGCTCCGGCTTCCGGTGTGACGGGCAAGGGGGTGGTTTGGATCAGGCCGGCGATGGCTCCTTCAGGCGGGGCGGCGGGGTTTTGGGAATCCCGGAAAGTGATGGCGAATTCGAAGATTTTGTCATGATTTCCGAGGATCATGTACCTGGGAATCGTTTCGTCCGGGGAGGATTGTTTCACTTTTCCCGGGATTACGGTGAAAAGGTGGGTGTAGCCGAATTCCCTGGCGAGCGGGAACATTTCCTCGGTGTGGTAGCCGCCGGGGTAGGCGTATGAGCCGACCTTGACGCCGAGCCTGGATTCCAGGAAGCGCTTGGATTCGCCCATTTCCCCGCGCAGCCAGGCGTCGTATTCATCCGGGCCTTTCTTGCGCTGGCTCTTGACAGTGCCGGGATAGGGGTGGCTCACGGAGTGGCTGCCGATGGTGGCGCCGGCGGCGATCATTTCCCGGATCATGGGGATGGTGAGGGCCTTGCCGCCGCCATCCACGTAGTTTTTGTAAAGGAACAGGGTGAAGGGATAGCCGAACTCCTTCAGTATTGGAAAAGCATCGGTGTGGACCGATTTCCAGCCATCATCCATGGTGATGAGGAGGGATTTTTCAGGGATGCTCTTTTCGCCCTTTTTCCAGGCGGCGAAATCCTCCAGCGGGATGACGGTGATGCCGAGCTGGCGGATGGTTTCCATTTGTTTGCGGAACTTCGAGGTGCGGATGCGCATGGCGGTTTCCGGCTCGGTTTCGGAAAAATCGTGGTAGCCGAGCACGGCAACGCGCGCGCCGTCATCAGGAATGGCGGGCGCGCTTGGAACCGCGGCGGAAGTCCCGGGCGCGGGCGTTTCCTGGGCCCAGAGGCAAACGCCGGTGAACAACCCGAGAAGAAGGGTGATTTTGGTCATCGCGCGGGCAGAATAGCGCCGAAACGGTTTTTTGGAAGCCCCAAGAACATGCGGGGGGAATGAGCTTGCCGGGGGACTGGCACCGACCTTGAATGGCATTCCCAACCCACCCATCACCATCATGTTCAAGGAATTCAAGGAGTTCGCGCTGAAAGGCAATCTGATCGACATGTCCGTGGCCTTCGTCATGGGAGCCGCGTTCACCAAGTTGTCCACCTCGTTCATCGAGGGTCTGATCATGCCGCTGGTCGGAATGCTCTCGGGCGGCATGGATTTCACCAACAAGTTCATCAAGTTGTCGGATGGAGTGACAGCCACCAACCTGGTGGAGGCGAGGAAGCAGGGCGCGGTCCTGGCCTATGGCGACTTCGTGACAGTGGCGCTCAATTTCCTCATTGTCGCCTTTGTGATGTTCCTGGTGGTCAAGGCGATCAACAAGGCCAAGGCGCTCGCCGAGAAACCCGCCGCGCCGCCCGCGCCGCCGGAGCCCACCGCCGGGGAAAAACTCCTCGCTGAAATCCGCGACCTGCTGAAACAGCAGGGCTGATTTGTTCCGATTTTTGCGGATTTTCACCCCAAAAGGTTTTTCCGCTAGTCAGTGCCGGGGGCAGCCACTAAAGTCGCCCTGAAAAATAATCGATCATTTCGCCGGGGTTGGCACGGTCGGTGCTTTTCAATTTTCACCAATCCACCGAACTATGAAAAAAATCGAAGCGATCATCAAACCATTCAAGCTTGAAGAAGTCAAGGAGGCCCTCGCCGAGGTGGGTGTGCAAGGAATGACGGTTACCGAAGTCAAGGGCTTTGGCCGCCAGAAGGGGCACACGGAAATTTACCGGGGTTCCGAATATACCGTGGACTTCCTGCCCAAGGTCAAAATCGAAATTGTCGTGGACGACGCGCAGACCGATAACGTGGCGGCCGTGATCGTGAAGAGCGCCAACACCGGCAAGATCGGGGACGGCAAAGTTTTTATTTCCACGGTGGAACAAGCCATCCGGATTCGCACGGGTGAGACCGGGACTTCCGCAGTGGCGGTGAACTGAGCTTCTGTTTCCATGGATTTCAACGAGCCGACGGCTTCCGAGCGGAAACCGTCGGCTTTTTTCATTTCAGCGCCGTGCGGATTTCCAGTCGCGGAACGCGCCGCCGAGCTGGCGCGCCGTATCGCCGGGGGTGAGGGATTCTTCGGACAATCCGGGCTCCAAAAGCGCGATTTCAGCAGCCCGGCCGCACAGCCAGGCACCGAGGGCGGCAGCGGCCATGGGTGGATCGCCGATGGCGAGGCGGGCTCCGATCACCCCGGCGAGCAAATCGCCCTGTCCGCCAGTGGCCATGCCGGGCGTGCCGGTGGCATTGCACCAGAGCGGCTGGCCGGAGCGGGCGATGAGCGAGCGGCAACCCTTGAGCAGGAGCGTGGCCGGAACCCGGTCCGCAAATGTGCGGGCGGCGGATTGCCGGGGCTCTCCGGCGAGATCCGGGGCCAGCCGATGGAACTCGCCCGGATGTGGCGTGAGCACATGGCGTTCGCTGAAAATCCCGATCCGACCGGACTCCGCAATCAGATTGAGCGCATCCGCATCGATCACGGCGGGTGCGGATGATTGCTCAATGAAATCCAACAGACCGGCCGCAGCCGTGGCATCGAGTTTGCCGATTCCGCAGCCGACGACCAGCGCGTCGCAGGTGAAATCAGGCGGTTCCAGCCGCGAGGAAAAGCTGCGGACGATGATTTCCGGCGGACACTTGGCGGCGATCACGGCGGCCGCATGTTCCGGGACATGGAGCGTGATGAGGCCCGCGCCGCCACGCAGGGCGCCGGTTGCGGCGAGGACGGCGGCCCCCGGGTAGCGGTCCGATCCGGCGAGCACGGCCACCCGGCCGGCCAGGCCTTTGTGGAAATCGAACGGGCGGGGGGATTTCCCGAAATCCATCGTCTGCGGAGCGATCAACTCGACTTCGCCGGGTTTGGAAACCGTGAGGATTTCCACAGGCACCAGCGCCAGAACTCCGGTGGCGTTCGCGGAGCGCCCCCTGAGCAGTCCGCGCTTGGCGTTGCCGATCATGAATGTGACATCCGCCGTTACGGCCCCCGGTGTGATTTCACCGCTGTCCGGATCGACGCCCGATGGCAGATCGACAGCGGCCACGCGGGCACCCGCATGCTGCCGCAGCCACTCCATCTCCGCCGCCAGTGACAGCAGCGGCTCCCGCAGTCCGCCCTCGGCGCCGATGCCCAGCAGGCCGTCGAGCAACAGCAGCGGGCCTTCGAGATCCCTCCATGGCGGCCGCTGGTTCAGAGGGCGTTCCGCGCCGAGTTCCCGCCATTTCAGCCGGGTCAGCGGCGCGCATGCTTCGACGGGAAACGCGCTTCTAACGGCGGTTTTCCAGCCAAAATGATCGCGCAGGATTTTCAGGGCGACCAGCGCGTCCCCGGCGTTGTGGCCTTTGCCGAGATAGCCGATGGCGGCGCCGGGATGTGGAAAATGGCGGCCGAGTGCGTGGCCCAGCCGCTCTCCCGCCAGATCGAGGAGTTGTTCCTCGGTCCACCCCGCGGCGAGCGCGGCGGCCTCCGCAGTGCGCATCTCGGATCGGGTGACGGCCGCCATGGAGGGAAGTTAGACCCTGCCCGGCGCAATTGCAGTCCGAAAAAACCGCCGCGGCTCAACCGGCTCGGCGATAGCGCTGGATGCCCTCGGCGATGCCGCGCGCGATTGCTTCGCGGAAACTGGCGGATTTCATCCGCTCCCGCTCCTCCTCATTGCTGACAAAACCGCCCTCGACGAGGATCGCAGGCAGGGTGGAGTTCCGGATGACATAAAACCGCGCGAACTTGGCGCTGCGGTCCACCGTGCGGGTGCTGCGCACGAGGCTGCCCTGCACATATTGCGCAAGCTGCTGGCCTTCCCGGCTGTGATAAAAAGTCTCAAGACCGCAGACCTGCTCCTTCCATGTGTAGTTGAAATGAAGGCTCACGAAGATGGCGTCCTTGTAGCGATTGCCGATCTCCACGCGCTGCGGCAGCGATACGAAATAATCGCTGCGGCGCGTCATCACCGTCTGATAGCCCATGCGCTTCAGGTTGGCTTCCAGCCGCGCCGCCGTGTCCAGGGCCAGATGTTTCTCATAGACCCGGCCCCATTGGCCGCCGTTGTCGTGGCCACCATGCCCGGCATCGATCACCACCGTCCGGAAATTCGCCGCAAACGCGGTGGAACCCATCACGCACACGGCCGACACCGCCAGAAATCGAAGAATGGTTTTCATTGGAAATTTAGGAAAATAAAACTGTAAGGAAATCTTTATATTTTTTAAAAATTGTAAAGTTTATTTTCAGATCCGAGGGATTTTTTCTGCGGGTTGAGTTTGCAAATCAGTAAGCGACTGGTGGCCGGTCCGAGGCTTTGCGGATTTTGGCGCGTTGTTCCGCTGCGGCTTTGGGATCGTAGGGAATGCTGTTGGCGACGCGGACGCTGCCGTCCCCGAAAGTGAGAAGCTGGGGGTCGCCCTGCGGACCGCGCTGGTGGATTTGGCGGTCCACCAACCTGCCGTCGGTGTCGATCACGCAATGGACCCACATGGAAGGGGTGGCGAGAAACATGACGTGCAGGCGCTGCTGGCGGTCCACCGTGGCGAGCGGCTTGCGCAGCATGAGCACGTCGCCGAGCAGGAAGGTGCGGACGAGCTGGCCCGTGCCGCCATCCACGATTTGGGCGTAGATCTGGGATTTCGAGTCACCAGTGAAATTGAGGACGCGGAATTCGCGGGTGTTGCCGGAGGCTCCGGCAAGCCCGACTTTCTGGGACCAGTAAAGCCGCCCCGGGCTTTGGTTGAAGAACACTTTGTTGGTGGAGGCACCCTCCATGGTCCCGCCCGGTTGGCGGATCACTGCGGATGCGCTGAAGTTTCCGGGCTCGCTGAGTTGGTAATGCCGGGACAAATCGACCTCCCGCGCCAGCGTCTGGCCGGCCGCGATTTTCATCGGCCCGAAAAGCTCGCGGGTTTTCGGAGTGACCGGGTTGCCATTGCTTTTCCTGACGATGAAATCCAGCCACTGCATGCGGCCGTCGCTGTGGAAAACGAGTTCTTTTCCGGAATGGTTGGTGATGGTCACCACGGCGATGACGGGCTCGCCGGCTAGATGCTGCTTCTTGGAAATGCTCAGGGACGTGGCCAGCTGCGCCTGTGCGCAAGCCATGCAGCAAAGGGCTGCGGCGGAGATTTTCAAACACCAATCGGTCATTGCCCGCGAGAGCTAGCCCACTGTGACGGAGTCGTCAAAATCTAACGCGGGTTCCCGAAAAAAGCCGCCTGCCCGCCCCGCGTGTGCACTCCTTGGCTTGCGGGCGGCAGGACTCTGCGCCATGCTCCGCGGCATGTTCCGCTTGATTCCTGTTCTCCTCGCCCTCGCCGCCATCGCCCGCGGCCAGTCCTACGCGCCGGTCAACGACCGCCCGCCGCAGCTCGCCCGCGAATTCCGCGGCGCATGGATCGCCTCGATTTACAACATCGACTGGCCGAGCGCGAAAGGCCTCAGCGCCTCGTCCCAGCAAGCGGAACTGCGCTCGATGCTCGACAAGATGGCCGCGTTGAAGATGAACGCCGTCGTCTTCCAGGTGCGCCCGCAGTGCGACGCGCTCTATCAGTCGTCGATCGAGCCATGGAGTCCGTGGCTCACCGGCACCATGGGCCGCTCGCCTGGCTACGATCCGCTCGCCTATTGCATCAGGGAGGCGCACGCCCGCGGCATCGAGGTGCATGCGTGGTTCAATCCGTTCCGCGCGCTCTCCAACAATTCGCAGCAGGTTTGCGGAAACCACGTCAGCCGCGCCGCGCCGCAAATCACCAAGCGCTACGGCACCATGACCTGGTGCGATCCCGGCCTGCCGGAAACCCGTGAGCGCGCGCTCAGGGTCATCATGGACGTGGTGCGCCGCTATGACGTCGATGGCGTCCACCTCGATGATTATTTCTATCCGTATCCCGGCGCGGGGCTGCGTTTCGCCGATGGCAAAACCCCGGCGCAGAGGAGGGCCTGCGTGGATGGTTTCGTGAGCAGCCTGTATGGCTCGGTGAAACGCGAGAAGCCCTGGGTGCGCGTGGGCATCAGCCCGTTCGGCATCTGGCGGCCCGGCGTGCCGTCCGGCATTGAGGCCGGGCTGGACAGCTACGAGGATCTGGCCGGGGACTCGCGCAAATGGCTGAAAAACGGCTGGGTCGATTACCTCGCGCCGCAGCTTTATTGGCGGATCTCACCGCAAAAACAGAGTTTCCCCGCGCTGCTGGAATGGTGGCGCCAACAAGGCAGCCGTCCGGTCTGGCCCGGCATCGCCACCGGGCGCATCGGCGGCCCGGAAGACCGCCGCCCGGCTTCGGAAATCACCAATCAGATCGATCTCACCCGGAAAATCGGCCGGAACTGGAACGGCCACATCCACTGGAGCGCGAAAAGCCTGGTCACCAACCGCGGCGGCATCGCCGGCAAGCTCGCGGGCACTTACACCCAGCCGGCCGCCGTGCCGCCGATGCCATGGGTGAGCAGCCGCGCCCCCGCCGCGCCGGGCGTGAGCGCGTCCGTGCAGGGTGGAAACACGGTGGTCCAATGGTCGCCGGACGGCAACACCGCAAAAGTCGCCGTGCAGGCGCGCAACGGAGGCGCATGGAAAACGATGAGAATCGCCTCGGTGGGAGCCGGGCAGGCGACCATTCCGCGCGCGGATGCCATCGCCGTGACCGCGCTGGATCGCTTTGGCAATGCGAGCCCGCCCAAGGTGCTGGGTTTGCAGTGATTGTTTCCCATAAGCCACGGGATCATCCGCTCTCGATAGCCCGCGCTCCTTCGGCACCACGGCTCGGCAGCCCTGTCGGCACTGGGCCGATGCCCCCGCAAGCGCCCGCCAATCCCGCAGCGGCTGTGCGCCAGGGCAGCGCTCCGCACGATGCTGACTTCGATCCCTCCCTAACGAACGGGCCGCCCGCATGGCGCGGATTTTCCGAATTTGATGAAAGAAATCCAAATCGCCATTCTTGACGGCATGGTTCGGGCGGCCCTATGAAAAACGTTGTGCCAAGGAATCTCACTTTTTTCGCAACCACCGCACTCCTCGCCACCTCCGTATTTTGCCAGACTTGGGAACGCGAGGACGTGGGTTTTGACAACATCCAAAGCCGGGCCAGGGATCTCGCCAACAAACCCTACGCGCCGCCAAATCCCGAAAGCATGCCGGCATGGCTGCGCAAGCTGACTTATGATCAGTATCGGGACATCCGCTTCAACCCGAACCAGGCGCTGTGGGCCACCGAAAACCTTCCGTTCCGGGCGATGTTTTTCCACCCCGGCTACCTCTTCCGCGAGCCGGTGGCGCTCAACGAATTCACCAGCAGCCACCAACAGCAGATCCGGCTGGCGGAGGCGTATTTCAATTACGGCCCGCTGGTCCAGAAGCACGGCGATCTCCCGCCCAACGGCGGCTTCGCCGGCTTCCGCCTCCACTCCCCGCTCAACAAGCCGGATTTTTTCGATGAACTCTGCGCCTTCCAGGGTGCCAGCTATTGGCGCGCCCTCGGCAAAAACCAACACTACGGGCTTTCCTCGCGCGGCATCGCCGTGGACACCGGCATCGATGGAGTGGCCGAGGAGTTTCCCGGATTCCGAGAATTCTGGCTCCGCAAACCCGAGGCGGGCGACACCAACGCGCGCTTCTACGCACTGCTGGACGGTCCGTCCTACGCCGGAGCCTACGCGTTCAAAGTGCATCCCGGCAATGAAACGATCATGGAGGTGAGGGCCGTCATTTTCACGCGCCGCACGGTGCGGCGCCTCGGCATCGCGCCAATGTCGAGCATGTTCTGGTTCGGCGAGAACTCGCGGCGGCGCTTCGACGACTTCCGCCCCGAGGTGCATGATTCGGACGGCCTCGCCATCCGCATGGGCACCGGCGAGCGCCTCTGGCGTCCCATCTCCAATGACTCCGGCAAGGTGGAGTTCAGTTTCTTCAACATGGACAAATGCGATGGCTTCGGCCTCTTGCAGCGCGACCGCCGCTTCAGCGCCTACGAGGATGGCGAGGCGGCCTACCACCTGCGGCCGTCACTCTGGATCGAGCCCACCTCCGATTGGGGGCCCGGCCGGGTCATGCTGATGGAAATTCCGACCGCCAACGAACTCACGGACAACACGGTGGCCTTGTGGGAACCCGCCCGCACTCCGCAGCCCGGAGACCGCATCGAGTTTTCCTACCGCCAGCACTGGACCACGGATCAGGATCCCTCGCAATCCGGCGGCCATGTCGTGGCGACCCGCAGCGGCATGCATGATTGGCAGCCCGGAAAACGCATCGTGGTGGTGGAATTCACAGGCCCGAATCTCGAAAAAGGAGGCGAAGCGCCGCTCACGGCCCACCCTCAGGCCGTCGGTGATGCTGCTGGCAAAATCCTCTTTCAAGGAATCACCGTGCAGCCGATGCCGGAAAACCGCTGGCGGGTCTCCTTCCAGATCGCTCCCGCCGCAGAGGGAGCCAAGCTCGAGGAAATCGGCCCCGTCGAGCTCCGCTGCTGCCTCAAGCGCGGCGAAGATTTCCTCACCGAAACATGGGTCCACCGCGTCATTCCCTAGAAAGCCTCCGCCCGCTCAGCGAGGAGGAACTCAGCGAGTGGGAAGAAGCATACGCCGCCGTGGAGGCCTACCTCCAGGCGCTGCGCCTGCGCAACCGGCTGCTCGTCGCGGAACTCGTGCGCGGCATCCTCTGGCGCGCCTCCAACCGCCGTCTCAATGAACCGGACAAACCAGCCCGCGTGCTGGCCATGGAGGAAGCCCTCTCCGAAGTCGCCGAGTGGACCCAGGACGTGCTGGATGTGCCGCTCGAAAACCGCCGCCTCGCCGCGCGCGGCCGCCTCGCGCTGCTGCTCGCAGGCATGCCCGACAAATGGCAGGGCGTGTTCCTCACCCCGGCCCCGTGGCCACCCGCCTTCGTGGAGGCGATGAAACGCTCCTACCTCGCCGCCGGACCGCGCTTCGCCGCCCTGACCATGGTGCCCAAACCCCTCGAACTCAACGCCATCGGCAGCGGCGCCGCGCAATGGTGGGAAACCATGGACCGCAAACCCATCGTGCGCATCATGTTCACCGGCCTGCTGCTCGCCGTCATCGCACTCACCGCCTGGTACTTCTTCCTGGACTGATGGAAACGCACGATCTTTCGCCGCCCGACTCCGGCAAGCCGTTCTTCAGCCGCTTCCGCACGTTGTTCCGGCGCACCCTGTTCTTCGGCAGCGTGGTGATCGTGAACATCGCCGCCAGCCTGTGGCTCGCCGATCTTTTGTGGCGCACCGGTTTCCAAAAAGCCCACTTCCCGCTGCTGGCCATCTTCATCCTGCTCAACGGCCTGCTGGTGCTCGGCTCCTTCCACGCCATCTTCGGAGCCTGCGACATGCTGCTCGGCCGCCGCCGCTCCGTGCGCATCACCAAACTCGCCGATGGCAAATCCGGCCCGCTCGCCCGTCGCCACGCCGTGGTCATGCCCGTTTACAACGAGGACAGCGTCCGCGTCTGCGCCCGCATCGAAGCCATCTACCGCTCCATCGAAGCCACCGGCAATCTCGACTCCTTCGACTTTTTCATCCTCAGCGACACCCGCGACCTCGATCTCTGGGTGCTGGAGGAAACCTCCTGGACCAATCTCTGCCGCCGCCTCGGAGCCTTCGGCCGCATCTACTACCGCCGCCGCAAAACCAACGAAAACCGCAAGGCCGGCAACATCGGCGACTTCGTCCGCACCTGGGGCGGCGGCTATGAGGCCATGCTCGTGCTCGACGCCGACAGCCTCATGGACGGCGCGGACATCGTGACGATGGCCCGCGTGATGGAAGCCTATCCCCGGCTCGGAATTTTACAGACGCCGCCCAAACTCATCCGCGGCTCCTCGGTGTTCACCCGCCTCCAGCAATTCGCGATGCGCCTCTACGGCCCGCTCTTCATCCGCGGCCTCAACTACTGGCAACTCTCCGGCGGCAGCTACTGGGGCCACAACGCCCTCATCCGCCTCAAGCCGTTTTCCGAATTCTGCGAACTCCCCGCCCTGCCCGGCCGCGAGCCCTTCGGCGGCCGCATCCTCAGCCACGACTTCGTCGAAGCCGCCCTCATGGTCGCCGAGGGCTGGGAAGTCTGGCTCGCCTGGGACATCGAGGGCACCTACGAGGAAGCCCCCCCCACGCTGGTGGACCACCTCATCCGCGACCGCCGCTGGTGCCAGGGAAACCTCCAGCACATGTGGCTCATCTTCGCCCGCAAGCTGCCCTTTTCCGTGCGCATGCACCTCTTCATGGGCATCATGGCCTATCTCGGCAGCCCGCTTTGGTTCCTGTTCCTCCTGTTGGGAACCTGGGTCGCATGGGACCGCTTCTCCAGCAACCTCAGCCAGCTTCCCTTCGAAAGCTATGTGGACCGGTGGTTCGGCTTCAACGGCATCGAGCAAAGCCTCATCCTCACCGCCTTCATCTTCACCCTGCTCTTCCTGCCCAAAATCCTCTCCGTCTGCCGCGCCATCCTCACGCGCGACATCCGCCGCTCCTTCGGCGGTTTCTCACGCATCCTCGCCGGCTCCTTTCTGGAAACACTCGTCTCCATGCTGCTCGCTCCATGCATCATGGCCGCACACACCCTGATGGTCCTCAGCATCGCCCTCGGCCGCGCCGTCGGCTGGGACAATCAAAACCGCGAAACCGACGGCACCTCCTGGCGCGACGCCTTCCGCTTCCATGCCTTCCCCACCCTGCTCGGCGCGGCTTGGGCGGCGCTGGCCCTCCACATCAGCCCGGTCTTCGCCGCATGGATGTCACCCATCCTGCTCGGCCTGCTGCTCTCCGCGCCCGTCTCGGTATGGACCAGCCGCACCCGCTACGGCAGGGCGCTCGCCAAACGAAAAATCCTCTCCACTCCGGAGGAAATCAATCCGCCTGACGTCATCCACCTCGCCGATCTGGCAAATGCAGCCACCGATCCAGCGCTCGACGCAGCCGCCGAGGCCCGGCGCGGTATCATCGCCGCCATCGTCGATCCCTACGTCAACGGCGTCCACGTCTCGCTGCTGGAATCCTCCGAACTCACGGAATCGGAATCCGCCCTCGCAGAACGCTGCCTAGCCCTCGGACCCGCCGGCCTCTCGAAAAACGAACTCTCCGAGCTACTCTACCTTGCCCCAGCCATGCTCATGATGCACCGTGCGGTGTGGCTGCGCTCCGTGGAGGGCATCCACACCGTCTGGACCCAGGCCGTCGAAAGCTACCGCCGCCGTCTCGATCAGCCCGGCCCGCCAGAAGCCATTTAACCCTCATTCTCCCGATGCTTCAAATCAACCCGGACCTTACCGACCTCGTCTCCGATGCCGCATCGGGCCTGCTCTCCCGGCTTCAATCCAAAGCCACCATCACCGCAGCCGCACCCGGCCGCGTCAACCTCATCGGCGAACACATCGATTATTGCGACGGCTTCGTCATGCCCTTCGCCATCGACCGCTACATCGTCATCGCAGGCTGCGCCAACGGCACTTCGGACGCCCGCATCTCCACCGCCCTCGGCGGGGAAATCGCAGTATTCAACGTCACGGAACCCCAGCGGGAAGGCGAACCAAAATGGTCCAACTACATCCGCGGCGTCATCCGCGGCTTCCAGATTCGCGGCCACCACATCCCCGGCTTCGACGCCTGCATCCTCTCCTCCGTCCCCGGCGGCGCCGGCCTCTCCTCCTCCGCCGCCCTTGAGCTGGCCACCGCAACCTTCCTCGAAGGCCTGCTCGACACCCGCCTCGACACCAGGGAGAAAGCCCTCCTCTGCCAGAAAGCCGAGCACGACTTCGCCCACGTTCCCTGTGGCATCATGGACCAGTTCGCCTCCGCCTTCGGCAAACCCAACCGCCTTATCCTGATCGACTGTCAATCCGGCGAACCCGAGCTCGTCCCCTTCGAAAACCCGGACCTCACCGTGCTCATCTCCAACACCATGGTCCATCATGAGCTTTCAGACGGTGGCTACGCCGCCCGCCGCAAACACACCGAAGACGGCCTCGCCATCCTTGGCAAAGCCTCCTGGCGCGATGTCACCGCCGCCGACGTCCAGGCAAACTGGGACAAACTCGGCGATCCCGTCAACCGCCGCGCCCGCCACGTCGTCGGGGAAATCTCCCGCACCATCGCCGCCGCGGCCGCCCTCGCCCGCAACGACTTCGAAACCCTCGGCCCGCTCATGGCCGCCAGCCATGACTCCCTCCGCGATGACTTCGAAGTCTCCTGCAAGGAACTCGACATCATGGTGGAAATCGCCCGCAAGATCGCCCGCCAGGGCGGCGTCATCGGCGCCCGGATGACCGGCGGCGGCTTCGGCGGCTCCACCGTCACCCTCTGCGAATCCCGCAAAGCCACGGCAATCGCCGCCACCCTCGTCACGGAATACGAAAAGGCCACCGGCATCACCCCCCAGATCTTCGCCTCCCGGCCCAGCCAGGGCGCGCATCTCGTGAAATAAGCCCGCCCCGCCGCAAAGGGGCGTATGTTCACGATGGGATTGGCATGGCGCATCCGCCCGAGGTTTTCTTCGTTGGGAATGCCACAATCGATTGATCCACGTGCGACGCGCTTTTCCATAAAAGCCATCGCAGCCCCACGCCGGTGGCCGCACGCTATGGCCACGGCATCTGCGGATTCTCCATCAGTTCGGCGATCTTCGCCTGCAATTCCTCCGCCCAGCCGAATCCGCCATCCTTGTAGGTCAGCCAGCCCGCGCCGAGGGCAAGCGGCAGGAGCACTGCCAGCGCGAGTTTCGGCCTGCGCAGCACCAGCACGAGAAGCAGCAGGCCAAAAGCCGTGACAACAGCTCCCGAAATCCACTTCGTCCTCAGGGCGGCCTCCTCGCGGAGTTCCGATTGCCGTTGCTCCGCCTCCGCCTCCTCACGCTGGCGCACAGCCTTCTTTGTCCGATAAATCTGCTGTTCGTATTCCGCGATCGGAACCCATTTCCCGTCCACTTGAATGGTGCCGGTGTTGAACTCCTCCGACACCGCCCGCATGTGTTCGAGGCGGGCCTTCATCAGCACGCCCGCATTGGGATACCTTCTCGCGAACGAACTCAGTGCCGCATACCGGTTTTTGAGGGAATCGAGACCTTCCTGCTTGAGGATTTCCTCCGGAGTCCGCTCATTGAACTCGATGTAACTGTAAATCTGATGTTTCTCAAAACCCCTCTGGAATTTTCCGGAATAAAACAAGGTAACAGGCCCGGCGGACTTCATCCGGTCAAAGGCCATTGCCCTGGCGCTGGCATCCGCGTGATAAGGCTGCTCTTTCCATACCACGATGCCGCCCGCCTTCAGTTCTTCACTCGCAAGGATCACGAAACACAGCAGAGTGGATGGCAGCATACGCCGCAGATGCCTGACTCCCGCAGCGGAAGCCAATGAGGCCGGCCGAAAAACTGAGCATGCCATGCGCGCAGATATGAGCGAACACGCCGCATCTTGTCAATGTGGCGCGTGTGTTCATGGGAGTTCGGTTATTTCCCCTGCAAGGGCCGGGTCTGGAAAAAACACCGCGCGCTTCCGTGATCACGATTTTGGCAGGAGGAAGGCGGGAGTGCCGCCTCTCCTTATTGGCAAGCCTCGCAGGTGCCGCCGTTCATCATGGCTTCCAGGGAGCATGCGTTTTTCTCCTCGTCGGTGTGGGTTGGCTTTTCGGCGTTGCCGGCCATGAGACCGCGGGTTTCCTTTTTGACGTCGATGGTGGCCTTTTCGATGTTGGAGGCTTGGAGGGTGCGGAGATAGTAGGTGGTTTTGAGGCCCTTGTCCCAGGCGCGGCGATACATGTGGGAGAGCGTCTTGAGGTCCGGGGTGGCGAGGAAGAGGTTGACCGATTGGGATTGGTCGATCCACTTCTGGCGGCGGGCGGCGGCGTCCACGATGTATTCGTGAGCAATGCCGAAAACGGTCTTGTGCTTGAGTTTGAGAGCCTCCGGAATGTCATCGATGGCGTCGAGCTCGCCGTCGAAGTATTTCAACTGGTCGAGCATTTCCTGGTTCCAGAGGCCGGCTTTTTTCAGGTCCTTTACGAGCTCGGCGTTGAGCACGATGAAATCGCCGGAGAGGTTGGATTTCACATAAAGGTTCTTGTAGTTCGGCTCGATGCAGGGGGTGGTGCCCATGATGTTGCTGATCGTGGCGGTGGGCGCGATGGCGAGCACGTTGGAATTGCGCATGCCGTGCTTGGCGATTTTCTCACGGACAACGGACCAGTCCATCTTGCCGCCGCGCGGGACGTCGATGGTGCGTCCGCGCTCGTCTTCGAGCAGATCGACGGTGTCCTGCGGGAGGAGTCCGCGGTCCCACTTGGAGCCTTTGTAGGTGGAGTAGGGCCCGGCTTCTGCGGCGAGATCGCTGCTGGCGCTGTAGGCGTAGTAGGCGATGGCTTCCATAACCTCGTCGTTGAATTCGACGGCGGCCTCCGAGGCGAAGGCGAGGTTGCGCTTGTAGAGGGCGTTTTGCAGGCCCATCACGCCGAGGCCGATGGGGCGGTGGCGGTTGTTCGCGGTCCTGGCGGCGGTGGTCGGGTAGAAGTTGATGTCGATCACGTTGTCGAGCGCGCGGATGGCGACGGTGATGGTTTCCTTGAGCATTTCGTGATCGAGAGCGCCATCGCGGGTGATGTGGGTGTCGAGAACCACGGAGCCCAGGTTGCAGACGGCGGTTTCCTCGTCGGAGGTGTTCAAGGTGATTTCCGTGCAGAGGTTGGATGAGTGGATCACGCCGACATGATCCTGCGGTGACCTCACATTGCAGGGGTCCTTGAAGGTGATCCATGGATGGCCGGTTTCGAAGACCATCTTGAGCATGGATTTCCACAGCTCCAGGGCGGGAAACTGGCGGGACCAGATTTTGCCTTCGGCAGCCATGGCTTCGTATTCGCAGTAGCGTTGCTCGAAGGCCTTGCCGTAGAGGTCGTGGAGGTCGGGCACTTCGTTGGCGCGAAAGAGACTCCAGTTCTGACGGTCCTCCATGCGTTTCATGAAGAGGTCTGGCACCCAGTTGGCGGTGTTCATGTCATGGCAGCGGCGGCGCTCGTCACCGACGTTTTTGCGGAGTTCGAGGAAGTCCTCGATGTCATTGTGCCAGGTTTCCAGATACGCGCAGCCCGAGCCACGGCGCTTGCCGCCCTGGTTGACGGCGACAAGTTGGTCGTTGTGGAGCTTGAGGAAGGGGATGATGCCTTGGGACTCGCCGTTGGTGCCCTGGATGTAACCGCCGGTACCTCTCACAGCGGTCCACGAGCCGCCGAGGCCGCCGGCCCACTTGGATAGAAACGCGTTTTCGGCGATGCCGCGGATCATGATCGACTCGATGGAGTGGTCCACCTTGTAGAGGTA
>Ga0114939_10001387_pt1 | contig 19140 bp, 16 predicted proteins | sample AshMeaCrysSpring_FD_87196 | JGI IMG/M metagenome (GOLD analysis project Ga0114939, IMG submission 87196) | Groundwater microbial communities from Big Spring, Nevada to study Microbial Dark Matter (Phase II) - Ash Meadows Crystal Spring | ecosystem: Environmental > Aquatic > Deep subsurface >...
CGAGTGCGAGAGCGCGTCCATGCCGACGGCTGCCGTCACGTGCGGCGGCAGGCCCACGGTCAACTCGGGATCTTCCAGCACGATGGCCGGCAGCATCCGCGGGTGAAAGATGATCTTCTTGGTGTGGTCACGCAGGTCCGTGATCACCGACGCGCGCCCCACCTCGGAGCCGGTGCCCGACGTGGTCGGTACGGCCACGACGGGCGCCATTCCCGCGACGTCGACGCGGGTGAACCAGTCCTCGCGGTCCTCGAAATCCCAGATCGGCCGGTTCTGGCCGACCATGAGTGCGATCGCCTTGCCGGCGTCCAGCGCGCTGCCGCCGCCGAAGGCAATGACACCGTCGTGATGACCGGCGTGATAGGCCGCGACACCCGCGGTCACGTTCGCCTCGATGGGGTTCGCCTGCACGTCGGCATACAGCTCGCAACCCAACCCTGCGTCCCGGCAGGATCGCACGGCGTTCTCCACCATTGAATGTGCAGCGAGCCCGGCATCCGTGACCAGCAGCGGGCGTCGCATGCCGAGGGTCTGGCAGTGTTCGGGCAACTCGACGATGCGTCCGGCGCCGAACTTGATGCTGGTCGGGTAGTTCCAGTTGCCGCGCAGGGTGGTCATCACACTCTCCGAGCTCTCATCGTGCCGGGATGTCCGGCATCTTAACGGCTTATGCGCGCGTCAACTTCAGGTGCGCAGCCGCAGGTGGAATGATTTCGGCCGCGTCAGGTGCTCGTAGCCGATGCGCGAGAGCGTGCAGCCACGGCCCGAGTCCTTGACGCCGACCCACGCGAGCGCCGGGTCGAGGTAGTCGCACCGGTTCATGAACCAGGTGCCGGTCTGGACCTGGTTGCCGATCGCGAGCGCCGCCTCCTCGTCAGCCGTCCAGATCGCGGCCGTCAGCCCGAACGCCGAATCGTTCATGAGCCGGATCGCTTCCTCGTCCGAACTCACCGGCATGATGCCAGCGACCGGACCGAAGATTTCCTCGCGCATGACCGGCATCGTGTGATCCACGCCCAGCAGCACCTGCGGTGCCAGGTAGGGCGTGCCCGCGACGCTGGACTTGAACGAGGCTTCTTCGATGCCGGCGCGGGCGCCGGCAGCGACGCTCGCGGCGACCTGGCGGCGAATCTCCTGCGCGGCGGCTGCACGCACCACCGGCCCGAGCGTCGTCTCCGGGTCGAGCGGGTTGCCGAGCACGTACTTGCGCGTGAGGTCGATCCAGCCGTCGACGAACGCCTCGTACAGGCGCTCGTGCACGTACACGCGCTGGATGCCGCAGCACGACTGGCCCGAGTTGAAATACGCGCCGTCGACCAGGTTCTCGATCGCATGGCCGAGATCGGCGTCGTGGCGCACGTAAGCCGGATCGCAGCCGCCAAGTTCCAGACCCAGTCCGATGAAGCGATCGGCCGCGGCACGTTGCACGGCGTGCCCGCCCGCCACCGAGCCCGTGAACGCAACGAAATCCACGCGCGGGTCGCGAATGACGTGTTCCGTGTCGTCGTGGCTCAGGTGCAGCACCTGGAACGCACCGGGGAGCAGCCCTGCCGCATCAAGGCACTGCTCGAAGCGTTCCGCGCACAACGGTGTCTGCGCGGAGTGCTTCAGCACCACCACGTTCCCTGCGAGCAATGCCGGCACCACGCTGTTCACGGCAATCAGGTACGGGTAATTCCAGGCCGCGACGGTGAAGACGACACCGAGCGGTTCGCGCCGCAGGAAGCGGTGGAACCCTTCCTTGATACCGACGTCGATGTCGGCCAGTGCGGGGCCAGCGATGTCGATCATGTGACGTGCGCGTTCGAGCGTGCCGCGTACTTCGCTCGGCGCGTAGCGCAGCGGCCGTCCCATCTGCCACGTGAGCTCGGTGGCGATCTCGCTGGCCTGGGCCTCGAACAGGTCGCAGAAGCGGCGAAGAATCGATGCGCGCTCGGTCAGGGGTACGTTGCGCCAGCTGCTTTGGGCAGATCGAGCACGCTCGAGCGCGGCTTCGACCTGCGGCGGCGCAGCGAGCGCCCGCTCGACGTAAACGCTGCCATCAACAGGGGAGATCGTGCGTTGGATCGTCATGCCGATGTGCCTTAAATGATCTCGAAGTACCGGGCGAGCTCCCAGTCCGAGATGTGCTTGCGGAATTCGCGCTCTTCCCACTCGCGGGTGGCGGCAAAGTGCTCGACGAAAGCGTCACCGAACCACTCGCGGGCCATCTTCGATCTCCTCAGGCGCTGTGCCGAGTCCCACAGCGTGCGCGGCAGCGCGAGCCTCGCAGGATGCTTGCGGTCATACGCATTGCCGGTCACCACGGGCTCGGGCTCCACCTGGTGCTCGATGCCCCACAGGCCCGAAGCAAGCGCCGAGGACAGGATCACGTACGGGTTGGTGTCCGCCGCGGCGACGCGATACTCCACGCGCTGCGACTTCGGGCTGCCCGGGATCACGCGCAATGCGGTGGTGCGGTTCTCGACGCCCCAGGTCGAGTCGGTCGGTGCCCAGTACCCCGGGATCAGCCGGCGGTACGAGTTGATCGTGGGCGCGATCATGGCCAGCAGTTCGGGCATCAGCTTCTGCTGGCCGCCGACGAACCACCGCATCGCGTCACTCATCGAATGCGGCTTGCCGGCTTCGTAGAAGACCGGCTCGCCGGTCTCCGACCGCTTCAGCGAGACGTGGATGTGGCCGCTCTGGCCCGGCCAGTCGCGCGAGCACTTGGCCATGAACGTGGCCATGTAGCCATTCTTCTGCGCGATGACCTTGGCGAACGTCTTGAACAGGGCCGCCTTGTCGGCTGCTGCGAGCGCCTTGTCGACCGTGATCGCGGCTTCCATGACGCCGGGACCGGTCTCCTCGTGCAGGCCCTCGATGGCCATGTCCATCGCGCGGCATTGATCGAGCAACTGGCGGTAGAAGTCGCTGCCGGTGCTGTTGCGGATCACGGAATACCCGAACCACCCCGGCGCCATCGGCGTGAGGCCGCGGTAGTGCTTCTCCCGCACGGATTCGGGTGTTTCCTTGAACACAAAGAACTCGTACTCGAAGCCGACGTAGGCATCGAGCCCCATGCGCTGCCCGCGCTCGAGGACGCGCCTGAGCAACCCGCGCGGGCAGACCGTGTCGCCCGGCGGCGAGAACTCGCCGAGGAAGAACAGTCCGTCGTCCTCGAATGGCAGGACGCGGCACGTGTCGGGCAGCAGCCGGACCGGCGCGTCCGGATAGCCCGTGTGCCAGCCGGTGTACTTTGTGTTGTCGTAGAGCTGGTCCTGGCAATCCCAGCCGAGCACGACGTCGCAGAAGCCGAAGCCGCCGTCCAGCGATGACAGGAACTTGTCGCGCGAGATGTACTTGCCGCGCAGGATGCCGTCGATGTCGAAGGCACCGACCTTGACGTTGGCAACCCCGCGCTCTGCGACGATTGCGCGTGCATCGGCGGCAGTACGCACTTGTCTCGGTTCCATGCAGACTCCCTCGACCAGGCAGCGTCACTGCTTGCGGCGCTCCCCGGCACTGTTTTGATGCGTTGACGTCCCGTGAGCCTACACAACTGCATGGCGGTCGCGCCATGCGGCGGAGCTGGCTCCTCGAGGTCCCACGACGGCAGCCCGGGGTTGATTGCTGCGCGGCTTGTATGCGTGCAAGAATCGGTCGCGCACGGAGCCGGGGTGACGGCGGCTCCGTGGTCCCGACATAAACACAAAGCCAAGGGGGTCTGGTCGCAAAAGTCGTTCGGGTCCGCGCTGGGGAGCGCGAGAGTGCCGGCACGATCGTCATGAAAGTCGAGTCGTTTTCCTCAACGCAGAAGATCCATGCCCGGGGACCGAGTCCCTGCCGAAAATCCAAGAAGGAGAGCGTGATGCAGCGAAGAACTTTCCTGACGAAGGCCGCCCTGGCCGCCACCGCGACGACGACGGCCCTGCTGGCCGCCTGCGGCAAGAAGGAGTCGGGCGCCGGCGCCGATGGCGCACCCGCGGTCCAGACCGCGAAGAAGACCGTGATCAAATGGCGCCTGCAGACCTACGCCGGCGCCGCGCTGGCGGAACACGTCATCAAGCCGTCGATCGACGCCTTCAACAAGGCGGCGAACGGCGAGATGGTCATCGAGCTGTATTTTGCCGACCAGCTGGTGCCCACCGGCGAGCTGTTCCGCGCGATGCAGGCCGGCACGATCGACGCGGTGCAAAGCGACGACGACTCCATCTCGGCCCCGACGGACATCCGCGTGTTCGGCGGCTATTTCCCGTTCGCGACGCGCTTCAGCCTCGACGTGCCCGCGCTGTTCCACAAGTACGGCCTCAACGAGATCTGGCGCGAGGCTTACGGCGAGGTCGAGAACGTCACCTGGCTCAGCTCCGGCTCGTGGGATCCCTGCCACTTCAACACCGTCAAGCCGATCAATAAGCTGGCGGACCTCAAGGGCAAGCGCATCTTCACGTTTCCCACCGCGGGCAAGTTCCTCTCCCGTTTCGGCGTGGTGCCCGTCACGCTGCCATGGGGTGACGTGCAGATGGCGATCCAGACCGGCGAACTGGACGGCCTGGCGTGGTCCGGGATCACCGAGGACTACACCGTGGGTTGGGCCGACGTCACGCCCTACTTCCTGACCAACAACATCTCCGGCGCATGGATCGGCTCGTACTGGGCCAACACCAAGTCGTGGGAGAAGGTGCCGCCGCACCTGCAGGAGCTGTTCAAGCTCTGTATCGACAGCTCGCATTATTACCGGCAGCACTGGTATTGGGCGGGCGAAGCCGACCTGCGGGTCAATGGCTCGAAGATGAAACTCACGACGATCCCGGCGGCGGAGTGGGCCACCGTCGAGGCTGAGGCGCGCAAGTTCTGGGACGAGATCGCGGCGACCAGCCCACGCTGTGCCAAGGTCGTGGAAATCTTCAAGAGATACAACGACGTGATGGCGAAGGCGGGCCCGCCGTACCGGTGTGCCTGACCGGACGCACCGGCAATGAACGTGGCGGCGCGTCCCGTCTCGCCCGACAGGCACGCGCCGCCCGGTCCCACCTGAGGCCAAGCCGAACATGACCGCACGGCAGATGCCCGCCCCGATCAGGTTCTACGTCCGCTGGGTGGACGCGGTGAACCGCGTCGTCGGCAACGTCGTGATGTACCTCGCGCTCGTCATGATGGGGCTGCTGCTGTTCGCGTCGGTCACGCGCTACGTGTTCAACGTGCCGTTCATCTGGATCATCGAGATGTCGCAGTTCCTGATGGCGGCGTATTACTTGCTCGGTGGCGGCTACTCGATGCAGCTCGATGCCCACGTCCGCATGGACGTGCTGTACGAACGCTGGACGCCACGGACCCGCGCGTGGGTCGATACGGTCACCGCGTTCTTCCTCATCTTCTACCTCGTGTTCCTGCTGCGCGGCGGTTTCGCGAGCAGCCTGTATTCGCTGAAGTACGACCAGCGCAACTACTCGGCGTGGGCGCCGCCGATGGCGCCGATCAAAATCATCATGACCGTGGGCATCGCGCTGATGCTGCTGCAGGCTTTCTCGATGCTGTTCAAGGACATCGCCCGGGCCACGCGCAGGGAAATCACTTGAGCTACGAAGTCATCGCGCTGCTGATGTTCTCCACCTTCATGCTGCTGCTGCTCACCGGGCAGCGGGTCTTCGGCGTGATCGGATTCGTCGCGACGGTCTTCGCCCTGGCACTGTGGGGCGAGGGCGCGCAGGAGATGCAGTTCGCGTCGACGATCACGCTGCTGAACTGGTATCCGATGCTGACGCTGCCCATGTTCATCTTCATGGGGTACATGCTGTCGGAGTCAGGCATCGCCAACGACCTCTACCGGATGTTCCACGTCTGGACCGGACCGATGCGCGGCGGACTCGCCGTCGGCACGATCCTGCTGATGGTCGTGATCTCGGCGATGAACGGGCTGAGCGTGGCCGGCATGGCCATCGGCGCGACGATCGCGATGCCCGAGTTGCTGAAGCGCGGCTACGACAAGATCATGGTGACGGGAGTGATCCAGGCGGGCAGCACGCTGGGCATCCTGGTGCCTCCCAGCGTCGTGCTCGTGCTCTACGGCATGATTGCGCGGCAGCCGGTCGGGGACCTCTGGCTGGCGGGCATCGGGCCCGGCCTGCTGCTGGCGGCGCTCTTCACGCTCTACATCATGATCCGCTGCCGGCTGCAGCCGCGCCTCGGGCCACCGCTGCCCCTCGAGGAACGCCAGCAGATCGGCTGGGGCGAGCGCCTGCGCCTGCTGCGGGCCGGCATCCTGCCGATCCTGGTCGTGTTCTCGATGACCGGACTGTTCGTGATGGGCATCACCAGCATGGTCGAATCGTCGGCCGTAGGTGCGGCCGCCGCGCTGCTGGTCGCCTGGTACAAGGGCCGCATCACGTGGCAGGTCATGCACGACACGCTGCGCAAGAGCCTGGCCGTGAGCTGCATGTTCATGTGGATCATCCTCGCCGCGTTGGCCTTCGGCGCGGTGTTCGACGGCCTGGGTGCCGTGAATGCGATCGAGACGCTATTCCTCGAGAAGTGGGGCCTCGAGCCGTGGCAGGTGCTGGTGCTGATGCAGCTCAGCTACATCGTGATGGGCACGTTCCTCGACGATACGGCGATGCTGATCATCGTGGCGCCGCTGTACATACCGCTGGTCATTGCGCTGGGCTTCAACCCGATCTGGTACGGCATCATGTACACGATCACCTGCCAGATCGCATACATCACGCCGCCGTTCGGCTACAACCTCTTCCTGATGCGCGCCATGGCGCCCAAGGACGTCACGCTGGTCGACATCTACAAGTCGATCGTCCCGTTCGTGCTGTTGATGATCCTCGGGCTTGCGCTGATCGCGATCTTCCCCGAGATCGCGCTCTGGCTGCCGGAGCAGCTCAAGGTCAAGTCCTGACGCTGGATTGCTTGACGACAGTCACGGGCAAGCTGGTGTAGTGCAGGACGCGCTGCGCCACGGAGCCGAGCAGCAGGATGCCGAGCGCGCCGTGGCCGTGCGTGCCCATCGTGATCGACTGGCAACCCAGTTCAACCGCGCGCCGGGTGATGGTCTCCGCCGGATCTCCCTCGAGTTGCTCGATCGTGTACTTGCAGCCGGCTGCATCGAGTCGTTTGCCTGCTTCGGCAAGCACCTGCTGCGCCCTCTCCGCCGCGGCTTCCTGCAGGCGTTCGGCCGTGAGGTAGATCTCGCCGGCAGAGTAGACGGTCGTCGGCGGGCGGACCGTCAGCACGTGCAACTCGGCCGGCGGCGAGTACCCTGCCTGGCGGATGGCGTAGTCGAGCGCCTGCAGCGCCGTGTCCGAACCGTCGATGGCGACCAGAATCTTGCGCATCACGTTCTCCGGTTAGGCTCGGTACCGGCTGCATGCCCACGCAGGCATCGCCGGGAGACGCTACAAGTCTACCGCGTCAGCCACGCCCCGGCTTCGTTCGCATGCCCGTGCGCAGGCGGCGGAACGGCAGCTTGGCCGGATCGGCCACGTTGGGCCCCGGCGCCTCGACCACGAGAATCCGGCTCGCAATCGAACCGAAATCGGCCCGGAAGTGCACGGAGCTCTTCAACGCCAGCACGGCGTAATCGGCCGGCTCCACGCGCAGGTGGCGGAACATCGCCTGGTCGGCCGCCTGCTGCTTTCGGCTCGCGACGGCCACGTGCACGCCGTCGATGTCGAGCAGCGCCATCGGACCCAGTTCGAATCGCCCCCCGCGATAGAACGGGCCAGTGCCGACGAAGCGGCCGTCACCCAATGCCATTACCTTGCAGCGGGTCACCAGCGGCGTCTCGCCGGCCACCCCCGCGTGCGCCCCGAGGTGCAGTTCGACCCGGCCGCCCGTTCCTGCCGCATGAGCCATCGCTGCAGCTGCCGGATCGCAAAGCACGCCCGCCAGCACCGGACGCACGCGCGAGGCGACCAGTGCCTTCAGCAGGCTCGTCGTGTCCGCATGGCCGCCACCGCCCGGGTTGTCCTGCGTGTCGGCCAGGATGAGGGGCCGCCCGCGTGGCGCCGGCGCCTGCGTCGCGATCGCGACGGCCTGCTCGATCGAGTGCAGCTCGAGTGCGAACTCGTGTTCGCGGGCGCGCACGGTGCGGGCAATCTCGCGCGCTGCTTCCGCCACTGCCGTCGGGTCGTGACCGCAGGCATAGACCGACGGTCCGCAGTCCGGAACGTCGGCTGCAGGGAATCCTGGCATGAAGCACAGCGATACCAGCGGGCTCTTCTCGCGCGCGCCAACCTGCTCCATGAGCGAGCGCATCGGCTCGGCGAGTGTTGATTGCGAGGTCAGGGGAATCAGGAAATCCAGCGTCTCCAGTGCCGTGGCGGGACGCTCACGCCTGAGCAGGTCGTGCAGGACGCGCGTGGATCGGGCCCCACACTCAGCCATGTCGACGTGGGGATACGTCCGGTACGAGACGAGGGCTGTCGCGCTGCGCGCCATGAGCGGCGAGACGTTCGCGTGGTAGTCGAGGCTCGCGACGATCTGCACGCCGGGACCGACCAGCGCGCGCATTCGGCGCAACAGTTCGCCGTCCGCGTCATCGACGTGCTCGGCGACCATCGCGCCATGGAGGTCGAGGTAAACGCCATCCACGCCGTCGCACAGCTGCAGCGATCGCAACAGCAGCGAACTCACATGCTCGAATGCATCGCGCGTGACTCGTCCGGAGGGCTGCGCCGAGCACCAGGCGAGCGGCACGAGGTCGTGGCCCAGCGAGCGCGCTTCCTGCACGAACCCGGCCGCGGGCAGGTTGATGCCGGCGACGGCCTGCAGCAGGGCTTCGCCCTGGGTCAGTCCCGGCCACGCGTCGGCCATCTCGAAGTCCGCACGCGTCGCGGGGACCGGCGAGAACGTGTTGGTCTCGTGCTGAAAACCGCCGACTGCGATGCGTGCCATGGGTCTCAGCGATTCGTGGAGCCCGCGCCCGCCGTGCCGCGCAGTTCAGCCAGGGTGCGTCGCTGGTGGCCCGCCGCGTCGAAATTGCTTGGATCGAGCCAGCGCTCGAACGCCTCGCGCACGCGGGGCCACTCCGAGTCGATGATCGAGTACCAGGCCGTGTCGCGGCTGCGGCCCTTGTAGACGATCGCCTGCCGGAACAGTCCCTCGAAGGTAAAGCCGAGCCGCTCGGCGGCGTGCCGCGACTTCTCGTTGAGCGAGTCGCACTTCCACTCGTAGCGCCGATAACCGAGTTCGAACGCGTACCGCATCATCAGGTACATGGCCTCGGTCGCTGCGGGCGAGCGCTGCAGCAGCGGCGACAACGCGATGTGGCCGACTTCGATCGAACCGGCGGCGGGCTCGATGCGCATGAACGCCCCCAGCCCCTGCGCGCGGCCGGATTCGCGGTTGACGAACACCCGGAACAGCGGATCGGTGCCCGGCGCGCGGTCGGCGAGCCAGCGTTCGTACTCTTCGAAGCTCGTGTACGGGCCCGAAAACAGGTAGGTCCACATGCGATGCTCGCGGTCGAGGCTGTTGGCTTCGTAGAGCGCGCGCGCATGCCTGGTGACGTCGAGCGGCTCGACGCTGCAGAAGCGCCCGACCAGGGGTTGCTGCTGCGGTCGAGGGGGTGGCTGCCAGCCCGGGAGCGCCGGGCCGATCGGCTGGCCCAACTCATTGCGGCGAGGTGCGTCGGTCACGCGCTCGCCTCGGCGGGCTTTGCGGGACTGCCGTCGGCGAACTGCAGCGCGGCCAGGCGCGCGTACAGTTCATTGCCGCGGACCAGTTCGGAATGCGTGCCCTGCGCGACGATGCGTCCATGGTCCATGACCACGATGCGATCGGCCTGCAGCACGGTCGCCAGCCGGTGCGCGATGATGATCGTGGTGCGGCCCTGCATCAGCCGGTCGAGTGCTCCCTGCACCAGCCGCTCGCTCTCGGCGTCGAGCGCGCTGGTGGCCTCGTCGAGCAGCAGGATCGGCGGGTCGCGCAGGATGGCGCGCGCGATGGCGATGCGCTGGCGCTGGCCGCCGGAGAGCCGTGCCCCGCGTTCACCCAGGAACGTGTCGTAGCCTTCCGGCAGGCGGCGCAGGAACTCGTCGGCTGCAGCGGCGCGGGCGGCGGCCTCGACCTCGGCGTCCGTCGCGCCGGGCCGGCCATAGCGGATGTTCTCGCGAGCGCTGGCGGCGAACAGTACCGTGTCCTGGGGCACCAGTCCGATGCGGCTGCGCACGACGAGCGGATCTGCGATTGCGACATCGACGCCGTCGATCACGATGCGCCCCGACCCGGGATCGTAGAACCGCAGCAGCAGCTGGAACGTCGTGGTCTTGCCCGCGCCCGAGGGCCCGACGAACGCGACGGTCTCGCCCGGGCGTACGGACAAGTCGAACTCATCGAGTGCCTTCGCCTCGGGCCGCGAGGGGTAGCGGAACGTCACGCGCTCGAAGCGGATGTCGCCGCGCCCCGGCGACGGCAACGCGACGGGTTGCGCCGGCGCCTGGATCATAGGTTGCGCGTGCTCGAGTTCGACCAGGCGCTCCATCGCGCCGGCGGCGCGCTGCACTTCGCCCCACATCTCGCTGAGACTCGCAGCGGCCACGCCGACGTATCCGGCATAGAGCAGGAACTGCCCGAGCTGCCCGCCGGTCATTTCGCCTCGCACGACGGCATGTGCGCCCATCCACAGCACGAAGGTGATCGCGCCGAACACCAGCATCGTGGCGAGCGCCGTCAGCGTCGAGCGCGACTTCGTGCGGCGCACCGCGGCGCCGAACGAGTCCTCGACCGCCGCATCGAAGCGGTCGGTGTTTATCTTCTCGAGCGTGAATGCCTGCACCGTCTGGATCGCGTTCAGCGTCTCGTCGGCGATGCCGCTGGTGTCCGCGATCCGGTCCTGCGACCTGCGCGAGAGCTTGCGCACGCGCCGGCCAAGGATGATCAGCGGCGCGACGATCAGCGGAATCAGCACGATCAGGATCGCGGTGAGCTTGAGACTGGTGACGCCCAGCATCACCAGGCTGCCGACCACGGTGATTGACGAGCGCAACATGATCGACAGGTTCACGCCCGCGATCGACTGCACCAGCGTCGTGTCGGCCGTCAGCCGCGAGAGCACCTCGCCGACGCGCGTCACCTCGAAGAACGCAGGGTCCATGCGGATCACGCGCGCGTAGACGGCCGAGCGCATGTCGGCGACGACGCGCTCGCCGAGCCAGGTGACGAGGTAGAAGCGCAGCGCCGCGAAGATGCCGAACAGGCCGGCCGCGCCGAGGAAAGCGAGGAAGTACTGGTTGATGGTGTCGGTGCTGCGCGAGGAGAGTCCGTTGTCGATCAGGAAGCGCAGTGCGACCGGCAGCGACAGCATCGCCGCGGAGGCGAGCAGCAGCGCGACCAGGGCCGCCAGCAACACGCCGCGGTAGGGCTCGAGGTACGGGACGAGGGCCCGCAGCGGGCTCAGCGACTTGCCCTTCGGCCGCGCATCGAGTTGGGCAGAGATCGGGTCGGACATCCGCTCAGGATAGGGGCCGGGCGCAGGGGCCACAACCCGCGCGGGATCACTGCGGCGCGGGTCACTCCGGTGCTGGGCCGGGGAACTGCTCGCGCAGCATGCGCTTGAGGATCTTGCCCGACGGATTGCGGGGCAGCGCCGGCACGAAGACGTACGCCTTCGGCTGCTTGAAGCGCGCAAGCCGCGACTGTGCCAGCGCGCGCAACTCCTGCACCAGCAATTCATCGTCGCCCTTCCAGCCGTCGCCGCGCACCACCACCGCGCAGACGCTTTCGCCCCACTTTGCCGAGGGCTGGCCGATCACGCCGACCTCGCGCACGCCGGCGTGCGCGCTCAGGACATCCTCGACTTCCGCGGGGTACACGTTCTCGCCCCCCGAGATCACCATGTCCTTCGAGCGGTCCTTGATGTAGATGAAGCCGTCCGCATCGACCTCGGCGATGTCGCCCGTGTGGAACCAGCCTTCGCGGATCGCTTCGTGCGTGGCCTCGGGCCGGTTCCAGTACGAGGTGATGAGGTGCGGCCCGCGCGTGACGACTTCGCCCGGGATGCCCGGCGGCACCGGGTTGCCCGCCTTGTCGACCACGCGCACGTCGATACCGAAGTAGGGCATGCCGGTCGAGCCGACCTTGGCGCGCGCGTGCTCCGGCGACATCAGGCAGATGCCGCCGTGGGTCTCGGTGAGCCCGTAGACCTGCAGCACCTCGACGCCCATCTGCAGGTACGCCTCGATCAGCGTGACCGGCACGGGCGCGGCGCCGCAGAGCACCCAGCGCAGCTTCGGTCGCGCGGCGGTCGCGCGCTTGGGGTGCTGGTACATGAACGCGAGCATCGCCGGCACGCCGAAGAATCCCGTGATGTTCTCGGCGTCGACGAGGTCCCACATGACGCCCGGATCGAACTGCTTGAGCAGCACGCTGGTCATGCCACGGTAAACCGCGGTGACCGTGAGTCCCAGCCCCGCGATGTGGAACATGGGGGCCACGATGATCTGCCGCTCGCCATGGCGCAGGTCTGACGTCGCCAGCATGCTGGCGAGCCACGCGATGTTGCCGCGGTGGGACATCAGCGCGCCCTTCGGCCGGCCCGTCGTGCCGCTGGTGTACATCATGAAGAGCGGGTCTTCGCCGGTGGCGCCGATCGGCGGCTCGGCCGTGGAGGCCGACGCGACCGCTGCAGCGTGCGGGCCGCCATCGGCGAGCAGCCAGCGCACGCTGGGGAACTGCTCGCGGAGCGGATCGACCAGCGCCTGCTGGTCCGTGCCATAGATGACCGCCGTCGCGCCCGAGTCCAGCAACTGGTACGAAAGCTCGGGCACGGTCAGGCGCCAGTTCAGTGCCACGAACACGAAGCCCGCCTTGGCGCAGGCGTAGAACGACTCGGCGTACTGCGACTGGTTCGACATCAGGCATGCGATGCGGTCGCCCGGACTGAAGTCGAGCGCCAGCAGCGTGTTGGCGGCCTGGTTCGAGCGCGCGTTGAGCTGGCGGAAGCTGAGCCGCAGGCCGGACGCCATGTCGACGATGGCTTCGACGTTGGGCGCGATCTTCGCGCGCTCGGTCAGGACCTGGCCGGAATTGAGCAGCACGCCGCGTCTCCCCCGTGGCAGGGCCCAAAGGCGGGCCGGGACGTTACGCTAGCTGCAAGGGAGCAAGAACTCCAGCCATCCCGCCCTGATTGCCGGGCTCGGGCAGGCACGGCCGGTCAGTCCGCGCGCGGCAGGTCCTTGAACATCGTGTTGCCGATCCGGTACGAGGCCCAGTCCCGGTAGTCGAAGTGCCACCACTCGTTCGCGTACACGGTAAAACCTTCGGCTTCCATCGTCCGGCGCAGCAGGTCGCGCGCTGCGCGCTGCTCGGGCGTCCCGCCCGCGTAATCGGGATGCGCGCGTTCGGTGAAATCGTCGTAGCCGCTCGGCATCGGCACCTCGAGGCCGGTGCGCAGGTCGTACAGCGTCAGGTCGACGGCGCAACCGCGGTTGTGCCGCGACCCCTGCGCCGGGTCGGCAACGTAGGCGCGCTGCTCCGGCGGCGTCGCGTCCCAGAACAACTGCGTCACGTACCAGGGGCGGTAGCCGTCGAACAGGCGCAGCCCGTACCCCTGTGCACGCAGGGCCGCGTTGGCGCGCACCACGGCCTCGGCCGCCGGGCGCTGCAGGAACACGCGCGCCTCCGGGTAGATCGGCGCGCGCAGGAAGTTGTCCGCCGTCGCGTATCGCACGTCCAGTTGCAGCGTCGGATCGAGGCGCACGACCTCGACCAGGTCGTCCGGGCGGAACTCGCCCTGCTCGTCCGGGGGCAGCGCACGCAGCGCATCGGAACGCAGCTGCTCGAGTTTCGCTGGGGAAGGTGCCGGCACCGATGGCGTGGCGCAACCCGCTGACAGGGCGAGCGTCGCGTACGCGATGCATGCGCACAGCGCGGACCTGAGGCAGACGAATTTCACATGCTTCATGCCGGGATGACCGCGAATTCACCTTCGAGTTCACCGACGCGCTCGCCTGCGGCGTCGAGCACGCTGCGCACGACGATGCGCCCCATGCGGCCGCGCCGCAATGTGGTGAGCAGCTTCTGCCAGTCGGCCGCGCCGGGCGGTGCGGCCCTCGCCGTGAAGTTCGCGCGGATCGGCTGCTCGAAGTCCATCGCGCTGCGCCGGATCACGATGCGGCCCGGCTGCGTGGCGGCCTGCAACCGCACCTCGACCAGCGACCACGCCGCCAGCACAGCCACCGCCGACGCGCTGCCGCCGAACACCGTGCCGCTGTGATTCACGTTCGGCGCGAGCGGTGCGCCGAGCAAGACGCATCCGGGGTCCGCCTGCAGCACAGTCACCCCCATGGCACGTGATAGCGGTATCCGTTCGTACAGCGATTCCTGTAGCGCGCGCGTCGACATCGTCCGCATTGTGGGCGGGCGCCGGCCCGGTCCGCAACGTGCCCGGCTCAGGCCCCCGGCGGCGGCCGGTCCCGGGAAGGGATGCGGTACATCCAGACCGCGAGAACGAGCGCGAACACGGCCAGCACCGCCTGCAGCCACGGGGGCCGCACGACGAGCCAGATCGACGTGCCGAAGGAGGCGAGCATGGTGACGATGGCGATCAGCTTCGTCCGGTGCGGGATGCTGCGGTGGTGACGCCACTCGCGCAGCACCGGCCCGATCACCCGGTGTGCCAGCATCCACTCGTGGAAGGGCCGGTAGGCGCGCGCGAAGCATGCGGCAGCGAGAATGAAGAGCGGCGTGGCGGGCAGCAATGGCAGGAAGATGCCGAGCACGCCGGTGACGAAGGCGACAGCGCCGACGCCGAAAAAGACGGCGCGCACGACCGGCGAGCCGTGCTCGGCCGGGTGCGGATGGATCGTCGGTGCCGGCGGTTCGTCGCGGGGATTCACGCCGCGAGGCTACCCGAGATCAGGTGGGGTAATCGCTGCCGATGAAGGACTTGAGGCTGGTGATGGTCTCGGCCTGCTGTGCCACCACGGCGCGCACGAGGTCGCCGATGCTGAGCACGCCGACCACCTTCTCGTCCTCGACCACCGGCAGGTGGCGGATCCCGTGGTTTGTCACGATCTCGAGGCACTCGCCCAGCCCCATCTGCGGCTGCACCACGATGACCTGCCGCGTCATGATCTCCGCGACCAGCGTGTCCTTGGAGGCCCGGCCCAGCAGGATCACCTTGCGCGTGTAGTCGCGTTCGGACACGATGCCGACGAGCCGCTCGCCGTCCATTACCAGAAGCGCGCCGATGCGCTTCGCGTCCATGCGCGCAATCGCGTCAAGCACGGTGGTCTCCGGCGACACGGCATGCACGACGCTGCTCTTCTGCGCCAGCATGTCCGCGACGGTGCCGCGCAGCGGCGGGATCTCGACTTGTCCAAGCGCCATCGCGTTCTCCCCTCAGTGCTTCAGGCCGCGGCCCGTTCGCGTGCAGCGGCGCCCGCATCCGCCCGGCCGGGCGCCGTCGCGACGGACGGCGCTTGCTGAAACAGGCGCATGGCAATGCCCGCATAGTATGCGAGACCGAGGAAGCTGCCGACAAAGGCGATCACTGCGGGTACCACGTGACCCGAGGCGATCACCGACTTGAAGACTAACAGCTTGGCGAAGAACCCGGGCAGCGGCGGCAGGCCCGCCAGCGACAGCATCGCCAACGCCAGCAGTGTCGCGGCGACGGGTTGTGTGTGGAACCGGCCGTCGAGCGCGCGCAGTTCGTCATCGCCGTCCGGGCACAGCGCGGCGAAGCTCGCGCAGGCCAGCACGGTAGCCAGCCCGTAGAACGCCGCGTACCAGAGCAGGTCCGAGCCGCGACTGCCCGTGGTGTCGAGCAGCGCGAAGATCATGTAGCCGGCATGCGCGACCGACGAGTAGGCGAGCAAGCGCCGGAAACGCGGCTGGCCCAGCGCGGCCAGGTTGCCGAAGACGATCGAGACGATCGCGAGGACGGTGACGGCCAGCGTGCTCGCGGGATCGAGCGGCATCGTCGCGACGATGCGCGCCAGCGCGAGAATCACGGCCGCCTTCACCAGCGATGCCATGAGCGCCGTCACGGGCAGCCTTGCCGCCGCGTAGGCGTCGGGCGCCCACGCGTGGAACGGGAACACGGCGGCCTTCAGGAACAGGCCCGAGAGCACGAGCAGGCCGGCAGCCTGGCCTTGCACGCCCGCGAACTCGAACGCATGGGCCCAGGCGGCGATGGACAGCGTGCCGGTCATCCCGTAGGCCAGCGAGACGCCGAACAGCAGCAGGCCGCTCGCGATCGATGACAGTACGAGGTACTTGAAGGCACCCTCGGCCGCCGCCGTGTGGCCCTGGCCCTGCACGATCAGCGCAAACGCGGGCAGCGACAGCAACTCGATGCCGATGAAGAGCGGCGCGAACCCTGCCGCGCCCAGCATGAGCATGCCGCCGAGCATGGACGAGGTGACGAGCAGCCAGAACTTGTAGCCGCGGGCCGCTGCAAAGCCCGCCGCGACGCCTAGACCGCAGGCCAGCAGCACGAGCTTGCCGAGCTGCGCGAAGCGATCCGTGCCCAGTTCGCCGGGAACCACGTCGGAGACGTAGCCGGCGGCCAGCTGCTGCCAGAGCAGGAAGGCACCGGCGCCCGCAGACACGACGAACGCCACCCGCGCCCAGCGCGCATCGGCCCGCAGCATCTCGAGCAGCATCAGCGCGACGATCGCGCCGAGCAGCAGCAGGTCGGGCCCCAGCGCGAAGACGAACTCACTGCGCATGATTCGCTCCCACCACGACGACCGACGGCGAGCGCGCGATCGCTACGACCGCGGTGTCGACCTTGTCCATCCAGGTGGCGGGCCGCACCCCGATCCAGACGATCAGCAGCAGCAGCGGCGCCAGCGCGAGCAATTCGCGCACGCGGAGATCGGGCAGCCGCTCCGCGACCGACGAGTCGTCGAATACCAGGCTGCGCGCGAACTGCAGCATGTACGTGGCGCCCAGCACGACGCCCGTCGCGGCCAGCAGCACGGCGGCCAGCATCCCCGGACCCGCGCCCTCGAGCCAGTGCGTGTACCCCGCCGAGAACGCGCCGAGCAGCACCATGAATTCCGCGGCGAAACCGCTGGTGAGCGGTAGCGCGAGCGAAGCCAGCACGAACAGCATCAGCACGACCGCAAAGCTCGGCGCGCGCGTTGCCAGACCGTGCACCTGCAGCCACTGCGCGCCGCGGCGTTGCTCGAGCAGGCCCAGCAGCAGGAAAAGTCCGGCTACCGCGAGGCCGTGGCTCAGGACCTGCACCATCGCGCCATGGACGCCCGTCGGGTGCAGGCTGAACAGCCCGAGCAAGATGTAACCCATGTGGCTCAGCGAGGCATACGCCACCAGCATCTTGTAGTGCTGCTGGCGCAGCGCCAGCACCGCACCGTACACGATGCTGGCCGCGGCCAGCAGCATGACCGCCGGCGCCAGCTGTTGCGCCACGTCGGGGCACAGCGGCACCGCGAAACGGATGAAGCCGAACGCTCCCATCTTCGACAGCACGCCGGCCATCAGCGCGGTCCCGGACGGTGACGCCTCGCCGTACGCCAGCGGCAGCCAGGCGTGAAACGGGAACAGCGGACTCTTGACGGCGCAGGCGAGGCCCACGGCGATGAAGACCAACAGCTGCTGGGCATGGGTGAGCTGCAGCGCCTGCAGCGATGCGTAATCGAACGCCCACCGCCCCGTCTGCTGCGCGACCTCCGCGCCGAGCCAGATCACGGCGGCCAGCAGCAGCACGCTGCCGGCCATCGTGTAAAGGAAGAACGTCTGCGCAGCCCGGCGCCGCTGCGCACCGCCGAACACCAGGATCAGCAGCACCATCGGAATCAGCACCGCTTCCCACAGCACGAAGAACACGAGCAGGTCCTGCGTCAGGAACGTCCCGAGCAGCGCGCCCTCGAGCGCGAGCAGCAGGGCGAGGTAGAGCGGGCTGCAGCCCTCGTCCGTCTGCCACGCGCACGCGAGCACTGCGGGGAACAGCAGCACGGTCAGCAGCATGAAGTAGACGTTGTAGCCGTCGAGGGCGAAGCGCAGGTTCGCTCCCAGCGCAGGCATCCACGGCAGGACGATGCCGTACTGCAACGTGCCCGAGGCGCCGTCGAAGGCGGCGAACAGCGCGATGCCTAACCAGGCGACGACGAGCATCGTCGCCATCGCGAGCAGCCGGCCGAACGCGGCCGATCGTCCGACGACGGCCATCAGTACCGCTGCCAGCCAGGGCAGCACGAGCAGCGCAGTCAGCATGCCGGGCCCGCTCATGACGCCGCCCCGAGGCCGAGCACCAATGCGAGGCCGAGCAGCGCGTAGATCACGTACGCCTGCAGGTCGCCGGTCTGCAGTTGCGCGAACCAGCGCGTGGCACGGCCCCCGGCGCTGGCGGGCGCCACGAGGCTCACGCGCGTGAGTGGCGCTTCGACGCCTCGTGCCAGCGCGTCCCGGGACAGCCACGCGAGTCCGCGCACTACGAACCGGTCGTAGATCGCATCGAAGTAAAAGCCCTGCGCTACCAGCTGATGCAGCGGGTGCGTGATCTTTGCGGCGGGCCGGGCGTTGCCGCGGCCATACCGCCACCAGGCGAGCCCGATGCCTGCCAGCGCGACGAGCACCGCGACCGCCATCAGCAGCACTTCGGCCGAATGCGGCACGTCCGCACGCAGTGACTCTGCCGCGAGCACCGGCGCGAGGAACTCATGGAATGGCGCGGCGACGCCAAGCATCTCGCGCAGTGGCGCCGGCAGGCCGATCCAGCCGGCAACCACGGAGCCGAAGGCGAGCAGCGCGAGCACGATCGACATCGTCGCCGGCGGTTCGTGCACGCGCTGCGCGGCGTGCGCGTCGACGCGACTCGTGCCGAAGAACGTCATGAACACCGCGCGGAACATGTAGAAGGCAGTCAGGAACGACGCGGCGGTGCCAACGAGCCACAGCGCGAGCGAGCCGTGCGTGGCGGCATACGCCGACCACAGGATCTCGTCCTTCGAGAAGAAGCCGGCGAACGGCGGCAGCCCGCAGAGCGCCAGCGTTGCCAGCAGGAACACGCCGAACGTGAACGGCAGCCGCCGCGCGAGGCCGCCCATGCGCCGCATGTCTTCTTCGCCGGCCAGCGCGTGCAGCACCGAGCCGGCGCCGAGGAACAGGCAGGCCTTGAAGAACGCGTGCGTGTACAGGTGGAACATCCCGGCCGTGAAGGCGCCGACGCCGCAGGCCATCACC
>Ga0114939_10001388_pt1 | contig 19137 bp, 16 predicted proteins | sample AshMeaCrysSpring_FD_87196 | JGI IMG/M metagenome (GOLD analysis project Ga0114939, IMG submission 87196) | Groundwater microbial communities from Big Spring, Nevada to study Microbial Dark Matter (Phase II) - Ash Meadows Crystal Spring | ecosystem: Environmental > Aquatic > Deep subsurface >...
GCAGGTCGGCCACGTTCCAGGCACTCACGATGATGCGGCGGCTGTCGGGGCTGCTCTTCAGCTGCTTCACCACCTCGGCGATCTGGTCGATGTGGCCACCATCAGGCGTGGGCCAGCTGCGCCACTGCACGCCGTACACCGGGCCGAGATCGCCATCGGGCTTGGCCCACTCGTCCCAGATCGTCACGCCACGTTCCTGCAGCCACTTCGCGTTGCCGTCGCCACGCAGGAACCACAAGAGCTCCAGCGCGATGCTCTTGAAGTGCACCTTCTTCGTGGTGACCAGCGGAAAGCCCTCGGCCAGGTTGAAGCGCATCTGGTGGCCGAATACGCTCAGCGTGCCGGTGCCCGTGCGGTCGGTCTTCGGCACGCCGTGCTCGAAGACGTGACGCATGAAGTCTTCGTAGGTGCGGCGGGGAGGGGGCACGCCTGGCTCGCTCAATTCAGTAGGCTCCGAACAGGGTGTCGATGGCATCGAGGATTTCGTCGCGCCAAGGCGTCGCCTGCGCCACGGCAGCCTTCAGCATCTGCGCAGGCACCGGCGCCAGTGCGGCGGTGTCGAGAACGAGTGGTTTGCCGTTGATCTCGAGAACGGGATTCAGGCCGCGCGCCACGGCACCGAAGCCTTTGGGTGCGCGCAGGGGAATCACGACCCGGGTCGCCAGCGGCTGCAGGTGGTCGATCTGCACATCCAGCACATAGGGCGTATGGCTGCGCTCGGGCGCATTGGGGTTCGCAAGGATGTCGAAGCGGGCCACTTGCGGCGCGCGTCAAGCCACGTCGCGATCGGCGCCCGGGCGCATGAAGGTGCGCCAGCGGTCCGAAAAAAGACCCTCGCGCTCGATGCGTGCGTTGTAGTGGGCGATGGCCTCAGCGTTGTCGGTGCTCCAGCGTTGCCAGTACTGCTTCATCACCTCTTCGGTGAGCAGTGCATCGACCGTTTGCGAGATGTTCAACCCCATCTCGCGCGCCATGTCCAGCACCTTGGCGTTGAGCGTCAGGTTGATCGGGCGCTTCGGCGCGTTGCGGATGCTGCGCATGGATGCGTCTCCGGAATGCGCATGCATTATGCCTACGCACGGTGCCGTGGCCTGCCTGGGCTCGAAGCCGGCGATGCGCCGTCGGCGACTGGGTTGGCGGCCGCCTCCATTCCCTCCATTCCCTCCAACCCGAACTGCATCGCCGCCAGCCGCGCATACAACCCGCCGCGGGCCACCAGCTCTTCATGCCGGCCGATGTCGACGATGCGCCCGGCGTCCATCACCACGATGCGGTCGGCGCGCTGCACGGTGGCCAGGCGGTGCGCGATGACCAGCGTGGTGCGGTCTCGCATCGCGGCTTCGAGCGCGGCTTGCACCATGCGTTCGCTTTCGGCGTCGAGCGCGCTGGTGGCTTCGTCCAGCAGCAGCAGCGGCGGGTTCTTCAGCATCGCGCGCGCGATGGCGATGCGCTGGCGCTGGCCGCCTGAGAGCCGCACGCCGCGCTCGCCCAGGTAGGTGGCGTAGCCCTCGGGCAGCGCGGCGATGAAGTCGTGCGCGAAGGCGCCGCGGGCGGCGGCGTGCACTTCGGCGTCACTCGCTTCGGGGCGGCCGTAGCGGATGTTCTCCAGCGCGTTGGCCGAGAAGATCACCGCGTCCTGCGGCACGGTGCCGATGCGCCCGCGCAGGTCCTGCAGCTCCATCTGCCGGATCGGCACGCCGTCCAGCACGATCTGCCCGGCCGCCGGGTCGTACCAGCGCAGCAGCAGGCTGAAGACGGTGCTTTTGCCAGCGCCGCTCGCGCCCACCAGCGCCACCGTCTGACCTGGCTTCACGTCGAGCGAAAAGCCTTCCAGCGCCGCCTGCGCCGGGCGCGACGGGTAGCGGAAATCCACGCCCTCGAAGCGCAGCGCGCTGCCGCCCGCCGGCCGCGGTGCCGACACGGGATGCGCCGGGGACTGCACGGGGGACTGCAGGGCCAGCAGTTCCATCAGCCGTTCGCTGGCGCCGGCGGCGCGCAGCAGGTCGCCATAGACCTCGCCCAGCACGGCAAAGGCGCCGGCCAGGATGATCACGTAAACCACCGTCTGCCCCAGGTGGCCGGCCGTGATGTCGCCGCGCAGCACGGCCTGCGTGCCCTGATACAGGCCCCACAGCAGCGCCGCCGAGGTGGCGATGATGATGAAGGCCATCAGCACCGAGCGGGCACGCACACGCCGGCGCGCGGTGCGGAAGGCGTTCTCGCTGGCGGCGTTGAAACGCGCCGACTCGCGCGCCTCGGCGGTGTAGCTCTGCACCACCGGAATGGCGTTGATCACCTCGGCCGCAATGGCGCTGGAATCGGCCACCCGGTCCTGGCTGGCGCGCGACAGACGGCGCACCCGCCGGCCGAACCACAGTGCCGGCAGCACCACCAGCGCCAGCACGCCCAGGACCTGCACCATGACCCAGGGGTTGGTCCACACCAGCATGGCGAGTGCGCCCAGCCCGGTGACCGCATTGCGCAGGCCCATGGAGAAGGAAGAGCCCACCACCGTCTGCACCAGCGTGGTGTCGGCCGTCAGGCGCGACAGCACCTCGCCGGTCTGCGTGGTCTCGAAGAACTCGGGGCTTTGTTGCAGCACGTGGCTGTAGACCGCGTTGCGCACATCGGCGGTGACACGCTCGCCCAGCCAGCTCATCAGGTAAAAGCGCAGGGCCGAGAACACGCCCAGCGCCACCGCCACGCCAAACAGCAGCGCGAAGTGCTCGCGCAGCGCCAGCACCTGCGCGCCGCGCTCCTGCGGCAGCAGCCCGCCATCGATCAGGCTGCGCAGCGCCGTGGGAAAGACCAGCGTGGCCGCGGCGGCCAGCAGCAGGAACAACACGGCCAGCGCGATGCGCAGTCGGTACGGGCGCAGGAAAGGTAGCAGGCCGGAGAGCGACTGAGGGCTGCGGGCGCGGGCAGGGGGGCGGTTGGTGGCGTCGGACATGGTCAGTTGGGAAGCGTCAGCGCAGCATACCCGCAAGTGCGCAAGAAGCGGGTGGCGTCGCTGCGTCCGCAGGGGCCAGAATAGACCCATGTCCACTGCCAACCTGTTCCAGCTCCTGCTGCTGGCCGCCATCTGGGGCGCCTCTTTTCTGTTCATGCGCATTGCCGTGCCGGTGCTGGGGCCGGCATGGCTGATCGAGGCGCGGGTGGTGCTGGCGGCGTTGCTGCTGTGGGCGGTGGCGCGGTGGCTGCGGGAGCCGCCGCTCGGGCTGCGCGGCCATGGCCGGGTTTACCTGGTGCTGGGGCTGCTCAACACCGCGCTACCGTTTCTCTTTTTTGCCTACGCCGCGCGCACGTTGCCGGCCTCGCTGATGTCCATCCTCAACGCCACCGGCCCGATCTGGGGCGCACTGATCGCCGCCCTGTGGGAGCGCACGCCGCTGCGGCCGCGCGTGGTCCTCGGCCTGCTGCTGGGCGTGGCGGGTGTCGGGTTGCTGCTGGGCGTGGAACCGGCGGCGCTGCAGGCCGGCGCTGCGCCCGCCATCGCCGCCACGCTGGCGGCCACCTGCTGCTACGGCATTGCCAGCAACTACGCGCGCGTGGTCGCCACGCCGGGACCACTGGCCAACGCGCATGGCAGCATGTGGGCGGCCGTGCTGTGGGTGGTGCCGCTGCTGGCCTTCATGCCGCCACCCGTGCCTTCGGTGCCGTCGCCCGGCGTGCTGGCCACGGTGGCCGCGCTCGGGCTGCTGTGTACCGGCGTGGCCTACCTGCTGTATTTCCGGCTGGTCGCCGAGATCGGCGCCGCGCCGGCCCTGACCGTGGGCTTTCTGATTCCCTTGTTCGGCGTGCTGTGGGGCTGGCTGTTCCTGGGCGAGTCCGTGGGCTGGCATACCCTGGGGGGCGCGGCCGTGGTGGTGCTGGGCACGGCGCTGGTCACCGGTTTCTCGCCCCGTACGCTGTGGTTGGCCAAGGCGGCGCGTCATGGATGAGCCGCTAACCGACACTCCGGCGCGCCAGTACGCGGTGGTGGCACGCGCCATCGACTACCTGCGCCGGCATGCCCTGCAGCAGCCGTCGCTGGCCGAGGTGGCGCAGGCAGTGCACCTGAGCGAGTTCCATCTGCAGCGCGTGTTTGCTGCCTGGGCCGGCATCTCGCCCAAGCGTTTCCTGCAGTACCTGACCAAGGAGCATGCGCGGCAGGCGCTGCAGGACTCGCAGGACTTGCTCAGTGTCACTGCGGCCAGCGGCTTGTCCAGCGCGGGGCGGCTGCATGACCTGATGGTGAGCTGCGAGGCCATGACGCCGGGCGAGATCAAGCGCGGCGGCGCCGGCCTCAGCCTGGGTTGGGGCCATGCGCTGACGCCGTTCGGCGAGGCGCTGGTGGGCTGGACGCCGCGCGGCCTGTGCTACCTGGCTTTTCTGGAGGGCGACGCCCCGGCGCGCCAGGCGGAACTGCAGGCCCGCTGGCCGGCGGCGGAATACAAGCGCGACGACGCACAGGCGCAGCAGTGGATGGATCGCGTCTTCAACCACACGCCGCAGCCCGGCGCGCTGCATCTGGTGCTGCGCGGCACCAACTTCCAGCTCAAGGTGTGGGAGGCCCTGCTGCGGGTCGAGCCATCGCGCGTGGTGTCCTACAGCCAGCTGGCACAGCTGGCCGGGGCACCGAAAGCGCAGCGCGCCGTCGGCAGCGCACTGGCCGCCAACACCATCGGCTACCTGATTCCCTGCCACCGCGTGATCCGCGAGTCGGGCGAGGTCGGTCACTACCGCTGGGGCCCTGAGCGCAAGGCGGCCATGCTGGCCTGGGAGGCCGGGCATTCTGCCCGGCCTTGAGCGCTCCGCCGGGGCGTCAGAGCTGTTCCAGCGTGCTGCGGACCACCTGCTTCCAGACCGAGGGTGGTTGACCGCTGCGCAGGCGCACCAGGTAGACCTCATCGTTGGCCTGCTTGATGCGCGCCACCGCTTCGGCCACCGGGATGTCGAGCAGGGCGGCAAGCACCAGCGGATTGACGCCGCCGTGGGCCACGATGGCAATGCTGCCGGTCGTGTGGCGGGCCGTGATCTGGCGCACGGCGGCCTTCACGCGATCCGCCTGACTCTGCAGCGACTCGCCGCCATCCAGACTGTCGTCCAGCACGTTGCCGCGCCGGCCGAACTCGGCAAAGAGGGCGGCGTCGCGCTGGTCCTCGTAGATGCCTTCGAACTTGCCGAAAGAGCGTTCGTTGAGGGCCGGCAGTGCGGTCACCGGTGTCGCGCCGGCGAAGGCGGCCGCCGTTTCCTGGGCACGGCGCAGGCCGCTGCTATAGACGTGGGCGAACGGTACCCCCGCCAGCCGCTGCGCCAGCTCCGCCGCCTGCCGGCGGCCGGTCTCGTTGAGCACGTTGTCGGTGGCGCCTTGGAGGCGTTTTTCCAGGTTCCACTGCGTCTGGCCGTGGCGCACCAGGTAGATGTCCAGCACTTGCGTTTCTGCCGCCACCGGCAGCGCCAGGGCGCAGCCGGCGGCCAGCAAGGCCGAGGTGATCAGGGTGCGGCGTTGCATGGTCATGACGATCCCCCTCTCAGCGCGCCGACAGCAGTTCGGGCACGTGCAGCAGGATGAACTCGTTGTCGTCGTTCTTGCCCAGCTGGCGGCCCGAAGAGTAGGGCAGGTTGTTGTCGTTCGCCACGATGATGTGTTCGGCATCGACCACGTCCACGTCTTCGATGGTCACGAAGGGGAAGCTGAACTTGCCGTTCTCGCCACCCACCTTGGCCACGCCCTTCGGGTCCTGGATGTTGAGCAGGTCGATGTAGCCGATCTTGCGTACGAAGCCATTGGCGTCTGCGTCCTTCAGGCTGATCTTGTAGACGCGCTTGAACCTGGCCGGCACGTTCTGGCAGTCCGGTCGCGCCGGGCCGTTGCAGGCGGTGCTTTCCAGACCCTCGCCGTTGTCACGCTCGATGATCAGCCCGGTGTCGGCGTCGATCATGTTGAAGTCGCCGATGTTGTTGCCGTTGAGCTCCAGTGCGTACTTCCAGGAGCGGCCGGTCCATTCGCCCTTGGCCACGCTGAATTCCAGGATGCGCAGGTATTCGCGGCCGTCCTGGGTTTCCCACTTCTTCTCGGCTTCGTTCCACAGCGGGCCTTCGAGCAGCGGGTAGAGGTACTGGCCGTCCTTCGAGGCAGCCATGCCCTCGTAGCCGCGCGAGCGGCGCACCGGGGTGGAGAAGGCGCCGGCCGTGGCGGGCGTGGTCACGGAGAAGTGGTCGGGCGAGCGGGCCAGCTTGCCGTCGATCATCGTGCTGAACACGGCCAGCACCTTGCCCTTGCGGTCGGTCTTGATCAGGTAGGGGCCGAGTTCGTCACCGAACCAGACATGCTCGCCGATGAACTGCATCGACTCGATGTCGAAGTCCGCGCCCGTGAGGTAGCGCTGCTGGGTGCCTTCGTTGACGATCAGGAAGGGCACTTTCTTGTCCGGGTCGTGCAGGAACACGGTCTGCAGGCGCTTCACGGCACCGCTCTTCCAGTCCGGCTTGACGTGGTGGAACATCAGCATGGCGTCAGCCGAATTGGCTTTGCTGCCGAAGCCGTTGTCCGTCAGCACCCAGTAGCTGCCATCTTTCATGGCCTTGATGCCGGAGAAGCCCTGCACCGGTTGGCCCTTGAACGGCAGGCTGATGCCGGTGGGCTTGGGGGCGTCCTTGGCCGACAGGTAGGAGCTGCCGGCGATCACGCCCAGACGGTCTTCGCGCCGGCCGTCGGCGGTCGTGTACTTGCCCGATGTCTGCAGGCTGGCCGGGGCGTCCTTCGGCGCCGCCACAAAGGTCTGCGCCGGCAGCGCGGCGTGGCCGACCAGCGTGGCGGGGAAGGCTTGCTGGGCTTGCGCCGTGGCGCAGGTCAGCACAGTCAGGAGAGACAGCGTCAGAGGTCTGATTCGCATGATGGTTTGGAGAGATGGTTGAACAGGGAATGCGATCGTCCCGCCGGAAGATGACAGTGTCGTGAAGTCCCGTTTCACAGGATTGTCAAAAGTCACTGCTAGCTTGCGGTGTCATGACCTCGAACCCCGCTTACACCTCGCTTCCTTTCATGTCTGTGTCAGCCCGGTCGGACGACCCGGCTCTGCCACATGACAGCGCTCGCATGCTCGATGCCCATTTGCATGCCAGCCTGGCCAAGGCTTGGTCCGGCATATCGCCGGTTTCGCTGGCCTTGGCAGGCATCGACTGGGGCCTTCATTGGTTGACGTCGCCCGGAACCCAGGCACGTCTGGTCGGCAAGGCCTGGCAGGACAGCCAACGTTGGCTGTCCTCCACATGGCAGGCGGGGGTGCGCTTGCCGCAGGCGCAAGGTGAGGCGCAGTTGCAGCTGCCGGCGACGGATCCTCGTTTCGACCACCCGGCCTGGCAGTCCTGGCCCTGGCCTAGCCTGATTGGTGCCGGCAAGGTCTGGGAGGCGTGGTGGCAGGAGGCCAGCGACCTGCGCGGCATGAGAAAGCACAGCCGCGAACAGATGCGCTTCTATGGCCGGCAAGTGCTCGACGTGCTGTCGCCGAGCAACTGGCTGCCCACCAACCCGCAGGCCCAGCAGCTGGCGTGGGAAAGCGGTGGCATGAGTCTGTTCAAGGGGCTGTCCCAGGCGGTCCACGAGATCGGTCAGCGTCACGGCCTGCCGTCGTTGCACGACGATGCGCCGGGGCTCGCGCCGGGCCAGGGGCTGGCCATGACGCCGGGCCGGGTGGTGCTGCGCAACCACCTGATTGAGCTGATCCAGTACGCGCCTAGTACCGCGCGTGTGCACCAGACGCCGGTGCTGATCGTGCCCTCCTGCATCATGAAGTACTACATCCTGGACCTGTCGCCGCATAACTCCATGGTGCGCTGGCTCGTGGGCCAGGGGCATACGGTCTACATCGTCTCGTGGCGTAACCCCGATGCCCAGGACGCCTTGCTGGGCATGGACGACTATGTGCGCGATGGCGTGCTGGCGGCCTGGGAGCACGTGCATGAAACCACCGGCCAGCCGGTGCACCTGGTGGGGTATTGCCTGGGCGGCACCTTCGCCGCCGCGGCGGCTGCGGCGTTGGACGGCGGCAAGACGGAGACGGGCGCGGCTGGGGCGCCGGAGGAGCGTCCCTTGGCCAGCCTGACCTTGATGGCGGCGGAGACCGATTTCACCGAGCCGGGCGAACTCGGCGTGCTGATCGACGAGGCGCAGATTCTGCTGCTTGAGGACATGATGGCCGAGAAGGGCTTTCTGACGGGACGGCAGATGGCCGGATCCTTCCAGTTCCTGCACTCGCGCGAACTGGTGTGGTCCAGCCGCACCCGGCGTTGGCTGCTCGGACAGGAGGAGGTTCCCAATGACCTCATGAGCTGGAATGCCGATGTCACGCGCCTGCCGGCCGTGATGCACAGCCAGTACCTGCGGCGCTGCTATCTGCACAACGAGCTGGCCAATGGCCACTTCACCCTCGACGAGCAGCCGCTGTCCCTGCGCGACATCCACACGCCGTTGTTCGCAGTCGGCACCGTCAAGGACCATGTCTCACCCTGGCGCTCCGTCTTCAAGGTGCATCGCCTCGTCTCGGGGCCGGTGACGTTTGCCCTCACCAGTGGCGGACACAATGCCGGCATCGTTTCGGAGCCGGGACACCCGGGGCGGCACTACCAGTTGCTGACCATGACGCCGGAGCAGCCGCGCTGCCGTTCCGACGAGTGGCAGGCCCGTGCTCCACGACGGGATGGCAGCTGGTGGGAAGCCTGGAGCGACTGGCTCATTCAGCAAGGCGCCGGCCGGCAAGTGCCTGCCCGTCATCCGCCCGATGATGCTGCCCTGGGTGCCGCCCCGGGCCGGTACGTGATGGTGCGTTACGCCGACTGAGCCGTTGCGGCCTGCAGCAGGCTGGCAGCCGCCTGTGCGGCCATGCGGCCTTCGTCGGTAGGCACGATCCAGATCTCGACAGCACTCTGGGGTGCGTGCAGGGCGACTGCCTCGCTGCCGTCAGCTGCGCGATTGCGTTCGCGATCGATCTGCACGCCGAGGAACTGCAGCCGGTTGCACACATCGGCGCGCAGCGCCGCGTCGTGTTCCCCGATGCCGCCGGTGAAGGCCAGCACATCCAGCCCGCCCAGGCAGGCTGCCAGGGCCCCGGTTTCACGCACCACCCGGTGGGTAAACAGCTCGATCGCCCGGGCGGCTGCGGGGTCTGGGCTGGCGCGTAGCTGGCGCATGTCGGCCGCAATGCCCGAGACGCCGAGCAGGCCGCTTTGGCGGTACAGCAGCTGCTCCAACTGCTGGCGGCTCCAGCCCTGGTCCAGCAGATGCAGCAGCACGCCGGCATCGATGGCGCCGCTGCGCGTGCCCATCATCAGGCCGTCCAAGGCGGAGAACCCCATCGTGGTGGCGCGGCTGCGGCCGGCGAACGTGGCGCACAGGCTGGCGCCGTTGCCCAGGTGGGCCATCACCACCCGCTGCTGCGCGCGTGAGGACAGACGACCCAACTGGGCCTGCAGGAACTGGTAGGACAGACCATGAAAGCCGTAGCGACGGACGCCGGCCCGGAACATCGCGTCGGGCAACGCAAACTGCTGCTCCTGCAGCGGCAGGTCGGCATGGAACGCCGTGTCAAAACAGGCGACCTGCGGCACCTCGGGGTAGAGGTCGGCCAAGGCGCGGATGCCCTGCAGGTTGTGCGGCTGGTGCAGCGGCGCCAGGGCGGACAGGGTGCGCAGCTTGTCCATGACGTCGACGTCCACGCGCACAGCTGCCCGGAACCAGGTGCCGCCGTGCACCACACGATGTGCTACCGCCCGCAGCGTCTGTCCGTCCCGCAGCGCGGTGGCCAGCAGTTGCTGCATGGCCTGCAGAGCCGCGGTGAAGGCGTCGCCGTCTCCGGGCGGCAACCGTTGTTGCTCGCGTTGTGCACCAGCGCGCCAAGACAGGCGAGGCTCCCCCCCGGCTTCCAGGCCTTCGATGCTGCCGCTCAGCACCGCGACGGCCACGCCACCGTCGTGGCGCAGCGGGTAGAGGGCGAACTTCAGGCTCGACGAGCCGGCATTGACCGACAAGATGGCCATGGGCGTGCAGGCCTTGTGGCTCAGGGGCTGACCAGGCGGTGGTGATGCGCTACCACCTTGGCCAGCAAGGCGGAAGCCAGGCGGGTCGAGGCGCTGTCGGCGCGGCTGGTCAACGCAATCGGCACGCGTGCGCCCAGCACAATGCCGGAGGCGGTGGCGCCGCCGAGGTACTCCAGCTGCTTGCCCAACATGTTGCCGGACTCCAGGTCAGGCACCACCAGGATGTCGGCATCGCCGGCCACCTCGGAGTCGATGTGCTTGATGCGGGCGGCGGCGGCGGAGATGGCGTTGTCAAAAGCCAGCGGGCCGTCGAGCACGCCGCCGGCAATCTGGCCGCGCTGCGCCATCTTGCACAAGGCTGCCGCATCCAGCGTGGAGCGCAGGTTCGGGTTGACGGTCTCCACCGCCGACAGGATGGCGACCTTGGGCAGCGCCACGCCCAGCAGGCGTGCGAACTCGATGGCGTTCTGCACAATGTCGACCTTTTCCGACAGTGTGGGCGCGATGTTGAGTGCCGCGTCGGTCAGCAGCAGCGGCTTGGCGTAGGTCGGCACGTCGAAGCGGAACACGTGCGACATGCGCCGGCCCGAGCGCAGCGCCGGCGTGTCCAGCACCGCGTGGATCAGTTCGTCGGTGTGCAGGCTGCCTTTCATGAGAGCCTCCACCTGGCGCTCGGCGGCCATGCGCGCAGCCTGCTCGGCGGCGGCGTGGCTGTGCGCCACCGGTACGATCGTCAGACCATGCAGGTCGAGGCCGGCTTCTTCCGCCACGGCCCGCATGCGGTCTTCCGGCCCGATCAGCGTCGCATCGATCACGCCGCGCTGGGCTGCCTCGACGGCGCCGCGCAGCGATTCGGCATCGCAGGGATGCACCACGGCGCAGCGCACCGCCGGCAGGTCGGCACCCAGGCTCATAAGGGCGTTGAGCCGCGCCTGCGGATCGAACAGCTGGATGGTGGGGCTGTGGGTACGGGCGCGGCGCACCTTCTGCGTTGGCGCCAGCACCCGCGCCAGCCCGTGCAGCACGCGTTCGCCGTTCTGGTTGAGAACCTGGCAGTCGAGTTCGATCCGCTTGCGCGCCTCGTCGCGTGCCGTCACGGTGACGTTCACATTCAGCGTGTCGCCAACCCGCACCGGGTGGCTGAAGTGCAGGTTCTGTTCCAGGTAGATGGTGCCGGGGCCCGGGAACACGGTGCCCAGCAGGGCGGAGATCAGCGCACCGCCCCACATGCCGTGACCGATGATGCCGTGGAACAGGGTGGCATCGGCGTAGTCCGGGTCCAGATGGGCCGGATTGGTGTCGCCTGAGACGGCGGCAAAGGCCTGAATGTCTTCCAGCGTCAGGGTGCGCACGATGCGCGCCGTCTGGCCGAGCTGGATTTCGTTGAAGGTGACGTTCTCAAGCACGTCCGGTTGGGCGAGGAGGGTGTTCATGAGGGGCTGCTGCTTTCAGGCCACCGCATGGCGGCCGGCGTCGACGTAAATGGTCTGTCCGGTCATGCCGGACGCGGCATCACTGCACAGGAAGGCGCTCAGGCGGGCGATTTCGTCGAGCGTGACGAGGCGACCCAGCGGGGCCTTGCGCTGCGCCTGGCTGAGCAGCTCGTCAAAGTCCGGCAGGCCGGATGCGGCGCGCGTCGGGATGGGGCCGGGCGAGACCGCGTGCACACGGATGTTGCGCGGTCCCAGTTCCTGCGCCATGTAGCGCACCAGCGATTCCAGCGCTGCCTTCACCGGCCCCATCAGGCCGTAGTGCGGGACGGCTTCGTCAGCACCGAGGTAGGTCATCGTCACGAAACTGCCACCGTCGGACATGTGGGGCAGGCACAGTTTGGCCAGGCGAGCGAAAGAGTGACAGGAGATCTCCATGGCGCGGGCAAAGCCCGGGCTGGAGCTGTCGATGACCGGGCCGTGCAGATCCGCCAGCGGTGCCCAGGCGATGGAGTGCAGCACGAAGTCCAGCTGGCCCAGCCGGAGCGCGGCCTGTTCCACGGCGGCCTCCAGCTCGCCCGGGACCTCGACATTGCAGGGCAGCAGCGGGATCGACAGCGCATCGGTCAGCGGCGTCACGGCACGGTGGGCCTTGTCATTGAGACAGGTGGCCACCAGCTCGGCGCCCTGGTGTCGTGCCTCGCGGGCAAAGCCGTAGGCGATGCTGTGCTCATCGGCCAGGCCGATCACCAGTCCCTTGCGGCCCTGCAGGGTCATGTAGGTGGGCGGCGCGTTCATGCGGCGGAGTGCTTCTTGTGCTTGTCGTGCGCAGCGCCCTGCAGCAGGGTACGCCAGCGCGCGATCAGCGCTTCGTCCAGGCGCTTCACCGTGGCGACCTGGCCCGGGTAGACGCGGCCCTGATTGCCGTCGAGCGTGATGACATCGCCTTCACGCAGGGTCAACTCGCCCAAGCGCACGCTGCGGCTCTCCAGGTCGATCTGCAGACCACTGCAGCCCACCAGGCAGACCTTGCCCAACTGGCGCGCCACCACGGCGGCGTGCGAGGTGCGCGCGCCGGTCTGCGTCAGCAGCCCCAGGGCCGATTCCAGCGCGGCGATGTCGGCGGTCTCTGCTTCCCTGCGCAGCAGGATGACAGTCGCGCCGGCCGCCGCGCGTGCGGCGGCACGTTCGCCGTCCAGGGCGATCTCGCCGCTGACCACCCCGGTGCAGGCCGACATGGCCTCGGCCAGCACGGTCGGTGGCGCCTGGGTGCCGGTGGCGGCCAGCTCGATAGTGCCGAGCGCCTGTTCGTCCAGCCCCCGGGTGCGCTCGATTGCGGTAGCCGCGTCGATGAGGCCGGCGTCCAGCAGGTCCAGCGCAATGCGGGCGGCGGCCAGCGGCGTGCGCTTGCCGGTGCGCGTCTGCAGCATGAAGAGCGTGCCGTCCTGCACCGTGAATTCGAAGTCCTGCATGTCGCCGAACTCGCGCTCCAGCATCTGGGTGGCGGCTTCCAGGTCGTGCCAGGCCTGGGGCGCCACGCTGGCCAGGGCATCGTGGCCGTGGGCATTGCGTCGCCCTGAGACCACGTCTTCGCCCTGCGCGTTGACCAGGAAGTCCACCCACAGCTGGGCGGTGCCGGTGCTGGGGTCACGCGTGAAACCGACGCCCGCGCCCGAATGGCTGCCGGTGTTGCCGAACACCATGCGCTGCACCGTGACGGCGGTGCCCATGTCGGCGTCGATCTTGTTGAGCCGGCGGTACTCCTGTGCCTTCGGCGCGTGCCAGGAGGCGAACACGGCGCGGATCGCCTGGCTGAGCTGCTCGTTCACGTCCTGCGGGAAGGGGCGACGGGCGTGGTCGGCATAGAGTGCGAGGTACTGTTGGGTGAGCTCGCGCAGTTCGCGGAAGTCGAGTTCACGTTCATTGCGGCCCTGGCAGACCTGGGTCAGCGCCTCCTCGAACAGGCTGCCCGGCAGTCCGGCCACGATCTCGCCGTAGCTGGCTACCAGGCGGCGGTAGGCATCCCACACCATGCGCGGGTTGCCGGTCTGGCGCAGCAGGCCCTGCACCGTCGCGTCGCACAGGCCGATGTTGAGCAGCGTCTCCATCATGCCCGGCATCGAAACCGGCGCGCCAGAGCGCACCGACACGATCAGCGGGTTGCGCGGGTCGCCCAGCCGCTGGCCAGTGGCCTTCTCCAGCTCCGGCAGGCCGACCGTCATCACCGGCAGCATGCAGTCTTCCGGGTGGCGGGTGTAATGGGTGCCGATGACCAGCGCCGGTGGCACCGGCAAGTCGAGCTGCGCCATGCGCAGCAGGTTGTAGGCCTTGGAGCCCATATGCTCGCGGCTGGCGTTCTTGGGCGCCAGCGTCTGGCCGTCGGCGATCAGGTAGAGCTGTTTGGGCCAGTGCAGTTGGGGCTTCATGCCGATACTCCGGTATTGGTGAACACCATGGCGCGCAGGGCGTAGCCGGTCTCCAGCAGGCTGTCGGAAGCTTCCTCCAGGCGGGCTGCGAGGTCGTTGGCCAGCATCAGTTCGGCGGGGCGGCTGTGCAGGTTCTGCAGGATGTTCAGGCGTGCCTGACGCAGCAGTTCATCGCACTGTCGCTCGGCCCGCAGCATGCGCCAGAGCGTCTGCAGGAAGACTTCGCTGTCGGAAGCGTCAAGATGCTCGTGCAGGTGGCGTGCAATCTCGATCGCCTTGACCTGGTCCTGGATGGCCGTCAGGGTGGTGCTGGCCAGGCGTTGCAGCACCTGGCCCACCGCCGGTGGCAATCCGGGCAGGGGCGGCGTAACGGTCAGTGAGAGGATGAAGGTGGCTTCTTCCAGCGCGTCGGCGATGTTGTCGGCCTTCTCCAGCAGATCGACCACGCCGGCCCAATGGTGCTGACGCACGGCGCGCTGGCGGGCATCCATCAGCACGTGATCGGCTCGCCGTTCCCACGCTTTGGAGCGTGCCACCAGCACGGCCGCTTCGGCGGGGGTTGGCACACCGGCCTCGATCGCATCGCACAGGGCCTGGGCCAGGGCATGCCCATAGGCGGCATGCTCGGCCAGCAGATCGAACTCGAACGTGCGTCGACGCAGCACTTGGCTGAGCAGCAGGCGGGCTTCATCGGCGATCATGGCCAAGGGTTGCTGTTGCAGCAGCATCTGGCTGGCAATGCGCATCAGATCGAGCAGGTACTCCGCAGCCGCCGTCTCGCCGATCACGTCATCGAGCCGGTCGCCGATACGGAACGCCTCGCCATCGACGGCCTGCATGGCATTGAACACCAGCTGCTCCCCGCCGGCCAGCAGCCAGGCCATGTGGCCCCACTCCCGTTCGGCCGCGCGCGTCAGGATGTCGATGGCCTGGGCCTTGCCGACAAAGGGCTTGAGCGCCTTGCGCGCACGGTTCCAGTCGATCACGAACACGATGCGGGACGCCACGCCCTGCAAACCGGCGAGCAGTGTTTCGTCATCCTCGGCCACCAGCGTGCCGCGGCCCAGATGGTAGGGTTTGCCGTCGTTGAGTCCGGCCGTGGTGATCGGGTCGAACTGCTTCCACGTGAAGCCGATGCGCTCCAGCGCACGGAGGAAGAAGGCGAAGCGGGCCGCATGCAGGTCGGAGTAGCTCAGCGTCAGCGTGCGCGCCTGTACTTCCATGACCAGCACGTGTGCGTCGTTGGTGCCGATGTCGTTCTGGATCAGCAGCTTGTCGCCGTCGCGCGTGACTGCGGTGTCCAGTCCGGGGTGCGAGAACTTCAGCGGTGCGGTGCGCTTGAGGCCGAGCATGAAGGCCCGGATCAGCGGCCGGTCGGTCTCGGCGATCTGCCAGACGTGGGCGCCGTCCAGGTTCTCGGTCGCCAGTTCGCTGGCCAGTGCATTCAGCGCCTTGTGCAGGTCCATCACCAGCAGGTGGAAGCTGTCGCCCTGCTTGCGGTCCCCGTGGGTCAGCTGCGCAATCAGATCGCGGCTCAGTCCTTCCTCGCCTTCGAGGCCGGAGAAGCGTTGCAGCCATTGGTCGCGGCGTCGCACCAGGTCTGCCGGCGCGGCCTGGCCGCCATCGCACAGCGGTCGGGCCATGATGCCGAGATCGCCGGCCAGCGCTGTCAGCAGCGCATCCAGTTGCGGCATGACGAGCAGATCGTCGTCGAAGTACGCCGTCTTGACCAGTTCGCGCAGCCAGAGTGCGTCGCGCAGGCCGCTCGAAGCAAGTTCCGCATCCCAGTCGGCCACCGGTGCGTCGGGGGCGCTCGCGTGCTGCACCGCCGCCTGCAGCAAGCTGAGATAGAGCTTGAGACGGTCATTGGCGGCCAAGGCCGACTTGACCCAGGCCGGCAGCAGCAGGCCGGATGACCCGAGGGAGGAGACCGCTTTTTCCTTCAACATGGTGTGGCCTTCAAACGCGAATTGGCGAAGTGGTCCAAAAATTCTGGGAGGCCCGTGTGGCAGGTCTGTGACAGGGGAGTGATTTGCTCGGGCTTGGCTTGCTGCGGGCTCGCACGGCCTCTACGCTGTCTGCATTCCCACGATGAACAAGGCCACTTTCTCCACACCGTCCCTTGCCGCCGCCAGCGGCCTGGAGATCGAGTTGAAGCTCGCGCTGCCCCCTTCGCTGGCAGCCAGCCTGGCACAACGACTTGCCCGCTTACCGTTGCTGGCCGGCTGCCGGCCCCGGCAGCAGGCGCTGCACAACGTTTACTACGACACGCCGCAGCAGCACCTGCACGCGCAGCGGCAGGTATTGCGCGTGCGGGCTGACGGAACACCCCGCAAGCCCCGCTGGGTGCAAACCTTCAAGCTCAGACCGTCCGCAGCCTCGGCCCTGAGCCGGCGCGACGAATGGGAGACGCCGGTCACGTCGGGTGCGCTGTCCTTACCGGCGCTGTTGGATACTCCTTGGGCCGAGTTCGATCCTGACGGGCGCCTGTTCCGTGCGCTGGCACCTCGTATTGTCACCCGCTTCGAGCGCACCTCCTGGCTGATCACGATGCCACGCGGCAGCCTGATCGTCGTCGCGCTGGACATCGGCGAGATCGTGGCCGGCCACCTGCGCAGCCCCTTGTGCGAGCTGGAACTGGAGCTGCAGCAGGGTAATGTGGGCGAAGTCCTGGCGCTGGCGCAGCAGGTGGCCGATGTGGTAGCCGTTCTGCCCTTGCCCTTGAGCAAGGCCGAGCGCGGCTACGCGCTGGCTGCGGCGGCGCTGGAGCATCCGGTTCCTAATCTGCCCGCTGAGTTGCCGAGCGGCGCGTCGCTGGCCGAAACGGCATCGCATGTGCTCGGGCGGGCTTACGCCCAGTTCCTGAGCAATCTGTATCTGCTGCGCGGTGCCGACGCGCCTGAGCTGGTGCACCAAGCCCGGGTGGGTTGGCGTCGCTTTCGAGCCGGCCTGCGTCTGTTCAAGCCGCTGCTGGTCGGGCAGGCGCCGCCGGCTTGGCCGTCGTTGAATTCACTGCTGCTGCCGTTGGGTGAACTGCGTGATCTGGAGGTGGCGCTCCACGACACGCTGCCTGCGCTGGAGGCGCGCTACATCCAAGGTCAGCCGCAGCGGCAGACCCGGTGGCTGGCGATGCGACAGACGTTGGCGCAGCAGGTCCGCCGGTGCCGGCAGCGTGTGCGAGGTGCATTGTCACGGCCAGCTGTGGGCGCCGACCTGCTGGCGATTGCCGTCTGGCTGGAGCAGTGGCAGCCCGCCGTGCCGCCGGCCAACGCTTCGGCCGAAGCCGTGCAGGACTGGGCGCGTCGGCGCGTGCGCCGGCTGCATGAGCAACTGGCCAGCGCCTGCCAGTCGGCACAGGACGAAGAGAGCTGGCACCGCACCCGGATTCAGGCCAAACGGCTGCGCTACAGCATCGAGTTCCTGCGGCCCTTGCTGCCGCCAACGCGGGCAGAGCGCTGGTATCGGCAGGCCACGGACTGGCAGAACCGTCTTGGTGCGGCGCGCGACATCCAAGAGGCTGTGCGGCTGGTACACAAGCTCGGGGCGGACGCCGACATCGAGGCCTACCTTCGGCGGGCCGCGCGGCGAGCCGCAAGACCGTGAGCTGCATGGAGGATCCGGCTGTCACGCGGCTGCAACATTCACGCGCATACTGGGTGGCGGCAGTCCGTCCTGCGTCGGGGTGCGTGTTTCATGTTGGGAGAGTTTGATGCGTGCTATCAAGGAAGCCAGAAAACTGATCGAGCAAGAACCCGACAGCGTGTCCGCGCGTACGCTGGCGCGTCTGGTGCTCGCGCTGGAGTCGGATTTCGACTTTCCCCTGAGCGAGATCTACGCGCTGGACTACGAGCGCTTCAACCTGGCCCTGCGCATCCTGCAGGAATGGCGGATTGATCGTTTCTACGCCGGCAAGGCTCGGCTGTTCGACATCGCGCTGCAGTTGACCGCGATGCGGGACGTCCAGTCCTGAACCTTCACAGACGCAAGGCGTTGGCGTAGCCCGTCATCTCCAGGTAGCCACGGCCGACGGGCCGGCCCTGGGTGTCATACAGCTCGCTCAGGCCTTCCCAGTAGATGGCCCCGGTGGAGCTGCGGCTGTCGAGCTCCTGGTTGTCGAGCAGGGCGCGCAGCGTGTAGTGGCCCGCCGGCGTCTGCACGCGCCACTCGACCGGGTAGCGCGCCTGGCTCAACGGGCTGGTCCAGTGGCGCAGCGCTTCGAAGTGCGTCTCGCCGCGGCGAAAGATACGTGCCGGCGCGTTGCCGGGCGCCGGGCGGAACGAGCCGCCATCCCAGAGCGCCTGGCCCTCGCGGTCGCGCAGGCGAAAGGCGGTGAGGGCGCTGCCGTCGAACAGGTTGATGCCGATCCAGTCCCAACCCACGGCGTCGGGGTGAAGCAGCGCCTCGCTCCATTCGTGGTCGAGCCAGGCCACCGCACCGGGCGCGATCATGTGGCGCTGCCCTTGCAACTGAAGATGACCTTGCACCGCCAGTTGCGGCTCGCTGTAGTAGTAGCTGGCTTGCGCCGGCTGCGGCCCCTTGCGCGACAGGCCCTGCTCGCCTTGCAGCAGCACCGGCTGCTGCGCGGTGAACTGCAGCGCCAATTCAAAGTCCTGCGCCCGCAGCCGGGCCTGGTAGCGGTGCGGCGTGCCGGGCTCGCGCCGCAGCGTCCAGTCGCGCAGGGCGATGTCGGTGTCGTGCTCGCGCGCATGGGCCTGGTCGATCTGCGGGTCGCCACTCACGCGGGCGATGCGCTGGTCGTGCCAGAGCCGCTTGCCCTGTACATCGGTCACGGCGGCATGAGCAAAGATCAGCTGCCGCGCGGCCAGGCGTGAGACCATGCTCTGTGTGGCGTCGACGCGTGAGCGGAAGAAGGTGAGCTGGAAGCCGAACAGGCGGCCACCGCTGTGCGCATGGCCGGTGATGTACCACCACTCGGTGCGCAACTCCGGGTGGGCGCCGAAGTCGCGCGGAAAGACCAGCGGGTGCGCCGGCAGCGCGGAAACACCAGCGGCGCGGCTCAGGCCGGCCAGCAGCAAGCTGCGACGCAACAGCGAGAAGGGCAGGCCGGTCATGACGGAGCGGTGGGGCACGCCCGGATTCTGCATCGGCGCAGCCAGTCAGCTGCTCTTGACCGGCAAGTCGGTTGGCCAGCGCGACTGGCGCGTCAGGGGCGCGGTGCTGGGGGACGACGGCGCCACCAGCTCAGCCAGCGTCACGCCATCGAGCTCGGCGAAGAAACTGGCCATGGCCCGGCCCAGTGCCCC
>Ga0114939_10001389_pt1 | contig 19129 bp, 16 predicted proteins | sample AshMeaCrysSpring_FD_87196 | JGI IMG/M metagenome (GOLD analysis project Ga0114939, IMG submission 87196) | Groundwater microbial communities from Big Spring, Nevada to study Microbial Dark Matter (Phase II) - Ash Meadows Crystal Spring | ecosystem: Environmental > Aquatic > Deep subsurface >...
CACGGGCGGCGCCTCGCCGCGCGGCTCGAGCAGGCCGGGGAGACCGCGTTCTGCTACGCGCGCGACCCGAAGCCGCTGCTCGACGACCTCGCGGGCCGCGCCGGCATCCGCTACCTGCACCGGCCGGCCAACCTCGAGGACCTGTTCATCAAGCTCACCGGCCGCGACCTGCGCGACTGAACCGACCGCCCGGCACACGATGACCTCGACCGCCCTATCCTCGCCCGCTGCCGGGAGGCACTGGCGCTTCCCGGCGTTCTCCGCGCGCTTCTTCCCGGTGTGGCAGCGCAACTTGCTGGTCTGGCGCAAGCTCGCGGTGGCGAGCGTGCTCGGCAACATCGCCGACCCCTTGCTCTACATGCTGGCGCTCGGCTACGGCATCGGCGCGCTGATCGGCGAGGTCGGCGGCATGTCGTACGTGGCGTTCATCGGCACCGGCATGGTGTGCCAGAGCGCGATGTTCACCGCGAGCTTCGAGGGCATGTACTCGGCGTTCTCGCGCATGCACGTGCAGCGCACCTGGGATGCGATCATCAACGCCCCGATCGCGCTCGACGACGTGGTGCTCGCCGAGTGGATCTGGTGCGCGACCAAGGCGACGATGTCGACGATCGCGATCCTGCTCGTGCTGATGGCGCTGGGGTACGGCCGCACGCCGCTCGCACTGGCGATCCTGCCGGTCGGCTTTCTCATCGGGCTCGTGTTCGGCGCGTTCGGCCTGGTGATGAACGCGCTCGCGCCCGGCTACGACTTCTTCACCTATTTCTTCACGCTGGTGCTGACGCCGATGCTGCTGCTCTCCGGCGTCTACTTTCCGGTCGAGCAGCTGCCGTCGTGGCTCGCGACGGCGGCCGGGCTCCTGCCGCTCAAGCACGCGATCGACCTCGCGCGGCCGCTGATGCTGGGCCGCGTCCCCGACGCGATCGCCCTGCACGTCGCGGTGCTCGCGGCTTACGCGTTCTGCGCGTACTGGGTCGCGCTGGCGCTCACGCGCCGGCGGCTCCTCAAGTAGCCCACGCGACGGGCCATGCCTGAAGCGGACCTCCGGGGCGCGCGCATCCTCGTCACGCAGGCGGGCGCGTTCATGGGCCCGGCGCTGTGCGCGACGCTCCGCGAACGCGGCGCGGCGGTCGTGGCGAGCGACGCGGCACTCGACGATGCCGACGCGCCGGCGGCCGTCGTGCGCGACGCCGGCCCCATCGACGCGCTGGTCCTCAATCTCGCGATCGTCGCCCCGGCGACGCCGGCGGCCGAGGCTGCCGACGACGAGTGGCGGCGCGTGTTCGCCGCGCTGGTCGACCCGCTTCCCCGCTTCGCCCGCGCCGCGCTGCCGGCGATGGTCGCGCGCCGATCGGGCAAGATCCTCGTCATCGGCAGCGCCAGCGCGCTGCGCGGCATGCGGCGCGCCTCGACGTACAGCGCGGCGCGCGGCGCGCAGCTCGCCTGGGTGCAGGCGGTCGGCGTCGAGGTCGCCGCGGCCAACGTGCAGGTCAACGCGATCGCGCAGAACTTCGTCGACAACCCGACGTACTTCCCCTCGTCCGTGCAGGAGGACCCGCGCTTCCGCGATCGGCTCGCGCGCGAGGTGCCGCTCGGCCGGCTGGTGAGCGCGCGCGAGGACGCGGCGTTCGCCGCCTACCTGCTCTCGCGCGCCGCCGACTGCTTCGTGGGCCAGGTCTTCCCGCTGTGCGGCGGCTGGGTGCAGCGCTGACCGGGATGGAGCGCTACTTCGCCCCCTGCCCGCGCGGTCTCGAGGCGTCGCTCGCCGACGAGCTCGCGGCGCTCGACGCGCGGGCACCCGCCGCGGTCGACGGTGGCGTCGCGTTCGAGGGCCCGCTCGAGCTCGCGTACCGCGCGAACCTCGAGTCGCGGCTCGCGAGCCGCGTGCTGTGGCGGGTCGGCGGTGGCCGCTACCGCGACGAGCGCGACGTCCACGCGCTCGCGAAGTCGGTGCCGTGGCCGAAGCACTTCCACGGCGGGCGTACGCTGCGCGTCGACGTCGCGGCGACGCGCTCGCCGCTCGCGAGCCTGGAGTTCGCGACGCTGACCGTCAAGGACGCCGTCTGCGACCGCTTCCGCGCCGACACCGGCGCCCGCCCGTCGGTCGACAAGCGGGCGCCCGACGTGCGCGTGCACGTCCATCTCACCGCCGACACGGCGACCGTCTACCTCGACACCTCCGGCGAGCCGCTGTTCAAGCGCGGCTGGCGGCGCGACACGGAGGAGGCGCCGCTGCGCGAGAACCTCGCCGCGGGGCTCCTCGCGCTCGCCGGATGGCGCGCCGGCATTCCGCTGCTCGACCCGATGTGCGGCAGCGGCACGATCGCGATCGAGGCGGCGATGATCGCCGCGGACCGCGCGCCGGGCCTCGCGCGGACGTTCGGCTTCCAGAAGCTCGCGTGGTACGACGGCCCGACGTGGCAGCGCATCCGGCAGAAGGCGCAGGACCGCGTCGCGCCGCCGCCCGCTTCGCCGGTCGTGTTCGCGAGCGACGTCGAGGCGGCCGCGGTCGCGAAGTGCGCGGCCAACGCGCGCGCCGCAAAGGTCGATGCGCTCGTCGCCGTCGAGCGCGCCGATGTCCTCGAGCGCGCCGCGCCCGCGCCGGCGGGCGTCCTCGTCTCGAACCCGCCGTACGGCGCGCGGCTCTCGGACCGGCAGCGGCTGGCCGCCTTCTATCCGCGGCTCGGCGATGCGCTGAAGCAGCGCTTCGCCGGATGGACCGCGTGGCTCCTCTCCGGCGATCCGGATCTCGCGAAGCGCATCGGGCTGCGCGTCGCGCGCCGCATCCCGCTCTACAACGGCGCGATCGAGTGCCGGCTCTACGGGATACCGCTGGTGTCCGGCCGGCACGCCCCCCGGGCATCGGCCGACGACGCCGCAGGCTAGCTGGGGAACCCTCGCGCGACCCGCTGACGCGGAGCTTCCCCGGCGCGCGGAGGCGTCGCGCCGGCCTGATAGAATTCGCCGTCCCTTCCCGCTACCGGATGCTCGCGATGCCGATGCTCCCCTCCCGCCATTACGAGTCCGAACACACGAAGTTCATCCGCGAGCTGCTCGAGCAGCGGCCGGAGCTTGCGGAGACGCAGCGCGCCGCGCGGGCGACGTGGTGGGACAAGAGCCCGGGTGAGCTCGGCGAGGGGCGCGAGATGGCGAAGGGCAGGGTGCCGCAGAAGCCCTACGTCTACCAGCCTGACTAGCTCCGAACGCATCGGCGCGCGTGCCCGCGCCGATGCCCCTCGCCTCTCGCGCAGAGGCGAGGGACCACCGCCGCGCCTGCCGATGCACATCCGCCGCGCGCAACCCGCCGATGCCGCGCAGCTACAGGCGATCCACGCGCGCGCGATCCGCCACGGCTGCGCGGCCCACTATCCCGCCGGCGACCTCGCGGCCTGGATCGAACGCGCGACGCCCGCCTCCTGCGCCGACGCGATCGCCACCCGGCACGTCGTCGTCGCCGAGCGCGACGACGGGCGCCTCGCCGGTTTCGCGCAACTGCACGCGCAGGAAGGCGCGGTCGAGGCGGTCTACGTCGACCCGGACTTCGCGCGCCGGGGCGTCGGACGGGCGCTGATGGACGCGCTGGAAGCGGCCGCACGCGCATTCGGGCTGCCCGGCCTCGTCGTCGAGGCCTCGCGGAACTCGGTACCCTTCTACGCGGCGCAGGGCTTCGCGCACGAGTGCTGGTCGGAGCACTCGCTGGGCGGGGGCCACCGCATCGCCTGCGCGGTGATGACCAAGCGCCTGGGCGAGCCGCCTCGCGCCGCGCCGTGATTCCTCGCAGCCGCCCCCAGCACGGCAAGGCAAACGCGACGCTCGTCGTCGTGCTCGGCATCGCCGTGCTCGTCGCGGCGATCGAGATCTACGCGATCCGCACGCTCGGTCGTCGCGGGAGCGCAGCGCCCCCGCCACCGGCAGCGACCGCGGCCCCGACGCCAGTCACGGCGGCCCCGACGACGGCGGCGTCCGACTCGACGGTCGCGGCAGCACCCGCCGCGGCGCCGACCGGCGCGGCGGCCGACGGCCCGATCGGCTTCGTCGACGCCCCCGCCTCGGAGTCGATCCGCGGCCCGCGCGTCGTCGCGACCGGCTGGGCGATCGCGGCGTCGGGCCTGCGCGCGGTCGAGGGGCGCATCGACGGCCGTGCGTTCGCCGCGACGACCGGCCTGCCCCGTCCCGACGTCGCAGCGGTCCACGCCGCGCTCCCCGGCGCCGGCGCGAGCGGCTTCCGCCTCGAGGTCGACCTCGCGACGCTGCCGGCGCCCGCCGGTGTCGACCGGCGGCGGCTCGAGCTCGTCGCGATCGACCGCGACGGACGCGAGACGCTCCTCGGCACGCGCAGCGTGATCGAGCCTGCGGCCTTCGAGCGCTGGCGCGCCCATGCGCGCCCCGACGCCCAGCCCTTCCACCTCCTGCCCGCGCTCTCGGGCCTTCCGCTCGGCGCCGCCGACGGCCTCGACACGCGCTACGCGGACTACGTCTCGCCGACGACCCGCGTCGGCACGCGCATCCCGGTGCTCTACCTGCGCACGACGCGCGGCCCCGCGCACGACTTCGCGTTCGACCCGGACTGGGACGTCGCTCGACGCTGCCCGCAAGGTCCGAAGGAGCGGCGGCTGTCCGACGACTCGCTCAACGGCGCGTTCCGCTTCGCGGTCGACAAGCGCCTGCCGTTGCTGTTCACGCTGAACGGCGGCATCTGGGCCGACGCCGCCTGCGACGCGCCGCAGTGGGACGTCAACGACCGGCTCGAGCAGGACCGGGCGAACTGCCAGTGGAGCGAGAAGGACGAGGTGGTCGGCGACGACTACCTCAAGAACCTCGCCGGCGCGTTCGAGAGCCCCGAGCTCGCGCGGGCGCTGACGATCAACGTGTACGCGCGCGAGGTGCGCCGCTACAAGAAGCGCAACCTGCAGCAGGCGGCGCGCCACATCGTCGGCTTCGCGCGCGAGCACCCGGCGCTCTTCGTCGGCGTGAACCTCGACCCCGATCTCTACCTCAACCCGTTTTTCGCCGGCAAGGCGTGGTTCGACTACAACCCGGGGACGCTGCGCCAGTTCCGCCACTGGCTCGCGGGCACCGGCCCCTATGCCGGGCGCCCGGAGCCGGGCGTGCCCGACCTGTCCGCCTACCGGCGCGCGAAGCCGCTCACGCTGGAGGAGGCGAGCCGACTCGCCGGGCGCCGCTTCGCGCGCTGGGCGGACGTCGACCCGCCGCGCGTGCTCGACCACGAGGCGAAGCCGCCGTACTGGGAGCTCCCCTGGGTGCGCGAGTGGGAGACGTTCCGCCGGCACCTGATCGACCTGCACTACGACGAACTGTCGCAGTGGCTGGTGGAGGCGGGAATCCCGCGCGGGCGCATCTGGTCCTCGCAGGGCTTCATGGCGCCGCTGTCGTGGGCGATGCCGTTCGCACTCTCGGTCGACAGCCCGGTGAAGAACTACGACAGCGGCGGCATGTCGGTCGCCGGCGCGAAGCCATCGCACGGCCACCTGGGCGCGATCCTCTACGGCGCCTCGGCGCAGAACGCGATCCGCATGGAGGGCCCCCGTTCGCTCTTCGGAGCGTTCGCCGCGATCGACCCGGACTGGGCGGTCGTCGAGTACAACTCGGCGGACCTGTCGCACCCCAAGGACCTGCCGACCTACGCGGCGGCCTACCGGGGCTTGCGCGACATGTGGAACCACGGCGCGCGCTTCGTCTCGCCGATGGCCTGGACGGGCTCGGACGGGCGCGACGCCGGCCGGCCCGGCTACGACCCCTTCACCGCCTGGCGAAACACGCCGCTCGAGGAAGCGGCGAGGGACTTCCTGCTCGCCCGAGCGCACCTCGCCCCCGGATCGAAGCTCTGGACCTTCGGCGCGCCGGGCCACCCCGACGCCGACGGTTGGACTGCGGAGCGCGGCACGCTCGTCGCCGGCCCGGGACGCGCGCGCGTCGTGCCCGATGCGTCGGGCTCGATCGTGCTGGTGTCGCCGCCGGAGCTGGGCCTCCACCGCGCGCGCGCCTGGCGGCTGGTCCTGCTGGCCGACGGCGCCCTGCCGGGTCCGATGCGGGTGTCCGCGCGCGCGTCGAAAGACGCACCGTGGACCGAGCTCGCGCAGACCGGCGGCTCCGATGCGCGCCTGCCGCCCGGCGGTGGGCCGCCGGTCGATGCGCTGCGCATCGAATTCGCGTCGGCGGCACCCGCGACGCTGGTGCGCGTCGCCATCGTCCCCGACCGACCGTGACGCCGGGCGACGGGGCCGGCGACGCCCGCCGGCGCCGGTTGCGCGGAGCCTCCGTGCCTAGCGATCGTCGGCCTTGTACTCGACGTAGGCCCGGTCGCGGGTCTGGCGCACGAACTCCTGGAACTGCTCGTCGGCCTTGCGCTGGCGGATCGCCGCGCGCGCCTGCTCGCGCTGCCGATCGCGGGTCACGTCCTGGCGGCGGCGCTCGTCGACCTTGATCAGGTGCCAGCCGAACGGCGAGCGAACCGGCCCCGAGGTCTCGCCGACGGCGAGGCGGTCCATCGCCTGCTCGAACTCCGGCACGGTGTCGCCGGGGTTGAGCCACCCGAGCTCGCCACCCTTCGCGGCCGAGGCGTCCTCGGAGTTGACGCGCGCCATGTCCTCGAACTTCGCGCCGGAGTCGAGTCGGTCCTTGACGCGGTCGATGCGGATCCTCGCGTCGGCGTCGGACACCGTCTCGTTGACGCGGACGAGGATGTGCCGCGCGCGCGTCTGGTCGACGATCGTCGGCGCGTTGCGGTCGCGGACGTCGACGAGCTTCACGACGTGGAATCCGGCCGGGCTGCGGATCACGTTCGACACGCCGCCCTTCTCGAGCTGCCGCACGACCTCGACGAAGACCGTCGGCAGGCGCGCCGCGCTACGCCAGCCGAGGCTGCCCCCGGTGAGCGCATCCTGCGCGTCGGAGAACGACGCCGCGACCTGCGCGAAGTCGCCGCCGGTCTTCACCTGCTGCAGCGCGGTCACCGCGCGCTGCTGCCGCACCGCGACCTGGTCGGGCGACGACTGCTCGGGGACCGAGACGAGGATGTGCGAGAGCAGGTACTCGACGTCGCCGCCGTCGCGGGCGGCCGACGTGGCGAGGAACTGATCGACTTCGGCGTCCGTGGCGGAGACGCGGCTGTCGACCTCCCGCTCGCGCAGGCGCTGCAGCGTCATCTCGCGGCGGATGTCCTCGCGATAGCGCGCGTAGGGGATGTTCTCGCGCTCGAGCACCTTGCGGAACTCGTCGATCGACAGCTTGTTCTCCTGCGCGATCCGCTGCACCGTGCGTTCGACGGCGGTGTCGTCGACGCGCACGCCGGTCTCCCTCGCGTGCTGCAGCAGCGCCCGCTCGGTGATCAGCCGCTCGAGCACCTGGCGGTCGAGCACGTCGGGCGGCGGCGGGCTCACCTTCGCGTCGCGCATCTGGATCATCACGGTGCGGCGCTGCTCGGCGATCTCGTGCTGCGTGACGGCCTCGTCGTTGACCACGGCGACCACGCGGTCGAGCAGCACCTCGCGCGACGCCGGCGCGGCGGGCGAGGCTGCCGGGGGGTTGGCGCGCAGCTGCACCGCCGGCGCCGGGCGCTGCGGCGCCGGCGGCGTCTGCGCCTGCGCCGCGGCGGCCGCGAGCGCCGCGACGAGAATCGCCAGTGGCCGAAAGAGACGGCGTGTCGCCATCGCGGACCTCAGAATTCGGGGTAGGGTTCGATGCCGGTGCCGCGCCACTGCCGCGCCGGGTCGCTCGACCGCAGGAAGCCCGGCACGCTGCGGCGCAGGAGGTCGAGCGGGTTCGTGCCGATCCGCGCGAGCCCGGAGAGCTCGAGCTGGAGGTACACCGACGTGGTTCCCTGCTCGGAGGTCGTCGTCAGCCGGTGGACGACCGCGCGCAGCACCCAGCAGTCGGCATTGTACTCGACGCCCGCGAGCGCCTCCAGCGTCTTGCTCTCCACCAGCGAGTAGTTCCAGCGGCCGAGGAACGTCCAGCGCGGCGTGAGTGGCCACTGCGTCGCGATGTCGAACTGCTTGAGCTCGCTGGTCGGCGACAGCGGGTTGCCGGCCTGGCGGTTGTAGCGCCACGTGCCCGCGATCACCTTGCCGGGCTCGGGGGTCCAGCGCACGCCGGCGTTGAAGCGCTCGGTCGTGCCGTCGTCGAGGTTCTGCTGCAGCAGCGCGTTCACGAGCCACGCGTCGGTGATCCGCCCCTCGAGGCCCAGCAGGAAGTCGGAGCTCGAGCCCGAGCGCGGCACCTCGCCCGGCAGCGCGACGCGCTGGTCCTCGAAGTAGTAGCGCTGGCCGACCAGCAGCCGCAGGCGCTCGACGCCCGTGGCCGGCTCGATGAGACGCGAGGTGACGGCGAGCGTGAGCTCGTTCGCGTCGCCGATGCGGTCGTTGCCGAGGTAGCGGTTCTCGGAGAAGAGCTGCAGGAAGTTGAAGTCGTCGATCGCGCTGTCGAACACCGGCAGCCGGTTCTGGTCGCGATACGGCACGTAGGCGTAGAAGGCGCGGGGCTCGAGCGTCTGCACGAAGTCGCGGCCGAAGCCGCGGTAGTCGCGCTCGAACACGAGCCCCGCGTCGAGGCTCGCGATAGGCACGGCCACCGACGGCGACGTGTCCGCGCCGGGCGTCGCCTGCGGGAGGTCGGCGTACTGGCGGGCGTGCACGCTCGCGCGCGCCGCCACGAATGCGCCCGGGGTCTGGTGGCGCCACTCGAACTGGGGGTAGACGACCGCGCGGCTGCCCTCGTCCGCCCCGTCGCCCCGGCGGAAGCGCGCGTACTCCGCGAAGCCCGACGCAGAGAAGCCGTTCCACGTCACCGGCGCGAGCGTGGCGAGGAGCTGGGGCACGCGGTCGTAGGGCGGCAGGATCGGCGCGTTCTCGTCCTGCAGCGTCTGGAACTGCTGCACTCGCGCGAGAACGCTCACCGGACCCCAGTTCGCGGCGAGCCCCGCCTCCTGCGCGAGCGTCGACTGCGACGTCACGGTGACCCGCTCGGCGAGGTCCGCGAAGTACTTGTCGTCCGAGACGCGGTTGTAGTTCACGTAGCCCGAGAGCCAGGGCGCGATCGCCTGGTTGTGGCGCCACGAGACGAGCCAGCGCGTCTCGTCGGTGTCGCGGTCGTAGGGCAGGAGCTCGGCGTTCAACTCGCCCTGGATCGGCTGCGGCGCGTCGAACAGGTAGCGGAACTGGCCGCCGATCTGGAAGCCGCGCTTGGTCATGATGCGCGGGACGAGCGTCGCGTCGTAGTTCGGCGCGAGGTTGAGGTAGTACGGCACCGCGACGTCGAAGCCGCGCGTGCCCGACTGTCCGATCAGCGGCGCGAGGAAGCCCGACTTGCGCTCGTCGGAGAGCGGAAACTCGATCCACGGCGAGTAGAGCAGCGGCACGCCCATGAAATCGAGGCGGGCGTCGTGCGCGACGCCGACCTTCTTCGCGGTGTCGAGCTCGATCGACTCGCCCGACAGGAACCAGTCCTCGCGCGGGGCGGCGCAGGTCGTCATGCGGCCCCGGAGGATGTCGAAGCGGTCGGGGCCGACGAAGTCGAGGCGGTCGGCGTCGCCGCGCGCGCCGATGTCGCCCACGGCGAAGCGCGGATCGTCGAAGAAGCCGGTCGACTCGCCGCGCCGGTACTTGAGCTCGGCGCCGGTGACCCAGTCGCCGCCCTGCCGCAGCGTGACGTTGCCGCGGCCGTGCACCTCCTCGGTGGCGAGATCGTAGGCGAGCCAATCGGCGAGCACGGTCTCTCGCCGGGTGCGCAACTCGACCCGGCCGCTCGCCTCGACGCGCATCGACGTGCCCTCCAGCCGGTCCGCGCGAAGGAAGATCGTCGGGGACTCGTCCCCGCCGCCCGGCGCGAGCCGGCGCCCCGCCGCGTCCACCGGCGGCCCGGGCGGCGCGAGCTCGCGCGCCATCCGCAACTGCAGCGCCGCGTCGTCCCGCGCATCCGCATCCGGCACGCACACCGACACGGGGAGCAGCGCGGCAAGCGCGAGCCAGAGCCGGGACCGCTGAAGCATTCGTGGGGTGTCGCGGAAGCGCTTTGCTAGAATCCATGGCATTCTATCCTGCCGTTGCCGGCGCGCCGCGGCGCGACGCCCTCCGCGGTGCGCAACGCACCCGCCCCCCGATGATCGATCAAGGCCGCACGGACGCGGACCCGCGCGCCCGCCAACTCGACGAGTGGATCGCCGCGACGCTTCGCACCCGCGCATACGCGCTCGCGCCGGCGTCCGCCGACGCGAGTTTCCGACGCTACTTCCGCGTCACGCCTGACGCCCCCGCGCTCGGCGAGCGCACGCTGATCGCGATGGATGCGCCGCCGCCCGCCGAGGACTGCCGGCCGTTCGTCCGCGTCGCGACGCTCCTCGCCGACGCCGGCGTGCACGCCCCGCGCGTGCTCGCGCAGGACCTCGAGCGCGGCTTCCTGCTCCTCACCGACCTCGGCACCACCACCTACCTCGCGGCGCTCGACGAGAGCAACGCCGCCGCGCTGTTCGCCGACGCGACCGACGCGCTGGTGCGCTGGCAGATCGCGACGCGACCCGGAACGCTGCCGCCCTACGACGAGGCGCTCTTGCGCCGCGAGCTCATGCTGTTCCCCGACTGGTACGTCGCCCGCCACATCGGCGCACTGCTCACGGACGCGGAGCGCGCCGATCTCGCGCGCGTGTTCGACGCGCTGGTCGCCGACGCGCTCGCGCAGCCGCGCGTCTACGTCCACCGCGACTTCATGCCGCGCAACCTGATGGTGTCGCAGCCCAATCCGGGCGTGCTCGACTTCCAGGACGCGGTCGAGGGGCCGGTCACCTACGACGTCCTGTCGCTCTACAAGGACGCGTTCCTGTCCTGGCCCGAGGAGTTCGTCCTCGACGGCACGATCCGCTACTGGGAGAAGGCGAAGCGCGCGGGCCTGCCGGTCGATCCCGACTTCGCCGCGTTCCACCGCGCTTGCGAGTGGATGGGCCTGCAGCGGCACCTGAAGGTGCTCGGCATCTTCGCGCGCATCCGGCACCGCGACGGCAAGCCGGGCTACGTCGAGGACACGCCGCGCTTCATCGCCTACGCGCGCCCGGTCGCGCAGCGCTACGCCGGGCTCGCGCCGCTCGCCCGGCTCTTCGACCGGCTCGAGGCGCGCTCGCCGCGTTTCGGCTACACGTTCTGAGGCGACGGTGCCGACGGCGATGATCCTCGCCGCGGGTCGCGGCGAGCGGATGCGTCCTCTGTCCGACGCGACGCCCAAGCCGCTCCTGCCGGTCGGCGGCGTGCCGCTGATCGTGCGGCAGATCCGTTCGCTCGCCGCGGCCGGCATCACCGAGGTCGTGATCAACGCGGCCCACCTCGCCGAGCGCCTCGTCGCCGTGCTCGGCGACGGACGCGCGCTCGACGTCGCGATCCGCTGGTCGCGCGAAGCCGAGCCGCTCGAGGCCGCGGGCGGGATCGCCACCGCGCTGCCGCTCCTGCCCGACGGACCCGTGCTGGTCGTCTCCGGCGACCTCTGGACCGCCTTCGACTACGCGGCGCTGCTGCCGCGCGCGCGAGCGATGGGGGACGACCCGCGCGAGGCGCGCGCACACCTCGTGATGGTGCCGAACCCACCCTTCCACCCGCGCGGCGACTTCGTGCTTCGCGAGGGCGCGCCCGGGCGCGTCGCCACGGGAGGCGGGCCGACGCGCACCTACGGCAACATCGGCCTCTTCGACACGGCGCTGTTCCGCGAACTTCCGCGGGGCACGCGCCTCAAATTGCTTCCGCTGCTGCTCGACTGGATCGGGCAGGGCCTCGTCACCGGCGAGCCGTACGACGGCCCCTGGGAGAACGTCGGCACCCCCGACGACCTCGCCCGCGTCGACGCGCTGCTCGCGCAAGAAAGGAAGGCATGAACGCCGCCGACAACCCGCTCCTCGACTTCGCGGGGCTGCCCCGCTTCGACCTGATCGCGCCCGGGCACGTGACGCCGGCGATCGAGACGCTGCTCGCCGAGGCCCGCGCGACGGTGGAACGCGTCGCGACGTCGGCGGCGCCGCCCGACTGGGACGGGGTCGCCGCCCCGATCGCGGCCGCGCTCGACCGCCTCGACCGCGCGTGGACCGCCGTGCGGCACATGAACGCCGTGGTGAGCTCGCCCGCGCTGCGCGAGGCGTACAACGGCAACCTGCCGAAGGTCACCGCCTTCTACGCCGACCTGGGCCAGGACGAGCGCCTCTACGCCAAGTACAAGGCCATCGCCGCGGGCGCCGCGTTCGCCTCGCTCGACGCAGCGCAGCGCAAGGTCGTCGACAACGAGCTGCGCGACTTCCGCCTGGGCGGCGCCGAACTTCCCCCCGACCGCAAGGCGCGCTTCAAGGCGGTGCAGGAGGAGCTCGCCAGCCTGTCCGCGAAGTTCGACGACAACGTCCTCGACGCGACCAACGCGTGGGCGCACTGCGTCGACGACGAGGCCGCGCTCGCCGGCATCCCTGCCGACGTGATCGCGCAAGCGCGCGCCGACGCCGAGGCCGACGGCCGGCCAGGCTTCAAGCTCTCGCTGCGCGCGCCGTGCTACCTGCCGGTGATGCAGTACGCCGACGACCGGGCGCTCCGCGCGCTGATGCACCGCGCCTACTCGACGCTCGCCTCGGACCAGGGCGCCGACCCGGCGTACGACAACACCGCGATGATCGAGCGGATCCTCGCGCTGCGCGCCGAGGAGGCGGAGCTCCTGGGCTACGCGAACTTCGCCGAGGTCTCGCTCGTGCCGAAGATGGCGCGCTCGCCCTCGGAGGTGCTGTCGTTCGTGCGCGACCTCGCGCGCCGGGCGCGACCGTTCGCCGAGCGAGACTACGCCGAGGTGACCGCGTTCGCGCGCGACGAGCTCGGCATCGCCGATCCGCAGGCGTGGGACCTGCCCTACGCGTCGGAGAAGCTGCGCCAGCGGCGCTACGCCTTCTCCGACCAGGAGGTGAAGCGCTACTTCCGCGAGGACCGCGTGCTCGCCGGCCTGTTCCGGCTGGTGGAGACGATCTACGGCGTCGCGATCGCCGGGTCGCAGGCGCCGGTGTGGCACCCCGACGTGCGCTTCTACGACATCCGCGACCGCGACGGCGGGCTGGTCGGGCAGTTCTACCTCGACCTCTACGCGCGCGAGGGCAAGCAGAGCGGCGCGTGGATGGACGACGCCGTCAACCGCCGCCGCGAGGGCGAGCGCATCCGCATCCCGGTGGCGTTCCTGACCTGCAACTTCTCGCCGCCGACGGTGGCCGATGGCCGGCGCCGGCCAGCGCTCTTCACGCACCGCGAGGTCGTCACGCTGTTCCACGAGTTCGGCCACGGCCTGCACCTCCTGCTCACGCGCGTCGACGTGCCCGGGGTGTCGGGCATCCAGGGCGTCGAGTGGGACGCGGTCGAGCTGCCGTCGCAGATCATGGAGAACTGGTGCTGGGAGTGGGACGTGCTGCAGTCGATGACCGCGCACGTCGACACGGGCGAGCCGCTGCCGCGCGCGCTGTTCGACCGCATGCGCGCCGCGAAGAACTTCCAGAGCGGGCTCGCGACGCTGCGCCAGATCGAGTTCGCACTGTTCGACATGCTGCTGCACACCGAGTACGTGCCGGGGCGGCCGGGCCCGCACCCCGACGCGCGGGCGGTGCTCGACGCCGCTCGTCGGGAAGTGGCCGTCGTTCCTCGGCCCGCCTACGACCGCTTCATGCACGCCTTCGGGCACGTCTTCGCGGGCGGATACGCCGCGGGCTACTACAGCTACAAGTGGGCGGAAGTGCTCTCCGCCGACGCGTACAGCCTGTTCGAGGAGGTGGGCGTGCTCTCGCCGGCGGCCGGCGCCCGGTTCCGGGACGAGGTGCTGGCGAGGGGCGGCAGCCGGCCCGCGCTCGACTCGTTCGTCGCCTTCCGCGGCCGGCAGCCCCAAATCGACGCGCTTTTGCGCCATAATGGCATGACAACGTCATCGTGACGGAGGCCCCGATGTCCGCTCGCCCGAAAGCGCTCGTCCCGCTCTGCGGTCTTCTCGCCGCCGCCCTCGCGGCCGCCGGCGGCGCACTCGCGCAGGAGCGGCAGGTCTACCGCTACCTCGACGCGGACGGGCGGGTCGTCTACTCCGACCGCGTGCCGGTGGCGGGCGCCAAGGACGTCCAGACCAAGCGTGTCTATGGCAACACGATCGAGACCGACACGACGCCCCTCGCGACGCGCTACGCCGCCGACCGCTTCCCGGTGACCCTGTACACGTTCCCCTGCGGCGAGGCCTGCGACTCGGCCGCGGCGCTCCTCAACCGGCGCGGCGTCCCGTTTGCCACCGTCGACGTCGAGGACGCGGCGAACGCGGAAAAGCTGAAGCAGCTCACCGGCGAGCTCGAGGCGCCCGTGCTCCAGGTCGGCGACAAGCTGGTCGCCAAGGGCTTCAACGAGGCGAAGTGGAACGCGATGCTTGACCAGGCCGGCTACCCCAAGTCGCCGCCGCGCCGAACCGCGGACGCGGGCGCCGGCAGCGCGCCGCGGTAGCTGCCGGCAACGCGCCGCCCGGCCGGCCGCGGGCAGGCGCCCGGCCCGTCACGTTCAACATCCGGCCGCTGCGCGCGGCCGCGGGCGTTATGCTTCGGGCCTGCCGCGCGCGCCGGTGCCTGCATCCTGCTCCGCGCGGTCCCGTCCCCAAGCGACCGCCCGCGCCGTGAAGCTCGTCACCTGGAACGTCAATTCGCTGAACGTCCGCCTGCCGCGGCTCCTCGACTGGCTCGCCGCGAACCGTCCCGACGTGGTCGCGCTGCAGGAGACGAAGACCGAGGACGCGAAGTTCCCGCACGACGAGGTCCGCGAGGCCGGCTACGCCGCGCACGTCTTCGGCCAGCGCACCTACAACGGCGTCGCGCTGCTGGTGCGCGACGGCCTCGCGGCGACCGACGTCGCCACCGGACTGCCCGGCTTCCCCGACGAGCAGAAGCGCGTGATCGCGGCGACCGTCGACGGCGTGCGGGTGGTCAACGTCTACGTCCCCAATGGGCAGGCCGTCGGCAGCGACAAGTACGCCTACAAGCTCGCCTGGTGCCGCGCCGCCTCGGCCGCGCTCCGCGACGAGCTCTCCGCCCACCCGGAGCTCGCGTTCGTCGGCGACATGAACATCGCGCCCGAGGCCCGCGACGTGCACGATCCGGCGGCCTGGGAGGGCCAGGTGCTGTGCTCCGAGCCGGAGCGCGCGTCGTTCCGCGAGTGGCTGGCGCTGGGCCTCGTCGACGCGTTCCGCCGCTTCGACCAGCCGCCCGGCACCTTCAGCTGGTGGGACTACCGCATGCTCGCATTCCCGAAGAACCGGGGCCTGCGCATCGACCACATCCTGCTCTCCGCGGCGCTCGCGCCGCGCTGCGTCGCCTGCCGCATCGACCGCAACGCGCGCAAGGGCGAGAAGCCGAGCGACCACGCGCCGGTGATCGCCGAGCTCGCCGCGCGCGCGTGAGCGCTCGCCGATCGTCGGATCCGACCCGGGAAACCTCTGCGCCACCTCACGGCGCGCGCGAACTCGCGCGTGCGATCTTCGCCATCGCTTCGATCTGGATCGCCCGGCCGCCCTTCGGGTCGCGCAGGGCTTCGCTACGCGCCGCCGCGACGCAGCTCGGCCTCCATGCCGAGCTCCTGGATCTTGCGCGTCAGCGTATTGCGGCCCCAGCCGAGGCGCTTGGCCGCTTCCATGCGATGCCCGCCGGTGTGCGCGAGCGCGCGGCGGATGAGCGCGCGCTCGAACTCGTTCTCGAGGCGGTCGCCGACCTCGGGCTCGCCTCGCGCGAGCGCCTGCGCGAGCTCGCGGTCCAGCGCCACGAGCCAGCCGCCCTCCTCCTGCGCTTCCGGCCGGCCGGCGGGCTCGCGCACTTCCGCCGGCAGGTCCGCGACCTCGACGCGCTGGCCCGGCGCCATCACGGTGAGCCAGTGGCAGATGTTCTCGAGCTGGCGAACGTTGCCGGGATAGCCGAACGCCATGAGCGCCTTCTGCGCGTCCTCGGACAGCACCTTGGGCTCGACCGCGAGCTCGCGCGCGCTCTTCTGGAGGAAGTGGCGCGCGAGCGGCCCGACGTCCTCGGCGCGCTCCCGCAGCGGCGGCAGGCGCAGCCGGACGACGTTGAGACGGTGCAGCAGGTCCTCGCGGAACAGCCCCTGGCGGACGCGCTCCTCGAGGTTCTGGTGCGTCGCCGCGATGATCCGCACGTTCGCCTTCTGGGGCGCGTGCCCGCCGACACGGTAGTACTCGCCGTCCGAGAGCACGCGCAGCAGGCGCACCTGCAGGTCGGGCGGCATGTCGCCGATCTCGTCCAGGAACAGCGTGCCGCCGTCGGCCTGCTCGAAGCGCCCGCGGCGCGCGGCCTGCGCGCCGGTGAACGCGCCGCGCTCGTGGCCGAAGAGCTCCGACTCGAGCAGGTCCTTGGGGATCGCCGCGGTGTTGATCGCGACGAAGGGCCCCGCGGCGCGCGGGCTGTGCCGGTGGAGCGCGCGGGCCACCAGTTCCTTGCCGGTGCCCGACTCTCCGGTGATGAGCACGGTCGCGGCGGACTGGGACAGCCGCCCGATCGCGCGGAACACCTCCTGCATCGCGGGCGCCTGGCCGAGCATCTCCGGCGCCTCCGCGGGCGCCGCGGGCACCGGCGGCGCGGCCGGGGTCTCGGTGGTCGCGCGCCGGATCAGCGCGAGCGCGTGGTCGACGTCGAAGGGCTTCGGCAGGTACTCGAACGCGCCGCCCTGGAACGCGGCGACGGCGCTGTCGAGGTCCGAGTAGGCGGTCATCACGATCACCGGCAGGTGCGGGCAGCGCTCCTTCACCTTGGCGAGCAGCGACAGGCCGGACTCGCCCGGCATGCGCACGTCGGTCACGAGCACCTGGGGCTGGTCGAGGGCGAGCGCCTGCAGCGCCTCGTACGCAGACGAGAACGTCTTGTGGGGGATGCCCTCCCGCGCCAGCGCCTTCTCCAGCACCCAGCGGATCGAGCGGTCGTCGTCGACGATCCAGACGGGCCGCGCCGCGGCGCTGCGCGGCGCTTGGTAGTCGTAGGCGAACACGGTCAGGGCTCCTCGTTCAGGGGCCGGTGGCGGGTGCCACGGGCCGCGACGTGTCGACGGGCAGCAGGATCCGGAACTCGGTGCGGCCGGGCTCGCTTTCGCACTCGATCGTCCCGCCGTGCTGAGCGACGAACGTCTGGGCGATCGTGAGGCCGAGGCCGCTGCCGCCTTCGCGACCGGAGACCAGCGGGTAGAAGATGCGCTCGCGGATCGCGGGCGGGATGCCCGGGCCGTTGTCGGTCACCGCGATCGACAGCGCGAGGCGGTGGTGGCGGCGCGCGAGCGTCACGTAGCGCGCGACGCGCGTCGCGAGCGTGATCCGCGGTTCGGCGGTGGTGCCGGCGAGCGCCTGCGCGGCGTTGCGCACGACGTTCAGCACGGCCTGCGTGAGCTGCTCGGGATCGGCCTCGATCTCGGGCAGCGAGATGTCGAAGTCGGGCTCGACCGGGATCGACGGGAACTCGGCCTGCACGACGCCCTTCACCCGCACCAGAATCTCGTGCACGTTGGTGCGCCGGTAGCTCGGCACGCGGTGGGGCGTGAGCAGGCGGTTGACCAGCGACTGCAGCCGGTCGGCCTCCTGGATGATGACCTGCGTGTACTCGGCGAGCTGCGGGCGGTCGAGCTCGCGCTCGAGCAGCTGCGCGGCGCCGCGGATGCCGCCCAGCGGGTTCTTGATCTCGTGCGCGAGGTTGCGGACGAGCTCGCGGTTCGCCTGCTGCTGCTCGAGCTGGCGCTCCTCCCGCGCGATCTTCAGCTGCTGGCCGATCTGGCGCAGCTCGAGCACCAGCGCGACCTCGGGATGGTCGACCGGCGTCACCGTCGCGGAGAGGTGCAGGCGCGGCTTGCCCGCGAGCCCGAGCTCGAGATCCTGCTCGGTGTAGGCGGCGCCGCTCGCGACCGCGTTGTCGATGGCGCCGGCGAGCAGGCGTGCGTCGGCGAACAGCACGCCGATCGCGTTGCCGGCGAGGCGGGCGCGAGAGAGCTCGAAGAGGTGCTCGGCCGCGGGATTCGCGTAGCCGACGACGCGGTCCGCGGACAGCAGCAGCACCGCGGTGGACAGCAACTCGAGGCCCGGCCAAGCGCCCGGCTCGATCTCGGGAGGCGCCTGCACGAGCGAGCTCAACGCGGCGGTCCCGGGGAACGCCGCGCGGCCGCGCGCGCTCCGCGACGCGGCTCGCTAGCGCTGCGCGGAGAGCTCCTTGCGCAACGCCTCGACGTTGCGCTCGTGCAGCTGCACCGACTGGCGCAGGCGCGCGATGCGCTCGGCGTAGCGCGTCCCGTCCGCGCGCTCCTCGGGAAGCGGAGGCGGTGCGCCGTTCGCGTAGGCGGCGCGCGCCTCGCCGAGGAGCTTCTCCTCCGCGGCGAGCTCGTCCTGGAGCACCTTGCGGCGCAGCTCGTCGCGGCCCTTCTGCGTGGCCGCGTCGACGCGCGGCAGGCTGGCGGGCGACGGCGCGGCCACGTTGCCTGTGCGGCGCGGCGGCGCCTTCTCGACGGCGCCGGGCTCGGGCACGTTGAAGTACGCGGCGGCACCGGTGGCCGTCGTGCACTTGTAGGTCGCGCCCTCGACGACCCTCGGCGCGTCGACGCAGCCGGACTCGCGGGCCTTGGCCGCGAGGCCCTGCGCGAGCGCGCCACCCGCGGCGCACGCGACCAGCAACGCGGCGGCCGCGGATCGCGGAGAAGGGGTGAGGCGCGGCCTGCGTCGATTCGGGGCATCGGGGAGCATGGGCCCGAGTGTAACGAACGCCGGGGGATCGGGGCAGAGGGGCGGGCGGGCACACCCGCCCCCTTCCCGGCGCAGCGACGCCCGGACCGCAGCGGGCGCCTACAGGCTGTAGTACATGTCGTACTCGACCGGATGCGTGGTCATCCGGAACCGCGTCACCTCCTCCATCTTGAGCTCGATGTAGGCGTCGATCAGGTCGTCGGTGAACACGCCGCCGCGCTTCAGGAAGTCGCGATCGCGGTCGAGGTAGTCGAGCGCCATGTCGAGCGAGCTGCACACCGTCGGGATCTTCTTGTCCTCCTCGGGCGGCAGGTCGTAGAGGTTCTTGTCGGCCGGGTCGCCCGGGTGGATCTTGTTCTGCACGCCGTCGAGCCCCGCCATC
>Ga0114939_10001390_pt1 | contig 19126 bp, 14 predicted proteins | sample AshMeaCrysSpring_FD_87196 | JGI IMG/M metagenome (GOLD analysis project Ga0114939, IMG submission 87196) | Groundwater microbial communities from Big Spring, Nevada to study Microbial Dark Matter (Phase II) - Ash Meadows Crystal Spring | ecosystem: Environmental > Aquatic > Deep subsurface >...
AATAACTTTTGCATTAAAGTTAGATTGAGTTTAACTCCTAAACTCTCTGGTTTTTTATCTGATTGATAATAGGTGCCGTGGATTTTATCCCAAAGTTTAAAATTTGCTCCATAGTTACTATTAATATTATTTGTACCATGATGATAGGCATGGTCTTGGGGTAAAGTTAGCCATGATGATAAAAAACAGTATAGCCAAGATGCCGTTGGAGGGGAGAATTCGCTATGTCGCCACAGGTCTAATGCCGAAGTGAGACTAACCCCAAATATATACCAAGTTGGGTCTTGAAGTAGGTAAATAAATAAGGAATGAACCCAAAGATAAACAATAAAAAAGCTCACCCATAGAGTATTGCGGGAAGTTCCTAGTACATCCATTGATGTAACCGTATGGTGTACTCGATGGATATTCCATAGTTTAGGGCTATGGAAAAGACGATGATTCCAGTAGTAGAGATAATCTACAAATATAAAGCTAAGTAAGAAGGCAAAAAGCGGATGAAGGGCGATCGCTCCCTGGTAGTCTAAGAATAAATATTTATAAATTTGTACAAAAGTTGTTATTTGTAAGACAGGAATAGTAATGCCCTGAAAGCATAAACCAATATAATCTAAAATCCACTCATCCCATTTTTTACTTTTAAAGATTGATAAATAAGGGCTTTTAATTGCTGTGGCTAACAATAAAATCAGAAATACAGGAAATACTAACATAGGTTTAAAACGGTATATTTTTATGCATTAATATCTACTTGTATTTTTTATACTTCTAGTCAGGTTTTACCTGGGAATTCCTTCTGAAGTGGCTTACCACCACTTCTTTTTTTATTAGGAAATTGGTACTGGTTACTGGACTTACTCAATAGTTATATTTTTTCTTATTGGGTGGGTGCGTAACGCTACAAATTGGAAGGTAACAATAAGGTTTGTTTTGTTGTGTCATCCACCATCTTTAATATGTGACAATAACGTAATTTCTAAGGAAATTTGCACTGTATGGCACTATTGGGTAATGCTAAGAAGTTAGCCCAAAATTTGGGCTAGGAAATGTTAGTTAAACCCAAAATTTTACTTGTACAGATTTTTCTGTTAATTTTCTGGGGTCTTCACCATCGGCTATTTTGTTACGTATAGACTCAACAAATACATGAATGGTATCTGCTGGGGTATTACAAAATTGGGAACCATATTTTTCAATGACTTGTTGTTGAATTTTTAAAGCTTCTACATCCTGATTGATAATATATTGAGCAGTCCAACGAATAAAAGGGCGGGCAATTTTATTCCAAATGCCATAGTTATAGGTGACATCAGTGTAAACTAGGGTGGAATTTTCATTTTCAGGAATAGATTGACTGGTGATAAATAATCGGCGATTTCCCCCCATGTGATACTCAACGCTTGTAATATTAGGCATATGGAAAGTATCTACATGGTAAATTTCATGGCCCTTGGGATTAAGAAAAGCTGCAAACCAACCTAAATTATTAGTTTCATTACGATATTCAGCAAATACTGAACCAGCCTTTCTTTCAACGGTCATTTCTAACTGTTGTTGGCGAGATTTACGAAATACCCCTGGATGGACTGATGCTGTATGGGGTATGTCAATAAAATTTTCTGCACAGTTAGTAACGTTATTATTAAAGCGGTTTATAACTCGTACAGTTTCCCAACCTGTTTGTTTGTGGTATGGCATGGGAAAAGGTTGAAATTCTTCGCTGGGTTGTTTTGCCAGTCTGACATATATATAGTTATCTTTCTCCATTGTTTCATAGGAGGGCGATCGCCTTGTGGTTGTCTGAGAAAAATCTTTCCCTTCCGCAGGCACGGCTACTACCTGTCCATTTTTGTCATAAACCCACCCATGATAGGGGCAATGGATTTGACCTTGACAGACTTTACCTTTAGATAAACGACTGTTGCGATGCATACATTTATCTCGTAAAGCCACAGCCTTTCCATCATCACCGCGAAATATCGCTAACCATTCTCCTAATACCATTCTCGATAATATAGCGTTTGCCCTTAGCTGTTTGCTTTCGGCTACAACATACCAAAAATCATCAAATTTCATATTCTTTTAATTATTAAGTTATAAATTATGAGTGATTACAATTAATTATTCTTATTCCCTTCCCAGCATAAGATTAATTAGAAATTAACTGCATAACGGTTAAGTTACGCTATTCTAAGTCTTTTTTGTGCGACAACCCATCTTGTCTCAAGGAAAGAAGGAAAATAATGAATAATTTTATAGTGCAAGAAAGTAGTTATTCGTTGCGCGATAAGCGCCAAACTTAAACTACAAAAAATATTAATTTTTACATATTTGGCTTATTTAAATACAAGTTATAATTTTTGAGTTATAACTTATAAATTATGAATTTGGTAAATAGGTAATTTCTATATTATCTGTCAGATGTACTTGACAAGCTAATCTAGCCTGAGTATTATTCGGTGCAAAAACTTCCAACATTTCTTTTTCATCATTATTGGGTGGAGAAATATGACCTTTAACAGCTACAAGACAAGTTCCACAAATTCCAGTACGACAACCAAATAAGACGCTTGAATTTTGAACTGTTAAATGTTCGGATAAGTTAGCGTTTTCTTCTAGACTAATGGGAGTAAAATTTGTTCCTGGAAAAGTAATTTTATACATATATAATAGATGTTATTAATTTCAGAGTTTTTAATATTTTCAGAAAAATTGAAAATATTAGATACCTATACTAATATAATTTTTTTGCTTGTGTTGTAATTTCAGAGAAAAGTATAATGCTACAGTTGATGGTATTCATTTTGGATTCGTAATTGCTTTTATGGCTTTGTGTACTCTATAAGGCTAGGCTCATCTTTGATAGATAAGTTTGTTTGTGTATGTCTTGTTTATATTCTCTACTAGTTATATAAATAAGGAACTGAAAACTAGCTTGCCCATCAAATATGCTTTAAAGTCCACTAGGTAGAAAATTTTTTAGTTATTAAGTAAACTATGATTTGATATGTAATTATTTTTTAAGTAATGAATCACTGGGCTTTTGATTATAAAGCGGAGAATATTGGTAAATCCTTAATTTTACATGCTGATTGTTTTGATTGGTTAGGTAGAATATCAGAAAATACTATTCATGCAGTTGTAACAGACCCGCCTTACGGTGTAAAAGAGTATACCGAGGAGCAATTATGGAAAAGAGAGAAAAATAGTGGTGGTATTTGGAGAATTCCGCCCGCTTTTGATGGCCACAAACGTTCACCTTTGCCCCGATTTACAGCATTGACAACAAAGGAACGTATGGCTTTGAAACATTTCTTCATAGAGTGGGCAAAGCTAGTAGTAAGTGCATTGAGACCTGGGGGTCATGTTTTCATTGCCAGCAATGCGTTTCTCTCTCAACTTGTTTTTTCTGCTTTAATTGAAGGTGGATTAGAGTTTCGTGGGGAACTAATTCGTTTAGTTAGAACCCTACGAGGAGGCGATCGCCCAAAAAATGCGGAGTCAGAATTTCCTGATGTATGTTCAATGGCAAGGGGGTGTTATGAGCCTTGGGGAATTTTTCGCAAACCATTACCCCAGGGGATGAAAGTAAGTGACTGTTTGCGGGAATTTCAAACTGGAGGCTTAAGGCGAAATCCCAATGGGACTCCATTGTGTGATGTAATTGCCAGTAGGCGAACACCCCAAGAAGAACGCTTAATAGCTAATCACCCCAGTTTAAAACCACAATCTTTTTTACGCCAAATTGTTTATGCAGCTTTACCTCTAGGTGAAGGAATAATATTAGACACTTTTATGGGTTCTGGTTCGACTGTCGCCGCAGCAGAAGCTGTTGGAGTCCCTTGTATAGGTATTGAACGTTATTTAGACTATTATGAAATGAGTTGCCATGCAATTCCCAAACTTGCAAATCTATCCATACAAGTTGAAGAAATTGAAAAGGCAGAAAATTTACAACTTGCTTTATTCTGAAGTTGAGTATATCCAATTTGACATCATTTTTTGATAACCAGAGCGTTTTACGCTGGCTGTTATTGTCCGCCGACTGGTATCTTTTCTACCAGAAAATGACCAATCATCTTTAGTTAATTGGGCACCAATAACTTTTACAAAACGAAATGGTAACGCCTGAATACCTTGAGATAGGTCATTAGGGCGGTTACTATCAAAAACAAATACCATAAGCCAGCCATCCTCTGGGTTATGTCCTTGCCATCCACTACTGTAGCGACTCGCTTTAATTTCAATTCCAATATTAGAGTGTTGCACGGCATTTCCGGGAAACATTCCAGTTGGAATTAAATCAGGGTGTCCATTATGATGTTGATTCTTGACTAAAGTTTGGCAGTATTTTGGTATATTAGAAACCATAAATTCCCCAACCACACTACTGAAATTTGCTGGCATCAGCATTGTTTCAAAACGTTGTAAATTTTTGCTGTGAAGCTGCTTATTTATAAAAGTGAGAAATTCAATAAGTTCACTCATCGCTAAATAGATATGTCGGTTTGTACATCCATATGGTAAAATAGCGTTTTGGTTAAAGTCTTTTTCTTCAACAAGTTTAGCTTGACAAGCTAAGGTTTCTAAATTATCAGTCATTATTATATATAGCTAAGTAAAATCAATGTTTTTTACGTAAGTATTAATAAATTGAAAATTTAATTTAAGATTTTGAATTTGACCATATAGAAGGCTCCAATTCATTAACATAATTCATATATTTAGCTAAAGGCATATCTATATTTAATAAGACATTAGGATGAAAACGAATATTATCGTAAATCATGCCATCTTCACCGCGTAAAAAATAGTAAGCTAACTTTGTCAGCCACAGTAATATTCTTGATTTTACCCAACCAATCAATCCTTTTCTTTTAGCTGTAACATAAATAGGCTGTATGAAAGTTTTCTCATTTGCTAGAGGCACATAGGCATAAATCATATGTAAAGGTGGTAGCCAACCAACCCGTTTCATAATTGTTAATAAACCGATACAACCGTGGGCATAACGCATTGTATATTCATAGGAATCACCTAATATTTTATGTGCTAATTTTTCCCTTGATGTTGTTTGAGGAAAATCACCAGTTAAAGTAAAATCTATAATTGTCCCATTTTTATTTTCTTGTAGTGATAAATTCATCTCAATATTTAATTTATGCACTGTATTTAAATGTTGAGCATCAATACCATTCATCATACAAATATGATGATGACAATTTCTTTCTAGGGGACTATCGGCAATAGTGACTAACTTTTTATCTTTTAATTCATCAAATTCCACAACACCTTCTGGGGCTTTGCTATCAGGATATACCCAAATAAATCCATACTTTTCATCCGTTGCATAGGATTGAAGGCGGGCTTTTTCTGGAATATGTGATTGACAGGGAATATTTTGACAATAACCTTCTTCATCAAAGGCCCAATGATGGAAAAAACAACGGATATAATTACCATCAACTTTTCCTATTCCTAGGTCAGTACCTAAGTGAGGACAAAAGGCATTTAATGCCCTTACTTTTTCATCTTCTCCGCGAAAAACAACTATTTTTTGTCCACAAAGGGTGATGGATTTGGCTTTCCCTTTGGGAATATCTTGACTGGGGTAGGTTATATACCAGCCTTTGGCTACTATATTGGGGTTATTAAAGATTTTCATATTAATTGCTAATGGCTAATGGCTAATTGCTAATGGCTAATTGCTAATGGCTAATTGCTAATGGCTGATGGCTAATTGTTAATTGCTAATTGCTAATGGCTGATGGCTGATGGCTGATGGCTGATGATTGTGAATAATTAGGGTTTGCTGAAAAACTTTACAAAACGAATCTAGATGCCAGACCACAATCAAAATAGTAGTTTCCGAGGTTGGTTTCCAAATTTATCCCACAATTTTTCATTTCCCGTGCAAGGATTTTGGGTCTGTAAATGCCTGGTTCCTTGCACAAGCTTGGAAAAAAATCATGGAAAAGCTTAGATATATTAGTTTGTAGCTTTATTCAGCGAACCCTAATTAATTACCTATAGATTTTAAGTAGGCATTTAGTTTTGGTGAAAGCTCGTGAATAATTATCTTGAGTTTTTCGCTTTGCTCATTTGTGAGTAGATTACGTATATAAGCACGTCTTAACCAATTAATAGTTTCATATAAAGAACCTCTAGCTATTTTAATAAAACGTTTATTATCTTGGTAATTGTATCTTCCTTCTCCTTCTGCAATATTAGCGCTGATACTATCGGCAGAGCGAATAATTTGTTTTCCGACAGTATCTTTTGTAAAATAATCCCATCCCTTTACAATATTCCAAATTTCATCTGCCAATTTTTCTGCTAATTTATATACTTGTAGTTTTTCAAAATTCGGTCTTGTCACACATACTCCTTTTATCCGCTAATAGCTAATTTGATAATGGCTACTTGAACAGATATCATTATATTTATAAGCATCAAAAAGCAGAAATTTTATGTGCCAGTTTTTAAACATGCCACCAGCAATGAGCCATTAGCAATTAGCCATTAGCCATTAGCCATTAGCAGCTTAGCCATTAGCAATTAGCCATTAGCCATTAGCCATTAGCAATTAGCAATTAGCAATTAGCAATTAGCCCTTTGTAAATACTTTTCAATAGAATTAGATTTCATGAGAGACATTTGTCGATTAGATTTCCATACATAGTCTAATTTTTCTAAATATACTTTATAAGATTCCACGGCTTCTCTATGGGTTTTATAACTACGATGAAGCCCTTCAGTTTCTTGGGTAAAACATTTTTTTATCATTTCCTTTGCTTCTTTATCATCCATGTTAAATACAGAGGATGTTAGTAATTTATATATAGTTGGATAAAGTGCGGGGTCATACCAAAAAATCCCATTAATAGCAACGGAGAAGTGATAATGGTCTTTTTGACAACCTTTAATTCCTAAATTAGCAATAAATTTTTCATATTCCGTAGGCTGTTTGAGACATTGAATAATATCATGGGAAATTATGGTGGAGCTATTAAAATGAAAGCTTTCATCCATAAAATGATAGTAGGATATTTTTGACGGGATGGGAGCATTTTCTTGGTCAGGATATTTTTGATAATAATTGCTCAGTTTATGTTGTACTAATTTTCCATTTAGGGTGCGAACACCCCTAACTGTAAAATATTGACAAGCCAAAAATGTATTATCAGCAGAAATCAATCCAAAGGCTTGTAATTGTAATTTTTTCCACCAAGTTTTCAGTTTGTTGGTATCGGCAAAAATAATTGTTTCTGTAAATGGGCCGCGCATGGGGTAGCTAAAAAGTCGATGATTAAATAATGCCATTTCCGTTTCTAAGGAAACTTTTTGAAAAGCATTAATATGTGCCCTTTCCTGGGCTGATTCTAAATCTAAGGTATCGCATACCAAACGAAAATCATCTTCTGCATACAATCCCGCTGCACTAGTTTGATTAAAATAAATAGTCGCGATTTCAGCGGAAATTATTTGAGAATAATAAGCAACCCAGTATAGTTGATTAAGAATTATTCTTTGAGTTGGTGTCGCTTCTTCCCAAAGAGGAGTACCGTAAAGTAAAGAATATTCCTCTGGATTCCAATACTCGTTTTTGCAGTCTTCATAACGAAAAGCTGCCGATGCTTCATCTAGTAAGGATGTATGGTCTTGTTGCTTATTGCGGCTGTGGTTTATTTCTAGCTTGCGGTAAACCTTTTGATTTTCTAGCATCATATATTTATACTTATTTTTACTTTTATGTTTACTTTGATTTTGATTTTGATTATAAACGTTCATTTCCTGATTGGTAGTATTCACAACAGCCAGCCAGGGACTATAAGTCCCTGTCTAATAGCTAAAAGTCCTCGCTCAAGAGGACTAAAAAATAATGCTTTTAGAGTATATTCCTAGGTTGGGTGGAGCGGTAGCGTAACCCAACAAATGCCACCGGGAAAACAACAATCTTTCAGCCACGCAATTTATCGTATTCCCGCAAATCCGTCTGTCTGCGCCGTAACTGATATCTTGCACTTCTAGTATTTTCATTTCAGAAAAAAGACTAACTATTCACAACAGCCAGCCAGGGACTATAAGTCCCTGTCTAATAGCTAAAAGTCCTCGCTCAAGAGGACTAAAAAATAATGTTTTTAGTGTAATATTTATCACGTATTTCTATTCTTCTAAGTTTTTTTGCTTAAAGGTGCAAGATGTGAGCTAACCTACAAATTTTCTGGTTAACTAGATTCTTCGTTTCCCTTCTCTCCACTCAGAATCACAAATTTATTTTATTAAAGCCTAAAAAGACACAGAGTCAATAGCCTAGTAGCCATTAGCCATTAGCCATTAGCCATTAGCTATTAGCAAATTAAACATTGTTGTGGATTTAAAGGTTGAAATAATCCCCTGGTGTCAAGTTCTTCTAATATAGTTGCCGAATTTGGGTTATCAATGAGCGATCGCAGTAAAACCAATCTACTCCCACTATGAGTCTGGGTATCCAATTGTGCAAAAATCTGGACTTTCTGTTGGGGAGATAAATGTCCCTTTACAAACTCAACGGCAGCTACGACCCCTTGAGGTCCCACCCGCACCATCGTTAAAAATAACTGTAGCGCCTCAATTATTGTTGCTTCACTACTGAAAGATACAAAATAATCGCTAAAAAAAGTTGTCCCCGCAGCATGATGGCGACTTTCTTCTTGGAGAAAGCTTTTAAATATTGTAGCTAACTCGGAATCTTGACAAGTATTGGCTAAATTACGGTAATGAGTTAAACCCCACCCTTCCAATACAACTTGTAGAATAAATAATAATACTACCTTATCATCAGTCTCAATTAAATCAGCAAGAAACCGTAGAAAAGAATTATTTGTCCCCACAATTTCTGGTGTTGGCAAAAATTTGCTAATTTGTGTCAAGTGGGTAACTTCATCACCACTAAATAGGGCGTATAACATTCTTTCCTCAAAACTTTCGGCAAGGGATACCATTTTTGACATATAGCCAACCCCTGCTTTTTCGATGAAGTAAGCTTCTTCTAGTAGAAATAAATTACATAAATGTAAGATTTTTTGTTTTTCTTCTAAACTGGCATCATTAAAAATACTTACTTGATTTAAATTAAAGTATTTTTCATCCCAATATTGTAGATAGATTGGCGGTTGAGGTGGAATATCTATGGCATTTCCCAATCTGTTTTTGACAGATGAAGATAACATCCGCCGTATTTTATTGTCAGGGAGAAGATGGGGTAAATCAAAGCCTGCTGTTTGATGTTGTTTAAGCATTTGATTAGCTAGGTTTTTAGGACATATAATAACCAATATATTTTAGCAATTAGCAATTAACAATTAACAATTAACAATTAGCAATTAGCCATTAGCCATTAGCCATTAGCCATTAGCAATATCTTGCATTTTCAGAAAAGCATCAAGAAGTTTTTCTAACTGCTGGTCAGCTTTTAATACTCCTAAACCACGGACTATTATTTTTCCAGGGGAATAAACAAAGCGGTCTCTGAGACTTTCATTTAATTTAGATGCTAATAGATTCCAAGCCGGTTCTTCCATAGGGGTTTCCAAAATAATATGCTGTGTCCCTTGGGGTTTAATTCGACTAAATCCGATATTTTTAGCAAGTTGTTTTAATTCCATAACTTTTAATAGCTGTTTTGCTGGTGCAGGAATAACACCATATCTATCAGTCCAAGACTCGCCTATCATGAGCAATTCTTGTTTAGATTTTGTAGCGGCAACAGATCGATAGGCGCTCATTTTTTGGTCGAGGTCTGGAATATAATCTGCTGGGATAAATGCGGTGAGGTTAAGGTCAACTTGGGTATCGTCAACTTTGGGTATTGCCTGGCCACGAATTTCTTTGATGGCATCTTCTAGCATTTCCATATATAAGTCGAAGCCAATTACATCCATTTGACCGGATTGTTCGGCACCTAGCAAATTACCCACACCGCGAATTTCCATGTCGCGCATGGCGAGTTGATAACCTGATCCTAGTTGGGTAAATTCTTGAATAGCCCTTAATCTTTGACGGGCTGCATCGGAGAGCGATCGCTGTTTGGGATAAAATAACCAAGCATGAGCCTGAATCCCAGCCCTACCAACTCTTCCCCGCAGTTGATACAACTGGGCTAAACCAAAACGGTGGGCATCTTCTATCAAAATAGTGTTAACCCTGGGAATATCTAACCCAGATTCAATAATTGTTGTACAAACTAATACATCCGCGTCCCCACTACTAAAGGAAAGCATGGTAGATTCTAATTCTCCTTCGTCCATTTGACCGTGGGCTACAGATATCCTGGCGCTAGGCACGGCTTCCCTTAATTTACCTGCTGTTTCTTCAATTCCTTCTATCCGTGGCACTACATAAAATATCTGTCCACCTCTGTCTAATTCTTGACGCATAGCGCTACGAATACTGTCAGAGTTCATAGGGGAAAGGTGAGTTTGAATAGGGCGGCGAGATGGAGGAGGGGTAGTAATTAAACTCATCTCCCTAATACCCGACAATGACATATATAAAGTTCGGGGTATGGGCGTTGCAGAAAGAGTTAATACATCAACTTCGGTTTTAAGACTTTTGATTTTTTCCTTTTGATTGACCCCAAATCTCTGCTCTTCATCTACTACTAGTAATCCTAAATCCTTGTAGTTAATATCCTTACTTAATAGTTGATGGGTACCAACAACTATGTCTAAGTCTCCTGAAGCTAATCTTTTAATAATATCCCGGCGTTCGGCTGCTGTGCGAAAGCGGTTAAGTAAGCCCACATTTATGGGATAGGGGGCAAAACGTTCTTTTAAGGTATGGTAATGTTGCTGGGTCAGGATTGTGGTGGGTGCTAATAATGCCACCTGTTTCCCAGCGGTTACAGCTTTAAATACAGCCCGAATAGCTACTTCTGTTTTGCCAAAACCTACATCACCACATACAAGTCTATCCATCGGGCGATCGCTTTCCATATCCCGCTTGACATCTTGCACTGCTTTTAGCTGGTCTATAGTTGCTTGATACTGAAAGGAATCTTCCATTTCCTGTTGCCAAGGCATATCCACAGGAAAAGAAAAGCCCTCTTGTTTAGCACGGGCTGCATATAACTTTAATAAATCTACGGCTAATTTCTTAATCGCCTTACGAACTTTATTCTTTGTATTTTCCCATGCCTTACTAGACATCTTATTTAGTACCGGCGCTTTTTCTTGATTTGTCCGGAACCTAGATAAAGCGCCTAATTGGTCTGCAGCTACTCTTAATAATCCATCGGCATACTGCACTACCAAATAATCGCGGGTTTCATCATTAATCGTTAGACTCTCTAACTTAACAAACTTACCAATTCCATGATTTCGATGAACTACATAATCTCCTGGGCGTAATTTATTGGGGTCAACTTGTTTTGATGAAGCTTGCCTTCGCTTGCGAATATAGTTAGAAGTGGCTAGGGAATGTTGCCCATAGAATTCTCTATCGGTAATCACTACTATCCGATAGGTAGGCAGTATAAAACCTTCTAACTCGGCTAAACCAGAATACTTGACGGCTACAGGAGTTCGATTATTTTGTGATTTCTCAATGGCATTGTAATCGCGGGGATTAGCAATAAACTGGGTTGGGCAGTCATGTTCTTCTAATAAAGATACTGACCGACTTGGCTGTGCTGATATTAACCAAATAGAAAACTTCCGTTCTCTCGAATCCCTAATTACATCGGCTATTTTTCCAAATTGATGAGGTAATACCGGTACTGTTTTACTGGATAGATTAACTCCGCTATTTTCCTCAGCTATTTCTGATAGGTAGATATTTAAAAATCTTTTTGCTGCTTGTAAGGATTCATCAAAGGAGCAATGGATTTTGGGGAGGGAGATGGCGGGTTTTTCTAGATTTCCACCATCGATAGCTATTTCCCCGTTGGCAATTAACCATAATTCCTGTGCCGTTTCTACCCAGCGATCGCTCATCCCATGACATTGTTCCGGCTCATCAATTGCAAGAATTGTATTTTCGGGTAAATAATCTAATAAAGACGCTGGCTGCTCAAAAGCTAATCCTAAATAACGGCGAACTCCCTCTTCCAACTCATCGGAGAAGAGTTCCTCTTCATCCTTTTGTTTTTCATTTTTTAATTTTAATTTTATGTTTGATTGTAATGATTCCTTGACAATTGGAGCAAAACTGGTGGGGGGTAAAATAATCTGGTCAACTTTATCTAATGCTGAGCGTTGAGTGCCGGGGTCAAATTCTCGAATTTTTTCTATATCATCGCCAAACCACTCTAAACGGACAGGTAATTCAAAAGATACAGGGAAAATATCTACAATATCTCCTCGCCGACTCCACTGTCCTTCAGTTTCCACAAGGGAAACCCTCTCATAACCTAAAATGGTTAATTTTTCGCTGAGTTTAGCCAGGTCTAATTCCATACCTGGTTTTAAAGTTAGGCAGAAAGGAGTAAAAGCCGACTTAGGGGGTAAATGAGGTTGAAGAGCGCGCTCAGTGGTAATAATTACAAAATTAGAATTTACAGGATTAGAATTTACAGGATTAGAAGGAGAAGATTGTGAAGATTTTTCAGCTTCAGCCTTAACTAAGTCAGCAAGAACCTGCATTTGTCCCCAAATCATCTCAGTTTCAGGGTCAAATGGTTCATAGGGGGAAGCATCGGAGGTGGGATAAAAAAGGAGATTTTGCCAACCCATGACCTCCAGCTGGGTAGCCCAACGTCCAGCTTCTTCCAAAGTCGCGCATACGACACATAAATTTTGCCCTTGAGTTTGGGCTAAGGCAGAGGCTACCAGCCCTTTAGGAAAACGGGGTATGCCATTTAAACGTAACTCTTGTTGTTTATTTAACTTAGAGAGTAACTCAGTTGTGAGTGGCGATCGCCCTAAGGCACGGACAATGGAAGAAAAAGCCATAAAAATTCAACGGATGGAAATCCTTCTGCCCTGTAGAGGGACTGCAAGCAATAATATTAGCGTTACTTTGTCAATTTTTAAATGCTTCAGTAGTGGTATAAGTGTTTGTTAACAAAATTAATACTTCCAGTAGAATAAATAAATCCACCAAGACTTGCCTCATTTCTAATTAAATTACTACTAAAATTAATCTGAAATTTAATTGATGAGTAATGTGACGTTAAAACATTACCATACTAGATACTAGTAGAGGTTTAGCCCCCAGAAACCATTTACTAGTCAATATTACTAATGTCTCCAACAGTGGAAATTATACTTATTTTAGTGTTGATAATAGTCAACGGTTTGTTTGTAATGTCTGAACTGGCGATAGTTTCAGCCCGCAAGGTGCGTCTGCAGCAAATCGCTGACCGAGGAGATATAAAGGCCTTCGCGGCTTTAGAATTAGCTTCTTCTCCCAATAAATTTCTGGGAACAGTCCAGATTGGCATTACGCTTTTAACAATTCTCTCTGGTGCCTATGGGGAAGAAACAATTTCCCAAAGACTGACGCCGATTTTAAATTCTGTCTTTTTTTTACAACCATATAAGGAACAGTTAGCCAATGGATTAGCAATTCTAATAATTACCTATTTAACCTTAATTATTGGTGAATTAGTACCCAAACGGCTAGCATTAAACAACCCAGAGGGCATTGCCAGCTTTGTTGCCCTGCCCATGAGGATGCTATCCCAGATTGGTACTCCTATTGTTTATTTACTCAGCCTTTCTACAGAAGCAGTATTGAGAATATTAGGCATTCAACCATCTAATGAGCCACAGGTAACAGAAGAAGAAATCAAAGTGCTTATCGAGCAGGGTACTGAAGAAGGTACATTTGAAGAAGCGGAGCAGGATATGGTCGAGAGAATATTCCGCTTAGGCGATCGCCCTGTAAATGCTCTAATGACCCCCCGTCCCGATATTGTTTGGTTAGATTTAGAAGATACCCCAGAAGAAAATCGCCAAAAAATAATAGATGGCGGTTATTCCAGGTATCCTATCTGTCAAGGTGGTTTAGATAATGTTTTAGGTATTCTCCCCGTGACAGATTTGCTAGTCCGCAGTTTTTCTGGTCAAGGAATAGATTTAACTATTGGTTTAAAACTTCCCGTTTTTGTACCAGAAAGTACCCGTGGTTTAAAAGTATTAGAACTTTTTAAACAAACAGTTACCCACATGGCTTTAGTTGTTGATGAATATGGTGTTATTCAAGGAATAGTCACCCTCAATGATATTATGATTGAAATTGTTGGCGATGTGGCAGCAGATAATGGTAACGAAGATGCCCAAGCTGTGCAACGGGAGGATGGTTCTTGGTTACTAGATGGAATGTTGCCCGTTGATGAATTTTTAGAAATTTTTAATATTCACCAATTAGAACCAGAAGAAAGAGGAAGTTATCAAACATTGGGTGGTTTTGTTATTACCCATCTTGGGCGCATCCCTTCCGCTGCCGACCACTTTGAATGGCAGGGAATGCGTTTTGAAGTTATGGATATGGATGGAAATAGGGTTGATAAAGTATTAGTTATACCTCGTCAACCGAAGTTATCTGATTCCAGGACTCTTTAATCTCGTAAATTTCGTATTTTGCCCTGGATAATATTGTAGTCAAAGTTTATATTTGCGCTTTTTGCGCTCTTTCATTGAGTATAAACTGGACTTACGGAACCATTTTTTCTTGTAGGGTGTGTGACGCTACACATAAATTTGAACAGAGCAGTAGGGACGTCACGCACCATACATATTTAATATGTGACAATAACATAAGTCCTGTAATTAAAATAATTGGGTAGGAGCAAAGGCGCTATTTGTCGCCAAAGTACTTAAATCTTCAATATTAGCCAACATAGTATTACACATTTATTTGTAATCATTTACATTAAAAAGCAATTTTCAAAACGTATTGTTATTTTATTTCGGATATAAATATAATCTATATTTTTTACTATTAATCAGGAAAAATTTACATTTATTAAGGAATATAGAGTCATAGATTTAGAGAATTTGGCGTAGGTTTTTAGAGTTATGATTCATACCTAAAAACCTAGAACAGCCTTTGTTATTAGCGCTTTACTTATCGGATAGAAAAGGTGAGGATATATTTAAAACATATTTAGAACATATTTAAAATATATTTAGAACATATTTAAAACATAGTGAGCCAATTCACAAAAGCCTTTGCCTTCAGGGGCGTTAGTTATATACTTAGGCTTATGGTTAATGCTATCTACGTACTCTTGAATATTCGCTACACCAACAGATAGAGGAAAATAGCGTTGGTCAAATAGACTTTCATCATTGGGACTATCGCCTACAGTAATAACTTCATCTGGACTCAAGCCGGGAAAAAAATTCCACAAAACTTCCCATAAACCCACGGCTTTATCTTGTCCCTGAGGTTTAATATGACATTGGACAGTGCTATAGGTAAAATCCCATCCCATCTCATGGCAAAGATGTGCTAAAGTCCTTAACTCTAGCTGACTCAATCCTTCTACATCAAAAGTCCAGTCCGTTAGACGAAAGATATTATCTGAAGATTCTTTTATTTTAGGAAACTTCAATTTTAACTGAGCAAAAGTGACTTCTAAATTTTGACGATGAATCATTAAATCTGGAATTGGCGTTAAAAAAAAAGGTCTTTCACTGGAGTTTTCACCCGTGAGTTCATTAATTGATGGATAAAATAAGCCTCCATTTTCAGCAATAGCGCCTTCTACGGGTAAATAATAAGATAAGCCGCTGACCCAGCCCGAAGAACGTCCAGTAACAATTAATACTTTAATTCCAGCGGCATTTAACTGCTCAAAAGTCTGCAATAATTTGGGAGTAAATTTACCATTGGTCGTCAAAGTGCCATCCATATCAGTAGCGATAAGACGAATCTTCTTAAAATCGGTAGAGTTACCCTGAGCTAAGGACTTTAACATATTATTCTCAAATGTATAAATTGTACCGCGAGTTTGGGCATCCTAAATAATAGGAGTCAAGTTTATATTTGCCAACTATGTTTAGTCCGAAGTTTGTAGCCCAGACCCAAGGTGAAAAAACAATCAAGGCAATAAAAGGGGAAAAGAGTGAAGTTGCCACAACAAATGAGGCACCACCTTTTTTGGTGATGACTTGTGGAGGACTTACCATAGCGCTAATTGCTTTGATTATTTATGGAAAACGTAAGATAAATGAGTTAGAGAAAAAAATTAAATTTGAACACTTTAAAACGCGGGAATTAGAAAAGAAATTTAAATTAGCCTTGGGGACCATTACAAAAATGGAAACTAATCCTGATTTGATTAACTCGCGGGACTTTAACTTAGATTATTTGCGAATGCGAATGGCGGAAGAAGTATTTCACTTTGCCATTGTCAATCAAGTCAAGATTAAAGTTAAGGATAAAATTTCCCAAGCATTGCGTCCAGGTCAGGGACAACAGTCAACTGTGGGTATTGCCAATAACTCTGGGCGACAAATTGACGAAATGTTTGACGTTGAATATGAAACTGGTTTAACTGGTGCAGCGAGTAAGAGAACCCTATTTCGTATCCAAATCAGATTAATGAAGTTACCGACTCAAGCAACTTCTGCGACTATTAGTCAAATAATAGACTGTATAGAAACATATTTAAGTCCAGCTGAAGACCATGATAATTGGCAGCCAACTATTCAAGGAAGGATAGCCTATATGCATTGGGACCAAAAGGCAAAACCAACACCTTTACTAGTTTTAGAACAATCTAATGAAGGGGTAAATGTAACTTTTCGTACCAGCCGTCAAGGAAATCCACCTCAACAACCGTCTAAGAAAAAAAATTCCGGTTATGCATCTAGGTAATTCATCTTGCACAGGCATTTTGGCCTGTGCAAATCCTCGTCGGTGAAAAATTATGCTATGCCACTGGTAAATCAAATAAAACAGTACTCATATAATGTTCAGCCCAAGCAGAACCAAAAGCTTTTTCTAAAACACGACGAGTTTTATCATTTTTTTGTTGTTTAGTACAGTAATTCAGTTGTCCGGCTAGATTTTGACTAATTTGTTCTTCAGCTAAAGGTTTAGAAGCTGTTGCTGTTTGACAGTGAATTTCCAGATAATCCTGGACTTTTTGAAGGAAAGCAGTTTCTTCTTGAGATGAGGTGGGGCGGACAAAAATACAAAACTCAGAGAAAATATCTCCCCATTGGGGTAATTCGCGAGGCTCGCAAAAGCTAACCACAGGCAAAGCAGACAGTGCGCCGGTATAAACTCCTGGTAAAGCTGGTGCGGAATTAGTGGGAGAAAGGTCAACAATAGCAGCACTAATTTGTCCACGACCGCTGACTAAATCACAACCAAACATTGGAAGGTCGTATTCCGGACGAGGAAACATCACACAATGTAAAATATCCAGCATACTACCGACTTTTGCTAATTCTAGATGCATTTTCCGGAATTGCGGAGTTTGATAACAGCGATTTTCAATGATTAGTTTTTCGCCTTCGAGTCTACCTTCAACATACCCTAATTCAGAAGGCAAATGGTAAGGACTAATTTCTAGGTATTTGTTCCAGGTTTCTTCAATACAATCAGCCAGTTGTCTAATAAGAGGATGTTGTTGCATTCGCAACGAAGAGGTAGAAATAGTTGACATAACTAAATTCGGCAATATTGGCAATACTATCTCTTGTCAGTTTAAGACTGCTTGTGTCCAATACGATACAAATTGCAACACTCGTAAACAGTTATTGATATTAATATGTAAAAAACATGTCAAAAAATGTGGTAATGGGATTATTCTGTGGGTAGCTGCTACATCCAAAAATCCGTCACTTCATAATTTAACTCAGCTAGCATATGACGTAACAGGGGTAAACTTAAGCCAATCACATTGCTATGACAACCGTCAATTTTCTCTACAAATGAAGAGCCATAACCTTCCAAAGCAAAAGCACCTGCACAGCTTAGGGGTTCAGCGGTGGATACATATGCTTTGATTTGGCTTAAGTTCATCTTAGAAAAGTAAACTCTAGTTACCTGACATTTTACTAAACTCCGATTATTAGCCGTATCAAACAAAGCATGTCCAGTGTATAAATCACCAAAACTACCTTGCATTACCTGCCAACGAGCGATCGCTTCTTCCGGTGAAGACGGTTTACCGTGAATTTCACCATGTAAAGCCAAAACTGAATCACAACCCATTATTAAACTAGAGGGAAATTGCTTGATAACAGTTTCAGCCTTAGATTTAGCCAAAATTTGGACTAATTCACTGGGGTCATCAACTTGGATTTTGGACTCATCAAAATCACTAGGACAAACAAAAGGGTTAATACCAGCAGTTTGTAACAAACGACGACGGGCTGGGGATGCAGATGCAAGAATAAATCTCATAAAAAGTTAATGGCTAATGGCTAATGGCTAATGGCTAATGGCTAATGGCTAATGGCTAATTGCTAAGGTCAGACAGGCTGATGGCTGATGGTTAATTGCTTGTAGCTAATAGTTTATTAAATATTCTCCAGAAAAGAATATAGAACCCTTATGTAGTAAGGGTCAATATCTCCTGTACCGGAGATGCCTATTAGGCATTCTTCTATTAACAATTAGCAATTAGCAATTAGCCATTAGCCATTAGCCATTAGCCATTAGCCCACAGTTAATTAATAAACTTGGAAAGAATCAGCAGATTCCTGAATCATTCGCTTTACTTTTGGCCAACGACGTTCAGAAATAGAGGCATTATAAGTAAAAAGTTTGCCACGACTAACTGCCACACTAGCTAAATTATGGCGCTGCTTATTGCCAGGTAATTTTACTAAATACTCTAATAAATAGTAAACTTTACCGTCAACCTCTCTTTCTAAAGCATTCACTAATTCAGCAGTTCTATTAGAACCTTCTGGAGCAATTGCATTTTTACCTAATTTATACCCAACTTCCCCTGGTGTACCTAATTCCTTTAACTCCTTACCACCAGGTACAGGGCTGATAATCACAGAGACGTTTTCACTCATTTCTATCAAATCGTGAAAAACCACATCAGGGCCGTTGTTAATCTTAACTTGTACCCAGCCATTAGGATATAAAAACTCATAACCATCTGCTGTATCTACAAATTGCTTCCCTGCAGCGATCGCATTCCCAGGGTTATACAAACTGAGGCTTAATA
>Ga0114939_10001391_pt1 | contig 19123 bp, 11 predicted proteins | sample AshMeaCrysSpring_FD_87196 | JGI IMG/M metagenome (GOLD analysis project Ga0114939, IMG submission 87196) | Groundwater microbial communities from Big Spring, Nevada to study Microbial Dark Matter (Phase II) - Ash Meadows Crystal Spring | ecosystem: Environmental > Aquatic > Deep subsurface >...
AGCAGCGCACTAGCATCAGCCAAAAATCTTTCTTGTTCCTCAATGCGTTTGCGCTCGGTAATATCCAAAAACGCACCAATGCTACCCCTGGGGTTCCCCCCCTCGTCAAACAGTGGTGTAGCACTAGCTAACAGTTTAATGGTATCCTTGCTTTCACCGACAACTACGTCTAGCTCTTGATTTAATATCTCCATGCCACAATGAGCGGTGTACTGCATGGGTAATTCCGGAACAGGCACCTCTATCCCGTTACGGTATATTTTGTATGTCCGCATTTCCTCGGGAACAGCGCTAAGGGAAGCATTCCCCCCTGGTGGTAACTGCAATAGCTTACCAAGCACAGGATTAACACCGATGAATTGACATTGTGGATCGCGGGCGATCGCTACCCCAATGGGGATGACATCCAGCAAGGTTTGCAGTTCCCCAACCCGCCTTTCCAGGTCGCGGTTGAGTTTTACTATTTCTGCTTCCGCACGTTTGCGTTCGCTCAAGTCAATGACAAAGGCAATCATCGTGGCACAATTCATCTGTGAGTTACGCCTGCATCCATTGTGGGTACTGTTCGACTCTGGTGCGGGGGATTCTGACTGTAGCGCTCCACCTATCAATACTGACACGCGGCTGCCGTCTTGGCAGATATATTCTTTTTCATAGGGGGTAAAAGCTCCCCTAGTTCTCAGTTCTATCCACGCTTGCTCGTCTAGCAAGGTATATTCGGGTGGAGTCAACTCAGCAGAGTGCAACTGACGAGATATTACATCCTCTTGGGTGTAGCCAATGATGTCCAAAAAAGCTTGATTTGCCTCTAGGATATCCCCCGACCGATTGAGGACTACAATCCCAATCACGTTGGCTTCCTTAAGGCGATGCAATCCCAAGCTCTTACTACCCAGCAGCGCTTCTGACTTGTGGTCGCGTTCGGTAAGGTCAATCACCACCCCTAACATCCCACCAATACACCCCTCCCGATTACGTACAGCTTTTCCCCGTGCTAAGCAATAGCGGTATTCTCCAGTAGTATGGCGGATGCGAAACTCCACTTCAAATTTAGTATCCGCTCTTACATGCTGGGTAACGGCATCTTGTAATCGCGGTAAATCGTCGGGGTGTATTAATTCTTTGAAAACGCTGGTAGTGAACTTAAAACCAGAGCGCGATATCCCCAATATTTCTAGAAATTTATCATTACAATCAACTTTACCGCTGTTAACATGCCATTCCCAAAGCCCGTCATTACAGCCTTCCATCACTAAGCGATACCGTTCTTCTGTTGCTTGCAGTTTTGCACTAACTGCTGCGGCTGTAGTTTCTGCTTTGTAGAGCCGAAGGTAAGCACGGAGTATTTGTCTTAAATTTTCGGGATATATTTGATTCTTATATATATATTCGTTTGCACCAGCTTTGATTAACTCGGCAGCCTTCTCCTCCTCTTTAGGGAATATCAACACCAGCACTGGTACGTTCGAGTCCCTAGAGCGGATATGTTGGAGCAGTTTCCGCCACTTGTCATCAGGAAATTGATAACTGAGGAAGACACAATCAAACTGCTGTTGTTGCCAAATAGTAATAGCGTCTGTACAATTTTCTGCATTTGTACATTCTGTTTTCAGTAAAGGTATTTGTTGGAGTGAATGACACAGTGCCATTCGGTATTCTTTATCTTCATCCACTACCAAAATTTTGACAATTTCTTCCATGATTTATTTAGTTAGTCATTGGTCATTTGTCATTAGTCATTAATCAATTTAGTTACTGTTGACTATTTGAACTTGACTTAGACAGTCCCTAGGGCTTTATGGATGTACTAATAGTTGACAGCTTCTTTTTGTAGCCAAGGGTATTTAAACTATACTCTACTACTACATTTTAATTATATGCATATAGCTGTATTTATCTGCTCTTTAGCCGTGATTCATCCTGTTTTTGTATCTAAGTTTGGCTGTTATCACCTCCGGTTCGTCATCTTCCACAAGGAAGATATTTAGTTTTTTATTGGCGATTATGGTGAGTTTTGCTGGAGACATTTTTATCGAATGCTATAAAATTTTACTTCTTAACTTTGGAGGGTGGGCAATGTCGGCAGTGGGTCTAAAACTTTACTTTTTCTTTGTGGTATTGCCAACCCCTAATGTTCCAACTTCCTAACGAAGTTCATCGGTAATTACTTAGTGATTATAATCACTAATGTTTTAGGGGCGCAGGAAATTGCGCTCCTAAGATTGTGGCACAACTAACTCTGTGATCCGACCGCATCAAGTGATAAATATTGTCAGGATATCTCTATTTTTTAGATACTGCAAATCTTATCAATTTGTCATCTACCCCTAGGTGGTATTTGCAGAAATTACAGAATATTTTTTGACTGTTTTACGAAATTACTTGAGCTTTTGTAAATATTGTTATTCGGTTGCTCACCAATCCCCAACAACCTGAAATAAACAATGAAAATAGCTGATGAATGCCGTAATCTCCATCGGTCATTATTTGGTGTACTTGCTGCAAAATGGTATGACAAATAAATTACCTGAAAACATGAGTTCCAATCCAGCACTGATTGCAGCAATTATCAATAACATAGCTACCACTCCCCAACAGCGAATCACCTTTGCGGAATACATGGACATGGTGCTATATCACCCGGAACATGGTTATTATGCCACTAATGCTGTAAATATTGGTGCCAAAGGGGATTTTTTCACCTCCCCTCACCTCGGTGGTGACTTTGGGGAGATGCTAGGGAAGCAATTTGTCGAGATGTGGGAAATTTTAGGACGACCTGTGCCTTTTTGTTTGGTAGAAATGGGAGCCGGTCAAGGTATCTTGGCTGTTGATATCCTCAACTATCTCCAGCAACACGAACCAGATTTGTTGGCGGTACTAGATTACCTAATTGTGGAAAAATCCCCCATCTTGCGCCAAGAACAGCAGCAACGTTTGCAGGCTTTTTCTGTGCGTTGGTGTAGCTTAGAGGAAATTCCTGTTAACGACCTTACTGGTTGTGTGTTTTCTAATGAACTGGTAGATGCTTTACCAGTTCATCAGTTTACTATCCAACAAGGAAAACTACGGGAAATTTATGTAACGGTTGAGGAGAACCTCAGCGACACCACTCTCCTTAACGCGGGGACTGGGATAGAAAGGTGGGAATTTAAAGAAATTATCGATGAACCTTCGACTGTTGAAATATTTAAATATTTTGATTTAATAGGGATTGAGATTTGCTCACCTACTTACCCTGATGGTTATCGCAGTGAGGTGAACTTAGCTGCCCTAGACTGGTTGCAGAAAGTCGCAAACTGCCTAAAACGAGGGTATTTGTTAACAATTGATTACGGCTATCCCGCCAGTCGCTACTATAACCCAGCGCGATCGCAAGGTACTCTCCAGTGCTATTGGCGTCATTCCCACCACGACAACCCCTACATCAACATCGGGAGACAGGACATCACCGCCCATGTAGATTTTACGGCCTTGGAAGTCTGGGGTCAGCGTTGCGGCTTAGATAATCTGGGTTTTGTCCAGCAGGGACTGTTCTTGATGGCGCTAGGGTTAGGAGAACGGATTGCGGCTCTATCTTACAGCAATCAACCCCTCCAAGAAATACTTAGCCGCCGTCAAGCACTACACCAGCTATTAGACCCTATGGGATTAGGTGGGTTTGGTGTCCTGTTGCAATCCAAAGGACTAACGGCGGCGGAAGTCTCCCATCCTCTCAAAGGTTTGAGCGCTTTAAGCCTGTGATTGTCATTCGGTACGAGAAGACAGCGATTACAGTGGAAAAGTAAACCTCACCAAACAAATCTGATGAATACCCATGACCTGTTAACGCTAGTCACGCTACTAACACCTGGAATCTTACTGTCAGTGGCGATTTTGGTTACTTTTGCCGCTGGTGGTTAATTGCTTACCACGAAGACCGGGTTAGGGAATGGAGGATTAGCTAGAGATAATTCTTCTGTTGACCTCCTTCCCTTGTCTCCTTCACTCCTGACTGCATTTAAGTATTCCCACTTAAATATAGTTCATCACACATAAATAAGTATGAAATATCACTAATAATTTATGTGAAATTACTGTAAATAACCTAGAGAAAATTTCCGTTGCCAATTGATGAATTATCACAAAAGCATATCAACGTCTAGATTGTATCGCTACAAAAACGCTGCTGCACTGATATTAATCTCAATTCAGAATGTTAAATCAATCTACAAGATTAATCTGACTTTAAAATCGGGTAAAATCGGCGGTTAGTGCTTGATCAACTGGAGTAGATGCTGATTTTGGAGAGTTTGTAGTACCCTCTTCACAGTTATTAGCCACGGCTACTGTGTGCTATAACCGCAACTGATGGTGCAAGTCTATCAAACAAAAGAAACCTAGATGCAGTATTTTAACTATTTTTCTGCATTCTGACTTCTATCCTCCGACTCATTTCTATCTTTTAGTTGATGAAGCAGTGGTTTAGGGTCAACTATCTTTAACAAAGACACTAAAGCACTCTTTTACCCCACAATTGGCGGGTAGTCTGGTATCAAACAAAACCCAGGACAGAGGTTCGAGGTTTTACTTACTTACTTAGATTACAATTGTCCACTGTGGAAATCATGGAAAAGCAAATGGGAGAACCTGAATATATGGAAACTCAATCCTCAGAAACAACAGTGACAGAAATCAACACCCAATCTGGAACGATAACAAAAGTATCCCCAGCTAACGATACCCAGCAAGAGTGGCAAAAGTATGGTGAGCAAGTTTCTGGATTCTTAGCGGAGTTACCAGGCTACGTAGGAACCGTGTTTAATACCTACAAGAAGCCCCTGGTGACCATCGGTATATTTTTGGGAGCCATTGTCGCTGTGAAGGTGGTTTTGGCAGTATTGGATGCTCTCAATGACATTCCTTTGCTAGAACCTCTGTTTGAGTTGATTGGAATTGCTTACTCTACCTGGTTTGTTTATCGATATCTACTCAAGGCTTCTACCAGACAAGAGTTGTTTGGTGAAATTGAGTCCCTCAAATCTCAAACCATTGGTAAAGCACTCAGCGATTCTTAAGCCATTATTTGGCTGACACATGGTGTTCTGTGGTTGCTAGAACATGTTTAAGTTGTAGGGGCACAACAGTGTTGTACCCCTACAATTTTGGACAGGGAACGAAGTTAAGTTTTATTGTCGTGGCTTGACAATACTGGGAGATTGTATTGGTTGTACCCTTCCCGCTTTAACTAAGGCTTGATAAACAATAGCCGCTACCTCAGCACGGGTAATATTGCGGTTGGGGTTAAGAACATCCGGGTTCGGATAATTGACCACTATACCGTTCTGGGTCGCAGCTGCTATTTTGTCAAGAGCGTATTTTGGAATGTTCTTGGCGTCTTTGTATATCCCTAAAACCTGATTGGTCGGTGCAGTCGGTTGCAAATTCAACCCACTAGCAAGAGCAACCATTGCTTGGACTCTAGGGATTCTTTGCTGTGGCTGGAATACCTGTCCAGGATAGCCCCGGAGGAAACCTATTTTCGTAGCTCTGTCAATCGCCGGATTAGCCCAGAAATTGGGTTTTAAATCTTTATACTGAACTGCTTTATTACCAGACTGATTATCAAAAGCTTTTTGCAGCAAAGCCGCAAATTCAGCACGGGTGACAGGTTGGTTAGGACGGAAATTATTGCCTTCAAAGCCTTGAATCACACCACGAGCAGACAGGGCATCAATAAACGGACTTGCCCAAAATCCATTAGGGACATCAACAAATTTCAATGGTTGCCGCGTGGTTGCTAATGGTGGTAGAGGAACCACACCGGTAGGAGCAGCTGGCTGTGTAGGAGTAGGAGATGGAGATACAACAGCAGTGGGAGCAGGGGTGGGAGCAAGTGATGCGGTCGGCTGCGCTACTGGTGGTGTGGTAACAGCATTGGGAGACGCGGGAAAACCGGGTGTAGCGGTTGTAGTTGGAACTGGGGCTACCGGCACGAGAGTAGTAGCACCAGGTGTTTGAGGTGCTGGTGCAATTACTGGAGGTACTGTAACCCTAGGAGGTGCAGGAACGACTACCACCGGAGTTGGAGCAACACCAGGAGTTACAGTTGCTTCTGGAGTTGTGACTACACCGGGAGTTACAGTTGCTTCTGGAGTTGTGACTACACCTGTAGCTGGGGCTGGAGAAGCACCAACAGTGACATTCTCATCGACGTTGGGTAGCAATGTAGGAGCAGGAGTGGCAAACCACGGGTTGCTCAGGTCAAACCCTTGAGGTTTTTTTCCCAGTATCCAGAATAAAAGAGAGCCAATAAAGCCAAAGGCAACCAAAATGGCAATAAACTCGTCAAATCCTAGAGGGGATCTGCGCGATGACCTTGGATCGGTTGGAGGCGTGTTTGTCATTGTAACTGACTCTGGTAGCAATGATTAAAGATTTAAACAAATTAAGCCATGCTTGAGGGTGTTGCGCTACTCCTTTTTAGATAAGTTTTAACAACATGGGGAATGAGTGATGGCTAATGGCTAATTTATTTCTCCCCAGTCCGAGCGTCGAGAGCGTCCCTACAGCACTCGCAGTAAGCTGGGGATGCTATGAATGGCTTCCAGCCTACGAATTTCTGCTAAGGCTTGTCGCATCTGTCCTTCGGTGACATCGTGGGTGACTACCACAATTTCCGCGAGTTCTCCATGAAAGCCGGTTTGGACTATTGACTCTAAGCTGACTCCATGATTACCAAAGCAAGTACCCAATTTACCAATCACACCGGGTTGGTCTTTGGTGAGGAAGCGGGCGTAAAATCGGGTTACTAAGTTTGTTATCGGTGCAATTTGGCAATAATGTTGGTGGGAACAAGCTAAAGTTGGATTGAGAGTTGCCGTACTAGAGTTAAGGACAGCAACCAAGTTAATCATATCTGAGGTAACAGCACTAGCAGTTGCTCCAGCACCCGCACCCGGACCAAAGAACATTACCTGTCCAAGGGGTTCACCTTCAACGAGGATGGCGTTATAAACGCCGTTAATGCTGGCTAGGGGGTGTGTTTTGGGTACTAGGGTAGGGTTGACTCGTACCGATAGCTGCTCTCCAACAGAGGAGACTCGCTGAGCTATAGCTAGCAATTTAATTACAAAGTCTAATTTCTCAGCGTAGGCTATGTCCGTCTTACTAATTTGGCGAATACCTTCACAATAGACTTCTTGGAGATTGATGCGTCCACCGAAGGCTAAGGAGGCAAGAATGGCAATTTTATCAGCCGCGTCCAAGCCATCGACATCAGCGGTGGGGTCAGCTTCAGCATAACCCAACCGTTGGGCGTCAGCAAGGACATCACTGAAGTTGCTACCTTCCTGCTGCATCCGGGTGAGGATGTAGTTGGTCGTACCATTAACGATACCAGTAACGGCGTTAATGCGGTTGACCCCTAAAGACTGCTTGAGGGGTTGAATCACGGGAATACCACCCCCCACAGCCGCTTCTAGCATGACATACACCCCAGCAGCGTTAGCAGCGGTGAAGATTTCATCCCCAAAGCGGGAAATGACGGCTTTGTTGGCGGTGACAATGTGTTTTCTGTGCTTGATAGCTTGGAGGATGAGCGATCGCGCTGGTTCTAGTCCACCTATAAGTTCCACCACAATATCGACATTGGGGTCGGTGACTATCGATTCTAAATCTGTGGTCAATAAATTTTCTGGCAGTTTTACTGTACGCGGTTTGGTGAGCGATCGTACTCCCACGCGATAGATTTCTAATTCTTTTAGTAGCGGGTGACGTCCAGATGGATCTTGGAATATCTCTACTGTTCCCGTCCCTACCGTGCCTAATCCCAGTATTCCGACTTTAAAACCCACGAGTCTTCCACCGATTTTAGATTTCAGATTTTAGATTTTGGATTCTTCTGCCAAGCAGTTTAATGTTGTCAATCCAATACACAAAAACAATTGTAGGGGCGTATGGACATACACCCCTAAGCAAAGCTGATCAATATTGTATTGTTTTGTAACTGTAGGGTCAGCGATACCCACACTAAAATCAATCGCCATTAGCCATTTATCCTAACTGAACAATGACTAATGACTAATGAGTACTTAGTAGGTTTCTACGTGCCAGCGACCAGCTCTTTTGAGGTCTTTTTGGTAGTCGCTCCAAGTTACGCCTTGTTTGGCAGCTGCACCTGTGAGAGCTTCATCGATACCGCCTTCCATACCCTTCAATCCGCAGATGTAGGTGTGGGTGTTTTCTTTTTGAATCAGTTCCCACAACTCGTCAGCATGTTCTGCCACCCGGTGTTGAATGTACATTCTACCACCTTCGGCGTTTTTCTGTTCCCGGCTGATAGCGTAGGTCAGGCGGAAGTTATCCGGGTACTTCTGTTGGATTTCTTCCAGTTCTTCTTTGTAGAGGATGTTCGGGCTGGTGGGGATACCAAAAATCAGCCAAGCAAAGCCTTTAAATTCGTAGTCTGTGTTAACTGCCTTTTCTGCATCCTTGAACATCCGCCAAAGATAGGTGCGGAAAGGAGCAATACCCGTTCCTGTTGCCATCATAATGATGTTGGCATTGGGGTCATCGGGAAGCAACATTTCTTTCCCTACTGGTCCGGTGATTTTGACATCATCACCAGGGTTGAGGTTACACAGATAGGTAGAGCAAACCCCGTAGACGGTTTCGCCGGTTTCTGGGTGCTTGTATTCTAACTGACGGACGCACAGGGATATAGTCTTATCATCCACATCATCACCGTGGCGGGTAGAGGCGATGGAGTAGAGTCTAAGTTTTTCTGGCTTACCGTTCTTGTCTACTCCTGGGGGGATAATGCCGATACTTTGACCTTCTAGGTATTTCAGATCGCCTTGGGAAAGGTCGAACTTAATGTGCTGAACAATACCAATACCGTTTTCTCCCACTAGGGGTTCATTGGATATGCATTTCCCAACATAGGGAGAATTAGGGCGGTAAATGTTTACAGGCACATCAGCGTGTTCTTTTTTCGCCTTCGCTTGAGTCATGGACTTGCCTTGTTTTTCTTTTTTGGTGGGCTGTTTTTCTGATGAAGCAAAGCCCTGCGGTTTCTTTTTCCCAGATACCGTAGCGTTGTCATTTACTTCATCACTAGTTGCAGTCTCAGATGTGACGTTACCATTGACTTCATTGTCAGCAGGCGACCCTACCGCCACTGTAGCAGTTTCCGTTGGGGAATTGCTGGTTGCCCCTGGCTGGAATTCGCTCAGAGGTTGGATGCTAACAATTTTGCCGCCTAGGCGAGTGATGCGACGCATTTCTTGATTCATGCGGTCATAGGGCACCCGAATATATACGCTACCACTGTTACGAATGGGGTATTCTAGTTTGTCAGTGTTGCCGTTCTGACGCAAACCCACAACCTCGTAAACGAATATACGGCTGCCTAAGTTGCTATTAGCAGCACCTTGTTCGGCGCTCTGATTGTACATTGCTTCTACCACTCCGAAACTTAACTTAAATTTTTGGCTGACAAAAAAGCTGTTCCCAGCACAATGAGTTTACCGGATATCGGTGAACAAACCCTGTGCTTCAGAAGCAGCATTCGTAGCCAATAGATTGCTACGTCCACTCGCCAACATAGGGGCAGGCATGGAAAATCACACCTGGTTGCCTATAACCCTATCAAGGGAATTGACTTGGAGAATGTTAATAATGAGTCAATTTAATTTTTTTTTTCTAAATGTGCAACTAAACATTAGCATAAATACTGAGGCAATACTTGGACATATGTCGGCTCTGCCTTGTAGAGGATTCCTCCTTCTGTTAAAATCCACTATAACAGTAGGATTAAATACTTACAGCAACAGCTGAGACTTACCAGAAGCGGGGAGCAATAATTTTTTGTATACCCCAAGTTTGCCGCATCTTCGTGTTGCTTTGCATCACCGTAAGATTAAGCCAGTGTAGGGAAGCTTCTGTCTACAAGTTTACAGCCTGAAAAGTTATTGATTGACTCATCTTTGTCGTTAGAGGATACCTATGACCAGTAAGCCGGACCGCGTGGTACTAATTGGAGTCGCTGGAGACTCCGGATGCGGCAAATCGACTTTTTTACGTCGATTGATAGACCTGTTTGGCGAAGAACTGATGACTGTCATCTGCTTGGATGATTATCACTGCTTGGATCGCAAACAGCGCAAAGAGACGGGAATTACAGCTCTTGACCCCAGAGCAAACAATTTTGACCTGATGTATGAGCAAATCAACGCGCTCAAGAACGGTCAATCAGTGATGAAGCCGATTTACAACCACGAAACCGGCATGATCGACCCGCCAGAATTGGTAGAGCCGAACCACATTATAGTTGTTGAAGGGCTGCATCCTTTATATGACGAGCGGGTGCGGGAACTTCTAGATTTCAGTGTCTACCTCGACATCAGCGATGAAGTCAAGATTGCTTGGAAAATTCAGCGCGACATGGCCGAAAGAGGCCACCGCTATGAAGATGTTTTAGCAGCCATCAATTCCCGCAAGCCTGATTTCTCGAACTACATCGAACCTCAGAGAGAATTTGCTGATGTCGTTATCCAAGTTTTACCCACCAACTTGATTAAAGACGACACCGAGCGCAAAGTCCTGCGGGTGAGGATGCTACAACGGGAAGGAAAAGAAGGTTTTGCTCCAGTCTACCTGTTTGATGAAGGGTCAACAATTTACTGGACTCCCTGCGGACGCAAACTGACCTGTTCTTACCCCGGTATGCGGATGTTCTACGGTTCCGACGTCTACTACGGCAGATATGTTTCCGTACTTGAAGTAGACGGTCAGTTCGACAAACTAGAAGAAGTCAGCTACATCGAAGACCACCTGAGCAATACTTCCACCAAATATAAGGGTGAGATGACCCATCTGTTGCTACAGCACCGCGAGTACCCTGGTTCTAATAACGGTACTGGCTTGTTCCAAGTCCTGACAGGTCTGAAGATGCGGTCTGCCTACGAGCGTCTGACCACTAAGGAAGCTGAGCTAGCAGCTAAAGTGTAGAGTACAACATTCTTTGGTCGGAATTAAAGGGGACGCTCTTTGAGTTTCCCCGTTTTTTTATGTCTATGGGTAATGGGTAATGGCAAGCAGTTTCCTGCTTGTTCCTCTTGTTCTCAAGCGTCTTTTCTTCCCTAGCTTCTCCCCTTGTCCTGGATGGTCAATCGGAAGCCATTTTTAAAGTTTTAGTAAACAGAAACCAAAATATCACAATCTTTAGCAAAAATCAGCACATGTACTCTACCCAAAGCTAGAAATATTGCTATGATGGCACACTAAAGTGACTGCATTTCAGACGAGCAGTGGACTTTACGTGACCATATTTATTTCTTAAGGAGGCAATTCCTTTGACACGTAAATATTTGTTTTCCTCCGAATCAGTGACTGAAGGTCACCCGGATAAAATTTGCGACCAAATTTCCGACACTATTTTAGATGCTCTTCTGGCTCAAGACCCCACCAGCCGAGTAGCGGCAGAAGTAGTGGTAAACACTGGCTTGGTGCTAATCACTGGTGAAATTACTACCAAGGCTCAGGTGAATTTTGTCGATTTGGCAAGAAAGAAAATTGCTGAAATTGGCTACACCGACGCTGTTAATGGTTTCTCTGCCAATAGCTGCGCTGTGTTGGTAGCTTTGGACGAACAGTCTCCTGATATCGCCCAAGGTGTAAACACCGCTAAAGAAACTCGCGACCAGACCAGCGATGAATACTTCGACTCCATTGGTGCTGGTGACCAAGGTATTATGTTCGGTTTCGCTTGCAACGAAACTCCTGAACTGATGCCCTTACCTATAAGTTTGGCACACCGCTTGGCGCGTCGTTTGGCTGCAGTTCGCAAAACCGGCGATTTGGCTTACCTGCGTCCCGATGGCAAAACTCAAGTTAGCATTGCCTATGAAGATGGGCGCCCTGTTGGTATCGATACCATCCTGATTTCTACTCAACACGCTGCCACCATTGGTGATATCTCTGATGAAGCTGGAATCCAGGCAAAAATCAAGGAAGACCTGTGGGCTGCTGTTGTTGAGCCAGTGTTCGTAGACATTGATGTCAAGCCAGACAGCAACACTCGCTTTTTGGTTAACCCCACTGGTAAGTTCGTGATTGGTGGTCCTCAAGGTGACTCTGGCTTAACTGGACGTAAGATTATCGTTGATACCTATGGCGGTTACTCTCGTCATGGTGGTGGTGCTTTCTCTGGCAAAGACCCCACAAAGGTAGACCGTTCTGCTGCTTACGCTTGCCGCTATGTAGCTAAAAATATTGTTGCTGCTGGTTTGGCTGATAAGTGTGAAGTTCAACTTTCTTATGCTATTGGCGTTGCTCGTCCTGTGAGCATTTTGGTTGAAACCTTTGGCACTGGCAAAGTAGACGACGATACCTTACTGGCATTGGTGAAAGAGCATTTTGAACTGCGTCCTGCAGGTATTATCCACTCTTTCAACCTGCGTAACTTGCCATCTGAACGAAGCGGACGTTTTTATCAGGACGTCGCTGCTTACGGTCACTTTGGCAGAAACGATTTAGACTTGCCTTGGGAACGTACTGACAAGGCTGAGTTGTTAAAAGCAACAATGACTCAAACTCCAGTGTCTGCTACTAGCGCTTAAGGAAGTGCAGTAGATATTGAGTAGGGGCACGGCAATGCCGTGCCCCTATTTTTGAATTAGTATCAAACTATTTGCAACTGACGAGCAGGTGGCTATACTAGGGGAGTTAGATGCATCAGCATGGTAACATACAACAGTAGCTGTTGCTAAATTTAATCTCATGTAATAGTTAATTTTTTTATGAAAAAAGTTGTATGAATTAACACTAATTTACATATCAACTCTCTCCCAAAAGGTAATTTCTACAAACTTAATAGAGGTAAATCTAAAAATTGAATATGAGCAATATACAAAAAATTAAACTCTAATAACATTGACAAGAAGAGAATGTAAGCTGGTTGAAAAAAAAATTAATATATGGAGGAGAAATGGTTCAAAATTTGTAAAATTAGCATTCACTGATACTATAGGGTTTGACATCATACCAGCAATTGATAGTAAAATTCACCATAAAGGGTGGTTACAACAAGATTTGCCAGAATATGTTGAAAATCATCCGGAAGAATAGTTGACGGCTGGGGCTGAGGTCATTATATTGTGCGGGAGGGCAAGGAGATTCTCGATTGTGCAAATTCACAAGCCAACCGCTACTGATAGAAAAAAACGTCAGAAAAAAGTTTTAGTAGCTCAGCCCTCAAATGACGAGCTACCAACACTAGAACTGCCTTCACACCGCAAAACTAGAGCAAGTTACTGGCGGATTCATCAAAAGATTGGCTATGGGTACTTTCTCGCGATTGGTATAGGCTTTTTTGGCTCTTTGACAGGGTTGGCGATCGCAGATTATTACCAGAGACAAGCAGCAAAGAAACTGCATGATGCTTCTATGCAAGCACAACTACTGGCAAACTATAAGGAAGCAGTAGTAGGAACGCAATTCCACGGTGCCAGATTAGCTGCTGTAGTGGCAGATACAGAACGGTTACAAACAGAGAAATCCCAGTTTCTTTTGAGTTTTAACCAAGCTAAAAAGTTACAACGAGAAATCAGCGAATTTATTGAGAAAAATCCCAGAGGTCTAGCAGCTAACCACGCTACTATCAAGGCTCTATTATTAGACTACGGCAATAACTTAGCTACTTATGTCCAGAAAACGGAATCAGTTTTACAGCAGCTTGACAACCCTTCAGAGTCAACGGCTAAGATAAATTCTGCTAAATCACAAATCCTGCAAATTGTCAATGGAGAAGTAGCGGTTGAGCTAGATAACTTGTGTGAAAAATTAACCAAAATCCTGAATACAGCACAAGATACCGAACGCCAAACCACAGAAACAATGCAGTCGGCAAAAGGCATTGAAAAGTTAATAATTATTGTGAGTATGCTGGGGTCAGTGGCGATCGCGGCAATAGTGGCTTTGCGTACCAGTCGTGCTATTGCCGATCCAGTAGTAACTGTAACCGAAGTAGCGGAGCAAGTGGCGAGAAAATCGAATTTTAATTTACGCGCTCCGATCACCACGAACGATGAAATAGGCTCCTTAGCGAGATCCTTAAATAATCTGATTGAGCGGGTAGCAAAGCGGACTAAAGAATTACAACAAGCAAAAGAATTAGCAGAAGCTGCTAGCCAAGCCAAAACACAGTTTCTGGCGAATGTCAGTCACGAATTACGTACACCCTTAAATGCTATCATTGGCTTAAGCCAACTGCTAGAAGAAGATGCAAGCGATGCTGGGTTAGATGGAGAATTTATCACTGACCTAAAATCTATTAACACTGCAGGTAGGCATCTTTTAACATTAATCAACGACATTCTTGACTTATCAAAAATTGAAGTCGGTAAAATGTCTCTGTATCCAGAGACAGTTGATATTACTACACTGGTTAACAGTATCGTCTTAACTGTTAAACCATTGGTAGAGAGAAATGGCAATATTTTTCAGGTAGAGTGTGATGAGCAACTAGGAACTATGTACGCCGACCAGACTAAACTGCGCCAAGTATTGTACAACCTCCTGAGTAACGCTGCCAAATTTACTTCTCAAGGTAAGGTGACGCTGAGTGTTAAAAGACAAGAAAAAAACCCCCATGAGCAACCACCCAAAGAGATGAATGGTGCTTCTCGTGGCACAATTACTTTCATGGTTTCTGATACTGGCATTGGGATGACGAAAGAACAACAACAGCGGTTATTTCAACCCTTCACCCAAGGTGATGCTTCTACTACTAAAAAATATGGTGGTACAGGACTGGGGTTAGCAATTAGTCGTCATTTCTGCCAAATGATGGAGGGTGAAATTGTGCTGGAAAGTCAGCCGGGAATTGGTTCGACTTTCACTGTTAAGTTACCAATGAAGGTGAAGGGGATGGAACCACAGATAAACACAGATAAACACAGATGAATGTATGTGTGTTCCGGTTAATTACCCTCAGCTAGAAAATCTTTTTATTCTGGTTCTCTGGTTGCACCAGGAAGATTTCGGGAGGTTATACTTCCCGTGGTGCAAAATCTTTCTTCACCAAGTTCCGCTAGGATGGTGTAGCCTAACGAATAGTTACAGCCACGTGATACTGTCTCCACAGCCATGACCACAACCACTGACTTTCTTAGCCACCTCAACCCGTCCCAACGTCGTGCTGTTGAACACCACTGCGGTCCTTTACTGGTGGTTGCTGGTGCCGGGAGTGGTAAAACACGAGCGCTGACTTATCGCATCGCTAATCTGATTGTAGAACACCGGGTTGCTCCTGAGAATATTCTAGCAGTGACATTCACCAACAAAGCCGCACGGGAGATGAAGGAGCGGATTCAGAAATTGTTTGCAGAACAAATGGCAATCCGAGAATTTGGTGAGCGGTATGATTTGTTGTCAGAATACGACCAGACACGACTGCGATCGCGCGTTTACGCTACCATTATAAAAGATTTGTGGGTGGGTACTTTCCACAGCCTATTTTCTCGCATCCTCCGGTTTGATATTGAGAAATACGAGGATGAAAGAGGACGGCGTTGGAATCGGAATTTTTCAATTTTTGATGAATCCGATGCTCAAAGCTTAGTGAAAGAAATTGTCACTAAGCAGTTAAATTTGGATGACAAGAAATTTGAACCTCGTTCCGTCCGCTACGCTATTAGTAATGCGAAGAACCAGGGATTTTCACCGCAAGACTTCGCTAATGAACAGCCTAATTATCGCGGTAAGGTAATAGCTGAAGTTTATAATTGTTATCAAGATAGACTGGCACAAAACAACGCTTTAGATTTTGATGATTTAATTCTGGTACCTGTAAGATTATTTCAACAAAACGAGCAGGTGCTGGGTTATTGGCATCAAAAATTCCGCCATATTTTAGTAGATGAATATCAAGATACCAACCGCACCCAGTATGACCTGATTCGCTTACTGGTAACAAATGGGGAGAATAATAAAAATAATTGGAATTGGGAACATCGCTCGGTGTTTGTTGTCGGTGATGCAGACCAATCCATATATTCATTTCGCATGGCAGATTTCACCATTTTGCTGGAGTTTCAAAACGACTTTGGCGATGGTTTGGCAGATGATGATACTCGGACGATGGTGAAGCTGGAAGAAAATTATCGCTCTTGCGAAAATATTCTGCAAGCGGCTAATGAATTAATTGAAAATAACACCCAACGGATTGATAAAGTTCTCAAACCGACACGGGGTAGTGGGGAAGAAATTTATTGTTATAAAGCCGATGATGAAATTGCGGAAGCGGAATTTGTAATTAATCAAATTCGCCAATTAGAACATAAAAATCCAGAGTTGAATTGGGGGAGCTTTGCCATACTTTACCGCACTAACGCTCAGTCTCGTCCCTTTGAAGAAACTTTGGTACGCTTGCGAATTACCTACACGATTGTCGGTGGTTTGAAGTTTTATGACAGAAAAGAAATTAAGGATGTACTGGCTTATTTAAGAGCGATCGCTAACCCAGCCGATACAGTTAGTTTATTAAGAATTATCAACACTCCCCGACGCGGTATTGGGAAAGCCACAATTGACAACCTAGTAAACGCTGCTCAGGAATTAGGTACGCCCCTGTGGGAAATACTGAGCGATGAAACATCAGTTAATACCTTGGCTGGACGGTCGGCGAAGGGTGTGAATAAATTCGCTCAGATGCTCAACAAGTGGCAGCAAGAAATTCAGACGCTGAGCGTATCTGAAATTTTACAAGGAATACTGGATGAGTCTAGTTACATCGACGACTTGCGAAACCAGGGAACTGATGAAGCTACAGAGAGAATTCAAAACGTTCAAGAACTTTACAACGCGGTCAGTCAGTTTGAAGAGGAGAGTGAAGACACTTCCCTAGGTGCTTTCCTCGCTAGTACAGCCTTAAGTTCTGATTTGGATAACTTAAAAGAAGGACAAACAGCGGTGTCTCTGATGACACTCCATGCTTCTAAGGGATTGGAGTTTCCCGTTGTCTTTATGGTGGGGTTGGAACAGGGGTTATTTCCTAATTTCCGTTCCCTCGATGACCCAGCAGCTTTGGAGGAAGAACGCCGCTTGTGTTACGTGGGAATTACTCGCGCCCAAGAAAGATTATACCTTACCCACGCCCGTGAACGTCGGCTTTATGGTTATCGCGAACCCGCCTTACCATCGCAATTTTTAGGGGAATTACCAGAAGAATTGTTAACCATGAAACAGGCGGGAATGAGAGGCTCTAATAACGCTGCTTCTCCTAATTTACAGCAGCGTTGGGGTCAAGGTACTCCTAATAAATCAGCTAGTGTTTCTTCCTTTGCCGTGCAAAATTGGCAGGTGGGAGAACGGGTATTGCATAAAGCTTTTGGCATTGGTGAAATTACTCACATTTTTGGTACAGGTAGTAAGATTTCTCTGGCGATTAAATTTGATAGTGTGGGGCAGAAAATTATTGACCCGAAAATTGCTCAGTTAAAGCGGGTGGGGTAGCAATATTTACAATATAATACCCTGTGTACGGACGTGAATAGTAACGGATGTGAATAGTAACGGATGTGAATAGTAACGGATGTGAATAGTAATGGACGTGAATAGTAATGGATGTGAATAGTAAACCGTTAATCTTTGTTACCTCGTTGGTTGGTAAGGAGTTACAAACAATGGCAAGACTAGAAAAGAGTGAATAGTAACGGATGTGAATAGTAACGGATGTGAATAGTAATGGACGTGAACAGTAACGGATGTGAACAGTAACGGATGTGAATAGTAATGGACGTGAATAGTAAACCGTTAATCTCAGACTCCCCCACTCCCCCCTTTGACCTAGAACTTGCTCAAGAATTACTAACTACCTACGGTTCTCCCCTCTACGTCTACCAAGGAGAACAACTCCGCCACACCATACAACGCATCACCCAAGCCATCCCCTACCAACACACCCAATTTCGGTTTGCAAGTGTAACTAACGGCAACATTACACTATTGCAAATTTTTTGCTCTATAGGGTGGGGACTACACGCTAATACTCCTGGAGACATTTACCTAGGACTACAAGCTGGTTTCTGTAAGTCGGTTGCACATTTGTGAAAAGAGATTAAATAAGCTTGCAGTGAGTCTTGATTGTTAACAGCACCATATAAACTATTAATTAGCATTGGCTGATTCTTGGGACCGCCAAAGCAAGGGTCACCACCTTCACCATTAAGTACAACCTGCACAGTCTCTCTTGCTAATCTTGCTACTAACAAATTTGGTACTGTCAATGGGTCTCCAATAGGGTCATCCAGATAAGCCATTGTCTCTGGTAAGTGTTCCCACATATCTTGGAAGGTAATCTCTAAAACATGCTGTTGTGTCTGGCAATGTTGAGCGACGAGATTGGAAAATTCTAACTCATTGGCACATTCAGCCCCAAAATGAATAGAGTAGGTGTGAACGGCTGCATTATGGAATTTTGCTGTCAAAGCCGTGATGCTGCTAGAGTCTAACCCCCCTGATAGGAAGACACCAACTGCTGCGTTTTTTGGTAAATATTCTTGTACCACTTGGTCGAGGAGAAAACGCAGTTGTTCACCATGCCATACTAAAGGCTGTTCGGTGGCGGTAATTTGCTCTTGTAACTGCCAGTAACTGCTGATCCGCTCATCAGGTAATTGGAGAATCGTTCCCGGACGAACTTCGCGCACGTTTTGCCATAGGGTTCGTTCTCCAGGTACAAAAGCGCAACAAAGATAATCCCGTAATGCGACTAAATCTAAATCCTTTGACCGATAGGGTGTAAGGGTTCGCAGTTGTGGGGCTACCCAACGAGTAGCGCCAGTGGTAGTATAGTAGAGGGTACGCGCACCCACGCGATCGCGTACCAACTGCAATAGTTGCTGTTCTCTATCCCAAATTACGAAAGCAAACATCCCCACCAGCAGCGATAGAGATTCATCACCCGATTGCTCCCAAAGTTGCGCCACTATTTGAGAATTATTCCCCACAAAGCTTAGTGGTTCTACTCCCAATCTTTGTAGTAATTGTTCTCTGTTACTTAGCCACACATCGCCAACAACAACGAATTGCTCTGTGGCAGAAAGTGCTAATTGTTCGGCTGCTAGTGAAGAAATAATCG
>Ga0114939_10001392_pt1 | contig 19103 bp, 15 predicted proteins | sample AshMeaCrysSpring_FD_87196 | JGI IMG/M metagenome (GOLD analysis project Ga0114939, IMG submission 87196) | Groundwater microbial communities from Big Spring, Nevada to study Microbial Dark Matter (Phase II) - Ash Meadows Crystal Spring | ecosystem: Environmental > Aquatic > Deep subsurface >...
ATCAGCTCTTCCTCGTCGTGGCGCGTGGCCTGGATGTAGAGCACCAGGGTGTGCTCTTCCAGCACGCGCAGGACCTCGGGGTCGTCCAGCTCGCAGAGGCTGCCGCCCGCGTCGTTCACGAAGTGCTCGTAGCCGTAGATCTCGTGCGCCTTGCGGATGAACTCGGGCACGTCGCGCATGGCGTGCACCTCGGAGACGCGGTGCAGCTCCTGCCGGCGCTTGAACTCGCTGAGCAGCAGTCCGCCCTGTTCCGGGTTGCCGAGCTTGCCGAGAAAGGTCGACACGGGCGTGAGGTTGTCGATCGACAGGTTGTTGCGGATGAAGATCGAGTCCGAGCGCAGCAGCTCGCGCAGGAACGGCACCGACATCGCCTGCTGCTTGATGTTGTCGAGAATCGCCTCGTCGAGGTAGCGGGTGCCGATGCGGTAGTCGCCGGAGTAGTGGAACCAGTGCGCACGCCGCAGGATGCGCGACAGGCGCGTCTTGCCCACGCCCGACATGCCGAGCAGGGTGATCGAGCGCTGTTTCCAGGAACGGAACTCTGCGGGGGAGAGTCTCACGGCGTCCTCCTCGAACCTGACCGCATTCTAGCCATGCGCGGGGTCGCGCCTCACCCGGGCGTCAGGCGGTCGCGGGCCGCGGCTCGGCGCGGATACGCGAGCGGTCCACCTCGTTCACCGGGTCCTGGTGGACGATCACCTCCGAGTGGGGGAAGGCGTCGCGGATCGCGTCCTCCACGGCGTCGGCAACGGCGTGCGCCTCGCGCAGCGGCAGGTCGTCCAGCAGCTCGATGTGGAGCTGGACGAAGTACTGGTGCCCGGCCTGGCGGGTCCGCAGGTCGTGGACGCCGAGCACCTCCGGTCGCGCGTACGCGAGCGCGCGGATGCGGTCCCGCGTCTCCGGCGGCAGCTCCCGGTCCATGAGCAGCTCCACCGCCTCGCGGCCGATGGCAAAGGCGCTGTGGAGGATGAAGCCGGCAACGGCCAACGCAAACAGCGGATCCGCGCCGTGCCAACCGAACAGGGCGAGGACCAGGGCGGCGATCGTGCCGAGGTTGGTCGCCAGGTCCGTGGCGTAGTGCAGGGCGTCGGCCCGGATCGCCGTGGAGCCGGTGAGGCGGATCACGTGCCGCTGGATGCCGAGCAGCAACAGTGTCGCCACGATCGCGAACCCCATCACGCCGATGCCGACCGCAACCTCCTGCAGCGGTTCCGGATGCAGCAGGCGGTTCACCGCTTCCAGCAGCAGGAAGAGCGCCGAGCCGGCGATGAAGGTCGCCTGGCCGAGGCCGGCGAGCGCCTCGGCCTTGCCGTGGCCGAAGCGGTGCTCGTCGTCAGCGGGCAGCAGCGAGTAGCGCACCGCCATCAGGTTGATCACCGAGGCGAGGGCGTCCATCAGCGAGTCGACCAGCGAGGCCAGCACCGTCACGGAGCCGGTCGCGAGCCACGCCCCGAGCTTGCCCACGATCAGCACGCCGGCGACGGTCACCGAGGCACCGGTGGCGAAGCGCAGCAGTCGGGCGCGGCGCTCGGCGGTGAGGGGAGGCTGATCGGCCACGGCGGGTGCCCCCGTCAGGTCGCGAGCCGCTGGCGCGCTCGGGCGACGGCGGCCCGGACCTGCGCCGGCGCGGTGCCGCCGAAGTGATCGCGCGCGGCCACCGAGCCCTCCAGCGTCAGCACGTCGTAGACCTCCTCGCCGATCAGCGGCGAGAAGCCCTGGAGTTCAGGCAGCGAGAGCTGGGCGAGGTCGCAGCCCTTGGTCACGCCAAGGGCGACCGCCTTGCCCACGGCCTCGTGCGCGTCGCGGAACGGCAGTCCCTTGCGCACCAGGTAGTCGGCTAGGTCGGTGGCGGTGGCGAAGCCCTTGAGCGCGGCGGCGCGCATCGCCTCGCGGCGCGGCCGAATCGTCGGCACCATGTCGGCGAAGACCTTGAGGCAGCCGCGCACCTGGTCGACCGTGTCGAACAGCGGCTCCTTGTCCTCCTGGTTGTCCTTGTTGTAGGCCAGCGGCTGGCCCTTCATCAGCGTCAGCAGCGCGAACAGGTGGCCGAAAACCCGGCCGGCCTTGCCGCGCACCAGCTCGGGGACGTCCGGGTTCTTCTTCTGCGGCATGATCGACGAGCCGGTGCAGAAGCGGTCCGACAGCTCGACGAAGGCGAACTGCGCGGAAGACCAGATCACCAGCTCCTCGGCGCAGCGCGACAGGTGCATCATCAGGATGCTCGCGGCGGCCGCCAGCTCGATGGCGAAGTCGCGATCGGACACTGCGTCCAGCGAGTTCTCGGCCGGGGCGTCGAAGCCCAGCAGCTCGGCGGTATAGTGCCGGTCGATGGGGTAGCTCGTGCCGGCGAGTGCTGCCGCGCCGAGCGGCATGACGTTGAGGCGGCGGGCGCAGTCGACGAGGCGGCCGTGGTCCCGGTCGAGCATCTCGAACCACGCCATGAGGTGGTGACCGAAGGTGACGGGCTGGGCCGTCTGCAGATGGGTGAAGCCGGGCATGAGCGTGTCGGCCTCGCGCTCGGCGAGATCGAGCAGCGCACCCTGCAGGCGGCGCAGCTCGGCGCGCAGCGCGACGATCTCGTCGCGCAGCCACAGCCGGACGTCGGTCGCGACCTGATCGTTGCGGGAGCGGCCGGTGTGAAGCTTCTTGCCGGCAATGCCGATATCCGCCGTGAGCGCGGCCTCGACGTTCATGTGCACGTCTTCGAGGGCCACGCGCCACTCGAATTCGCCGCGCTCGATACGCCCGCGGATCCGCTCGAGCCCGGCGACGATCGCGTCGCCCTCCTCGGGGGAGAGGATCCCCTGGCGGGCGAGCATGCGCGCATGGGCGATCGAGCCGGCGATGTCGTGGCGGTAAAGCCGCCAGTCGAAGCCCACGGAGGCGGTGAAGGCCTCGACGAAGGCGTCGGTGGGCTCGTGGAAGCGGCCGGCCCAGGGTTTCTTCTCGGTCATCGGCCCCCCGCGGGGCAGTGAGAACAGTGATGCCGGAGTATACAGTCGCGCCATGAACGGACCGACGCCCTCGCCGGCACCGCCGGCGGGCAACTTCCTCCCCAACTTCTGCAGCCTGCGCAGCGCCTTCGTCGTCGTCGTGTCCGCCGAGCTGCTGGCGATGGTGCTCGCCCTCGCGAGCGAGGCCCCGCTCGCCGACTTCTGGCCCGCGCTCGCCCTGCGCTCGCTCTACGTGCAGTGGATCGCGGTCCTGGCCACGGTCCTGCTGTGCGCCCTGCGACCTCTGCTGGCCGGGCGGTCGCACACCGGGGCGGGGCTCGCAGCCTGGGGGGTCATCACGCTGACCGCCGCCGGGGTCGCGCTCGCGGCGGTCCGGCTGATGCCCCAGCCCGAGTCCTTCGAGGTCGGCGCCTTCGTCGCCCGCAGCGTCGCCGTGGCCGCCATCGTCGCCGCCTTGCTGCTGCGCTACCTCTATGCCCAGCACATGCAGCGCGAGCGCGCGGTGGCCGCCTCGAAGGCGCGCTTCGAGGCGCTGCAGGCCCGCATCCGCCCGCATTTCCTGTTCAACAGCATGAACACCATCGCCCAGCTGACCCGCGCCGATCCCGTGCTCGCCGAGGAAGTGGTGCAGGACCTTGCCGACCTGTTCCGCGCCACGCTGGCCGACGCGGGCCGCCTCTCCACGCTGGCGGCCGAGCTCGAGCTCACCCGCAGCTACCTGCGCATCGAGGGCCAGCGACTCGGCCCGCGCCTGCGCGTCACCTGGGACCTTCAGGACCTGCCTGACGACGCCCGCGTCCCTGTGCTGATCCTGCAGCCGCTGGTGGAGAACGCCGTCTATCACGGCATTGAGCCCGCGCCGCAGGGGGGGGAGATCACGGTCGCGGGTCGTTACCGGCGCGGCACGGTCAACCTGAGCGTACGCAACACCCTGCCGCCGCCCGGCAGCGCGGCCGACCGCTCGGGCAACCGCATGGCGGTCGAGAACGTTCGCGCCCGGCTCGCCGTGCGCTACGGGGACGAGGCGACCTTGACGGTCGGGCAGGTGGACGGCGACTACCAGGTGCGGCTGACGATCCCCCACCCCTTCGCGGAGGACGAGGCATGAGGCTGCTCGTGGCGGACGACGAGGCCCCCGCCCGCGACCGGTTGCGCCGGCTGCTCACGGAGCTTGGTCACGAGGTGGTCGCGGAGGCGGCCGACGGCGTCCACGCGCTCGCGCTCTGCCGCTCCCGTCCGGTCGACGTCGCCCTGCTCGACATCCGCATGCCGGGAATGAACGGCCTCGCCTGCGCCGCGGCCCTGGCGGAGCTGCCGGAGGCGCCGGCAGTGATCTTCGTCACCGCCCACGGGGAGCACGCCCTCGCCGCCTTCGAGGCGCACGCCGTGGACTACCTGCTCAAGCCCGTGCGCGGCGACCGCCTGGCGCGGGCCCTGAGCCGCGCCAAGACGCTGAGCCGCGCGCAGCTGGCCGCGCTGGCCGAGCCACGGCCGCATCTGGTGGCCACCTATCGGGGCGGCGTGCAGCGCATCCCCATCGACGAGGTGCTCTACCTTCGGGCGGAGCAGAAGTACGTGCTCGCCCGCCATGCCGGGGGCGAGGCGCTGCTGGAGGAGTCCCTGCGGGCGCTCGAGGAGCGTTTCGGCGATCGCTTCGTGCGCGTGCACCGCAACGCCCTGGTCGCGCGCGACGCGGTGACCGGGCTCGCCAAGGACGGGACCGGCACCTGTTTCGTCCGCCTGCGGGGCATCCCCGATCAGCTCGAGGTCAGCCGGCGCCACCTGCCGGAGATCCGGGCCTGGGTCAGGGAAGGGTAGCGGCCTCCAGGGCCGCACTGCTCTCGAGCCACGCGGTCTCGGCAGCCGCGAGCGCGCTGTCCAGCCGGCCTCGCTCGGCCAGCACCCGCCTGAGCTCGTCCTTCGCCGCCTCCGCATAGAGCGCCGCGTCAGACAGCCTATGCTCGAGCTCCGCCCGCCTCGCGGCGAGCCGCTCCAGCTCGCGCTCGCACTCCTCCACCGCGCGGCGCAGCGGCTGCACTCGCCGGCGCTCCTCGGCCTCGTTGCGCCGGCGCTCCCGGCGCGCCACCGCGGTGCGGTCGCCGGTGGCGGCTGCCGTCGGGTCCGAGGCGACGGCGTCGCGCTGTGCCGCCAGCCAGCGCGGGTACTCGTCGAGCCCCTCCGTGAACTCGGCCACCCGCCCGCCGCGCACCAGCCAGAGGCGGTCGGCCGTCGCGCGCAGCAGGGCGCGGTCGTGCGAGACGAGCACCATCGCCCCGGCGAACTCCTGTAGCGCAAGGCCGAGCGCGTGCCGCATCTCGAGGTCGAGGTGGTTGGTCGGCTCGTCGAGCAGCAGCAGGTTGGGGCGCCGGTAGGTGAGCAGGGCGAGCACCAGGCGCGCCTTCTCGCCACCGGAGAAAGGCGCGACCGGCGCCAGGGCCTGATCGCCCGTGAACCCGAAGCTGCCAAGAAAGTCGCGCAGCGCCTGCTCCGGCGCGGCCGGGTGCTCGCGCGTCAGGTGCCCGAGCGGACTCAGGTCCGGGCGCAGTTGCTCGAGCTGGTGCTGGGCGAAATAGCCGATAGCGAGGTCTCGGGCGGGCTCGAGACGGCCCTCGCGCGGCGCGAGCGCGCCCGCGAGCAGCTTGATGAGCGTGGACTTGCCGGCGCCGTTGACGCCCAGCAGGCCGATGCGGTCCCCCGGCGAAAGACCGAGGCTCACGCCCTCGAGCACGCGCCGTTCGCCGTAGCCGACGCCGACTCCGTCGAGCCGCAGCAGTGGATTCGGCAGCCGCGCCGGCTCGCGCAGGGCGAAGTGGAAGGGCGAATCCACGTGGGCCGGCGCGGCGAGCGCCATGCGCTCGAGCGCCTTGAGTCGGCTCTGCGCCTGCCGCGCCTTGCTGGCCTTGGCGCGGAAGCGGTCGACGAAGTCGCGGATGTGGGCGATCTCGCGCTGCTGCTCGAGGTAGGCCGCCTGCTGGCCGGCGAGGCGCTCGGCGCGCACGCGCTCGAAGGCCGCGTAGTTCCCCGCATAGAGCGTCGCCTGCCCGTTCTCGAGGTGCACGACGTGGCTGCAGACGGCGTCGAGCACGTCGCGGTCGTGGGAGATGAGCAGCAGCGTGCCCGGGTAGGCGCGCAACCACTCCTCGAGCCAGACCACCGCCTCGAGGTCCAGGTGGTTGGTCGGCTCGTCCAGCAGCAGCAGGTCGGAGCGGCACATCAGCGCCCGGGCGAGGTTGAGCCGCATCCGCCAGCCGCCCGAGAACTCGGTGACCGGACGCTCCTCCGCGCCCGGCGCGAAGCCGAGCCCGCGCAGCAGCCGGGCGGCCCGGCTGCGCGCGCCATAGCCGCCGATCGCCTCCAGCCGGGCGTGCAGCTCGCCGACCCGATGACCGTCGTGGGCGGCCTCGGCGGCCGCGAGCGCGCCTTGCAGCTGCCGTAGCTCGACGTCCCCGTCGAGCACGTAGTCCAGCGCGGGACGGGGGTCGGCCGGGGTCTCCTGGGCGACGTGCGCGACCACCCACTCCGCCGGCCGCGCGAAGGTCCCGGCGTCCGGGCCGTGCCCGCCGAGGATCAGCTCGAACAGGCTCGACTTCCCGGTGCCGTTCGCCCCGGTGACCCCGACGCGCCAGCCGGCATGGATCTGGAAGCTCGCGTCGCGGAAGAGCAGCTTGGCGCCGCGGCGCAGCGTGAGGTTGGTGAAGCGGAGCATCGGCGGCGGAGTTTACGCGGTCGGCCCGCCTGCGGGGCGCGATTCGTCCCAGGGCGCGGAAGTCCCGCCCGGCTCGCCCTGCGCTTGCCCGAGGGCACGGCAGAGGGGCGCGTGCTGGCTACGCCAGGCCTGACCTGACGGGCCAGCTCGAGGCCGCCGCTACCTTGTCGGCGGCTGAGGCGATCAGCGCACCCGATCCAGCCGGCGATAGCCGATCGCCTCCGCGACGTGCGCGGCGCTGAGCGGCTCCGCCCCCGCGAGGTCGGCGATCGTCCGGGCCAGCCGCAGCACGCGGTGGTAGGCCCGCGCGGACAGGCGCAGCCGCTCGAGGGCCTGGCCGAGCAGGGCGCGCGCGGCGCCGTCCGTGACGCAGTGCCGCTCGAGCGCCTCGCCGGCAAGCAGCGCGTTGGGCACGCCCTGCCGCGCCTGCTGGTGGGCGATCGCCCTCGCGACCCGGTCGCGGACCGCGGCGCTGGTCTCGCTCCCGGGCTCCCGCGGTCCCTCCAGCAGGGCCGCGGGCACCGCGGGCACCTCGATCTGGATGTCGATGCGATCGAGCAGCGGGCCGGACACGCGGCCGCGGTAGCGGGCGACCTGATCCGGCGTGCAGTTGCAGCTCGCCGCGCGCGGATCGCCGTTGTAGCCGCAGGGGCAGGGGTTCATCGCGGCCACCAGCTGGAAGCGCGCGGGGAACTCGGCGCGCCGCGCCGCGCGGGACACCAGGATGCGGCCGGTCTCGAGCGGCTCGCGCAGCGCCTCGAGCACCCGCCGGTCGAACTCGGGCAGCTCGTCGAGAAAGAGCACGCCGTGGTGGGCGAGCGAGATCTCCCCGGGCCGAGGCACGCCGCCCCCGCCGACCAGCGCGACGCCGGAGGCCGTGTGGTGCGGCGCGCGGAACGGGCGCACACGGAAGCGTTGCGCATCGATCGCACCCTCGGCCAGCGAGACGATGGCGGCCGTCTCCAGGGCCTCGTTCTCGCCGAGCGGCGGCAGGAGGCCGGGCAGCCGGGCGGCGAGCATCGACTTGCCGGTGCCCGGCGGACCGATCAGCAGCAGGCTGTGCCCGCCCGCCGCCGCGACCTCGAGCGCCCGCTTGGCGTGGGCTTGGCCGCGCACGTCGGCGAGGTCCGGGTAGTGCGCGGCGGGGGTGTCTGACGCAGTCGCGGCATAGCCGCCGATGATGGCCGCGCCGTTGAGATGGGCGCAGACGTCGAGCAGGTGCTCCGCGGGCAGGACCTCCAGCCCGCGGACCAGGGCCGCCTCCGGGGCGTTCGCCCACGGCAGCACCAGCGCGCGGTCGGCCGCGCGGGAGGCCAGCGCCACCGGCAGGGCGCCGCGGATCGGCCGCAGGGCCCCGGACAGGGCCAGCTCGCCGACGAACTCGTGCGCCCCCAGGCGGGTGCCGTCGACCTGCCCGGACGCGACGAGGATGCCCAGCGCGATCGGCAGGTCGAAGCGGCCGCCCTCCTTCGGCAGGTCCGCGGGCGCGAGGTTGACGGTGACCTTGCGCTGGGGAACGTCGAAGCCCGCGTTGACCAGCGCGCCGCGAACCCGGTCCTTGCTCTCCTGCACGGCTTTCTCGGGCAGGCCGACGATCGCGAAGCCCGGCAGGCCGGGACCCAGGTGCACCTCGACCGCGACAGGGGGCGCGTCGATGCCGGCCGCGGCGCGGCTGTGGAGGAGGGAGAGTGACATCGGCCTTCCATGGCGCGGGGGAGGGAGGGGGCTAGCCGCCGGGCGGCCGGAGGCCCGCGCGGGCCTCGAGCTCCGCCACCTGACGCTCGAGGGCCTCGAGTCGCGCGCGCGTGCGCGCCAGGACCGCCTGTTGCACGTCAAATTGTTCGCGCGTCACCAGGTCGAGCCGGGACAGCCCCGCCTCGAGCAGGCTGCGCGCGTTGCGGGCGACGTCGGCCTGCAGCGTGGCGAGCCCCGGGGGGACGCTCGCGGCGAGGCGTTGCGAGAGGTCGTCGAGCAGCTTGGGATCGATCATGCGGGCACCTTAGCGGCGGCGTCCGGTGCTGTCCATCGGGCCGAGCGCACCACGGCGGTGCGCGCCCGCAGGCTCCCGTCCCAGCGTGGTGCAGGCACCGGCCCGCCGGTCGAAGCGCGGGCGGAGAGAGGCGCCTAAATAACTGTCATGCAAATGAAATCTCACCTTGGCACGGCCCCTGCTGAACCCCCTGCGCAAGGCCACCCGGCGTGGCCAGAAGGCTTCCCGATACAGCAACCGCAGGAGTGATCGAAATGACCGAGCTGAAGAAACTGGCCGTCGCGTGCAGCGCGGCCCTCGCAATGGCGGCCCTCGAGGCCGGAGCGGCGACGGGACAGCAGCCCGTCACCCAGATCAACGTGTACGAAGGTGCGGCAGCCCCGGCGGCCGCCGAGCCCGCGGCCGCGGCGACCGAAGAGGAAGGCGATCACAGCTTCTCCGCCAATGTCGCGATCCTCAACAACTACATGTTCCGCGGCATCTCGCAGACCGACAACGGGCCGGCGATCCAGGGCGGCTTCGACTACACCTACAACCCGCTCAACCTCTACCTGGGCGTGTGGGGCTCCAACGTCGACTCGGAGGGTTACGACGGCGCCAGCATGGAGATCGACGTCTACGGCGGCTGGCGGCCGACCTTTGGCAGCCTGACCCTCGATCTGGGCGTGTTGGGCTACCTCTACCCGAACACCGACAACGTCGACCTCGACACCGTCGAGTACAAGGCGGGCGCCACCTACGACTTCGGCGTCGTCGCCCCCGGCCTCACCGTCTATTACAGCCCGGACTGGTTCAACGCCGACGACGCGTGGCGCTACGAGCTCTCGGCCTCGATCCCCCTGCCCGCCGACTTCAAGCTCGTCGCCAAGTACGGCTGGAACGATTTCGACACGCTGAAGGACTACGACGACTGGAGCGTCGGCGTCACCAAGGACGTGCTCGGCGTCACCCTCGGGCTGAGCTACACGGACGTGGTCGACCTCGACTCCGACACGGATTGCGTCGCGCCCTTCAAGTGCGACGGCGAAGTCGTGTTCAGCATCTCCAAGACGTTCTGAGCACGGACAGGAGGCAAGAGCCATGAAGCTGGTCAGCGCAATCATCAAGCCGTTCAAGCTGGACGACGTCCGCGAGGCCCTTTCGGAGCTTGGCGTCAGCGGCATCACCGTCACCGAGGTCAAGGGCTTCGGCCGCCAGAAAGGCCATACCGAGCTGTATCGCGGGGCCGAGTACGTCGTCGACTTCCTGCCCAAGATCAAGGTCGAGGTGGCCATCGCCGACGATCGGCTGGACGCCGTGATCGAGGCGATCGCCACCGCCGCCCGCACCGGAAAGATCGGCGACGGCAAGATTTTCGTTTTCGACGTGCTGCAGGCCGTCCGCATCCGCACCGGCGAGTCCGGCAAAGAAGCGATCTGACGGCATCCGGGAGGAACCGACCATGTACCTACGCAAGCTCTACCATCGACTGGCGGCGTCGCTGCTCGCCTTCGCCCCCGCACTGGCCCTCGCCGAGGAGGCCGCCAAGCCGACGCTGGATACCGGCAACACGGCTTGGATGCTCACCTCGACGGCCCTGGTGCTGTTCATGACCATCCCTGGCCTCGCGCTCTTCTACGGCGGCATGGTCCGCTCGAAGAACGTGCTGTCGGTCCTGATGCAGACCTTCGCCATCACCGCGATGGTGACGATCCTGTGGACGATCTACGGCTACAGCCTCGCCTTCACCGACGGCGGCGAGTGGAACGCCTGGATCGGCGGGCTCGACAAGATGATGCTGGCCGGCGTGACGAAGGACGCGCTGAACCTCACGATCCCGGAAACGGTGTTCATGACGTTCCAGATGACCTTCGCCATCATCACGCCCGCGCTGATCGTCGGCGCCTTCGCCGAGCGCATGAAGTTCTCCGCCATGCTGCTGTTCATGGCCCTGTGGTTCACGGTGGTCTACGTCCCCGTGGCCCACTGGGTCTGGGGCACCGGCTGGCTGATGGCGGACGGCGTGCTCGACTTCGCCGGCGGCACGGTGGTGCACATCAACGCGGGCATCGCAGGCCTCATGGCGGCGCTGGTCCTCGGCAGGCGCCGCGGCTACCCGACGATGGCGATGCCTCCGCACAACACCACGCTCACGGTGATCGGCGCCGCGATGCTGTGGGTCGGCTGGTTCGGCTTCAACGCCGGCAGCGCGGTCGCCGCCGACGGCCTCGCCGGCATGGCGATGGCGGTCACGCAGATCGCCACGGCTGCCGCGGCCCTGACCTGGATGTTCGCGGAGTGGGTGTCGCACGGCAAGCCGTCCGTGCTGGGCATCGCCACGGGCGCGGTCGCCGGCCTCGTCGCCATCACGCCGGCCGCCGGCACGGCGGGCCCGATGGGCGCGATCGTGATCGGTCTCGCCGCCGGCCTGATCTGCTTCATTGCCTCGACCAAGATCAAGCGCGCCCTGGGCTACGACGACTCGCTCGACGTGTTCGGCGTGCATGCGGTGGGCGGCATCATCGGCGCCATGCTGACGGGCGTGTTCGCCGACGCCTCCCTCGGCGGCGCCGGCCTGGCCGAGGGCCTGACGATCGCCGACCAGGTGATGAAGCAGGGCATCGGCGTGCTGACCACGGTGGTCTACACCGGCATCGTGAGCCTCATCCTGCTCAAGCTCGTCGACCTCATCGTCGGCCTGCGGGTGGGCGAGGAAGAAGAGACCGAGGGCTTGGACACGGCCCTCCACGGGGAGCGCGGCTACATCCTCTAAGCGGCTCCCTACGCCGGCAGGACGCGACGGGCGCTTCGGCGCCCGTCGCCTTTTGGGTCACAGGGTGTTGTGGCTGCCGTCGCAGAATGGGGGGGTCTTCGAGTGCTTGCAGCCGCACAGCCAGACCTTCTTCGCGCTGTCGATCTCGGTCTTGACCGGCGCGAACGCGCTGCCCTTGTGCGAGCCGTCGCAGAACGGTTGGGTCTTTGACCGGCCGCAGGCGCACCACCAGTAGGTGCCTGGCGCGAGCTCGAGGCCGTAGGGGGCTTTCTGGGGAATCTCCGGGGTGGCCATCGGGTCTCCTGAGTTCGTACGATGCGCGAGCCGGCACCCTGCCGGTCCCCTGCGGACGATAGCAGGACGCCATGCGATGATTCCCCTTTCCTTGTCCGGCATCGTGCTGGCCCTTGCGGCCGGGAGTGCCGGCGCGCAGGAAATCCACCGCTGGACAGACGCGCAGGGCCGCGTGCATTTCGGCGACCGCCCGCCCGAGGCGGCCGGCGCCTATGCGCCGAGCGGCGCCGCCCCCGCGGCCGGGGGGACGGCCAACCCCGAGGCGGAGCGCGCGCAACGCCGCCAGAAGCTGCTCGACGCGTACCAGCAGGAGCGTGCCGACCGCGCGGAGGGGGAGGCCCGGCAGAAGGCCGAGGAAGCCGAGCGCCAGCGGCGCTGCGCCCAGGCGCGCGACCGGCTGGCGCGCTACGAGCGCGGAGGGCGGATCTATGAGCCGCTGCCGAACGGGGAGCACCGCTTCCTGAGCGACGCCGAGCGCGACGCCGAGCTGCGCACGGCGCGCAACGAGGAGAAGCGCCACTGCGGCAAGGCGAATCGCTGAGTTTCAGGCCGCGGCCCTGCGCTCCAGCAGGTCGTCGATCGTGCGCAGCAGGCGCGAAACGTCGATCGGCTTGGTGAGGTAGTCGTCGAAGCCCGCGGCTAGGCCGCGGTTGATGTCAGTCTGCATGGCGTTCGCGCTCAGGGCGAAGATCGGCGTGCCGCGCATCTCCGGCCGGTCGCGCAGGGTGGACAGGACCTCGTAACCGTCCATGCCCGGCAGCGAGATGTCCAGGATGATCAGGTCCGGGCGCTCGGCCTCGGCGATCGACAGCCCGAGCTCCCCGGTATGCGCGCTCAGCAGTCGCAGCTGCGGGCGGCGCTGCCGCAGCACGTACTCGACGAGCGCGAGGTTGGCCGGGTTGTCCTCGACGTAGAGCACCGTCTGGCCGGGGCCGCGCCGCCGCCCCTGGGTCGCAGACTCGGCAGCCGCGGCCCCTGTCATGGCGGCCGGCAGGGCGGCCGGCACGGGCTCCGCGCTGGACGGCGGCAGCCTCACCCAGAAGCGGCTGCCTTCATCCGGGGCGCTGCTCACGCCGATCTCGCCGCCCATGAGCGCGACCAGCTTGCGGGTGATCGTGAGACCGATGCCGGTGCCCTCGATCTCGTCTCGATGCACGGCCACACGGGTGAAGGGCTCGAAGATACGGCTGATCTGCTCGGCGGTCAGACCGACGCCCGTGTCGACGACCGCGATCTCGCACAGCCCGTCGGCGGTCCCGACTTCCAGCGCCACGCTGCCGTTCGGCCGGTTGTACTTGATCGCGTTGGAAAGCAGGTTGAGCACCACCTGCTTGAGGCGCGTGTAGTCCGCGCGCACGTGCAGGCCGCTCGCGCTCGCCTGGTCGACCAGCTCGATGCCGTGCTTGTCCGCGAGCGGCGCCACCAGACTCAGGCACTCGCCCATGACGTCGTCCAGCGTCACGTCGTCGAGAATAGCCTCGATTCTGCCCGCCTCGATCTTGGCGAGGTCGAGCACGTCGTTGATGAGCTGCAGGAGGTGCCAGCCGGCCCGGGCAATCTGGTCGACGCTCTCCTTCTGCGTCGCGCTGAGCGGCTGCTCGGGATCGGTCTGCAGCAATTGGGCGAAGCCGAGGATGGCGTTCATCGGCGTGCGCAGCTCGTGGCTCATGCTCGAGAGAAACTCGGACTTGGCCTTGTTGGCCCCCTCGGCGGCATCCTTCGCCTCCTCGAGGGCCCGGCGCGCGGTCTGCGCCGCCGTGTTGTCCCGCACCAGGCAGACATACATCGCCTCGAGGCCGGTCTCGGTGCGCTCGAGAGACAGCGAGACGGGGAACCCGCTGCCATCGCTGCGGCGCCCGGCGAGCTCGCAGACCAGGCTCGGCGCCGCGTCCTTGTAGCGAATCTCCGGGATCAGCTCGTGAATCGCACGGCGTTTCAAGTCGTCGGCGCGGGCGCCGAAGAGCTGCTCCGCAGCCGGGTTCGCCGCCTGGATGCGGCCGCCGGAGTCCAGGGTGAGGATGCCGTCGAAGGCGTTGTTGAAGATCGCACGCAGCCGCACCTCGCTCTCGAGGATGGCGAGCGCCTGGCGGGTGACCGCCTCCTCGCTGCGCGTCCGCTCCGCGACCTCGCGCTGCAGCGCCTCGTTGGTGCGCACGACCCGCTCGGCGTAGGCCGCCTGCGCCTTCTCGAGGGCGTGCCGATGGGCCATCTCGGCCTCGAGATCGGCCGCACGCTGGTGGAGCCGCCGACTCAGGGCCGCATTGCCGAAGCGCAGCTCGAGGGACTCCTGGAGCCTCAGGCTGACCTGGCGGGCCGCCGCGGCCAGCAGGCCGACGAACACCACGCTGACCAGGGCGACCGAGAGCGCCGCGGGGTGCGGCTCGAACAGCAATCGTGCCGTGGTGGGGAGCGCCAACGGCAGCAGATAGGACAGGTAAGCGTCGTAGGTGGATCCCAGGGTCACGATGCTGCCCGTCGCCAGGATGCCGACCAGCATGACGATGAGCAGCAGCGGCTCGAGCCCTGCTCCGGGACTGAGCAGCAGCGGGGCGAGGCCGCAGAGGCCGCCGGTCAGGGCCGCCCCGATCCTCAGCCACCCGAGCCGCGCGCCCGTGCTCCCGGCCTTGGGCTCGCGCCGCCAAAGCACGGTCCAGACGAGCAGGCGCAGAGCGGCGACGAGAATCACCAGGCAGAACCAGGCAAGCGAGACCTCGTGCGCGATGCGCTGCCAGGAGAGTGAAAGCACCAGCGCGGCGAACAGCACCGAGCCGGTCAGCTCCATCGGCACGAGGCCGAAGGCGAGCCGCGCCTGCTCCTCGCGCACCTCCTCCGCGACGGAGGGCGTGGACGGGAGGGTTTCCTCAGCTGCTGAGAGCGTCTGTGGCCGGGCCGGGCTCTGCATAGCGGTCCTTGACCTCGATGACCCGCGGCAGCACGGCGAGGAAGGCCTTGACCACCGCCGGGTCGAAATGCGCGCCGGTCAGGCGGCGGATCTCGTCGAGGCTCGCCTCTACCGACCACGGCTCCTTGTAAGGCCGCCGCGAGGTGAGCGCATCGAAGACATCGGCCACGGCGACGATGCGGGCCTCGAGGGGGATCTCCTTCTCCCTGAGGCCGCGCGGATAGCCACTGCCGTCCCACTTCTCGTGGTGCGCGCGCGCGATGCGCGCCGCCATCTGAAGCAGCCTCGAGGGGTGGCCGTCGAGGATGTCGGCGCCGATGTCCGTGTGGGTCTTCATGATCTCCCACTCGTGCGGCTCCAGTCGGCCGGGCTTGAGCAGGATGCCGTCGGGAATGCCCAGCTTGCCGATGTCGTGCATGGGGCTTGCGTGCAGAATCAGCTCCGCAGCGCTGTCGTTGAGCCCCATGGCATGCGCGACCAGCTCGGAGTACTTGCTCATGCGCACGATGTGGAAACCGGTTTCGTTGTCGCGGTACTCCGCTGCCTTTCCCAGCCGGCGGACGATCTCGAGGCGGGTCTCGTTGAGCTCGGTGGTGCGCTCGCGCACCCGCTGCTCGAGCAGCTCGTTCTGCTCGCGCACGCGCCGGTGCAGCAGCCGCACCTCGAGCAGGTTGCGGATGCGGTTCAGCACCTCCGCGCGATTGAAGGGCTTGGTGACGAAGTCCTTCGCGCCTTCGGCCAGGGCGCGCAGACGGGTCTCATCGTCGGTCTGCGCCGTGAGGACGATGACCGGAACGTAGTCGTCGCCGGCCTCTTCCTTGAGCTGCCGCATCACCCCGAAGCCGTCGAGCTTGGGCATGCGGATGTCGAGCAGGATCGCGTCGAACGACGCCTTGCGCTGCAGGTCGATCACCTCGGTCGAGTCGTTGACGGTGACGACGTTGGTGTAGCCCTCGGCCGCGAGCATCTTGCCGAGCAGCAGCGTGTTGGCCGGCTGGTCGTCGACCACGAGCACCCGCGCCTGCAGATGGCCATTGACCTCGGGCGGCGGGGGCGGCATTTCGAGCACGGCGGACATGGGATCGGCTCCGGGGCGCGGGGGGCGCTCGCTGGCGGCAAGCGGCTAACGGCCGCGCCCGGCGGAAGTTGAGCCTCCCGGGCCCGGCCGGCTGGCGGGTTCTTGTACACTCCGGCCTCCCCCCACCGAACGAGTCTTGCGATGCCCGCATTGAAGAACGACCGACTGCTGCGCGCCCTGCTGCGCGAGCCCGTGGACGCGACGCCGGTCTGGATGATGCGGCAGGCCGGGCGCTACCTCCCCGAGTACCGTGCCACGCGGGCGCGCGCCGGCTCGTTCATGGACCTGTGCCGGAGCCCCGAGCTCGCCTGCGAGGTCACCCTGCAGCCCCTCGAGCGCTATCCCCTCGACGCCGCCATCCTCTTCTCCGACATTCTGACGGTGCCGGACGCGATGGGCCTCGGGCTCTACTTCACCGAGGGCGAGGGCCCGCGCTTCGAACGCCCGCTGCGCAGCGCCGCTGACGTGCGCGCCCTGCCGGTGCCCGATCCGGAGCAGGAGCTGCGTTACGTGATGGACGCCGTGCGCACGATCCGGCAGGCGCTGGACGGCCGCGTGCCGCTGATCGGTTTTTCCGGCAGCCCCTGGACGCTCGCGACCTACATGGTCGAGGGCGGCAGCGCGAAGAACTTCGCGCGCTCCAAGGCCCTGATGTTCGATGCCCCGGCCGTGATGCACGAGCTGCTCGGCCGCCTCGCACAGGCCGTCACCGCCTACCTCAACGCCCAGGTGGCGGCGGGCGCGCAGGCGCTGATGCTCTTCGACACCTGGGGGGGGGTGCTCACCCCGCGCGACTATCGCGAGTTCTCGCTGGCCTACATGCGCCGCATCGTCGAGGGCCTGGCGCGCGAGTCGGACGGCCGGCGGGTGCCGGTGATCCTGTTCACCAAGGGTGGCGGTCAGTGGCTCGAGGACATGGCGGACACGGGGGCCGATGCGCTTGGCCTCGACTGGACGATCGACATCGGCAATGCCCGCGCCCGCACGGGCGATCGGGTCGCGCTGCAGGGCAATCTCGACCCGTGCATGCTCTACGCCTCGCCGGAGCGCATCCGGGAGGAGGTGGGGCGGATCCTGGCGAGCTACGGCCGCGGCCACGGCCACGTGTTCAACCTCGGCCACGGCATCCATCCTGACGTCGACCCCGACCGCCCCGCCGCGCTGGTCGCGGCGGTGCACGAGCTCAGCCGGCCGTATCACGCCTGACGCCAGGGCGTTCGGCACCCGACTTGCCCCGGACCGTCCCACGCGATCTCCGGGCGCGCAATGCGCTTGCGCCGGGCGCTGTTCGCCGCACGCCGGCTCCGGCCCTTCGCGAAGCAGTGAACGCCCTTGCCAGGGATGGCATGGGCCGGCCCCTGAACGCGAAGCAGGATTGCGGAGAGGAAGGGTCGTTGTCGAGCCGACACGGACGTATTCACGGCGTATCCGCGCAGGGCATGCGCGCCCGCCGTGCCAGGAAGCTGTCGCACTGCCTCTCGCGCGACAGCCGCCGCGCGACGGCCCACACCCCGGCGATCCAGCGGTTTCCCCGCCGTTCCGGGGGAGTAGAGTCGGGTAACACCTGTTGCCCGCCCCCGCCATGACCGACAGCCTCCGCCCTGCCAACCGCCTCGCGGCGACCCCCAGTCCCTACCTGCAGCAGCACGCGCACAACCCGGTCGACTGGTGGCCGTGGTGCGCCGAGGCGCTCGCGCTCGCGCGGTCGCTCAACCGGCCGATCCTCCTCTCGATCGGCTACTCCGCCTGCCACTGGTGCCACGTGATGGCGCACGAGTCCTTCGAGGACGAGGCCACGGCCGCGCTGATGAACGCGCTGTTCGTCAACATCAAGGTGGATCGCGAGGAGCGCCCCGACCTCGACCGCATCTACCAGACCGCGCACCAGTTGCTCGCGCAGCGGCCCGGCGGCTGGCCGCTCACCGTCTTTCTCACGCCGGACGACCAGACCCCCTTCTTCGCCGGCACCTACTTCCCGAAAGAGCCGCGCCACGGCCTGCCGTCCTTCCGCGAGCTGCTGCGGCTCATCGATGCGGCCTGGCGGGAGCAGGCCGGCGCGATCGCCGAGCAGAACGCCGCGCTGCGCGCCGCGCTGCGGGACCTCGAGCCGGACGATGCCGGTAGCGCGGCGCTGGACGCGGCGCCTCTCGAGCTCGCCCGCCAGCAGCTCGCGCGCAGCTTCGACGCCGTGCACGGCGGTTTCGGCCGCGCGCCGAAGTTTCCGCACCCGACCCAGCTCGGGCGCCTGCTGCGCCACTGGGCGGCGACGGCGGCAGCCGGCCAGCCCGACCTGCGCGCCCGCACGATGGCGCTGCACACCCTGGACTGCATGGCTAAGGGCGGGATCTACGACCAGCTGGGCGGCGGTTTCTGCCGCTATTCGGTCGACGAGGCGTGGGGCATCCCGCACTTCGAGAAGATGCTCTACGACAACGGCCCGCTGCTCGCGCTCTACGCCGAGGCCTGGCAGGCCACCGGCGAGCCGCTGTACGCGGCGATCTGCGAAGGCGTCGCCGGCTGGGTGCTACGCGAGATGCAGCTCCCGGACGGCGGCTACTGCTCGGCGCTCGACGCCGACAGCGAGGGCGAGGAAGGGCGCTACTACGTCTGGACCCGGGAGGAAGTCGAATCCACCCTCGGACCCGAGACCTACAGGACCTTCGCCCGCCGCTTCGGGCTCGACGGGCCGCCGAACTTCGAGGGCCGGTGGCACCTTGCCGTGCGCGCCGGGATCGACGAGATCGCCGCCGAGCAGGGCCGCGACCCGGCGGCGGTCAGGGGCCAGGTCGACGCGGCACGCGAGGCCCTGCGGCGGGCCCGCGCGCGCCGCGTGCCGCCCGGCCGCGATGACAAGGTGCTGACCAGCTGGAACGCGCTCACGATCCGCGGCATGGCCCGGGCGGGGCAGATCCTCGGCCGGCCCGAGTGGAACGCCTCGGCGGAGCGCGCCCTCGACTTCGTTCGCCACGCCCTGTGGCGCGACGGCCGGCTGCTCGCCAGCGGGAAAGACGGCCGAGCCGACCTTCCTGCCTATCTCGACGACCACGCGTTCCTGATCGATGCCCTGCTCACGCTGCTGCAGGCGCGCTGGCGCCGGGAGGATCTCGACTTCGCGGTGGCCCTCGCCGAGCGGCTGCTGGCCCGCTTCCAGGATGGCGCCAGGGGCGGCTTCCACTTCACCGCCGACGACCACGAGCGTCTGATCCACCGGCCCAAGCCCTACGGCGACGAGTCGCTGCCCTCGGGCAACGGCATCGCCGCCCTCGCCCTCGCGCGGCTCGGCCACCTGCTCGGCGAGCCGCGCTACCTGGACGCCGCGGAGCGCACCCTGCGCAGCGCCTGGGAGCAGATCGGCCGCCTGCCCTACGCGCATGCGACCCTGCTCGACGCGCTCGAGGAGCACCTCGACCCGCCCGAGATCGTGGTG